>JABAHS010043462.1_pt1 | contig 106792 bp, 87 predicted proteins | sample 7062111 | NCBI WGS metagenome assembly JABAHS01 (sample SAMN14534600, study PRJNA622989) | marine sediment metagenome | biome: marine biome [ENVO:00000428]; feature: marine pelagic biome [ENVO:01000023]; material: deep marine sediment [ENVO:00002113]; isolation source: pool of 4 deep marine... | reverse complement strand
GCATGAGGCGCAGCATCGTTGTGCCGGAGCGATCTGCTCCAATGACGAAAAACGGCTCTAAAGGCTCCTGATCGCCCAATTCTTTCTCGGAAACTACGCACTCCGCATCCGTTCGCGGATGGCGGATTCAGAGCACCTCATCGTCTTGCGCCTCCGACGCTCCCCTGTATCCTCGGGGATACACCTAGGGGTTGCTCAGCGGGCTTGTGCAGAGAACTCACGGAGGATATATACATCAACATCGCCCACAGGTAGGCGCCGTTGTCCCGTAGACCAGACTGATGTTGATCCAGCACGCGCGCGACAAAACGCCTTTGGAAGATTCCTCCGTCCTCGCGGCTCGAGTCGAGCAGCGCCTCTCTGATTGACGCTCGCAGCGGGCCCCGGAACCACGACTCGAGGGGTACACAGAAACCGGTCTTGGATCGGTGGAGAAGGCCTCTCGAGAGATGGGGCTGCAAGGCCTGCTTGAAAAGATATTTGGTCCGGGTGCCTCTGAGCTTGAGACGAGGCGGGACGGTGGCGAGCCATTCCACGAAAGGGTGATCCAGAAGCGGGACCCGTACCTCGAGCCCGTGCACCATGCTCGCCCGGTCCACCTTTACCAGAATGTCCGCGGGCAGGGAGGTCTTGATGTCGAGGTACTGGATCCGGGAAAGCGGGTCGGTGACCGGGGCCCTGGCCGCGTGTTCACGGAGCACCTCGATGGCGTGGTAGCCGCCGAGGTCTCGCCTGAAGTCCTCGGTGTAGAGCTGGCTGCGAAGCGCATCGCCCATGACCGAGACGGTGTGGAAATAGGCCTCGAGCGAGCCCATGGCCAGCGCCTGGAAGGTGGTCTTGGCGCGCAGGGGCCGCGGCGCCCAGTCAGCCTTGGGGTAGAGGGCGCCCAGGGGGCCAAACAGCGCACGCCGCAGCTCGAGCGGCAGCGAGGAACGCAGCCGTTCCTCCACGACGTGGTGACGGTAGCGTTCGTAGCCTGCGAGGGTCTCGTCGCCGCCGTCACCAGAGAGCGCGACCTTCACACGCTCGCGGGTGAGCTCGGACAGGCGGTAAGTCGGAATGGCGGAGCTGTCGGCGAAGGGCTCGTCGTACAGGCCGGCAAGGCGTTCGACGAGGCTGAAGTCGTCGGGGTCGACGGTGCGCACGAAGTGATCGGTCCCATAGCGCTCGGCCACCTGGGCGGCGTACGGGCTCTCATCGTACTCCGGATCGGCGAACGCGATGGAGCATGTGCTGACGGACGCATCCGTGAGCCCGGCCATCATGGCCACGACGCTCGATGAGTCGATGCCGCCCGAGAGGAAGGCGCCGAGCGGCACGTCGGCGACCATCCGCATGCGCACGGCCTCCCGCAGGCGCTCGATGAGCTCGCCGGCGAAGCCGCCCTCGTCCCGGCCCAACAGTTCGGTGAACGTGAGGTCCCAGTATCGGCGCGGCTGCCGAAGGGGCTTGCCGCGCTCCAGCGTCATGGTATGGCCCGGCGCGAGCTTGCGTGCGCACTTGAGAATGCTCTTGGGATCCGGCACGTAGCCGTAGGCGAAGTAGTCCTCGACTGCTTGAGGATCGATGTCTCGCGGGAGCGCCGGATGCACCAGGAGCGCCTTGAGCTCCGAGCCGAAGAGGACCTGTCCGTCGGTCAGCGCGGCGTAGTACAGGGGCTTGATCCCCAGGCGGTCGCGAGCCAAGAACAGCGTTGCCCGGTTGCGGTCCCACAGCGCGAAGGCGAACATGCCGCGGAAGCACTCGACGCAGCGCTCGGCCCACTGCTCCCAGGCGTGAACGATGACTTCGGTGTCGCAGCGGGTGCGGAAAGCATGCCCCCGGGCCAGGAGATCGCTGCGAAGCTCCTCGAAGTTGTAGATCTCGCCGTTGTATACCACGGCGACGGAGCCGTCCTCGTTATACATCGGCTGGTGGCCATCGGCGAGATCGATGATAGAGAGGCGCCGGTGGGCGAGCCCGACACCGGGCTCGACGTGGACACCGCTGTCGTCCGGCCCGCGGTGCGTCAGCACCTCACCCATGCGGTGCAGCAACGCCCGCTCGATGGGACGTTTTCCCCGCGTGTCAAAGATGCCGGCGATGCCGCACATGAGCTGTTTTTCGAAACGGTGAAGGATTCGCTTGCATCAGGCGGTGAGGTGCTCGCGCGGCACATCGATCTCGCCCTTGACGGGAAGTCCTTCGAGCAATCGCACGAAGCCTTCGAGATTACGTCCCCAATCATGGTTTTCTACGACATAGCGGCGAGCGGCCTCGGTGGCGCAGGGCGGGCACCGCCTGGAGAGCAAAGCGAGCGCTTCGTCGGCAAACGAGCGCGGAGCGCTTGCCAGCCGCACACCCGTCTCGGCGCCGGCGTCGATACCCTCCAGCGCGGCCGGCGTCGCGAGCACCGTTTTGCCCATGGCCATCGCCTCCAGGACTTTGTTCTGAACGCCGCGCGCCATGCGCAAGGGAGCCACCGCGGCGACGGCGTGGGCGATATACGGGCGCACGTCGGGCACGTCGGCAGCGAGACGAACCCCGGGAATGCCGGCGAGCCCCCGAACGGCCCGCCCCGGTCGACTGCCCACGATGTACAAACACGCCCGCGGCTCGTGGACGCGGATGAGCGGAAGGACATCGTGCGCGAACCACCCGACGGCGTCGACGTTGGCCCGGTAGTCCATGGCGCCGGTGAAAACGAGCGCCTTGTCGCCTTCCGTGTAGGGATTGGCGTGCTGGGCGTCCGGGGAGAAGTAACCGACGTCCACGCCGTTGTCGACATGCGAGACCCGGTCTGCGCATTCCGGGGCGAGCCGGCGGAACAGGGCGGCCTCCTTCGCCGATACAAAAACGCTGGCGTCGAAGCGGCGCGCGATCGACCGCTCGTATCGCAGCAGCTCCTTTGCCTCGCGCCGATAGATCCGGCGTGGCAGGCCCGAATCGTTCTGCGCGAATTGCAGCCACTTGTGGGAGTCGACGTCGATGAAGTCGATCACGCTGCGCATCGAGGGTTTTAGGCGTCCATCCATGTATTGAGCCATGGAGGAAGAGAACACCAGCACCCGTTCCGTGCAGCGCGACGCCAGCAGCTCGTCCACCCAGCGGTGCAGCCTCGTGTTTCGGAAATAAGGGAGCGTCAGCGGCTCACCCGTCAAGAGCGCTCGTAGGCTCAGCGCCTTCGCGCGGGTGCGAGGCAGGGGTGCGAAGCAGGCGTCGGCGCACAGCTCACGGACCGCAGCCGCGTGCTCCCAGTCCCTCGGATCGTCGATGAAAGTCCCTAGGTGTATGCGGTAGTGGTGAGCGAGGTGCTCGAGGAGATGATACGAACGTACCTTGTCCCCCTTGTTGGGCGGATAGGGGATTCGGTGCGCGAGGAAGAGGAGGCTTTTCATCGGGAATCAGTTCCGCCCGCGCCGCGAGGCCGACTCGCGAGCAAGTTCGCTATTACGAGGGAGGATCAGGCAGCTTCGGTCTTGCCGCTGGGCGATCGGCTGTCGGCGCGCTCGAGGAAGATATGATCGACGCGCCCCCAGCGAAAATGCCCGAGCAAACGCGAGAGACGCACCGTGGTGCGCTCCAGGTTCCAGTAGTGGCGGAAGCGCGTCTTGAGGTCGATGCCTTCCTGGCGGGGCTGTAGGGGATCGAGTTCCCAGGGATGAAAATAGAAAACTGCCGGGCGCTCCTCGCTGACGTTGATTCGCCCGAGCGCCCACCGGAAGAAGGCGTACGGGAGGAGACGGAAGTATCCGCCACCGGCGCAAGGGATGTTGCGCCCGAGCAGCCTCAGCGTGGTGAGAGGGATTTCGAGAATGCCGTTGTCGCGGTGGCGAAATGGGAACCGCGAGGCGTCCGGCATCCCGTAGAAGTCGTGGCGGACGGGGTAGATGCTGGAGCTATAGGCGTAGCCGGCCTCGTGCAGCTCGTCCAAGGCCCACANNCCCGCAGACATCTTCCAGCAGCTTCTTGCTGCGGGCCACGTCGCGTCCGAACTCCAAAGGGGTCTGGCGAGTGACGCGGGTGTGATCGTAGCCGTGACTCGCGACCTCGTGGCCAGCATCGGCGATACGCCTCACGAGCTGCGGGTAACGTTCGGCGATCCAGCCGAGGATGAAGAAGGTAGCGCGCGTGCCGTGCATGTCGAACAGCGCGAGCACCTCGTCGGTGTTCCGTTCCACGCGGGTAGGAATCCGGTCCCATTGTGCACGCTCGATGTGCCCCTCGAAGGCCTGCACTTGGAAGTGCTCCTCCACGTCGACGGTCATGGCGTTGACGACGGGAAGTGCTATCGAGGGGTAGTTGGCCACGGTCAACCCGTCAGCGGCGCTAAGACGCGAGCTCCGCAGTCAAGACTGCTCCTAGCCCGCATTTCTCACCGGCGCGCGAAGCGAGGGCGCGGAGATGCCCCCAGATACAGAAGATACAAGGCGCGTGAGAGCAAAGGCGCGCAGCGGTGGGCTGGTGAGAAATGCGGGCTAGAGCCTGCCGGATCGCACCCCGGATTGAGAATCGCGGTCTGCAGAGCGTTCCCGCAATCTACTCGTGGGGATCGCGGTTGTAGGGGTCCTCGAAGCGGACGATGTCGTCCTCGCCGAGGTAGCTACCCGACTGAACTTCGATGACCTCCAGCGGCACGCGCCCCGGGTTCTCCAGGCGGTGCCGGGCACCGACGGGGATGTAGGTCGATTCGTTCTCGCTGAGAAAGAACTGCTCGTCGCCGCGGGTCACCCGGGCCGTGCCGCGCACCACAACCCAGTGCTCGGCGCGGTGGTGATGCATCTGCAACGATATGGACTCGCCGGGCTTGATGGTGAGGCGTTTGACCTGGAAGCGCTCTCCCGCATCGAGCGATTCATAATTGCCCCACGGGCGATATACGCGGCGTCCATTTCTGGCCTCCCCACGCCCGCTGCGGTTGAGCCAGTCGACGACGTCGCCGACATCCTGGCAGCGGTCGCGGCTCGCCACCAGCACCGCGTCGGGCGTCTCCACCACGATCAGATTCTCGAGCCCGACTCCGGCGAGGAAACGGTGCTCGGAGACCAGCAGGCTCTCGCGCGTGCCCTGTGCGTAGGCATCGCCGATGAGCACGTTGCCCTCCCCATCGGCGTCGTTGAGTTGCATGAGCGCGGGCCACGAGCCGATGTCGTCCCAGCCCGCGTCGAGGGCTATGACGGCCGCGTTTGGAAAGCCGCTCGGGGTCGGATGCGCGGCGGCATCCCGGGCGAGCGACTCCATGACCGCGTAGTCGATGGATTCCTTGGGGCATTCGGCGAAAAGATCCCGATTCACGCGGTAGAAGGCACCGTCGGCTCGACCGCCGGCATACGCCTGTCGACAGATCCCGGCGATCTGAGGCCGGTAGCGCGCGATGGCATCAAGCCACACCGAGGCCCGCATCATGAAGAGGCCCCCGTTCCACAGATATTCGCCCGAGGCCAGGTAGGCGGCCGCCGTCTCCCGATCGGGCTTCTCCACGAACTCCCGGATGGCGAAGGCTTCCCTGCCCGCACCCTCATCGAGCACCGGGCCTTTGCGGATGTACCCGTAGCCCGTCTCGGGCCGCCCGGGTACGATGCCGAAGGTGACAACGACCCCCGCCTCCGCCAGCGAGGCGCCCGCGAGGATGGCCTCGTGGAATCGCTCCCGGTCGCGAATAACGTGGTCCGCGGGCATCGCCAGAAGCGCCGGATCCGCTCCTCCTTCGCTCGCTGCAAGCGCCGCCAGGGTGAGTGCCGGTGCGGTGTTGCGGCTCGCGGGCTCGAGCACGAGGCGCGCTGCGCGGCCACCGATGCTCTGCAGCTGATCGAGCACGAAGAAGCGGTGGTCCTCGTGGCACACGACGATCGGCTCGTTCAGGTTCACGACACTCTCACCGCGATGAGCGGCTGCGAGCCCCTCGAGGCGCAGTGCCGTCTCCTGTAGCAGCGTATGCGCGCCCTCGAGTAGGCGCAGGAGCTGCTTCGGGTAGCCCTCCCGCGAGAGCGGCCAGAGGCGCGAGCCGACGCCGCCGGCAAGGATGACGGGGGACAGTTCGGAGGTGCTCATAAGCCCATTATCCCAGAATGTTCGCGGCCCGGGTCGGTGCCGCCGCACCCATGCTCCGAGAGCGCTCTCACCGAGTCAACCTTCGCCGTCGCGGCGGTGTCGGGTTCGTTCGAAGATGGCGCGACGAAGCACGGCGAACTCCGCGCGCACCGCATCGGTCAGGGTGGCGACGGCCTGCTCCACGGCGGCGAGGCGCTCCTCGCTGCTGCCCGCGCCCCCGCCCGCGCCGTTCCCGCGGCCCGAGCCGATCTCCGCCGCGGCGGTTCGATCTCCCTCACGCGCCGGGGCGCCCCAGGCGTCGCCGCGCTCCTCTTGCATATCCGCGACCACGGTGAGCAAGCGGTCGCGCTCGAGCACGTGCAGCTCCTCCAGATAACCGTAGAGTAGCAGCCGGTCGCAGAGCGTATTGATCCGTCGCGGCACGCCCCCGGTCAGCCGGTGGACCTCGGGGTAGATGTCCTCAGCGAGCCTGGGATCGTCCTGCCAGCCGGCGGTGTGGAGGCGATGCTTGACGTAGGCGCGCGTCTCGTCGGGGTCCAGGGGGTTCAGATGGTAGGCAGCGGTCACGCGCTGGCGAAGCGGCTCGAAGCCTTCGGAGCGCATGATGTCGCGGAACTCCTTCTGCCCGAGCAGGAACGTTTGCACCAGCATCTGCCCCTGGTGGTGAAGGTTGGAGAGCATGCGCAGCTCCTCGACGGCGCCCGCCGAGAGGTTCTGGGCCTCGTCGACCACGAGGAGGATGCGCTTGCCTTCCTGCGCGCGGGCCCGGAAATAGGCCTCGAGACTCCTGAGCAACTCCGCCTTGCTCACTCCTTCATAAGGCAGCCCGTAGGCGCCCGCCACCATGCGCAGCAGATCGTCGGCCGCAAGCTGGGTGCTCACGAGCTTGGCGGCCACGACGTTTGCCCGCTCCAGCGCCTTGAACAGCATCTCCGCCAGCGTGGTCTTGCCGATGCCGACATCGCCGGTGACGATGATGAAGCCCTCGCCCTGGCGCATGCCGTAGCGCAGATACGCGAAAGCGCGTTTATGCGCTCGGCTCGCGTAAAAGAACCGCGGATCGGGGCTGAGTTGGAAGGGCTTGGCGCGCAGGCCGTAGAAGGATTCGTACATGCGTTGAGCAGATTACCCTACGGTTCTCATCCCCCGTCGCTCCCGGTCAAGCTTGACAGAATCGGCCGGCCGCGGAAGGCGACGGTGCTCTGGGCGCGCCGGCGGATCAACGCCCCGCATGATACCCGTAGTATCCGTAGGCGTAGTTGGCGGAGCGCGGCTCGCGGCTCTTGTTGAGGACGAACGCCACGTGATCGGTGCGGCTGAGAATTCCCAGCGCGTCCATGACAGCGCTCTGAGGCGTGCGTACGGCCTCCACCACCAGCGTCACCTGTCCCGCCCACTCGGCCAGAATGCTCGCCCCGCTGTCGGCGAGCAGGGGCGCGGAGTCGAAAATGACCACGCGTTCGGGATAGCGCTGCCCGAGCGCTTTCAGAAAATCCCCCATAGCGTCGCTCGCGAGCAGCTCCGGCGCATGGGGATGCGGGCGTCCGGCCGGCAGCAGGGTCAACTTGGGCAGATCGGTCCTGATCAGCAGGTCGCCGAGCGAGCACTCGCGCCCCGAGAGGAAATCCATCAATCCCCGATGGGCGTTGACTCCGAGCACACTGCACACGTCCGGTTTGGGCGTGTCGCCGTCGACCAGCAGCACGGTGCGATTCATCTCCATGGCCAGACTGAGCGCGAGGTTGGTCGACACATAGGTCTTCCCCTCGTTCGCCAGCGCGCTGGTCACGAGGATGACGTTACCGCCGGGGGTCGCCGCGGCCCTGGCCAGGAGCTGGCGCTTGATGATGCGGAACTGCTCTGCGGTGGCGGAGCGGGTTCCTTCCGGAGTGACGAAACCGGCCGTGCTCAGGCGACGGAGATTGAGCTGCGCGGCGCGGCGCGGTGCGATGGCATGCGGTTCGCGCCCGCTCTCAGCGGGCTTCCGCTGGGCGGCCGCCGGCGGCGCCTCGGACGAGGACTCGTCTCGGCGGGGGGCGACCTCGTTCTCGGTCTTGCGCCGCTCACCCTGCTCGAGCTTCTCGATGGCTCGCTCGATGATGCTCACAGCAGCTTCCCCCGCAGCGCCTCGAGGCTGGCCATCACCTGCTCGCCTCCGGGCTGGAGGACGACGACCACTGCGAACAGGGCGAGCAAGGCCAAGCATCCGAAGCCGAAAGTGGTGACCTCCACACGGCGCCTCATCCGCAGCTTCGCCGTCCACACGCGCGACACGCTCCCGAGCACCGGCAGCCCCGTGAGGTCGGCCAGCTCCCGGCGCGTGTAGATAGTCGGCCGCCACATCGCGAGCAGCCAGGCGAGTCCGAGACCGCCGCCGGTTCCGAGCACGAACACCCCGACGTTGAGCTTTAGGCGGTCCGGTCCCACCGGCAGCACCGGTCGGCGCGGCGGCTCCACGATCCGGAACTGCACCTCGTCGGTGGTCTGACTGGCCTCGTCCGAGAGCTCGAGCGATTCGCGGCGACTCACGAGCTCCTCGTAGTTGCGCTGGTGTACGTCATAGTCGCGGTTCAGGCGCACGAGCTGCGCCTCGACCTCGGGGATGGTGTCGACCAGGGATTCGAGTTCGCGCTTGCGCCGCGCGTACTCCTTCACCCGCGCCTCGAGGGCCGCCACCTCGGCCTGCGCCCTACCGAACGCGACGCGCAGCTCCTGGTATACCGGGTTCGTCGGCAGCTCCCCGGCGGATTGACCCTCGGCGGCCGCGGCGTCAGCCTGCTGGCGCTTCAGCTCCTCGAGGATGCGCCGCGTGGCGGTAACCTCCGGGTGGCGCTCGGTGTAGCGCAGGAGCAGCGAATCCAGGCTCGACTCGAGATCGCGGATGCGCTCCTCCAGAGGATCCACCGCGGCGCCGCGCATCACCGAACGTTCCACCGCCCGCCCGGGGCTCTGCTCGGCGAGCTGGCGCTGGAGCTCGTCGCGACGGTTCCTGGCCTCCTCGAGCTTCAGTCTCGCGGCCCCGAGTTGCTCGTTGACCTGCTCCAGCAGATCGTAGTAGTCCTCTCCCTGGCCTGGCATCAGCCCCACGTGGCGCTGCTTGAACTCCTTGAGCCGGTTCTCGGCGGCCTGGAGCTTCTTTTCATACTCCGCTATCTGACGCTCGAGGAAGGCCTTGGTCTGTGTGGTGTCGCGGCGACTCTCGCCGAGCGACTTCTCAACGTAGATGTCGAGAAGCGACTCGACCACGCGCGTCGCCTCATCCGGGTCCGGGGCGACGTAGCGGATTTCGAAGATGTTGTCCCGACTCGTTCCCTTCACCTGGATCTTGCGGCCGAGCCTTTGCAGCGCCGCCTCGAACTGCTCAGGCGTCTCGGCCCGGATGTGCATGTCCGTCTCCCGCGCCACCGCCTCCAGATTGGGCCGGATCACCAGCGTGCGCTGCGCCATGCGCGCGATCTGCTCGCGCGTGCCGGTGTCGATGGCGATGCCTTTGAGGAGCGGCCTCAGCATCGAGTTCGTATCCATGAACACCTTGGCGGAGGACTTATACTGGTTGGGCATCTGGATCACCGCAGCCCACCCCGCGATGCAGATCAGCATCGCCCCCCCGAGCGCCGCCCAGCGGTAGCGCCAGACGATGCGGATGGAGCTCTGGATGAGGAGGATGTTCTGGTTCATGGCCCGATGACCTGCGCGTGCATCACCGCGCGCAAGAGGTCGATCATCTGCTGACTGCTGGGAATCGCTTTCCTCTCCAACGCCGTCCCATGCTTGTGCGTATGCGTATCACGGCCTCCCGGGCGCTGCGTTCGCCGGGGAAGGAACGAGATGCCGCAGTCCTGGCAGGCTACCGCCTGCCGCGCGCATTGGGGCGGCATCGCCTGGTGAAGCGCAGAGCGGCCCGATTCGGACCCCTGCGCCCCTTCCCTAGTCGGGCTCGGCCCGCTCGAGCGCCGACGACAACGGCGGTGCCGACGACGCTATGAAATGCTCGAGCAGAGCTCGCGCCCTGTCGCGCGAGCCTACGTCGTCCACCTCGACGGCCACGGCGAGCATCGCCGCACCGCGCCGGCCCGCGAGGCGGTTCCAGAGCTGGTACAACTTGGTCGCGAAACCGCGGGCCAGGAAACGACCGTGGGCGTAGTACCAGCTCCATATCAGTCGTTCGTCGGTCGAGCCCCGAAGGCGTGTCTCTCGTACCCGAAGCGTTTGCCCACCATCGGTCATTAGGTCCCTGTACCGATTCCCCGCCGTCGCCTGACGCCACGGAGGCCGCTCGTACAGACGATTCTGCTCGTTGACCAGCTCCGCGCCCTGCCGCTCGGAGCGGTAGTAGGCGATGAAAACGGTCGCAACCTTCCCTCCCTTCTCGTAGGAGTGCATGAGTTCGGCTTGCGCCCCGCGAAACTCCGGATGCCACTCGATCCGAGGCTCGAACGGTCCCGACCACCCTTTGGGCGCGGGGATGGGGGAGATGACGACCGAGTCGGCCAGGGGCTGGCGATCCTGTACGGCGTGGGCCAGGATCGGCCCCACGCTCGCCGCCCCGACGACGGCGACCGCGACGCCGACGAAGGTCAACCCCCGCGGGCCCGGAGCGGATGACCGCGGCGGCACCGCCTCTTCTTTCGCATCAACCTTCGGCGGTTCGCGCAACCAGGCGCCGAAGAGAAACAGCGGTCCGAGCGCAACAGAGAAGAGCGCCCAACCGATCCACAGGTGGTCCTCGATGAGCGGGCTCTGCATTTCGCTGAGGTGGCCCAAAAGCACGATGGTGACCACCCGGATCCAGTTGAACAGGGCAGCGAGCCCGGCGCCCACCAGCACGAAGACGACGCATCGCCAGGTCGAGCGGTAGGTCAGATACGCGTACAGCGTCGCAATCGATAGGCTCGCGAGGAAATACCGAAGTCCCGCGCAGACATCAGCGATGACGAAATCCCCGCTCGGGATGGAGAGACGCTGTCCGTCCAGGAAGACGGGCACCCCCATGGCGCGGAGGATCTCGGTCGAGTAGACCGCCGCGAAGTGCTGCAGGTAGGGAATGAGGAGATCCCATACGGGGAGCCCGAGCAGCAGATACCCGACGGGGAATGCCAGCCGCTTCATGACGGGCGTACCCAAGAGCGTCCACAACACCGTCGGCAGCATGAGAAGAAGAGCGAGCTGCTGGCCGGTCTGCACGTCGACCAGGTAAGCCAGGTCCCAAGTCAAGCTCCACAGGACCAGTAGCGGAAGCACCCAGGGGGTGGGCCTGGGCATCTCCCGAGCGATGAGCCATCGCTGACGCCAAACGAGATACAGGCTGATGGGAAGCAATAGGAGAGCGTGACCGTAAGCGCCATTGTTCCACCACAGACTCAGGAGGGTGGCGGACGTCCCGGAAAACACAGCGAGCAGCACCAAGAGGGCGAGCAGCGTCACCGTGACCGCCATGGGCCAGGAAAGGACGCCCGTCAGGGCGTGCGACGCGGAGGTGGGATACACGGCCACTACGGCTTCAACCCGTACTTGTCCATGAGGTCATACAGAGTCGGACGGCTGACGCCCAGCATCTCCGCCGCCTGTGCCACTCGGTTGTCGGCCAGCACTAACGCACGCTGAATCGCCTTGCGCTCCGCCTGCTCGCGCGCCTCACGCAAGGTAAGAGGCAGGGACTGCGACTCTGCCCGCGGCAAATCCAGATCCTGTGGTGTCACCACCTGGCCCTCGGCCATGATCACCGCGCGCTTGACACGGTTCTCAAGCTCGCGCGCGTTTCCGGGCCAGGGGTAAGCCTCGAGGGCGCCAAGCGCTTCCTCGGAGAATCCGCGCAGGGAGCGTCCCTGCGCGCGCGCATAGCGCTCGAGGAACGCCCAAGCCAGCAGCAACGCGTCTCCGTCACGCTCGCGCAAGGGGGGGATGGTGATGGTGACTTCCGCAATGCGGTAGTAGAGGTCCTCACGAAATTCGCCGGCCTCGATCTTGTCCTTCAGATCCTGGTGCGTGGCGCACACCACGCGCACGTCCACCGGGATCTCGTCGCGTCCGCCCAGCCGCTCGACGATTCGCTCCTGCAAGAAACGCAGGAGCTTCGCCTGGAGCGAGGGGCTCAGATCGCCGATCTCGTCCAGAAACAACGTCCCGCCATCGGCGTGCTCAATCTTGCCAATGGTCTGTTTGGCGGCCCCCGTGAAGGCACCCTTCTCATAGCCGAAGAGCTCGCTCTCGAGCAGGGTCTCCGGGATGGCCGCGCAGTTGATGACCACGCAGCGCTTGTCCGCGCGCGCGCTGAGATTATGGATGGAGCGCGCGAGCAGCTCCTTGCCGGTGCCGCTCTCGCCCAGCAGCAGAACGCTCACCTCGGCAGGCGCGACCTTCTCGATGGTCTCGCACACGCGGGTCATCTGCGGGCTCGCCGCGATCACGCCGTCGAGGGGCGAGCGCTCGTTGCGCCGTGCGAGCCGACGGTTTTCCACCTCGAGCCCGTAGAGCTGGTATGCACGACCGACGATGAGCCCGAGCATATCGGGGTCGACCGGCTTCTCGTAGAAGTCGTAGGCACCCATACCGATAGCACGTACGGCGTTCTCGCGATCGTCGTTGCCAGTGACCACGATGACCTTTGTGCCCGGCCAGTGCCGCAGTATCTCCGAGAGCGTGGCGAACCCCTCGGAGACGTTGGCCGGGTCGGGCGGCAAACCCAGATCGAGAGTCACCACGGGCGGCTGGCGGCGCCGAAGCTGCGCGAGCGCGCTGGCCTTGTCGCCCGCAACGACGACGTCGTAGCTCTCGAAGCACCAGCGGAGCTGGCTTTGCAGCCCGGGATCGTCCTCGACGATGAGCAGAACCGGTTTATCCTTCTTGCGCGCGCTCAATCGACGGCCTCCATGCTGGAGCCTCGAGCCGGCGACGGCTCGCGCGTAACGGCCACGGGCAGGCGCAGACGGAAGGTCGTTCCCTTGCCGGGCTCGCTCTGCACCTCGATGTCGCCTCCTTCGGCGCGCACGAACTCGCGGCTCTGATAAGCACCGATTCCCATACCCGCATTACCCTTGGTGGTGTCGAATGGGCGAAACAGGCGTTCAGCGATGAAGCCTGCGTCCATCCCCTTGCCCGTGTCCTGGATTTCTATCAGGGCCCAGGTTCCGTCGCGCCGCAGGCTGATCGTGACCTTCCCCCCGGGCGGGGTCGCCTCTTGCGCGTTCTGCACAATGTGTCCGAGCACCGCCGCAAGCCGATCATGGTCGGTGCATACGCCGAGGATCTCCTCGGTGCAGTCGAGCGCGGGCACCGGCTTGCGGCTACCGTGCGCCGCGCGCACCTCTTCCAGCAGGGAGACCAGCTCGACGTGCTCGCGCCCAGCGCCGTCCGCGCGCCCCTTGCGCAAATCCTCCAGAAGCCGGTTCATTTTGCGGGTTGCGTTATCGACCGTATCGATGGCATCGCGCATGAAATCGGGGTTGTCACGATGCTTCTTGGCGTTGCTGACGACGAGCGAGAGCTGGGCGACGAGGTTCTTGAGATCGTGCACCACGTAAGCCGAGAGGCGGTTGAACGCCTCGACTTGACGCGCCTCGCCGAGCTCCTGGCTGAGCCGCAGCACCGCGAGATAGCTGGCGGCCTCGCGCCCGAGCGTTTTCAATAGATCCATGTCCTCCCAGTTGAGATCCCGCAGTGTCCGCGAGCGCGCGAGCACCACGAAACCCAGTAGCTCGTTGTGCTGCAGGAGCGGCACCACCAACCATGGATCTCTCAGCGCGTCGAAACAATCGGGGAAGGAAAGTCCTGCATAGCGTTCCGGGCTCGCGCGGTGCTCGTCGAGGGAGATAATCCAGCCCCGCTCGTGCAAGAAACGCGCGAGCGCGGCATCCGCTGACAGGATGGCACCCTCCGGCACCACTGCCTGCCAGCTCGCCGCGGGGTGAAACCGCTCCCCGTCGCCGCGCACCCAGATGACGCCCCCAGGGCTCTCCACGATCTGCGCGATGGCCTTTACGATGTTCTTCTGCAACTCGCGGTCCTGACGACTGGTCGATAGTGCGTAGGTGAAACGCAGCCATTCCTGGCGATAATCGTACTTGTTGGCGAAGAAGTGCTTGCTGAGAAACACGCGCGTGCGTGAGCGCAGCTGCTCAGAGGAGAGCAGAACCAGTAGCAACAGCACGGCGCCGAACAGAAACGTCGCCTGAACCACGCCGCCCCAGGTACCGCCGTAGAGGCGCATGTAGTAGCCCGCGCCCGCCATCAGCAGCAGATAAAGGCCCGAAGCCAGAACGGCTAACGAATTGATGACCACGTGGCGGGAGACGAAGACCTGGACCGACCAGTGGGGATTGCGGGCCGCGGAGATCGCGATGAGAGGCACTACCATTGCCTGCACGGCGCCACGCGCGCTCCAGAGCTCCGGACGCACGTGCTTGAACAGCAGGGCGTCGGAGTACAGATAGAGGTCATAGGCGAAAAGCGCCCCGACGCCCAAACACAGAAATTTGATCGCCCAACGTCCCTCGGGCACGGTGTTGCGATAGAGCTGCTCGACCAGCGCGAGGCCGAGCACGGCAAGCAGCACCTTGGATAACAACAGAACATCGTTCACCGGCCCCGCCCCCGCCGCTGGCAGGTAGGCATGCACGAGCAGCAGCAGAGCGGTAAGGCTGCACAGGCCGATGATCAGGCGCCCGGCGAACCGGACGCTCGCGACACCGGGTGTGCGCCGACCCGGGACGTAGCCCAGAAGCCCGAGCAAGAAGGCAAACCAACCGGCGTCGCGGGCCACCTCCACGAGCGCGGGCCACGGAAAGGCCGGCACGCCGGTGGCGGCGTGATGCGCCAGGACACCGCACCACAGGGCAGAGACAACGCTCGCGGTGAGCAGCAAAGCCCCCTGTAACCGACCCGCCCAGGCGGTTGACAACAACACGCTGAGCATGACGAAGAGTACGGTGCCGCCAGAGTACGCGATGACGCCTGCGTCATACATCGTTCACCGCGCCCCCTTGCCCCATAAGACGACCTGCACGGTCTGGATGAGAATCATCACATCCAGAAACAGACTGTAGTTCTTGATGTAATAAAGATCGTACTGGAGCTTCTCCTTCGCATCCTGCACCGACCCGCCGTAGGGATATGAGATCTGCGCCCAGCCGGTGATACCCGGGTTGACCCGGTGGCGCAAGTCGTAGAACGGAATCCGGTCGACCAGATACTGTACGAACTCGGGGCGCTCCGGTCGCGGCCCCACAAAACTCATGTCACCCTTGAGCACATTGATCAGCTGGGGCAGTTCGTCGATGCGCATCCTGCGCATGTACATACCCACGCACGTGACGCGTTGATCGTTGGCGAGGGCCCACTGCGGCTCGTCGCCCTCCGCCTCGGGCGCCATGCTGCGGAATTTGAGGATCTGGAAGCACTTCCCGTTGCGCCCAACGCGTTCCTGCCGATAGAGGACCGGATGGCGCCCGCCGGACTCGATGAACACGCCTACCGCAGCCGCCAACATCAAGGGCCACGCAATTAACAGAACACTCAGGCTCACCACGATGTCGAAGGCCCGATGCAGATAGCTTTTCAGAGCCGCTTGCACGAATCCGTCCGAGAAGACGATGGCGCTTGGGCTCAATCCCTCAAGCTGAACCTTGCCTGTCTGCTGCTCGAAGAAAGTGCCCAGAGCCACGACCTGAATGCCGTTCGTCTTGCAGTCCAATATCTCGCTCACCGGCAGATCTTCACGCCGGGTGTCGATGGCGATGACGATCTCGTGCACGCGGTGCTCGCGTGCGAGAGTCAGAAGATCGGTATTTGTCCGCAACAGCTTGCGCTCATCGATAACCGCACGTTCTCCGGGAACGGGCATGTAGCCCGCCAACTGTTTGTCGCGCCAGTCGACTTTTCTGCGCAGCCGTTGCTCAATCTCAGCTGCCATGTTCCCCGATCCGACGACGAGCACCCGCTTTTTGAAGGCGATCTTGTCCGCGAAGTGATAGATGAACGATCGAAAGAGTGCGACGCCGATCGCTGACGCCGTGAACGCGACGGACAGCGCCGAGCTGCCGATGGAAAACTCGGGAAACACGGCGAGCACGGTGCTGATGATGAACAGGCCGGTCAGAAAGACGAGCCCGACGCGAAACAGGATGCCACGTAGATCATCACGCAATCCGCGGACATAGAGCCCCATCATGGTCATAAGTGCCATCATCACGACCGTGTAGAGAAACGCTTTGATCCACACGGGACCGTTGATCAGCTTGCTCGTTGGATTGGAATCAACGAAAAGCGCGAAAACACCGACATAAACGGAGAGAAAAAAAACGCCCGCTTCCGTAACCCCGAGGAAGACAAGGGATTTGGGAACGTAATGCCTAAAGATTCGAATCATTGCGACTCAGGACGTCGCTATTTCGGACCCGCCAGCAGAAAAACCAGCCAGTGAAAAAGCGTTAGCGACCAGTGGGCCGCGCGTCTTGAAACGCCGAATCGCCGTGTTCCCAAGGGGCGTGGCCGTGCGACGCCCAATGAGACCGAAGCGGATTGGCAGGAATTGAGGAGGACGCCGACGCAGTCGGACGGGGCCTGGCCGTTTAGCGCACTGCGTGCGTCAAATGAAGTAGAAGACCAGCACCGCCCCGAGAAGCACCGTGACCACCAGCACCATGCCGCCGGTGGGCCAGGTGCGGGCGAGCGTACTGTCGGGGCCGTGGTGGCGTGAGACGCCTGAGATGAGCAGCGTCACGCCGTCCAGGAAAGCGCGGCGCACGCCGCCGTCCACGGTCTTGACTGCGCTGCCGATGGCGCCCACGGTCCGCGGCGCAAGCCACCGATACACCCACTCGGCGTCGATGTTCACCGAGCGCAGCTCCGGCGGATAGTAGCCCGCGAGCTTGAGCCAGGTGAAGGCTAGCGCGGAGAAGAACAGAAGCTGGAGCTGCGCGAGGACGTGGGTCGTGTCGTAGGGCGTGTAGTCGACGTCGTAGGGCAGCAGGGCGTAGAGCGGCGCCGGGTAGGAGCCGATGCCGATGCACAGCACCGCGGCGATGCACATGGCGATGAGCATGTTGCGCGGCGCCTCCTCGACCCGGATCCCCGAGTCGTGGGCGAAGAAGGCGAAGAACGGGATTTTGATTCCCGCGTGATGGAACACGCCGGCGGAAGCGAAGAGTAATGCGATCCAAACCCAATGGTAGCCCTCCTCCAGCGCCGCCGACATCACCAGGGACTTGCTCACGAAGCCGCTGAAGAGGGGGAAGGCCGAAATGGAGGCGGCGCCCACGATGCAGAGCGCCGCCGTCTTGGGCATGCTCTTGTAGAGCCCGCCGAGCTCGGAGCCGCGCATCTCGCCCGTGCGGTAGAGCACCGCCCCCATGGACATCATCAACAGGCCCTTGAAGATGACGTCGTTGAAGGCGTGGGCCACCGCCCCGTTCACGGCGAGCGCCGTGCCCATGCCGATGCCGCACACCATGAAGCCGAGCTGGTTGATCATGCTGTAGCCGAGCACGCGCCGCAGATCGTTCTCGATGACCGCGTAGAAGATGGGAAAGCAGGTCATCACGGCGCCGATGTAGATGAGGGCCTCGGTGCCGGGAAATCCGCGCGCCAGCGCGTAGACGGCGACCTTGGTGGTGAAGGCGGAGAGGAACACGGTGCCCGTGGGGGTGGCCTCGGGGTAGGCGTCGGTCAGCCAGTTGTGCAGCAGGGGGAAGGCGCACTTGATGCCGAACGCGAGGAAGATGAGGGCCGAGGCAAGCCCGTCGAGCCCGAGATATTCGAAGGTGATATCTCCCGTCTGGTGGGCGTGGATGAGCACCCCGGAGAGCAGTAGCACGCCCGAGAACACCTGAATGATGAGGTAGCGAAAGCCCGCGCGCAGCGCCACCGGCGTGCGCCGGGCCCAGACGAGGAACACCGAGGTGAGCGCGAGCAGCTCCCAGAAGATGAAGAGCGTGATCAGGTCGCCCGCGAACACGGCGCCGACGGCGCTCCCCGCATAGAGCAGCGCCGCCACGTGCTGCCCGGTGTCGCGCACGTGCAGGGCGAAGAGCAGGCCGATGAAGGTCGCAATGTGGAACAGGTAGCCGAAGAGCAGGCTCAGCCTGTCGGCGCGATAGGGGACGAGCACGTAGTCGAGGAAGGGCACCTGGAGGTGGATGCCGTGCTCGATGCCGATGAGGTTGACGCCGCCCAGCACCGGGGCCGCGAGCAGCAGCGCGCAGCGCAGGTAGCCGCGGGTGAGGGGCACCAGCAGCGCCGCGGCGAACAGGATGACGAAGGGCGGCAAGGGGTCAATCAGCATCGTAGTAGTCTTGCGAGCGCATCAGCACCTTGCGCATCTGCTTCGCGCCGAGCACCAGCAGCGCGCAGGCGACGAAGCCGTACACGGCGTAGAAGCCGAAGAGGTCCTCCCACGCGTGGATCACGTGGCGATGGATGACGACGTCGAGCAGCAACAGAACGGCGCAGACGAGGTAGAACGCGAGCAGAACCCGCCGGGTGTTTCGACGGTCGTCGAAGAAGTGCTGTTTTTCGCCGGGATGCTTCATGGCAAGATAGTCATTGGTGATCTGTCATTCACAGGCATGGTCGCACACGCAGTGCGATCCCCGAGTGTGATGAATCGCGCATACAATGCGCTCCCACGGTGCCAAAACCTCACGGCCCCAGGGTCCGTTGCATGAGCTCGTAGAAGAGATCCGGGAAGAAGAACAGCCACACGCAGCCGGCCGTGGTGACCGCCACCGCGAGCAGGCACGGCAGCGGCGCCTCCTGAATGCCGTCCTCGCCACTCCCCTCCCCCGCCTTTTTGAAGAACGCGTTCACGGGGATGGGCAGCAGGTACGCCACGTTCAGCAGCGAGCTCACCATGAGCACGCCGAGCAACACGAGCTGGCCCGCCTCCAGGGTCCCCAGCGCCAGATACCACTTGCTCCACATCCCACCCATGGGCGGCAGCCCGATGATGGAGACGCTCGCGAGCAGAAACGCGAGCATGGTGAAGGGCATCTGTCGCCCGAGCCCGCGCATCTGGCTGATCTCGGTCTTGTGCGCGGCCACCGTGATCGCGCCGGCGCAGAAGAAGAGCGTGATCTTGCCGAAGGCGTGCATGGCGATGTGCATGCCGCCGCCGATGACCCCGAGCGGCGTCGCGAGCATCGCGCCCAGCACCACGTAGGAGAGCTGGCTCACCGTGGAGTAGGCGAGCCGCGCCTTCAGGTTGTCCTTCTGCATCGCCACCAGCGAGGCGAGCAGGATGGTGGCCGCCGCCACGTACATGAGCCAGGCGCTCGAGCCGGTGACGCTCAGGGTGTCGATGCCGAAGATGTAGATGGCCACTTTCAGCACGGTGAACACGCCGGCCTTCACCACCGCCACCGCGTGGAGCAACGCGCTCACCGGGGTGGGCGCCACCATGGCCGCGGGGAGCCACCGGTGGAAGGGCATGAGCGCTGCTTTTCCGATCCCGAAGACATAGAGCGCGAACAGCACCCCGATCACGAGCGGGCTCGCACCCTCGTCGAACACGCCACCCGGGGTGAAGTCGAGGGTGCCGGCCAGCGCCCAGGTCCACACGATGGCGACGAGCTGCAGCCCGATGGAGGTGCCGAGCAGAATCCCCAGATAGACCCGCCCCGCGCGGCGAGCCTCGTCCGTGCCGTGATGCGTCACCAGCGGGAACGTCGAGAGGGTCAGCACCTCGTAGAAGATGAAGAGGGTGAACATGTTGCCGGCGAGCGCGACCCCCACGGCGCTCGCGATGGCGATGGCGAAGCAGACGTAGAAGCGGGTCTGGTGCTCCTCGTGGTGGCCGCGCATGTAGCCGATGGAGTAGACGGAGGTCACGATCCACAGAAAGCTCGCGATGATCGCGAACAGCATGCCGAGCGGCTCGAGGAGGAGCTTGAGCGGCAGGCCTGGGACCGGCTCCGCGAGGATCACCTCGGGCCGCGCACCGGCGAGCACCCTGGGCATGAGGGAGGCCACCACCATGAAGAGCAGGCCGCCGCTGATGAGGCTCACCGTCTCGCGCTGGTTGGGGTGCGGATCGGACATGAGCACCAGCACCGCGCCCGCGGCGGGGATGGCAAGGGCGAGCTGCAGCGCGAGCTCCGGGCTCACGAGCCCGCTCCCAGCAGGGTCTGCGCGGCACGCGTTGCGACCCCCACGGTCACGGAGGTGTCGAGGCCGAAGTAGACGTTGGCGGCGATCAGCGCCCAGGTGGGCGCGAGCAGCGAGACAGGTGCCTCGCGCGGCTCGTCGCCATTCACCAACGCCCCCGGCGCGGGCTCGCGGAAGTACGCCGCCTCCACCACGCGCCAGATGTAGATGAGCGCGATGAGCGAGCTCGCCACCACCAGCAGTGCCACGGGCCACAGCCCCTGCTCGAGCGCCGCCAGGATCAGGTACCACTTGCTGATGAAGCCCACGGTGAGCGGCACGCCCACGAGGCTCAGCCCGCCCACCACGTAGGCGGCCAGGGTTAACGGCATGCGCCGCCCCAACCCCGCCATGGCCTCGATGCGCGGCGACCCGACCCGGTAAACGATGCAGCCCAGCACCAGAAACAGCGCGGTCTTGATGAGGGCGTGGTTGAACAGATGCACGAGCGCCGCGGTTACGCCGGTCACCGACACCAGGCTGATCCCGAGCGCCATATACCCGATCTGCGCCACGCTCGAGTAGGCGAGCAGACGCTTGACGTCGTTCTGCCAGGTGGCGATGACCGAGGTCACGAACACCCCGAGGAGCGCGAGCGGCCCGAGCAACCAGTCGAGCTGCATGGTGGAGAAGGAGAACCCGGCGCCGAATACGGTGAAGAAAAAGCGCAGCCAGACGTAGACCGCCACCTTGGTAGCGGTGCCGGCGAGAAAGGCGGTCACCGCCGAGGGCGCGTAGGCGTAGGCGTTGGGCAGCCAGCCGTGGAGCGGGAACAGCGCCATCTTGATCCCGATGCCGACGGTGAGAAAGGCGAACGCCGCCTGAACCGTGCGCGTGCCGTCCACCGCCGGCAGACGCGCGGCCAGATCCACCATGTTCAGCGTGCCGGTCATGGCGTACATGAGCCCCACGCCGATCAGGATGAAGGTGGCGCCGATGGTGCCCATGACCAGGTACTGGAACGCGGCGGTGAGCGCGCGGCGATCGCGCGAGAAGCTGATGAGCGCGTACGAGGAGAGCGAGGAGATCTCGAGGAACACGAACAGGTTGAAGGCGTCCCCGGTGATGGCGATGCCCAGGAGCCCGGCGAGGCACAGCAACCATGCCGTGTAGAAGAGGTAGATACGGTCGTCGGCCACCTCGCGCTCGACGCTCTCGCGCGCGAAGGTCAAGACCACGGCGCTGATGAGCGCCACCACCAACAGGACGAACGCGTTGGCTACGTCCACCCGGTACTCGATCCCCCACGGCGGGGCCCAGCCACCGAGCTCGTAGGAGATGACGCCCCGGGCCAGCACCTGGTTCAGGAGCCCGATGGCGACCGCGAGCGCCGCCCAGCTCACGATGGTAGTGAATCCCCACGCGAGGCGGCCTTTGTGCAAAAGCACGCACACGGGCGCCGCCACCAGCGGAATCACGACCTGAAGCGCGGGCAGATGCTCGACGAGCACTACAGGGAACCGTCCTGGCTGTGTATGTCTCGTTCTTCGATGGTGTCGTAGGCGCGGTGGATGCGCACCACGAGCCCGAGCGCAAGCGCCGTGGTGGCGACGCCGACCACGATGGCGGTGAGGATGAGAACGTGCGGCAACGGGTTGGCGTAGCGGGTCACGCCCTCGGTCACGATGGGCGCGCTGCCGCCCTCGAGCTTGCCGATGGTGATGTAGAGGATGAAGACCGAGGTCTGGAAGACATTGAGCCCGATGACCTTCTTGACCAGGTTACCGCTCGATATGACGACGTAGAACGCGGTCATCATGAGGACGACCACGATCCAGTAGTTGTAGAGGCCGGGGAGCTCCATAGTCGGTGACTGGTTGACTCGTGATTCGTTATTGGTGATTCGTTTATCGGTGCAGGAGCGAGCTTGCTCGCCAATGTTCGCGGCCAAGGCCGCTCCTACAGATCACGTTGCTAGCTGGCGAACGAGTAGAAGAGATTGATCATGGTCGCGGCCACGGTGATGCCGACACCGAGCTCGACAATCAGGATCCCCAGATGCTGCCCGTGGGCGGGATCGTGCGCGAGCACGCTGTAGTCCAGAAAGTTCCCGCCGAGCAGTAGTGCAACCACCCCCGTGCCAGCGAAGATGAGCACGCCGCAGGCCATGAGCACGCGCGCGACGGTCGGCGGCACTATGCGCCGCGCGACGTGCACACCGAAGATGAGTGCATAGAGAATGACGCCGGCGGCGAAGATGACTCCGGCCTGGAAACCGCCCCCCGGACCGTAGTCGCCGTGGAACTGCACATAGAGGGCGAACAGCAGGATCAGCGGCACCAGGAGCTTGGCCAGGATGTGCAGGATCAGGTGGTGTCTCATCGGTATCGCCTTTCGTTCAGGGCCGATGGTTCGCAGCCAAGGCCGTCCCTACGGTCGCGGACCCGAGTCCGCTCCCACAACAACCCGCGCCTGCGTCGGCTTCATTCAACGATCCTGACCTTGCTCGCGGCGGCGGCCGCGGCCGAGGAGTCCGAGCACGCCGATGCCGGCGGTGAAGATGACCACCACCTCCCCCAACGTGTCGTAGCCCCGGTAGCTCGCTAGCACGGCGGTTACGATGTTGGGCACGCCCGTCTCCTCCGGCCCCTGCTCGATGTAGCGCGGCGCCACGTGCTGGTGCGCCGGTGCCTCGGGGTCGCCGGTTAGCGGCAGGTCGAGCGTGCCGTAGATGAGCGCGGCGCCGGTGACCACCACACACGCCAGGGGCAGCGCGGGCTTCATGAGCCGCGTCGTCTGCTCGCTCGAGGTGAGCGCGAGCGTGCCAAGCATCAGAATAGTGGCAATGCCCGCCCCCACCGCGGCCTCGGTGAAGGCCACGTCCACCGCGTCGAGCGCCACGAACACGGCCGCGGAAAGCAGGCTGAAGATGCCCATGAGCATGGCGGCGGCGAAGAGATTGCGCAGCATCAGGATGCCGAGCGCGGTGACCACCAGGAACCCGAGCAGGAAGATGTCTACGAAGGTTGCGATGGCGTGTCCTCCTCGGGTCCGTAGGCGAGCGGGCGTACCTTGCCGTGCAGCGCCGCTTTCGCCAGGGCGTGCGTGGCCGTGGGGCTCGTGAAGAACAGGAACGCGAAGATCAGCAAGAGCTTTACCGTGACCAGGGTGAGCCCCGCCTGCAGTGCGAGTCCCAGGAGCGTCAGCGCCGCGCCCAGGGTGTCCGTGAGGCCCGCTGCGTGCAGGCGGGTGAAGAAGTCGGGCAGGCGCAACAGCCCGATGCCGCCCGTGACGAGGAATAGCCCGCCCGCAACCAGCAGAATCCAGCTCAGGATGTCCGGCACCAGCGCCATTCAGAGGTGCTCCGACTCGTCGCTCGCGCGCGTCGCACCGAGTTCGCCGTACTCGAAGAACTTGAGCACGGCGATGGTGCCGATGAAGTTGATGAGGGCGTAGACGAGCGCGATGTCGAGAAAGTCGGGCCGCCCGGTGAGAAAGCCGAGCACCGCGATCATCAGCACCGTCTTGGTGCCGAACATGTTCACGGCCAGGATGCGGTCGTAAAGGGTGGGTCCGAGAAGCGCCCGCGTCAGTGCCAACGCCATGGTCACCAGAATGGCGACGGCGGCGGCAGCGAACATTATCGGGGCTCCAGAGACGTCACGCGCCGGTCCATCTCGCCCGCCTCCACCGCGGCCGCCGCCGCGCGCGTGAGGGCGTGCACCTCGATGTGATCGTCGTCATCGCGCACGTCGATGGAGACCGTCCCCGGCGTGAGCGTGATGGAGTTGGCGTAGATCACGCGGCCGAGCTCGGTGCCCTGGCTCGCGCGGACGCGGATGACCGTGGGGCTGATCGGCAGATCGGGGTGCAGAATGCGGCGTGCCACGTCGATGTTGGACTTGACGATCTCGCCGAAGAGCCACCACCAGTAGGCGACCAGCCGCCACAGGGGCGGGTGCAGGGGATACGATTCGTGGTCCACCACCTCCATGCGCAGCGCGAGCAGGCAGACGCCCACCGCGCACAGCACCCCGATGGTGAGGAAGAGGGGTTGATAGTGCCCGGACAGCACCAGCCACAAGGCATACAGCACCACGATCAGTACCAGAGCGTGGACCGTGAAGTACTTGCGCGACCTCGGCGTGCGTGACAACGCTGCCCCTCCGAATGCAGGCCTCGTTTTTTTCGGCGGTATCATACCGGCCCCGTCCGGGGTTGGGAAATCGAGGGCCGCACGATACGGCTCGCCGAACCGATCGCCGCGGCGTGCGCAGTCCCCGTGAGAGCGCCTTGCGTGGGGAGCGCTTTGCAAGCGCGATGGTCCGCGCACTGGAGCCCGCCCCCACCAGGAGCCCGCTCCTATGCCAAAACCTCGGCCGTGCAAGCGCCGTGCAGGTGCGATCCTCGCGAACCGGAGCGCCCTCTCACCAGGAAACCGCTTCCCCGGGAGGCGGCTCCCGCGGAGGCCACCCCCGCCTAGCTCGTCTGGCGCTGGACGTCGACCACGTTGGGGAGCTGCGAGATCCGATCGAGCACGCGGCTGAGCTGAGCGAGGTCGGTGACCTGGAAGGTCACCCGGATCTGGGCGGTCTGGGTGAGCGCCTCGGTTTGGGTATTGAGCGAGACCACGTTGAGCCGCTCGTTGGCCACCACCGTGGTGATGTCGCGCAGCAGCGCCTGACGGTCGTACGCCGTAATCAGGACGTCCACCGGGTAGGTGGACTCGCTGCGTCCCGCCCAGCTCACGTCGATGAGGCGTGCCTGCTCGCCCGACCCGAGCCGCAACACGTTACGGCAATCCCGGCGGTGCACGGTCACCCCGCGCCCCCGGGTGATGTAGCCGATGATGGGGTCGGGCGGCAACGGCTTGCAGCAGCGCGCGGTCTGGGTCAGCAGGTTCCCCACACCCTCGATGCGCACGCTGTCCTTGTTCTTCTCGCGCGGGGCCGGGCCGCGCGCGACCGGCGGCTCCTCCTGCACTTGGGCGCGCGGCACGATGTCCTGCAGGGCATTGGCGATCTGGCCGGTGGTGACCTCGCCGTGGCCGATGGCCGCGAGCAGATCGTCGAAGCGCACGTAGTTGAAGCGCTTGACGAGCTTGTCGGTGTCCGGCTGCCCGATGCCCAGGCGCTTCAGCTCGCGCTCGTAGACGTCGCGCCCCGCGGCCAGGTTTTTGTCGTAGTCCTGCTGGCGGAACCAGTGGCGCACCTTGGCGCGCGCGCGAGCGGTACGCAGGTACCCGAGGTGCGGATTGAGCCAGTCGCGGGAGGGCGCGCCGTGGCGGGTGGTGAGAATCTCCACCTGCTGGCCGGTCTCGAGCTCCTGGTTCAACGACACGATGGCCCCGTCCACCTTGGCCCCGCGGCAGCGGTGTCCTACCTCGGTGTGGATGTGATAGGCGAAGTCCAGCGGCGTCGCCGCCCGGGGCAGGTCGACGACCTGTCCCCTGGGGGTGACCACGTACACGCGATCGTGGAGCACCTCGCTCTGAAAGCGTTCGAGGAGTCCGCCCAGCTCGTTGGGGTCGTCCTTCCACTCGAGCACCTGGCGCAGCCAGGCCACCCGCTCCTCGATGCCGGGGTCGCGGCGCGAGCCGTCCTTGTAGCGCCAGTGCGCGGCCACCCCGAGCTCGGCGTGCTGGTGCATCTCGTGGGTGCGGATCTGCACCTCCAGCGTCCGCCCGCGCGGGCCGATCACGGCGGTGTGCAGCGACTGGTAGAGGTTGGGCTTGGGGTTGGCGATGTAGTCGTCGAACTCGCCCGGGATGTGCTGCCACAGCGTATGGACGATGCCGAGCGCCGCGTAGCAGTCGGCGACGCTCTCGACCAGCACGCGCAGCCCGCGCACATCGAAGAGCTGGGGCAGGTCGACACCCTTCGACTGCATCTTGCGCCAGATGCTGTAGATGTGCTTGGGGCGCCCGGTGACGGTGGCCGCGATGCCCGCGGCCTTGAGCGCGGAGGAGAGCTTCTCCACCACGAGCGAGATGTAGCGCTCGCGATCCGTGCGCCGCTCGTGAAGCTGGCGCGCGAGGGTCTTGTAGCTGTCGGGCTGGAGGTAGCGGAAGGCCTGATCCTCCATCTCCCACTTCATCTGCCAGATGCCGAGCCGGCTCGCCAGCGGGGCGTAGATGTCGAGGGTCTCCCGGGCGATGCGCCGGCGGCGCGCCTCGTCGAGGTGGCGCAGCGTGCGCATGTTGTGCAGCCGATCCGCGAGCTTGACGAGCACCACGCGCACGTCCTCGGCCATGGCGAGGAGCAGCTTGCGCAGGCGGTCCACCTGCTTGGCGTCCTGGTCCGCGCCCGACAGCCCCTGGTACTCGCGGATGACGTGCATCTTGGTGACGCCATCCACGAGCCGCGCCACCGCGGGGCCGAACTCGGCCTGCACGTGGGCCAGGTCCACGCTCGTGTCCTCGACCACGTCGTGCAGGATGGCCGCGATCACGGTCTCGGTATCCATGTTGAGCTCGTGGAGGATGCTGGCCACGGCCAGGGGATGGCCGATGTAGGGCTCGCCCGAGGCGCGGGTCTGACCGCGGTGGGCCGCCTGGGCCAGGCGGATGGCGCGCGCGATCACCTCGCGGTCCGCCTCGCTGCGGCCGCGACTGATCTCGGCGAGCCAGGGCTCGGCCACGCTCGCCTCCCGTGCCTCGGTGCTCACCTCCACAGACGCCGCTCCTCAGGGACCCGCCCGTGCCCTCTCCGCTCTGGGAACGAGCGGCCGCGTTGTTCGCCCTGCTCGTTCCCACTACACTCGCAAGCAGGCGGCGAGGCCGCGCAGGCGGGCGCTAGCACTCTCCACTAGTTTAGTGCACGCGGGCGCGCGCCAGCGGCAAGCGCCGCGAGCCCGCCCGAGAACCGGCAGCGATGAGCGGCGAACTCCTCATCAACGTCCAGCCCACGGAGACGCGCGTCGCCGTCATCGAGAACGGCATGCTGCAGGAGATCTTCGTCGAGCGCGCCAACCGGCGCGGGCTGGTGGGCAACATCTACAAGGGGCGGGTGAGCCGGGTGCTGCCGGGCATGCAGGCCGCGTTCGTGGACATCGGGCTGCCGCGCGCCGCTTTCCTGCACGCCTCGGACATCACCGCCCTCTCGCGCCAGGCCTGCTACCCTGCCGACGAACGCACCCTGGCCGACGCCGCCGAGAGTGAGCTCGCGTACGCCGACGCCGAGCTCGGGGAGCCCCGCACCCAGGGCATCAACGAGCTGCTGCGCGAGGGCCAGGAGGTGCTGGTGCAGGTGGTCAAGGATCCCCTCGGGACCAAGGGGGCGCGCCTGACGACGCAGATCTCCATCCCCTCCTGCTATCTGGTGTACATGCCCTACGGGCGTACCGTCGGCGTCTCCCAGCGCATCGAAGACGAGGCCGAGCGCCTGCGCCTGCGCGAGCTGGTGCGCGACTACCTGCATCTCAGCGCCGGCTCGCTCGATGCCCGCGTGGCCGGCGCAGACTCCGCCCGCGTAGCCTACCTGACGCCGCCGGGCGGCTACATCGTGCGCACCGCCGCGGAGAGTATCCCGGATGAGATGCTTATCGCGGACATGCGCTTTCTGCAGAAGCTCTGGCGCTCGCTCGAGGAGCGCGCACGCCGGCTTCCTGCGTGCAGCATCGTGCACGAGGATCTGCCGCTGGTCGTTCGTGTCGTGCGCGAGCTCACCGGCACCGACATCGAGCGCGTGCGCATCGACTCACGCAGCTTGTACGAGAGCCTGGTGGACTTCGCGCGCCAGTTCATCCCGGAGATGGTCTCGCGCACCGAGCTCTACGCGGGCGAGCGGCCGGTCTTCGATCTTTACGGCGTCGAGGACGAGATCCAGCGCGCGCTGCAGCGCAAGGTGGAGCTCAAGTCCGGGGGGCACCTGATCATCGATCAGACCGAGGCCATGACCACCATCGACGTCAACACCGGCGCCTACGTCGGCCAGCGCAACCTGGAAGAGACCATCTTCAAGACCAACCTCGAGGCCGCCCAGGCCATCGCCCGCCAGCTGCGGCTGCGCAACCTCGGCGGCATCATCATCATCGACTTCATCGACATGGAGAGCGAGGAGCACAAGCGCCAGGTGCTGCGGGCGCTGGAGAAAAGCCTGGAGCGCGACCATACCAAGACCCAGATCAGCGAGGTGTCTTCCCTGGGGCTCGTGCAGATGACCCGCAAACGCTCCCGCGAGAGCCTCGAGCACGTCCTGTGCGAGGCCTGCCCCACGTGCGGGGGGCGCGGCTCGGTCAAGACGCCGGAGACCGTGTGCTACGAGATCTTTCGCGAGATCCTGCGCGAGGCCCGTCAGTTCGAGGTCGAGAAGCTGCTGGTGCTCGCCTCGCGCGAGGTCATCGACAAGCTCATGGACGAGGAGTCCACGAGTTTCGCCGAGCTGGAGGACTTCATCGGTAAACCCATCGTGCTGCAAACCGAACCGCTCTACAGCCAGGAGCAATACGACATCGTGCTGATGTGATGGGGATCCCGCGGTGAAGGCTCACCTTCCCGGCTACCTACCACCCTTGGCATAATCACTCATTCGCTTGGCGACGCCGTGGCCAGCTCTGGCCCGCAAGCCTCCTCGACCCGTTAGAATCCAGGCACGCGCGCCGCAAACCGGTTGCGGCGCGCGAAGCGCAACGGACCCGACGACGCCTCGTGAGGCATTCGATAACCAGGAGCGATCCGCGCCCATCGATGTCGGACGATGGGTGATCCTTCCGTGGGCACATCACACCAGCAAAGGGCGGCCCCGAAGCGGCGCTCACCCCGCAGACTGTTCAAGGTCATGCGCACGCTGTTGATCGGCGCGACCATCGGCATCGCCGTGCTGCTCGGCGTCGCGCGGGTGCTGCTGCCCGCGGTCGAGGGCTTGCGTCCCGAAGTGGAGGTGTGGGTCAGCGGTCTCGTCGATCGCACGGTGCACATCGGCGCGCTGAGCGCCGACTGGCAGGGCTGGACGCCGGTGCTGCGCCTCGAGGACGTGCGGCTGCTCGATCGGGACGGCCAGGCCGAGCTCGCCCGCTTCGCCCGGGCGCACGTCGCGGTCGATCTGCTGGGATCCCTCGTGCACGGATCGCTGCGCGCGGGGGAGCTCGGCGTGACCGGGGCGATGGTCACCGTCACCCGCCGCCGCGACGGGGCGCTGTTCATCGCCGGCAAACGCCCGGAGGGCGGCCTCGGCGCCTGGCTGCTCGCCCAGTCCGAGCTTGCGCTGGAAGCCGCCAGTGTCGTCTGGCACGACCGCCGCGCCGGTCTCGAGCCCGTGACCCTGAGCGCCGTCAACGTTCACATGCGGAACGACGGCGGCCGACACCGCGTGAGTGGAACCGGCGCGCTGCCCTCCGGGTTCGGTGAACGAGTGAGCTTCGCGGCCGAGCTCCACGGCGATGTGCGTTCGCCGGACTGGTCGGGAACGGTGTTCCTGCGCGGCGAAGGCATCGCCTCCAAGCTCTGGCGCCCGTTGCTCGAGGGGAGCCCGACGCATTTCGCCGGCGGCGTCTGGAGCTTCAGCCTGTGGAGCACATGGCGGCAGGCGAGCCTCGAGCGCGTCCGGGGCCAGGTGCATTTTCGCGACGTGCTGCTGGAGGCGGGAGACGGGGCGCTGGCGCTGGACGCGGGCGGCGGGCGCCTGCTGCTGCGGCGCGCGGCCCCTGGCTGGCAGCTCGACCTCACGGAGCTGGAGCTCACCACCCCGCGCGGGCGCTGGCCGAGCTCAGGGGCGACCCTGCGCATGGGTGCTGACGCCGACGCCCCGGACGCCCGCCGCTATCGCGGCACGCTGGGCTTCTTGCGGCTCGAGGATGTGCTCGCTCTGGTCCCGGGGATGGCGCCCCCCGGCGAGCTGGTGCAGACCCTCACGCGGCTCGCGCCCCGGGGTGAGCTGCACGATATCGCGTTCGCGCTGACCCAGCGCCCGGGGGAGAGCGCTGACTTCCAGGTGGCGGCGGCCTTGCACGCGGTGAGCATCCAGCCGACCGACGAGATTCCGGGTCTCGCGGGACTCGCCGGACGCCTAGAGGTGGCACCCGACCGCGCGCGCCTCGAGCTCGACGCGGAGCACCTGGACGCGCGCTGGCCGGGAATGTTCCCGGGCCCGCTCGCCGCCAGGGTGAGCGGGCAGGTCGAGTGGCACCGGGAGGCCGCGGGATGGCGCCTGGAGGTGCCGCAGGTGGCCGCCTCCAATCCGGATCTCGACGCACGCCTCTCGGGGCGCCTGGACGCGCGACCGGGCGAGAGCCCGACGATGACCTTGGTCGCGGAGTTGCGCGACGCCGACCTGCCGGCGCTGCGCGCCTATATCCCGCAACCCGTGGTGCCCGAATCCTTCGCGCGCTGGTCGGAGCACGCGTTTCAAGCGGGTCGCGTCGAGTCCGCATCGCTGCTCGTCCAGGGACGTCTCGCCGACTTCCCCTTCGACGGGCCCGACGGGACCTTCCAGCTTCACACCGAGATTCGCGACGGATTGCTTCGCTACGCGCGCGAATGGCCGGCCCTCGAGGCCTACAGCGGAACCCTGGAGGCGCGCGGGCGCGACCTGACCATGCGCCTGACCGAGGGCACCATCACGGGGGTGCGGGTGCTCGGAGCCGAGGCCCACATCCGCGGCATCGGTGAGGTCGAACCCCCGATCCTGGAGCTGTCGGGACGGCTCCAGGGAGACGCCAACCAGGGGCTCGCGTATCTGCGTAGCAGCCCGCTTCGAACGCGCTTCGAGGCGCTGACCACGGGGCTCGAGGCCAGCGGGGAGATGCGCGTGGATCTTCGGCTCGCGCTGCCTCTGGGACGGGACAAGGCCAAGGGGGAGCGCGAGGTTCACGGAGCGCTCCACTTCGCGAACAGCCGGGTGATCGGCCGCCGCCTCGATGTCACCTTCGAGGAGGTCAACGGCACCGTGCGCTTTGGCTCGGACGGCCTCTCGGCCGAAGGGATTGGCGCACGCTACCTCGGGCGCAAAGTCACCGTGGGCATCGAGCAAGCCCCCCCGCCCGGCAGACGTGTGCGCGTACGCCTCGAAGGGGCGGCAGGACCGGATTTCATCGGGGCCCAGCTCCGCAAGCTGGGGATGTCGGGCGGCAACAGCGGCGCGCTGGCGGCTCTGCTCCCGCGCGTGCGGGGGGTGACCCGGTGGCGCGCGACCCTCCAGCTCCCCGCGCGCGCGGACGACGCCATCGGGGTGCACTTCGAGTCCTCGCTCGCCGGGCTCGCCCTGGATCTGCCCGATCCGCTGGGCAAGCCGCAGGGGGAGGCTCGGGGGCTCGTCCTCGACGCCACGGTGGACGCGGATGTCCGCCGGCTGCTGCACCTGCGCTACGGTGCGGGCGTGAAGGCCGCGCTCGCGTTCGCGCACGTGGACGGGGCTTTGCGCCTCCAGCGCGGAGCCGTGCGACTGGGTGAGGGGGATCCGACACTGCCGGCGGATGCGGGGATCAGCGTGCGCGGCCGCAGCCCGGAGCTCTCCATAGAGCCGTGGTTTCGCCTGCTGCGAGAGCTGGGCCCGGCGCCCGCGGCGGGCGCTGCGAAAACGCGTCGCCTCGGCGCCAAGACCCGACGGCCGCTCCTGAACGCGGTGGATCTGAATATCGCGCGCCTCGACCTCTTCGGTCAGCGGTTTCGTGACGTGCACCTGGACGCGCGCCCCCAGCCCGGGGGTGCCGCCTGGGTGAGCGAGCTTCGGGGCGACGACATCGCGGGCAGCGTGCGCATCCCCACCGCGCCTTCGCCCAGGGAGCCGCTGGTGCTGCGCTTCGAGCGCCTGGCCCTGAGGGCACCCGCGGAATCCGCCGGCGGGGCTCGCCACGATCCGCGGAAGCTGCCGCCCCTCGACTTCTCGTCCGAGCAACTCGCCTACCACGACATCGAGCTGGGCCGCGTAACGCTCGAGGCGTCCCCTTTCGAGAGGGGACTGCGCATCGACCGGTTCGCCGTTCGCTCGCCCGGCTTCGACGCCAGCGCCCAGGGCACCTGGCGCTATGCCGACGGTATGCACGAATCACGCTCGAGCCTGCACGTGCAAAGCTCCGAGCTCGCGCCGCTGCTGGAGACGTTCGGCTACACCGGCGGAGCGGTGGAGGGCGGCAAGACCACCATCCAGATCGATGCTGCCTGGCCGGGCACGCCCACCGACTTCACCCTCAGGCATCTGACCGGAACCATGGATTTCAGGATCACCGACGGGCGCCTGGTCGAGGTCGAAAAGGGTACCACCGAGCGCCTCTTCGGGCTGCTCAGCGTGCAGCTGCTGCCCAAGCGCCTGATGCTGGACTTCAGCGACCTGTTCACCGAGGGCGTTCGCTACGAGACCATCAAGGGCACCTTCGACATCGCGTCGGGCACCGCCTACACCACCGACCTCCTGATGCGGGGCCCCAGCGTGCGGGTGGAGGTGCGGGGTCGCGTCGATCTGGCCGACAAGACCTACGACCAGACCATGACCGTCATCCCCAAGCTGACCTCGACCCTGCCGCTGGCACCGGTGTGGCTCGCCCAGAAGCTGCTCGACGCGAAGTTCTTCGACCGCTCCTTCGCCCGACGCTACAAGATCACCGGCACCTGGGAAGACCCTCGGGTCGCGCTCATCGAGGAGAAGCACACGCCCATCTCCCCCTTNNAGCGCGCCGGGCGAACGCGACCCACACGGTGGGCTTCGCCTTCGGCTCAGCCACCCTACGGTGCTGCGCTCAGGCCCGCCCGTCGGGCAAGCGCGCCCCGGAGCCGCCGCGGCGCCGCCAGCGCGCGATGCGCACCACCGCGGCGCGGATGGCATGCCAGAGCCTGGGCAGCAGCCACACGGCCGCCGCCACGAACACCGCCAGCAGGAGCAGAAACAGCCACGGATAGTGCAGCGCCATCCACAAGCCGGCGACCACGGCGAGATCCTCGCCCAGCGAGGCCGCCCAGTTGCTGACGGGCTCGGGCGACGCGTTGATGACCACGCGGCTGCCCGCCTTGACGAAGTGGCTTCCGGCCGCGAGCGTCCCGCCGACCAGGGCGGCGGCGAGCTGAACGGCCGGATCCACCGGGCCGACCGCGCCGGCGGCGAGCACCGCACCCGCGGGGATGCGGATGAAGCTGTGCACGGCGTCCCAGGCGGTGTCCACGCCCGGTGTCTTGTCGGCGAAGAACTCCACGCAGTACATGAAAGCGGCCGCCACCAGCACCACCGGCTCGCTCAGGATCTGCAGATCGGGCGGCAGCACGATGTTGCCGGTCGCGCCCAGGTAGCCGAGCACGAACACGGCCGCGTACAGATTGATTCCGCTCGCCCACGCGACACCCATGGTGAGCGCGATGATTTGCACGATGTCCATGCGAGATCACTCCGTCGGCTGACGACACCGTCACCGCACGGCGGGGCCGGCCCGCGGGAATGAAACGCGATGACGCTCGCAGCTTATAATCCTATCAGGTTTCCCGCTCCGATGACGGGCAGTCGCGATGTTCGCCCCACGCCTCGCCCCGAGCCCCGACCCCCGCTTCCTCATCGAGGATGAAGAGCCCGCTTACCTGGCGGTGTATCGCCGCGGCGAGCTGCCCGCCCGCGCCGCAGCGGCCATCGAGGAGCTGCGCGACTGCTGCGCATGCCCGCGCAACTGTCACGTGGACCGCCTCCAGGATCGCGCGCGTGTGTGCAACACCGGGCGTAACGCCATCGTCTCGAGCGTCTTCCCGCACTTCGGCGAGGAGGACTGTCTGCGCGGCTGGAACGGCTCGGGCACCATCTTCTTCGGGCTGTGCAACCTGCGCTGCGTGTTCTGCCAGAACTGGGACATCTCCCAGCAGCGCGAGGGCCGTGAGTGCACGGCCGCGGAAATCGCCGATTACATGATGGCGCTGCAGCGGCGCGGCTGCCACAACATCAACTTCGTCACCCCCGAGCACGTCGCCCCGCAGGTCATCGAGGCCATCGCGGCCGCGGTGCCGCGGGGCCTGCGCCTGCCCATCGTCTACAACACCAGCGCCTACGACGCCATCGCCTCGCTGCGCCTGCTCGACGGGCTCGTCGACATCTACATGCCGGACTTCAAGTTCTGGCACCGCGAGAGCGCGCGCCGCCTGGCCAAGGCCAAGGACTACCCGGAGCGGGCGCGCGAGGCGATCCTGGAGATGCACCGTCAGGTGGGGCCCCTGCGCTTCGGCCCGGACGGGCTCGCCCGCCGCGGCCTGCTCGTGCGCCATCTGGTCATGCCCGGCCAGGAGGACGAAGCGGCGGCCATCTTCGAGTGGCTCGCGCACGAGGTCTCGCCGGACACCTACGTCAACATCATGGGTCAATACACGCCGCAGCATCAGGTGGGAGCACGCGCTCGGGACGGGACGCGGAAGTACGCAGACATCGCCCGCCGGCCCTATCCCCAGGAGCTCGAGGCCGCGCGCGCCGCCGCCCGCAGCGCCGGCCTGTGGCGCCTCGACGAACGCTAGCCTCGGGGGTCGGACCAACGCAATAGCTTGTTTCAGTGAGAAAAGTGGTAAACAGAGGTCATTATCGGCGCTTAGAGGGGCGTTTTTGGCCCCGAAATGGGCCGTCTAAGCACGCGCATGCGCGGAGATTCGCGGACCGGGGCCTGGCGGGCGCGGACGTACGGAGACACCTGTGCCTGAAGAGCATACTTTCGATTCGATGACCACGCCCGCGGCGCCTGTCATGCGGCCGCAGGCCGCGGAGCGCGTGGTCGTGGGGCTGTCCGGCGGCGTCGACTCGGCGGTGAGCGCCCTGCTCCTCCAGGCGCAGGGCCACGAGGTGCACGCGCTCTTCATGAAGAACTGGGAGGAGGACGACCGCGCCGGCTACTGCGCCGCCGCCGAGGATCTCGCTTACGCGCAGCGCGTGTGCGAGCGCCTCGACATTCCGCTGCATACGGTCAACTTCTCCGCCGAGTACTGGGACGGCGTCTTCGAGCCGTTCCTCGCGGACTATGCGCGCAATTGCACCCCGAACCCCGATGTGCTCTGCAACCGCGAGATCAAGTTTCGCGCCTTCCTCGACCACGCTCTGGCCCACGTGAGGGGCGATGGCGTCGCCACCGGTCACTACGCCCGCGTCCGCCGCGACGGGAACCGCTACCGCCTGCTCAAGGGCGTGGACCCGGACAAGGACCAGAGTTACTTCCTGCACGCCGTCGATCAGAGGGCCCTCACCCGCGCGCGCTTTCCGGTGGGCGAGCTCACCAAGAACGAGGTGCGCGCCCTCGCGCGCAAGGCGGGGCTTGCGCCCCACGACCGGCGCGACAGCACCGGTATCTGTTTCATCGGCGAGCGCCCGTTTCGCGAATTTCTCAAGCAGTACTTGCCCCCGCACCCCGGTGACGTTGAGACCGTGGACGGCGCCGTCGTCGGACGCCACGAAGGGCTCATGTACTACACGCTCGGCCAGCGCCGGGGGCTCGGCATCGGGGGGCGCCGGGGTCACCTGGGGTCACCGTGGTACGTGGTCGGCAAGGACGCGGCGCGCAATGTGCTCGTCGTTGCGCAGGACCACGATCACCCCCGCCTGTACAGCCGGCGGCTCCACGCCGGGGACGTGCGCTGGGTGGCGGGCGAGCCTCCGAAGCTGCCGCTGCGCTGCCAGGCCAGGGTCCGTTACCGCCAGGCGGATCAGGTCTGCCGGGTGTCCGCGGCCGGCGATACTGTGCGCGTCGAGTTCGACCAGCCCCAGCGGGCGGCCACGCCCGGCCAGTTCGTGGTGCTCTACCAGGGCGAGGAATGCCTGGGGGGCGGCGTGATCCTCACCACGGGCGATGAATGAGAGAGGCGTGCATCCAACGGCGAACAACGATAACGGCTCCAGGCGAAAACAGCCGCTTTGAGCGACCACCCAGAGCAGAACCGCGTCATCGCGCTGGCGGGCCTCTTTCAGGCGGCCGCGCTGGTGCAGCAGATCGCTCGTGACGGGAGCGCCGACGCCGAAGCCTTCCAGGTAAGCATGGAGAGCGTGCTGCGCCTCGATGCGGAGACGCCCGAGGCGGTGTACGGGGGCCGCCGCGGACTGCGGTTGGGACTGACCGAGCTCTGCAAGCAGCTCGACAAAGCGCGTGAGGGGCGCGATGCCGATCTCGTGCGTTACGCGCTCAGTCTCATGTTCCTCGAGCGCAAGTTCATGCGCCGCCGCGATCTGCTCGACGCCGTGCGCCAGGGGGTGGAGACCGCCAACGCCCAGGCCGAGCACTTCAGCCCTACGCACAGCAACGTCGTGGCCAAGCTCGCCGACCTCTACCTCAACACCATCAGCACCCTCACGCCGCGTATCATCGTCACCGGCGATCCCAATTACCTGAACAACCCCGAGAACGCCAACAAGATCCGCAGCGCGCTGCTCGCCGGCGTGCGCGCCACCGTGCTCTGGCGCCAGCTCGGCGGCAACCGCCTGCGTCTTCTGTTCACGCGCCGGCGCGTGCTCACCACCGCCCGGGAGATGCTCGAGGCGATACAGCAAGAGCCGGGCGCCGCAAGCGGAGATCACGAAGACTCGACCCCGGGCTAGCGCGCACCGGACAGACTTTGGTTCTTCGCGGAGGTGCGGGAGACGGGTGGTTTGGGATAAGGCTGGGTGCCGCGGCACATGGCCGCGGTTTCGGGAAATCCGCGAAGAACCGAAACCTTGCCACGGGCGAACGGGCGGCAGGCGCGATCATGGTCGCGGACAGGACGTGAGTTGGGCCGAGCGCAGCGAAGCCCACCCTACGTGACTATACGACGGATCAAGTGGTGTCAGGCGGCGCGATCGAGCCTGGCGGCCGCGAGCTCCTTGATGCGCACGTAGTCCATCTTGCCCGTGCCGAGGAGCGGCACTTTGTCCACGGCGACGATGGACTTCGGCACGCTGAGCTCGCTGAAGCCCGCCTGCCGCGCGTGGGCGATGATCTCTTCGCGGTTTGCACCCGGGTGATCCGTGACCAGCACGAGCTGCTCGCCCTTCTTCGCATCCGGCAGATTGACCACCGCGTGCACGTGCTCCGGCCAGAGCTGTGAGAGGAATCCCTCCACCGCGGCCAGGGACACCATCTCGCCACCGATCTTGGCGAAGCGCTTGGCGCGCCCTTTGATGAAAACGTAGCCGTCGTCGTCAAGCGCCACGATGTCGCCCGTGTCGTACCAGCCGCCTTCGGGCGGCGACAGCACTCCGGGCGTCTCGGCGAAGAGGTAGCCGCGCATGATGTTAGGACCGGAGACGAGAAGCTTGCCGCCCTCATGGATGCCGCCCACCGGCTCGAGCCGGTGGGCGATGCCAGGCATCAGGCGCCCGACGGATCCGGGGCGGTTCTCCATGGGCGTGTTCATGGCCAGCGCCGGTGCCGTCTCGGTGGCGCCGTAGCCCTCGAAGATGCGCACCCCGTAGCGCTCGCTCCACAGCCGCCGGGTCTCGTCTCTGAGCTTCTCCGCACCGGCGAAGACGTATCGCACGCTGTAGAAGTCGTAGGGGTGTGCGAAGCGCGCGTATCCGGAGAGGAACGTGTCCGTGCCGAAGAGGATGCTCGCGTTGGTGTCGTACACGAGCTGCGGCACGATGCGGTAGTGCAGCGGCGACGGATAGAGGAAGGTGCGGATGCCGGAGAGCACCGGCAGCAGCGTGCCGCACGTCAGCCCGAAGGAGTGAAACATGGGCAGCGCGTTGAACACCACGTCCGTCGGCCCGAAATCGATGCGCGAGCTGACCTGGTAGCGATTGGCCTGGAGGTTGGCGTGGCTGAGGACCACGCCCTTGGGCGCCCCCTCGGTGCCGGAGGTGAAGAGCACAACCCCCGAGGCGTGGGGGTCCCGCTCACCGTACGCGAGCCGGCAGGCGAGCTGCGGGGCCAGCGCCGCGGCGAACGCAAGCGCGCGATCCAGCAGCGAGAGGCGCCGGCGAAGATCCTCGAGGTACACCACGCGCACGTCTTCGCCCTCCAGGCCCCCGACCAGCTCGCCGAGCCCCGCCGTCTCCACGAAGCGGCGTGAGGTGTACACGCTGCGGATGGCGCCCGCGCGGCAGGCCAGAAGCACGTTGCGGCTGCCGGTGGAGAAGTTGAGCATGGCCGGCACCCGCCCGAAGGCATGCAGGGCGAAGAAGGTCACCGCCGTCGCCGCCATGTTGGGCAGCAGCACCCCTACGTGCTCGGCGGGGCGCGTCGCGCGTGCAATACCGCGGCCAAGGGCGAAGCTCGCGAGAACCAGCTTGCGGTAGCTGAGGGGCTGGCGCTCGATGTCCTCGAGCACCAGGTGACCCCCGCCGTGCACGCGGCGCGCCTCGATGAGCGACTGGAACAGGGTGCGCTGGTGATCGCTGCTCTGGAAGATCATCTCGGTCATCAGGTCGTAGAGCTTGCTCGCGGCGAACTGACGGCGCCGTCGGCCTTTCAGCTCCTCTGAGATCTCGAAGCGGCGCCGCTCGAGAAAGGTCAGCGTGATCTTCGGAAAGAGCCGCATGCGCACCTTGCCCTTGAGGCGCGAGAACGGCGTGTACTGTGCACCGTCGATGCGCACGGGCAGGATCTGCGCACCGGATTTGTCCGCCACCAGCCCGGGACCCTCGTACACCTTCATGAGCGATCCGGTGACCGTGATGCGGCCCTCGGGGAAGATGACCAGCTTTCGCTTCTCGCGCACCGCCTCGATGAGCGCGCGCGTCGCCATCGGGTTGGTGGGATCGATGGCGTAGGTGTCCGCCAGCGCGAGGAAGGGCTTGATGAGGCGGCGTTTAGCGATGTGCGTGTTGACCGCGAAGGTGAGCCGCTCGGGCACGAAGGCGGAGATGAGCACCGCGTCCAGAAAGGACAGATGATTGGCGACGATGAGCGTCTTCTCGCCCGCCTTGCGGTAGTTCTCGAGTCCGCGCACCTCGATGCGGAAGAAGAGATCCAGGAGCCAGCGCAGGATCGCGCGCACCAGCGCCCCCGGCAGCAGGCCGCAGATGTAGACGCCGACGGCGGTGTTCAGCACCGCGACCGTGAGAATGACGGCGGAGACGGAGAAACCGAGCGCCAGCATGGCCGTGGTGCCGAGCGCCGAGACGACCATGAACAGCGCACCCATCACGTTGTTGCTCGCGATATTGCGCGCGCGGTGGCCGGCCTCGCTGCGGCTCTGCAGGATGGCGTAGAGGGGCACGATGTAGAGTCCCCCCGAGACGGCGACGAGCAGCAGGTCAATGACCATGCGCCAGCCCGCCCAGGTGCTCAGAAACGCCGCCGCCCCGATGAGCGCGGGGTCGGCCCCCGCTGGGCCGGCGGCGCGGCTCGCGAAGAACAGATCCAGCGAGAACAGCGAGATGCCGAGCGCACCGAGCGGCACGAAGGTGGCGCTGATCTCGCCCTTCAGCAGCCGGTTGCACAGCAGCGACCCGCCGGCGATGCCCACGGAGAAGGTGGTGAGGAAGAGCGTCACCAGCTCCTCGTTGCCGCCGACCACGTCCTTGGCGAGGTTGGGAAACTGCGACAGGAACGTGGCGCCCACCAGCCAGAACCACGCGATGCCCAGAATGGAGAGGAAGATGTCGCGCCGGGACGCCGCGTGGCGGATGATCCGCCAGGTCTCGGCGACGAAGTTGTAATCGATGCGAAGCGCGGGCTGCGCCGCCCGCGTGCCCGGGACGAAGAGGCTGGCGGTCCAGCCCAGGGCCGAGACGCCGAGCACCAGCGCCGACACGACGAAGAGCCCGCCTTCGGTCAGCACCAGCAGCCCGCCCAGGATGGTGCCCGCCAGGATGGAGAGGAAGGTCCCCGTCTCCACCAACGCGTTGCCGCCGATGAGCTCGTCCTCTTCGAGCTGATCGGGCAGGATGCCGTACTTGAGGGGTCCGAAGAAGGCGGACTGCGCGCCCATGAGAAAGAGAACGGTCATCAGCAGCGGCACGCTCTCGAGCGCGAATCCGAGCGCCGCACCGCCCATGATCACGATCTCGGCGGCCTTGATGACGCGGATGAGCCGCGCCTTGTCGCACTTGTCCGCGAGCTGTCCGGCGGTGGCCGAGAACAGAAAGAAGGGCAGGATGAAAATACCGGCGGCCAGCGTGACCAGGATCTGGGGATTGAGCCCGGCGCGCTCGGCGAACGCATAGGTGATGAGGATCACCACGGCGTTCTTGAAGACGTTGTCGTTGAACGCGCCCAGGAACTGGGTCGCGAACAGCGGCAGGAAACGCCGGGTCTTCAGCAGTCCGAACTGATTGTGTGCCATCGCGGCCTCGTGAGATTTCCGGGAAGGCGCCCCTTGCTTCCCGTGGGCTCACTGCCAATTCGGCGACTGCGCACCCATCCTTTACCGCCGCGGGCGCCCCGTGCTCTCCATGTCGGACACCGAAGCGTCAACGCCCCTGCCCAGCCGTCTATCCGCGCCTTCCGCCGGCCCGCGGGGGAGCGGCTTTCCGCCTGGGGAGAACTGCCCGCCCTCCATTCGCAGGATGCTCGCGCCGCGGTACTCCGCAACCGACGCAACGCTCCAGGAGCTGTTACCCGCTCGCGCATCATCCAAATCCCCATCCGGCTGCTTCGATTGCGCCGGCTCTTGCAGTCGTATGGGAACAAAATAGTCGAAGAGGTTCTTGCCCTGCTCATTGCGGCATGACCGGTAGTAGGCCATCAGATCCTCCATGCGCAGACTGGGCACCAAATCCTCCAACAGGGGCTCGCCTCGGAAGGACCACAGGCGCACGGACTTCTGGTCGTCGGTGATCGTGCCGATGGTTTGGTCCCGAACGCAGCTCTCCCTCTTCTCCACCAAGCGCACCCGGTTAGACGGCGCGAACCTGATCTTCACATCGCGTGCAGGACACTGGAACTCGGTAACCGGGACGTAACCGCGGTTGTAATAAGTCATCACATCTTGGTAGCCACATCTTCTCACGAATTCGTCGAACAGTTGCGGCTTGTAAACGACGGAAGTTATCTCGAGAAATCTGCGTCTCTCACGCCGGTACTTCCTCGGCGGACGCAGGTCGTTCAACTCTTCGTTCATCAACTCGATATTCTGTCGCAGGCACGCTCGAATCTGTTCGTAGGTAACCGGCGATACGCTTGCGGGGTCGACGAACACGTTCCAAACGTAGAAACTGTTGTCACCCCCTATGGTGTCAGGGCGCTTGGCCATCTCTCGCTCGAGCTTCCTGATATGCTGCTTCCGTCCGCTGCGCTTCATGCGCGTCTTCCAGCCTTCACGCGGAGCTGTATATCGCCGCAGCGCACCTTCACCACGTCGTTTTCCCGTGCACGATCGCAGGCGGAGCACAGCAGTGAAGCTGCAAGCAGGAGGATGGCCATGTGTCGTGGTGTTCTCGTGAGTGACTCCCGCATCGAGCTGCGGACACCGGTCGACTCCTAAATTCCGCGGGCGAGGGCGGCGCCTGACCGGCTTTCACCCGCGCCCGGCGCCCGCCCGTCGAAGGCGGCGGCTGTGCCCAGGCGCCATTCCCGGTGAACGTGCAGCAAGCCGCGTACCAGACGCGAGCAGAAGTGCAAGTACCTGTTTTCTTGGACACAGCGGGATGCGGGGCTGGAAATCCCCGGGCGGGGTTCTACATTTTTTGTACGCATCACCGGCGCGAAATGTACGGTTTCGGGACCGCCCCACAGGAGCCCATCCCATGGCCCAACCCCTCTCCAGCGACGATCGCCGCTTCTTCTCCGTGCTCGCACGCATCATCTTCACCAACCCCTTCGGCGAGGAACGCGCCGAGGTCGAGGCCCTGGCCAGCGCTGGCGAAGTCCCCACGCACCGGGACGCAGGGGGCGTGGGCGAGCACCACTTCGGCAAGATCGTGCCGGCGCTGGACGCGCGCATCGAAAAGCTCGAGGGTCGCGGTCTCGGGCGCCTCGACAAGTTCTCGGGCACGGACCGGACGCTGCTCGAGCACGCATACCTGTTCCAGATCTTTCACCTGTTCGTGGACGATCTCGACCGCCTCATCCGCACGCAGCTCGAGCGCGGGAACGAGCCGGCGCCGGCGCCCTTCGCCAAGGATCTCATCGCGCGCCTGGGTCGCCGCGGCTTCGCCGAAGCCGATGCCCTTCGCTACGCCGGGCTCTTCTACCAGCTCCGCCGCGCGTACTACTTCATCGCGCGCTCGCTGGTGGGCGACAGCCCCTGCATGCGCGAGCTCCGCCTGTCGCTGTGGAGCAACGTCTTCACCCAGGACGTGCGCACCTACGATCGGCATCTGTGGAACCGGATGGAGGATTTCTCCACTCTGCTTCTCGGGGAGACGGGAACCGGCAAGGGCTCGGCGGCTGCCGCCATCGGGCGCTCCGGGTACATCCCCTTCGACCCCAAGACCGGGCGCTTCACGCACAGCTTCACGCAGAGCTTCATCGCCATCAATCTCTCCCAGTTTCCGGAGACGCTCATCGAGTCGGAGCTCTTCGGCCATCGCAAGGGGGCGTTCACCGGGGCCATCGAGAACCACCAGGGGGTGCTCGAACGCTGCCAGCCCCACGGCGCCCTCTTCGTCGACGAGATCGGCGACGTGTCCACCCACGTGCAGATCAAGCTCCTGCAGGTTCTGCAGGAACGCACGTTCACGCCCATCGGCAGCCACACCGAGAAACGCTTCTCCGGGCGGGTCATCGCGGCGACCAATCGTCCCATCCTGGCGCTGCGCCGGCAGGGCAACTTCAGGGACGATTTCTTCTACCGGCTGTGCTCGGACGTGATCACCGTGCCGCCCCTGCGGCGGCGCATCGCGGAATCGCCGGCCGAGCTCGAGCAGCTCGTGCGCCTGCTCGTTCAGCGCATGACGGGAGAGCCGAGCGCGGATCTCGTGACTTTGGTCCTGGAGGTGCTCGAGCGCGACGTGCCGCGGGATTATTCGTGGCCCGGCAACGTGCGCGAGCTCGAACAGGCGGTGCGGCGCATCCTGCTCACGCGTCGCTACGAGGTCGACCTCCAGGCGGTCACCGGCGACGACGCGGCGTTCGCCGAGCGGCTTCGCTCGGGGCGCCTCAGCGCGCGCGATCTGCTGGGCCGATATTGCCGCCTGCTCTACGAGCGCCACGGGAGCTACGAGGAGGTTGCTCGGCGCACCGAGCTCGACCGGCGGACGGTCAAGAAGTACCTGCAAGGACACGCGTAAGGGCCGATTCCCGCTCACCCTTCATTTTTTGCACATCCATATACATTCCATGATCGCTCCGTCGCAGCTCCTTTTCGGCACCGAGCTCGCCCGCAACTCGCCAACCTATTGATATACAAACAGAAATACCTCTGAGACGCGATCTGGCCTGTCGCTTGCTCATGCCTCCTACATGGTTGAACACGGCCCTTGCGGGCCGGGAGGCATCGATGAACTACTTCAAGCGCTGGACCGCGGGGATCTTCTCCCGCATCGACGGCTTCATCGCCCAGGTGGAGAACCATGACGCGCTCGCAGCCCAGGCGCTGCGCGAGCTCGCCCAGTCCACCGCCCGCGCCCACGTGCAGCTCAAGCGCGTCCGCGCGGACGGCGAAGCGCTGCGCCGGCAGCTCGCCGAGCAGCGCGAGCACGGGCAGGTCTGGAAGGAGCGCGCGAAGCGCAGCACCGAGGACGAGGGACGCGCCATCGAGTGCCTGCGCCGGAGCAAGCGCGCAGCACGCAGCGCGGACGAGCTCGAGCGCCGCCTCGCGGAGCACGAGCGCATGGAGCAACAGCTCGGCGACGACATCCGCAAGCTGGAAGAGCGGATCCGTCGGCTGCGGGAGCAGCGCAACCTCATGCGCACCCGGCAATCGCGCGCCGAGGCCATGAGCGCACTCCAGGACGGTACGGTGCAGCTCAACGACGACATCCACGAGATGTTCGAGCGCTGGGAAATACGCGTCACCGAGGCCGAGTACACGGGCGGCGTGAGCGCCGCGGACGAGGATCGTTTCGAGCGCGAGTACGTCAGCGAGGAAGAAGAGACGGCCCTCAAGGAAGAGCTGCGAGCGCTGAGGAGGGATGACGATGTCTGACTCGATGGCGGTGAAACGATTCGAAGAGGTGCCCGGGCGTCTCGAAGACGACCCGGGTATGGGCCACGGTGCGTCGACGCCGGCGGACGAGGCCACCGATCCGGCGGGTCGACTGTCTTCGGTTTCCAAGGTGCTGCGCATGCTGGGTGCGTGCCTGGTGATCGCCGCCACCTCCACCTTCATGGTGCAGCAGTGGTCGGAAGGCAGCGACGTGACGCGCTATCTGACGCTGCTCGCGCTGACCGCAGTGCTCTGCGCGGCCGGATTCCTGTGCGGACTGGGGGTGCGCGAAGCACGGGGGGCGCGAACGCTGCTTGGGCTGGTGCTGGCGGCCATTCCGGTGCATTTCGCGGTATTGGGTGCAATGCTCCAGTCCCAGTTCCCCTGGGACGCAGTGAGCGCTGCAAGCGCGCCCTGGAAAGCGAGCACGCCCGCCACGGCGGTGGCGCTCAATGCCGTCGGCGTGGTGGTCCTGCTTCCGCTGGCCTGGGTGGCGATGCGCGCCCTGGTGCGTCCCCACGCGGGACGGCTCACACTCGCCTTCCTCGCGACCAACATGCTGCTGTGCATACCGGTGCGTGCGCCGGACACGGTCGGCTGGATGGCGGCCGGCGCGCTAGCGCTCTGGACCTGGCTGGACGGGCGCGCGGCATCCCTGGGGTACGCCATGCGCACGCTGGAGGGTCGTTTCGTCCGCGCGACGATGGCTTTGCCCATCGTCATCGCGGCCCTGCGTACCGTCGTCTGGTACGAGCCCACCCTGCTCTTCGTCGGGCTCATGCTCTCAAGCGGCGGGCTCGCTCTGTTCGGTCTGCTGTCGCGACGCGGCCAAGACGAGACCTGGGCCGGTGCCCTGCAGGGCGCGTGCGCCGTGGTGGCGATGATCGGATGGTTCTGTCTTGCCGCAGTCCTCGCAGACGCCCAGCCCATGCCCGCCGAGCTCGAGCTCCTCGTCGTGGCGCTACCGGGGGCCGGGCTGCTCCTGTTTCTCTCGAGCGTATGCGTGGGCCCCGCGGCGCCCTACCGCTTGACGGCGGTGTTCCTGTCCACCGCCGCCGCCCTCCTCAATCTCTGGATCTACTGGGACGCGCAACGCTTCTCGGTTTCGGGAGTCGCGTGTCTGTTGGTCGGCACCGCCACGCTCGTGCACGCGGTTTACGCCGAGCGCAAAGGGGCGTTGCTCGGCGGTGCACTCGCCATCATCGCCGGCTTCGCCCAGGTAATGACCGCGGCCATCGAGATCGAGCATCTACGCCACTGGGCCACCCTGGCGGCCATGGGCGTGGGGCTCATCTTCGTCGCCGCGCTCTGCGAGCGTCACGCACGCCGCCTGATGGCCTACGCCGGAATGCTGCGCGAACGTATCGACGACTGGGAATATTGACAGCAACACCGCGGTCGCCAGTTGGGAGCCGGTCCGTAGGGTGGGCTGAGCACGGCGAAGCCCGCCCTACGGCGCTCCGCACCCCTCACGGGCTTAAACGGTTCTTTTCGGGGTTAAAAACATCACTCTAAGCCCCCAGGGCACCCTTTTCTACGGGGCAATCTCGAACCGGTTCAATGAGTTGCGTTGGCCCGACCCCGAATCAGCTGCCGCGGGCGTCGGGGATGCGCAGGATCTGACCCTCGACGATGTGCTCGCCGTGGATGCCGTTGACTGCGCGCAGGGTGTCGAGCGAGATGCGGTAGCGCTGCGCGATACCCGAGAGAGTCTCACCACGGGTGATCACGTGCTCGCGGGTGGCGAGCAGAGTGCCCGGCGGCGCGTTGCGGTCGAAGTAACGGTGGATGCCTTTCACGATGGCGCGCGCGAGCGCCTTACGGTGACGCCCGGTGCGGAGCTTGCGCTCCTCGTGGGGGTTGGTGATGAATCCGGTCTCCACCAGGACGGAGGGGATGTCGGGGGACTTGAGCACAACGAAGCCCGCGCGCTCCACGCGCCGACTGCGCAGACGCCCGAGACCCCTCAGCTCCTCGAGCACCTTGTCGGCGACGTCGACGCTCGCGCTCAAGGTCGCGGTCTGCGACAGATCGAGCAGCACCGAAGCCAGGAGCTCGTCCTTGTCGTCGAGGCTCACCCCGCCCACCAGATCCGCACGGTTCTCCTGCTCGGCCAACCAACGTGCCGCCTCGCTGCTCGCGCCGTTACGGGAGACCACGTACACGGAGGAGCCGCGGGCGCGGCGATCGCGGAAGGCGTCGGCATGAATGGATACGAACAGGTCCGCACGGTGCTGGCGCGCGATGTCGGTGCGCTCGCGCAACCCGATGTAGTAATCACCGCGCCGGATCATGACCGGCCGCATCCCGCGCTCGCGGTTGATGAGCGCCTCCACCTCCTGGGCCACGGCGAGCGTCACGTTTTTCTCGAAAGTGCCCTGATGCCCGATGGCGCCCGGGTCCTCACCGCCGTGCCCGGCGTCGATGGCAATGACCACGTCGCGCAGCTTGGCCGGTCGGCTGCGCGCGCTCTTCACCGCCGAACGCGCGCCGCCGTTCTTCTCGCGCAGATCAATGACCAGCCGGTGGCCGTACTTGCTGTTGGGCTTGAGGAGGAAGCTCTTGGGCTGCGCCGCGCGCTTGAGGTCGAAGACGACGCGCATGTCGCCGTGGTTGCGGGGGGCGCTGCGAATGCGGGCGAGAAACTTGTCCTGGCCCTCGGGAGACGGCACCGTGGTTTCGAAGCGTGCGTTGCGCAGGTCGACCACCACCCGATCCGGGTCGCTGAGCTGGAAGAGGGTGTGATCCACCGGGCCGGTGATGTCGAAGACCACGCGGGTGTGATCGGGGGCCGGCCACATGCGTACGCTCTCCACCTGCACCTGAGCCAGGGCGCAGGTGCACGCCGTCATCGACAGCACGAAGGCGCAGGCGCTCCGCAAGGGTGTAACCCCCGATCGCTCGTTATGCCCTTAATTCTTTAGCTATTCCGGGTCATTTTTCAAGTAATTTCTCAACTCCGGCCCCCGATGGCGCCTGGTGGGGTCTGCTCATGAAGACTCGGGCAGTCCCCGCGTGAAACGGGCGCCGCACGGCGTGCGGGCCTCGAAGCGAACGTCGCGGCCCGACTCGCGCAGCGCGATGTGCACCGCGAGGTCGGGGGCGGGCAACACCCCGGCCCCGCGCTCGGGCCATTCGATGAGACAGATGGCATCTTCCTCGAAGTAATCGCGCACCCCGATGTACTCGAGCTCCTCGGGGTCGGCGAGGCGGTAGAGATCGAAGTGGTAGATGCGCCGGTCGTCGCCTACATACGGCTCCACGAGGGTGTACGTCGGACTCTTGACCCGAACCTTGAAGCCCGCGCCCTGCACGAAGCCGCGCACCACGGTGGTCTTGCCGGCACCGAGGGGACCCTGAAGGTAGATGAGCCCGCGGGTCTCCCCGGTGCCCGCGAGCCGGGCACCCACCTCCTCCATCGTCTGCGCATCGGGAACGTACATGAGCCCTGGCAAAAAAGGTTCTTCGCGGATTTCCGGGAAACCGCGCCCACGAGCCCCGTCCCGGATGGGTCCCGGGGTAGGTGCCGCGCAGTCGCAAGCCCCGCAGGGCGGGGCCGTTAGCCGGGGCCCGAGCGCCGATCCGACGCGCCTCCAACCGAAGCCCGTGCGAGCGTCGAGCGGGCAGGCCGCGGCCCCGCATGCATTCAAGATCGCCGGATCGTTTCGGGGCTTGCGACGCAGAGGCGCGACCGCGCCGGACAGCGCCACCCTACGTGCGTCTGGAAGGGGCCTGCGGCCTCGGGTTGACCAGACGCCGCAGGTGCGGCAGCAGATCTCCCGCCAGCATGCCGCGCTCGCCGTCCTCCGCGGCGGCCAGATCCGCCGCGCGCGCATGCAGGCAGGTGCCCGCGCGCGCGGCATCGGCGAGGGCATGACCTTGCGCGACGAGCCCGGCGATGATCCCGGTCAGCACATCTCCCATGCCCCCGCTGGCCATGCCGGGGTTGCCGCCGTCGCAGACCCCCGGGAGCTGCCCGGACTCGAGGACCAGCGTCCCGGCGCCTTTGAGCACGACAACGGCGTCGTAACGCTCGCCGAGCCCGCGCACCGCCGCGAAGCGATCCGCCTGAACCTCGGAGGTGCGGGTGCCGAGCAGTCGCGCGGCCTCACCGGGGTGGGGCGTGAGCACCCAGCCCGCCGCCGGCCGACCCGGCGGTGAGCCCATGCGTGCCATCAGGTTCAGGCCATCGGCGTCAACCACCAGCGGGCGCTCGGCTCCCAACGCCGCCTCGAGCATGGCCTGCGACCACTCGGAGAGCCCCAGCCCCGGCCCGAGGGCAACGACCGTGGCGCGCTCCAGCAGCGGCGCCAGGTCCTCGGCGCTCTCCACCCCCCGGCACATGAGCTCGGGGCGGGTCATGGCGATGGCAGCCGCGTGAGCCGGGCGAGTGGCCACACTCACCAATCCGGCACCGGTGCGCGCGGCGGCCTCCCCCGCCATGCGCGCGGCACCGGCGAAACCGAGCTCCCCGCCGACGACCAGCACATGCCCGAAGTGACCCTTGTGCGCGGCGCGCGGACGGGGGCGGAAGCGTTCCTGGAACTGCGCGTACTCGAGACGCTGCGCGTCGCGCTCGACCTCGGCGTAGGTTTCGGCCGGCACGCGCAGGCCGTCGAAGAGCACATTTCCAGAGCACCCCCGGCCCTCGCCCGTGAACATCCCCTGCTTGAGGCCGATGAAGCTCACGGTCACATCGGCGCGCACGGCCACTCCGAGGACGCAGCCGGTGTCGGCGTGCAGTCCCGAGGGGATATCGATAGCCAGCACACCGGCACCCGAGGCGTTGATGGCATCCACCGCCTCGGCGAAGGCGCCGCCCACGTCTCGCGCGATCCCGGTGCCGAAGAGCGCGTCCACGACGACGTCCGTCGCGGGCACCGCCTTGCGCTCGAAAGGCACCGGTCGGACGCCGGCGGCGATCAGGCGCTGGTACGCTTCAGCGGCGGCGCCCGTGATGCGCTCGGGATCCCCGAGCTGCCAGACCTGTACCTTGAGTCCGGCCTCATGCGCGCGGCGGGCCACCACGTGGCCGTCCCCGCCGTTGTTGCCGAGCCCGCAGAAGACGCCGATGCGCCGCGCCCCCGGCCAGCGCTCGCGCATGGCGCGATACGCCGCGCGCCCCGCTCGCTCCATGAGCTCGATGCCGGGAATGCCGAACCGCTCGATGGCGACACGATCGAGCGCCTGGACGTGTTCCGCCCGGTACAGGTCCACGGGCAATGCGGAGGGGGCGTTCACACTCATTTCAGGTTGAACAACCTATCGCGGTAGTAGCGAAGCTCGTCGATGGAGTCCTGGATGTCCTCAAGCGCACGATGCGTGTTGCGCTTGCTCAACCCCTTTGCGACCTCCGGAGCCCAGCGGTGGCACAGCTCCTTGATGGAGCTCACGTCCAGGTTGCGGTAGTGGAAATACCGCTCGAGCTCCGGCATGTAGCGGTAGAGGAAACGCCGGTCCTGGCAGATGCTGTTGCCGCACATGGGCGACTTGCCGGGCTCGACGTACCGCCGCACGAAGTCGAGGGTGAGACCCTCCGCATCGGCCTCCGAGTACCCGCTCTCGCGCACGCGCTCGAGCAACCCTGAGGCCGCGTGCTGCTCGCTGTTCCACTCGTCCATGGCCGCGAGCACGCTCTCCGGCTGATGGATGGCGAGAACCGGGCCCTTGCCGACCACGTTCAACGCCGAGTCGGTCACAAGGGTGGCGATCTCGAGGATGCGGCAGTGGTCAGGATCGAGGCCGGTCATCTCCAGGTCGATCCAGATGAGATTGCCGGAATCCCTTACCATGACCTCTCCCGTGCTACCGTCGTGCAGATCGCCATTCTATATCAGACGACCCCGGCCGCGCCGCGGGCTCCAGCCGGTGAGCGGCTGTTGACTGTGGGGACCCGATGCATGACAAATGGGGGAGAGCATGGGGCGAAGAGTGCTGAACAGCATCGCCCCGTTCGCCGGCGGCGGGAAACGGAACGCCGAAGACTTCACGCAAGGAGGTGCATCGATGTCGGAACTCACGCAAAAGCACTGCGTGCCCTGCGAGGGCGGAACACCGGCCTTGGAAGCCGATCAGGCGCGGGAGCTGCTAGCGCACCTCGACGACTGGACGCTCAACGAGAACGCTACCGAGATCAGCCGCACGTTCAAGCTCAAGAATTTTCACGAGACCATGGAGTTCGTGAACGCGCTGGCATGGATCGCGCATCGCGAGGATCATCACCCGAACCTCGAGGTGGGCTACAACCGGTGTCGCGTGCGCTACAGCACCCACGCCATCGGTGGTCTCTCGGAGAATGATTTCATCTGCGCAGCCAAGGTCGACGCGCTATTGAAGTAAAGACGGAACCACAGAGGACACAGAGGACACAGAGGATCGCACGGAGGAACACAGAGAAAAGAAACAAGAAAAATTCAAAAGAGGATCGGCAAATCCGCAGGAGGCCTCGCTGTGCTCAGCCCATCCGGCATCTTTTGACTCTGTGTGCTCTGTGTGATCCTCTGTGCCCTCTGTGGTGAATCTTCGGCGGCCGGTCAGCGGACTTCGTGGCGGCCGGTGAAGGCGTGCGCGAGGGTCGTGCTGTCCACGTACTCGAGGGCCCCGCCCAGAGGAATGCCCTGGGCGATGCGAGTAACCCGAATGCCGCGCTCGCGCACCATCTCGTTCACGTAGTGCGCGGTGGCCTCACCCTCCACCGTGGAGTCGGTGGCAAGGATGATCTCCGCGACGTCTCCGCTTTCGAGCCGTCGTGCGAGCTGATCGAGCCCCAGCTCCTCCGGGCCGATGCCGTCCAGGGGGGAGAGCCGTCCCATCAGCACGAAGTACAGTCCGCGGAAGTCGGTGCCGTGCTCGATGGCGGCGACGTCCGCCGGGGTCTCGACCACACACAGCAGGCGTTGGTCGCGTTTGTTGTTGGCGCAGATTGCGCAGACCCCGGCCTCGCTGAAGGTGCGACACACGCGGCAGTGGCCGACCTTTTCCATGGCCCCTTCGAGCGCCGCTGCGAGGCGCCGCCCCCCCTCGCGGTCCCGCTCGAGCAGGTGAAAGGCCATGCGCTGCGCGGACTTCGGGCCCACTCCCGGCAGACAGCGCAATGCCGTCACCAGCTCATCGATGAGCTCGCTGCCGGTCATCCTCCGCCCGATAACCTGAGCTGTGTCGAGGACATGGGAGCTCGTGATGCGCGGGGATGGCAGCCGAGGACGCCCGCCGACGCCCCCTCTCGGGTCCGCGGCGCGCGCATCCTAAGGCTGGCCGGGAAACTTGAAGCCCGGCGGCAGGCTCATGCCGGCGGTCAATCCTTCCATGCGCTGGCGGGTCATGCTCTCGACCTTGTGCACGGCATCGTTGACCGCCGCTGCAATCAGATCCTCCAGCATCTCTTTGTCGTCCTCCATCAGCGCCGGATCGATGGACACGCGGCGCACGTCGTGGCGACCATTCATCACCACGCTCACCATGCCACCCCCAGCTTCGCCGGTGACCTCCGCCTGGGCGATCTCTTCCTGCGCCTTCTGCAGGTTCTCCTGCATCTGCTGCGCCTGCTTCATCAAGTTACCGAGCGCACCCTTCATCGATCAGCTTCCTCCGTCGTCTCTCAACCATCGCCAGGGCGGACCGAGCCCTCGTCGATGCTCGCCCCGAAGCGCTCCACGATGGCGCGCACGTTGGGGTCGGTCTCGATCGCCTCCAGCGCCGCCCGCCGGCGCTCGTCCGCGTCCCGCCGCTGAATCCCCGCCGGGGTCTCGTCCTCGGGCGTGGCGATGTCGAAGCGCAAGAGGATGGGCGTGCCGTAGTACTCGCTCAACGCCGCCTGGAGCTTGTCCTTCACGTTCCGGGCCGTAAGCTGTGCGTGAGCCGGCGCGAGCTGCAGCGAGAGCACCTCCCCCCGCTGCTCGCGCAGCGACGAGTTGACCGCGAGCTCTCGTGCGAGGCCCGTGAGCCCCATCGCGTCCACCACCTGCACCCACGTGTCGCGGCGCAGGGGCAGCGGCGTCGAGGAAGGAGCCGGTGCAGCCTCGGCGCCCGCCGGTCGTCGCGCGGCGCCGGGAACCGTCTTCGACGACGGCGCGGCGCCGGAGGTGGAACCCTCGAGGCCCCCCGGGTGAAAGGCGAGCATGCGCAGCAGGATCATCTCGAAGCCGCCCCGCGGATCCGGGGCGAAGGGCAGGTCGCGGCGCCCCATGACGCCGATCTGGTAGTAGAGCTGCACGTCCTCGGGGCTCATGCGCTGCGCCAGCGCCAGCACTGCATCCCTGCGCGGTACGTCTTCGTCCAGCGCCTCGGGCGCAATCTGGGCGAGGGCGATGCGTTGCAGCTCTGAGAGCAGCTCCCCCAACACCTCCTCGAAGTCCACCGCCTCGGCCGCCATCGTGTCCACGCGCTCCATGAGACCCGCTCCATCGCCGGCGGCCAGCGTCTCGAGCATGCCGTGCACGTGCTCCACGCCGAGCGTGCCGAGCATGGCGCGCGCGGCCGCCGCCTCGAGCTGGCCGTTGCCGTAGGCGATGGCCTGATCGAGCAGGCTCAACGCGTCGCGCATGCTGCCGTCCGCCGCCTCGGCGATGAGACGCACCGCGTGCGCCTCGGGGGCCGGCACGCCCTCGCTCTCCAGGATTTGCGTCAGGTGCCCGACGATGGCCTTGACGGGTAGGCGCTTGAGATTGAACTGAAGGCAGCGCGACAGGACCGTGACGGGAAGCTTCTGCGGGTCGGTGGTGGCGAGCAGGAATTTGACGTGGGGCGGCGGCTCCTCGAGCGTTTTGAGCAACGTGTTGAAGCTCTTCTCCGAGAACATGTGCACCTCGTCGATGAGGTACACCTTGTAGCGCCCGCGGGTGGGCGCGAACTGCACGTTGTCCATGAGCTCGCGCGTCTCCTCCACCTTGGCCCGGGAGGCGGCGTCCACCTCGATGAGGTCCACGAAGCGGCCCTCGTCCAGCTCGCGGCAGGATGCGCACTCGCCGCAGGGGCGCGATCCCACCCCGCGCTCGCAGTTGAGGCACTTGGCCAGAATCCTGGCGAGCGTGGTTTTACCGACGCCGCGAGTGCCGGTGAAGAGGAAAGCGTGATGCAGGCGCTCGCCGTCGAGGGCATTGCGCAGCGCACGCACGATGTGCGACTGCCCGATCACCTGCTCGAACTCTCGCGGGCGCCACTTGCGCGCGAGCACCTGGTAGCTCATCCCGACCTCATCCTCGCCATCGCCCGGGCCATTATACGCCGGATGTTGGACACCTTCAGGCGAGACCGGCTTTGGAGATCCGTGGCGCGTCGGCAGCGGGATATGCGGGATGCCCCTCCAGCGCGCGGCGATCGCGTCGCGGCCGATACCGCGCACCCGAACGCATATTGGTTCCGGTGGGAGCGGCGGCCCGTACCAGCCATACCCCGGCACTCGCTACCGCTGCTACCGCTGCTCCCTTCCGGGCCTGACGGGGTTTACAGCGTCACGATGCGAGGAGACCGATACGGACCACCATAACGATCGGGACCGGGCTCGAGCGCCCCGGCCGCAATCATGGTAAGGCTCGAAGCCGGGCGAAGGAACCGTAGGGTGGGCTGAGCCGAAGGCGAAGCCCACCTTTTTGAACCGTGGAAGCCGCTGTGACCCCATGGTGGGTTTCGCTGCGCTCAACCCACCCTACGGCCTGCTGCGCGCATCCTTGGCGCCTTGCCGAAGTCGGCAAGGCCCCTGCCCGCTTCCCCGGGCGGGGGCTGGCGGCATAAGCTTCGTCTGCGCTTGCGGGCGCGAAGCCCGCTGTCGATAGTACACGCAGGGCGGCGAACCCGCCCCCGGGCCGGCGGTGCCTTGACTTCCCGGGCCCGATGCATCATTTGTGCAGCCCGGAAGAGCGACGAGGTCAACATGGCGAAGCGGAGTCGTCCGTTCCAATCCATCTACACGCACGGATTTCTGCGCGTGGCGACGTGCACGCCCCGGCTTGCGGTCGCCGATCCGTCCTTCAACGCCGAGCAGACACTCGAGCTGGCCGCGCGGGCATCCGAGCGCAGGGCGGGCGTCGCGTTGTTTCCCGAGCTTGGCCTGTGCGGCTACTCAAGCGACGATCTGTTCTTTCAGGACGCGATGCTGGACGCGGTGGAGGGGGCGCTCTCGCGCATCGTGCGCGCGAGCCGCGATCTCCTGCCGGTATTGCTCGTCGGCGCGCCCCTGCGCGCCGAAGGCCGGCTGTTCAACTGCGCGGTGGTCATCCATCGCGGGCAGGTGCTGGGCGCGGTGCCCAAGATCTATCTGCCCAGCTATCGCGAGTACTACGAGAAGCGTTACTTCGCCTCCGGCGCCAAGGCCGTGCTGGACACGTTGGCGCTGGACGGCCAGCAGGTGCCCTTCGGGCGCGACCTCGTCTTCGACGCCGACTACCCCGGCTTTTCTCTGCACGTGGAGATCTGCGAGGACCTGTGGGCGCCGATACCGCCGAGCACCTACGCCGCCCTGGCCGGCGCCACCGTGCTCGCGAACCTCTCCGCCAGCAACATCACCATCGGCAAGGCGGACTACCGGCGGCTTCTGTGCACGAGCCAGTCGGCGAAGTGTATCGCCGCCTACCTGTACACGGCGGCGGGGTTCGGCGAATCGACCACCGACATGGCGTGGGACGGCCATGCCATGATCTACGAGAACGGGGAGCTGCTCGCCGAGTCCGAGCGGTTCTCGGATGCTGCCCAGGTCATGACGGCCGACCTGGACCTGGCGCATCTGCGCCAGGAGCGCACTCGCATCACCAGCTTCAACGATTGCACGCGCGACGATCTCGAGCACGCCACCGCCATGCGGCGCATCGCCTTCGCGTTCGAAGCGCCGGCGGGCGACGTCCCGCTCGAGCGCCGCATCGATCGCTTCCCCTACGTGCCCTCCGATCCCGGACGACTCGACGAGCGCTGCTACGAGGCCTACAACATTCAGATCCAGGGGCTCATGAAGCGCCTGCACGCGACCGGCATTCAAAAGGCGGTCATCGGGGTCTCGGGCGGGCTCGACTCGACCCAGGCGCTGATCGTGTGCGCCAAGACCATGGATCGTCTGGGACTCCCGCGCGCCAATATCCTCGCTTACACCCTGCCCGGCTTCGCCACGAGCCGCGCGACCTACGACAACGCCTGGAAGCTGATGCGAAGCCTGGGAGTCACGGCCGAGGAGATCGACATCCGTCCCTCGGCTCAGCAGATGTTCCAGGATTTGGGCCACCCCTTCGCGCGCGGCGAGGAGGTCTACGACATCACCTTCGAGAACGTGCAGGCGGGGGAGCGCACCTCGCATCTCTTCCGCCTGGCGAACTTCCACGGCGGCATCGTGGTGGGCACGGGCGATCTGTCGGAGCTCGCCCTGGGATACACCACCTACGGCGTCGGCGATCACATGGCCCACTACCATGTCAACGCATCGGTCCCCAAGACCCTCATCCAGCATCTCATCCGCTGGGCGGTGAAGACCGAGCAGTTCGGAGCTGACACGGCGGTGGTGTTGCAGTCCATCGTGGACACCGAGATATCCCCCGAGCTCGTCCCCGGCAACCAGGACGAGCCGGGCCAGCGCGCCGAGGCCCTGGTGGGCCCCTACGAGCTGCAGGACTTCAATCTCTACTATCTCAGCCGCTACGGCTATCGCCCCAGCAAGGTCGCGTATCTCGCCCACCACGCGTGGAGCGATGCAGCGCGCGGCGAGTGGCCCGAGATGCTGCCCCTGGAGAAGCGCAATCAGTACGACCTCAAGACCGTCAAGCACTGGCTCGAGGTCTTTCTCCAGCGCTTCTTCGAGTTCAGCCAGTTCAAGCGCTCCGCGATCCCCAACGCCCCCAAAGTGGGATCGGGCGGCTCGCTCTCGCCGCGGGCCGACTGGCGCGCGCCGAGCGACGCCAGCGCCCGGGCGTGGATCGAGGAGCTGCGCCGTAACGTGCCCGACTCCTAGCTTTTAGCGCACGGATTGTTGCCGTGGGAGCGAGCTTGCTCGCGAACCGACGACGCGCAAACGGGTTCGCGGCCAGCGGCCGCTCCTACGACACAAAAGGCGGCGACGCTGTTCGCGGCCAGCGGCCGCTCCCATGATTTTGGCTCGGCTTCAACCGGGGTGCGGGCGGTAGGCGAGGAGGGTGAGCGAGCGCGGGGGCAGCTCACGAGTCTCGCCGGGATCGGCGACCTCCTCGTCCCCCGCGAGGCCGCCTTCCGTGGCGGTGTCGATGAGGACCACCCAGATCCCCGACTCTGCGAGCGTCGGCAGGCGGTGCACGACGGGATCCGGTGCGGCATTCATCAAGAGCAGGAAGGTGTCGTCGAGCTCTTGCTCACCGCGGGCCGTGAGGTGGGCCATCCCGGCCTCGCCGCTCACGAGCCGCGCGAGGGACCGCTGCGCCGCGTCGGTCCAGTCTTCCTCGCGTAGCTCCTCGCCGTCCGCCCGCAACCAGGTGACGTCCTTCACCTCGGTGCCCGGGATGATCTCACCGTGGAAGAACCGGCTGCGGTGCAGAACGATGTGCTGCCGGCGCAGCGAGACGAGTGCACGCGTGAACTCGAGCAGGCTCTCGCCCTCCGCGCCGATGGCCTCCCAATCGATCCAGCTCAGCTCGTTGTCCTGACAGTACGCGTTGTTGTTGCCCTGCTGCGTGCGCCCGAGCTCGTCGCCGCCCAGCACCATGGGCACACCCTGGGACAACAGCAGCGTGGCCAGCATGTTACGTGTCTGCCGCCGCCGAAGCGCCAGGATCTTCGGATCATCGGTGGAACCCTCGACCCCGCAGTTCCAGCTATAGTTGTCGTCGCTCCCGTCGCGGTTGTCCTCGCTGTTGGCCTCGTTGTGCTTGTCGTTGTAGCTGACCAGATCGCGCAGGGTGAAGCCGTCGTGCGCGGTGACGAAATTGATGCTGGCCCACGTGCGCCGGCCGCGGTGATCGTAGAGATCGGCGGATCCGGACAGGCGCGACGCCAGCGCCGCATGCTGCCCCCCGTCGCCGCGCCAGAAGCGGCGCACGGTGTCGCGGTACTGATCGTTCCACTCGGCCCAGCCGGGCGGAAACCGCCCCACCTGATAGCCTCCGGGGCCGGTGTCCCACGGCTCCGCGATGAGCTTGACCGTCGAGAGCACCGGATCCTGAGCGACCGCGTCCAGAAATCCCGCGTGCTCGTCGTACTCGCCGTTGACCCGCGCGAGCGTCGTCGCGAGATCGAAACGAAACCCATCGACGCGCATCTCCTGCGCCCAGTAACGCAGTGAGTCGGTCACCATCCGCAGCACCTGCGGGTGTCGAAGCTCGAGCGCATTGCCGGTGCCCGTGAAGTCGTTGTAGTGGCGCTCGTCGCCGTCCACCAGGTAGTAGTAGGAGCGGTTATCGATACCTCGAAAACACAGGGTCGGCCCCAGGTGGTTGCCCTCGCCGGTATGGTTGTACACGACGTCCAGAATCACATCGATCCCGGCGTCGTGCATCACCTGCACGAACGTCTTGACCTCGCGCGGGTCTGCGCGCGCCAGATATTCGGGATGCGGAGCGAAGAACGCGATGGAGTTGTAGCCCCAGTAGTTGCGCAGCCCGCGCTCGATGAGATGCCCATCCTGCACGAAGGCGTGCACCGGCAGGAGCTCGACGGCGGTGACGCCGAGCCGCTTCAGATAATCCACAATCGTACCGCTCGCGAGGCCCTCGAAGGTGCCCCGTATGTCGTCGGCGACTTCCGGGTGGCGCATGGTGAACCCGCGCACGTGAAGCTCGTAGAGGATGCTCTCGTGCCAGGGATGCGGCGTACGCGCATCCCCCCACGTGAAGGCGGGATCCACGACCTCGCACTTGGGGACGTAGGGCGCGCTGTCCCGGTCGTCGAAGGAGAGATCCTCCCGGGAGTCACCGACGCGGTATCCGAAGAGGGCATCGTGCCACTCCAGGTCTCCCCGCAACGCCTTGGCGTAAGGATCGATGAGCAGCTTGTGGGGGTTGAACCGATGACCGGCCTCGGGTGCATAGGGCCCATGGACGCGGTAGCCATAGAGCTGTCCCGGGCGGACATCGGGGAGGTACCCGTGCCAGACCTCGTGCGTGAACTCCGGCAGGGCGATGCGCGCGCTCTCCGTGCGGGCGTCTTCGTCGAAGAGGCACAGCTCCACCTTCTCCGCGTGGGCGGAGAACAGGGCGAAGTTGGTGCCCGAGCCGTCCCAGGTGGCGCCCAGCGGGACCGGCCACCCGGGCCATACGCGAGGATTGTTCGTGGATGTCATAATGGCCAGTTCCTCGAAACGATGCACGCTCTCCATGCGTCCTTATCTAAGGGAGCGCACCACGGCTGGCAAGGGGCGATCCTTTAAACCGACTGCCGGAACGGCACTAATCACGCGGTCGCCGTTAGTCGCGGTCGAACAGATTCACTGTAATCTCTCCGACTCTTCCGAGCCTTCCTGGTTAGAGGCGTACACCCAGCCGCCCTCGAGCGGCGCCGCATCCGATTCGAGACTTCGCCGCAGGCAAGCGAGCGGCTGCCCGCAGTGTTGTGCAGAGCCGGGCGCTCGCGAATCGATGAGACCCCCTGGTAGACTCTATGCCGACCAATAACAACACATGATTGCTGCGGAGTAGGTTCATCATGGCCAAGTTCGGCGTCGGACAGCCCGCCTCCCGTATCGAGGACCGGCGTTTTCTCACCGGGCGCGGCCGCTATATCGCCGACATGCAGCTGCCCGGGCAGCTCCACGCGGCAGTGCTCCGCTCTCCCCACGCCCACGCCGCGATCCGCAGCGTCTATACCGCTGCCGCCGAGCAGGCCCCGGGCGTGGTAGCCGTGTTCACCGGGGAGGATCTGGCCCGTGGCGGCATCGGCAACCTGCCGTGCGTGATGTCGATACAAAGCCGCGACGGCTCCGACGCGGTCGTACCGCCGCGCCCGGCCCTGGCGTGCGAGCGGGTGCGCTACGTGGGCGATCCGGTGGCCGTGGTGGTGGCCGAGACCGTGGTGCAGGCCGGCAATGCGCTCGAGCTGATCGAAGTCGACTACGAGATACTGGACGCCGTCACCGACATCGCCGGGGCGCTGGGGGACGGTGCCCCGCAGATCTGGGAGCAGGCGCCGGGCAACCTCTGCTTCGACTGGGAGCTGGGCGACGCGCAGGCCACGGACGAAGCCTTCAAACGGGCCGCGCGTGTGGTGGAGCTCGACCTTATCAACAACCGCGTGGTCGCCAATCCGATGGAGACGCGCGGCGCGATCGGTTCGGTGGAGCCCGACACCGGGCGCATGGTTCTGCACGTCTCCAGCCAGGGCTCGCACCTGGTGCGCGGCATCCTGGCGGAGTCGGTATTCCGGGTGCCCGAGGATCAGGTGCGGGTCATCACGCAGGATGTGGGGGGCGGGTTCGGCGTCAAGATCTTCGCCTACCCGGAGTACGTGATGGTGCTCTATGCCGCACGCCGGCTGGGCCGGCCGGTGAAGTGGATTGCAGAGCGTTCGGAAGCCTTCCTCGGCGACTGTCACGCCCGCGACCACGTGAGCCATGCCGGGATGGCGTTGGACGGGGAAGGTCGTTTTCTGGGTATGCGCGTGCGCACGGTGGCCAACATGGGTGCCTACCTGTCCGACTCCAGCCCCTTCATCGCCACCGAGGCCGGGACCGGCATGCTGGCGGGGTGCTACGCGACACCGGCGATTCACGCCTCCGTGCGCGGAGTGTTCACCAACACCAACCCGACCGACGCCTATCGCGGCGCGGGTCGTCCGGAGGCCGCCTACCTGCTCGAGCGGCTGGTGGACAGGTGCGGGCGGGAGACCGGGCTGGGACCGGTGGAGATCCGCCGCCGCAACTTCATCCGCAGCGACCAGATGCCCTTCACCACGGCGCTGGGAAAGACCTACGACACCGGCGACTTTGCGCAGAACATGGACGATGCGCTCGCGCTCGCCGAGTGGGACGGCTTCGAGGCGCGCCGCCGGGAAGCCCGCGCACGCGACCGACTGCGCGGCATCGGCCTGTCCACGTACATCGAGGCCTGCGCCGGCGCCTTCGCCGAGGCTGCCCGGGTGCAGGTCGACGCCAACGGCGGGATCACCGTGATGGTGGGCACCCAGTCCAACGGCCAGGGGCACGAGACCGCGTACACCCAGATCGTGTGCGAGCAGTTCGGGCTGGATCCGGAGCAGGTGACGGTGGTCCAGGGCGATACCGACCGTGTGGCCACGGGATTCGGCACCCTGGGGTCGCGCTCCATTCCGGTGGGCGGCACGGCGATCCGCACCGCCGGCGATCGAGTGATCGCAAAGGCCCGTGGAAGAGCCGCCGAGATGCTGGAGGCGGCGGCCGCCGACATCGAATTCGCGGACGGCGCCTTCCGGATTGTCGGCACCGACCGGCAGGTGTCGTTCCAGGAGGTGGCACGCGCCGCCGATCCGGGTGAAGGCGAGCCCAGCTTCGATGAGAACGCCGAGTGGGAGCCGGGGGTTCCGACCTTCCCCAACGGCACGCACATCTGCGAGCTGGAGGTGGCTCGCGACACGGGCGAGGTGGAGCTGCTGCGCTACACCGTGGTGGACGACTTCGGCGTCACGCTCAACCCGAAGCTGCTGGAGGGACAGGTCCACGGCGGCGTGGCCCAGGGGGCCGGCCAGGCGCTGCTCGAGCACTGCGTGTACGAGAACGACTCCGGACAGCTCCTGTCGGGCAGCTTCATGGACTACGCCATGCCGCGCGCGGAGCTCGTGCCGCCCATCGCGTTCAAGCTGAACCGGGTGCCGTCCACCACCAACCCCATGGGCATGAAGGGGGCGGGCGAGGCGGGGGCCATCGGCGCGCCGCCGGCGATCATCAACGCCATCGTCGATGCGCTCTCCGAGCTCGGCGTGGAGCACGTCGAGATGCCCGCGACGCCGCACTCGCTGTGGCGGCTGATGCAGCGTTGACGGCGAGCGAGCTCCAGCCGCCTGATTACGCATGCGGAAATGCGCTGCAGCGCCCTCGGATCCGTTCTTCGCGGATTTCGAGGAAACCGCGCTGACGAGCGCCCTCGCAGATGGGCCCCGGGGTATGTGCCGCGCAGTCGCAAGCCCCGCAGAGCGGGGCCGTAAGTGGGTCCCAGCGCGATGAGGCCCGCGCACGTCCCACCGAAGCCCACGCAAGCGTCGAGCAGGCGCGGCGTGGCCCCGCCTGCGTTCGAGGTTCGCGGCTCGTTTCGGGGCTCGCGACGCAGAGGTGCGTGCCCCGCGACCCAGCGTCGCTTCAGGAAACCGCCGATCTCCCGCAAATCCGCGAAGGACCTTTGCTTAGCTCATCAGACCGGGGAGCCAGAGCACGATGGCCGGGAAGACGATCATGATCGCCATGACCACGATGTTCAGCCCCACGAAAGGCAGCGCGGCGCGGTAGATGTCGCTCATCCGGGTGTCCGGAGCGGCGATCCCCTTCATCACGAACAGGGACAGCCCGAACGGCGGCGAGATCGTCGCCATCTCCAGATTGAGCATGAGGATCGCGCCGAACCAGATCGGATCCCAGCCCAGGGCCTGCACGATGGGCATGAAGATCGGAATGGTGACCATCACGATTGAGGTCTGCTCGATGAACATGCCCAGGAACACGACGATCACCTGCATCAGGATCAGAATGACGAGAGGCTCGACGGCGAGCTCGGTGACGAGTCGGGTGATGGCGGGCGTGACCCCGGAGAAGCTGAGAAGCTGGCCGAACGCGGCCGAGCCGGTGAGGATGATCAGCACCATCACCGATAGCGAGGTCGCCGAGCCGACCGCCTTCTTCACCACCGCCCAGGTGAGCCTGCGGTAGGCCGTCGCCAGCACGAAACACAGCAAGGCGCCGACGGCGGCGGCTTCGGTGGGGGTGGCGACGCCGAGAAATATCGTGCCGATGACGACGACGATGACGGACAGGGGCGGCACGACGTAGCGCAGCGTGTTTACGAGTCGCCGGCCCAGCGGCGCCGGCGCCACGTCGTAGGGGGGCGCCAGGGACGGCTGCAGCGTGCAGCGGACCACGATGTAGGCGACGTAGACCACGGCGAGCAGAAAGCCCGGAAGCAGGATCCCCACGAGCAGCTTGCCGATGGAGAACTTGCCCAAGCTCGCGAGGATCACGGCGAGCGCGCTCGGCGGGATCATGATGGCCAGGCTGCCGCTCGCCAGGATGGGACCGAGCGACATGCTCCTGGCGTAGCCGCGTCGTTCCATGTCCGGGGCCAGGGTGGAGCCGAGCATGGCGACGCTGCCCATGGCCACGCCGGTCAGCGTGGCAAACAGAGCCCCGGCGCCAACGGCGAGGATCGACAGTCGGCCGGCGATGCGTCCCAGCCACTCGTCCAGCACGTCGATCATCTTGAACGCGATGCCGGAGTGGAACATGACGGTGCCCATGAGGATGAACATGGGCACGGGCACGAGGACGAAGGTCGACACCGAGCTGTCGATACTGAGAACGAGCTGTGCGAGGCCGATGTCTCCGCCCCAGATGGCGTAGGCACCAACGAGGTTGACCAGCAAGAACGCGAAGGCGACGGGCAACCCGAGGAGCAGCAGCGCGCCCAGGCCGCCGAAGAAGAACAGCATGTACACCCACCACTCCACGGCTCCGGACCTCAGCCTCGAGAGCGCCGCTGGGAAGGCGTGGCGCCGTGGAGGTGGCCCCACGCGCGGCGCAGAAACTGCAGGCCGAGGCACAGACAGCCAAGCGGAATGACGGCCAGATTGATGACGCGCGGGATCTCGATCTCCGCGGCGATGCGGATGCCCCGCTGCCAGGACGTGAAGGCTTCCTGCGTGCCGTAGGCAGCCAGCAGCAGGCAGATGACGGCGCCGATGATGGAGGTGACGACGTTGAGGTGGCGCCGGGCCCGCGGACGAAGCGCCGTGATCAGCAGATCGATGCTCACGTGCTCTTCCCGGCGCAGCACCCAGGCGGCGCCGAGGAACGTGATATAGAGCAGCATCGTGCCGCTGATCTGATCGACCCCGATCAAGCCTTCATGAAAGCCGTACCTGAAGATGACCTTGATCGAGGTCGCCAGCATGACGCCGAGCAGCAGCACCGCGGCGAGCCCGGCGCCCGCATCGAGAACGACGTCGAAAGGGCGGCCCCAGGCGCGGCGGCGAGGATGCTCGCCGTTTGGGTGTTCGCCGGATCGGCTCATCGAGGCACGATCGCGGGGAAAGTGGGATCACATCCGCCGTTGCGCCGGCCGCGCACGAGGTGCGCGGCCGGCGCGCTCTTCCCCTCCCGAAGCCGCGCATGGCCGCGATGGCACCGCGGGTCCGGGCCGGCGAAGTCATCCGGCCGGATCCGGATCCGGGTCCGGCGCCCGGGATCCGGCCGGGGCACGGTCACTCGAAGCCCAGCAGCTTCCTGGCCTTCGCGTAATCGTCGGCGCTCAGCACCGACTTGAAGTGGGCCCACAAGGCCGCGTCGGCCGTCTGGGTCCACTGCTCCGCCTCCTGCGGCGTGAACTCGATCACCTTCATGCCGCCCTTCTGCATGCCGGCGAGCTGAGTGGCCTGAAAGGCGGAAACCCAGCCCGTGGACCACCTCTGCGTCTTGCGGGCCGCCTCGTGGAGAACGTCCTGAACATCCTTGGGCAGGCTGTTCCACTTGTCCAGGTTCATGTTGATGGAAATGCCGTCCCGGTAGAGCGGATGGTGGATGATGTACTTGGACACCTCCTGCCAGCCGAAGTTGGTGAAGCCGTCGTAGAAGGGCCAGGTGAAGCCCTCCACGGTACCGCGCTCCAGGGCGAGATAGACTTCACCCGGCGGCAGAGTGACCGGCTCGGCACCGACCTCCTTGACGAAGAAGCGCGTGAGCGGTGGTACGCGGATCTTCAGGCCTTCGAGATCTCCGATACCCGAGACCGGCTGCTGGGTGTACATGAAGTGGTTGCCGGTATCCGGCTCGCCCGAGTAATGGCCGAGGTAGCGCACCCCCGCCTTCTCGTACATGTCGACCATGAACTGGAAAAGCTCGCTGCCGGGTCCGTTGTCGGGGATCTCGTAGCGCGAGAGCTCGGTCACGTAGCCGCCCGGGACCACGCCGGCCCAGTAGTTGGGGGCGCCGTACCAGATGTCGAACACGCCCCTCACGAGGGCTTCGGGCTGATCGAAGGTGGGGATAACGTCGCTCGACCCCCTGAACTCGATGACCAGCCTGCCCTCGGCGAGCCGATTGACCTCGTCCTTGAAGTGGATGCCGATGTCGGCGGCGGACGAGACGCCCGGTGGCCAGGCGCCGACCATGACGAGCTTGACGGGATCGGCCGCGCGCGCCGCGCCGCCGGCGATGGCCAGCGCCAAGGCGGTGCCGGCCAATGCAAGGCCGAATAGGGGGGTTCTTGCTTTCATGAGAGTTGCCTCCTCGCTCCAGCTTTCGGGGGGGTCGACGGTTCCGGCGGCTGAGGCGCCGCCGGCGCAGAGATTGTTGTTCTCAGGCCCGATTCGCCGGCGAGGGCGCTGGCGGGTCGGGCGAATGTGCTTATGGTAGCATAGACTAGCACATATCCCTTGAACCAGAGGCCAGACGGGCGACAAGGGATCCTCCGGGAGGGTTGGGGGAAAGGGTCATGTCCGGCTCGAAGACCGATACCGCGCACCGGCCGTCGGAGCTGTTGGCGGCGCTCAAGCGCTGCGGCGTGCAGGTTGCGGTGTCGGTGCCCGATAGCTGGCTGAGCGAGGTTCTCGTGCGCATCGAGGAGGACCCCGAGATGACGCTGGTGCGCGCCACTCACGAGGAGGAGGCCCTCTCCGTCTCGTGCGGTGCGCGCCTCGGCGGCGCCCGAACGGTGCTGCTGATCCAGAACGTCGGGCTGCTGACGATGGGCGCGGGCATGGTGTCGCTGGCCCAGCGCTACCAGTTCCCCATCCTGATCCTGGCCTCCTACCGCGGCTCGCCGAAGGATCCCATCTTCTACCACATCCCCAAGGGGCGGGTGACCGAGCCGGTGCTTAAGGGCCTCGGCCTGCGCTACACCGTGGTCGACGCGGCGCAGCCCATCGGTCCGCAAGTGGAGCGCGCCGCCACCTACGCCGAGGAGTCCTCGCTGCCGTTCGTGCTGCTGCTGGCGCAGGAGGACATCCGCTGGTGAGCGCACCGCTGCCCTCGCGTGGCGAGTACTACCGGGTCCTTGCCGCCGGCCTCCCATCGGAGGCGCTCGTCGTCACCGCCCTCGGCAACGCTTCCTACCTGTGGGCCTCGACCCGGGATGCACCCGAGAACTTCTACCTCGAGGACGCCATGGGTCTGGCGCTGCCGCTGGCCCTGGGGCTGGCCCTCGCACAGCGCGCGCGCAAGGTCGTGGTGGTGGAGGGGGACGGGGGCCTGCTGATGCACCTGGGCGCGCTGGTGACCGTCGGTGCCGTGGCGCCGAAGAACCTCACCGTGCTCATCATCCAGAACGGCGTGCACGCGGCCTCCGGCGGGCAACGACTGACGCGCGAGGATCTCGACCTGGCCAAGCTCGCGCATTCGCTCAAGCTCGAGCGGGCCCGCAACGTCCGCACCGCGGAGGTGTTCCGCAGCGCCCTCGCCGAAGCGCTCGCCGGGGATGGGCCTTCCCTCCTCGCGCTGGCTACGGAGCCGGACATCGAGGTCTCGGTGCCCCCCTTCACGTTCGATCCGGTGGTGGTCAAACGGCGATTCATGGACGCGATCGGCGCGCCCCGCTACGTCCCCACCATGTTCGGCGGCGGGCGCCTGGAAGAGTAACGGGAGTTGCGAGACCACGTGGCGTTCCAATACCTGAGCCGTCGTCTGGCCCATCGTGCTTCACGGAGAGAACAGTGAGCAGCAACCGGCTCTCAGGCGCGGAAGCGGTCGTACGCATGCTCGAGGCGCAAGGGGTGACGCATGTGTTCGGTCTGTGCGGCGATACGAGCCTTCCGCTCTACGATGCGCTGTATCGCCTCGGCGGCGGTATCACCCACGTCCTGACGCGCGACGAGCGCTCGGCGGCCTACATGGCGGACGTTTACGCCCGGGTGAGCGGGCGGGTCGGCGTTTGTGAGGGACCGAGCGGCGGGGGCGCCACCTACATGGTCCCGGGGGTGGCCGAGGCCAACGAGTCGTCATCCCCGGTGCTCGCCATCACCACCGACATCGCCACCGGTGCGCGCGGGCGCTCGGCGCTTACGGAGATCGATCAGGAGAGCCTGTTTCGGCCCGCCTGCAAGTGGAACCGCCTGCTGAGCCGGGCCTCGCAGATCCCGGTGGCGTTGCGCACCGCATTCAGCCAGATGACCACTGGCCGTCCCGGGGCCGCGCACATCGGCCTGCCGTTCGATGTGCAGAACGATGCGGTGGAGGAGGACGCGGTGTGGACCGACCCGGCGCTCGAGCGCTGCCCGAGCCGCCGGATGGGCCCCGATCCCGAAATGGTCGCGGCTGCGGCACAGGCGCTGCGCGGTGCGGAACGCCCCGTCTTGGTCTGCGGCGGCGGCGTGGTGATCTCGGGCGCCGAGGAACAGCTGCGGGCCGTGGCCGAGGGTCTCGGAGCGCCGGTGGCCACCAGCGTCAGTGGACAGGGCGCCATCTCCGATACGCATCCGTTGTCGCTGGGCGTCGTCGGCAGCAACGGCGGCACGCCGGCGACCCGCGCCGTGCTCGAGACCGCCGACCTCATCGTCTTCGTAGGCTGTCGCACCGGCTCGGTTACGACGGAACGCTGGCGGGTGCCGGCACCGCGACGCGTGCGCGTGGTGCACGTCGATATCGACCCCGCGATCATCGGCATCAGCTACCCGACCGACGTTGCCGTGGTGGGAGATGCGCGGCTCTGTCTTGCGGCGCTGAACGACGCCCTGGGCGCGCAGGGTACGTCGGGGGACGGTCCGGACACGGTCAGACGGGCCAGGGAGGAAAAGTTCGCCGCGTTTCGGGAGCTGGCGCAGGCAGACGCCGTGCCCATCCGGCCTGAACGCATCATCGCCGAGCTTCAGCGGGTCCTGCCACGAGACGCCGTCGTCATCGCCGATCCCGGAACCCCCTGCCCCTACGTGTCGGCGTACTACGAGTTCGAGGAGACCGGACGACACTTCGTGTCGAACCGCGCCCATGGTGCGTTGGGCTATGGTCTGCCGGGCGTGGTGGGTGCGTATTACGCGCGGCCCGCGGCCAAGAGCGTGGCCATCATGGGGGACGGGGGCTTCGGGTTCGCCGCCGGTGAGCTGGAGACTATCGTGCGCCTCGATCTGCCGGTGACCCTGATCGTGCTGACGAACAGCAACTACGGCTGGATCAAGGCGGGGCAGAAGAGCGGCTACGGGGCGCGCTACTACTCCGTGGACTTCAGCACCACCCATCATGCGGCGGTGGCACAGGCCTACGGGCTCAAGGCCTGGCACGCGCGTGAGCCGGGGGCGCTGCGGGCGGCGCTGACGGCGGCTATCGAGGCCGGTGGACCCGCGCTCGTGGACATCGCCACCCAGCCGCTGCACGAAGCTCGCGCCCCCGTGAGCGAGTGGATCGCATAGCCCCTCAGAAACCGAACAGCAGCTCCGGCAGGTACAACGCCGTTTGCGGGTAGAGCGCCACCACCAGCAGGACGAGGAGCTGGCAGATGACGAATGGCACCACGCCCGTGAACATGTCGGGGTAGGTGATCTCCGGGGGTGCGATTCCGCGCAGGTAGTAGATCGAAGGCGCGATGGGGGGAGTCAGGTACGAGGTCTGGATGACCACGCAGGCCATGACGCCGAACCATATGGGGTCGATCTGGAAAGCGTCGAGGATGGGCACGAAGATCGGCATGCAGATGAGCACCACCGATACCCAGTCGAGCACGAAGCCGAGTACGAAGATGACCGCGAGCAGCATCGCTGTGAGCTCGGCGGGGGTGAACTCGAACAGCGTGACGAACGTGCGGATCAACTCCTTGCCTCCGTTGACCATGAAGATGCTCGAGAACATCGTGCCGCCGAGTACCGTGAACATCACCATGGCGTTGACTCTGAGTGCGCGCTCCATAATGTCGAACAGGACCCGCCAGGTGAGCCGCCCGTAGATCACGGTCAGCACGAGCGCGCCGAACGCGCCCACCCCCGCGGCCTCGGTCGGCGAGGCGATGCCGGCCAGGATGGAACCCAGCACGGCGACTACCAGCGCCACAGCCGGAACCAGGGCCGTGATGGTGACTTGCATCTTCTCCCACACGGGAACCGCCTGCTCGGAGGCGGGCAGCGGCGGACCATCTGCCGGCCGCAGCCAGCAGCGCAGGCCGATGTAGCCGGCGAACAGCACGAACATCAGGGCCCCCGGGATCATGATGCCGGCGAACAGATCGCCGATTGACTCCTCCGCGATGGAGCCGTAGATGACCACTACGATGGTGGGCGGGATGATGGTGCCCAGCGAGCCCCCGGCGCAGATGGTGCCGGCGATGAGATCGTTCTTGTACCCAAAGCGCATCATGGCCGGTATCGCCATCATCCCAACGACCGTCTCCACCGCTCCCACCACACCGGCCGAGGCTGCGAAGATGCCGCACATGGTGATGGCGGTGAGGGCCACGCCGCCCCGCACGCGGCCTATCCAGAGCTGGATGGCATAGAACAGACGCTCGGCGATCCCGGCGCGCTCGAGCACACTGCCCATGAAGACGAACAGCGGAATGGCGGTGAGCACATAGTTGGCCGCTACGTCCTGCAGGCGGCTGAAGAACTGCTGGCCCAGGGTGTCACCGAAAAACCAGTAGCCAAACAGAAAGGACAGGCTGATCATGCTGAAGGCGACGGGCACGCCCAGGAACACCAGCAGGAACAGGGCGGGGAACATCAGGACCGCCGGGTGCTCTAGCATGGCTCACCCGTCGTGATGCCTGCGGAGCGCGCCGCAGGGACCGCGCTGGCGGCTGGCTCTCGGCCGGCGAGAATCATTGCCTGTCGCGCCCTGGGCGTTCAGCATCCGGAGGCCTGCCCAGCAGGGCGGCCACATGACGGACAGCCTCGATGAGCGACTGCAGACCCAGACACACCAGGGCGAGAGCCAGCGTCGTGTAGAAAGGCCACACCTTGGGCGCCCATGCGCTCACCAGCTCGCGTTCGTCGGTGACGTAAGCCGTATACGAGCGCAGGATCGCAGCCTCGCCCATGAGCCAGATGGCCGGCAAGAACAGAACGATGTACGCCAGCGCATTGACGGCGTGCTGGATGCGCTCGGGGAAACGAGCGGAGAGAACGTCGATGCGCACGTGCGCGTTCTTCTGCAGGGTGTAGGCCGCCCCCAGCATGAACAGCGCGCCGTGCAGCATGTAGATCATGTCGAACGCCCAGAAGGTAGGCGCGTTGAAGCCGTAGCGCGAGATGACTTCGTAGAGCGTGACGAGGGTCAAGGCGAGAAAGAGCATCATCGACGCGTAGGCGACCGCGCGGATGCCCGCCTCGAGTCGCCCCACGAAGTGCACGAGCATGCGCCTCACGCCGGGCCCCCGCGCGCGTCGTGCACCACACGCCCGCCGACGATGGTCATGTCCGCCACGATGTCCGGCAGCGATCCCTCGTCGCACGTCAACGGATCGACGGCGAGGACCGCCAGGTCTGCGAGCTTGCCGGGCTCGATGCTCCCTTTCTCGTGCTCGTCGAAGGTCAGGTAGGCGCCCTCGATGGTCGCCGCGCGCAGCGCATCTTCGCGGCTGATGGCCTGCTGCGGAGCGACGGGCTCTGCGGTATAGCGGTTGCGCCGCGCTACGCAGTGCCAGATGGGATGAAATAGCGAGACGGGCACGTTGTCGGTGGCGAGCGCGAAGCGCACTCCGGCTTCCTTCAGGCTGCGCAAGGGGACGATGTCGTGCTCCCCCGAAGGACCGACGCGATCGCGGGTCAGATGCGCCTCCTTGAACACGTAGCGGTTGGTGTGGGTGGTGAGCACGATGTCGAGCTCCTTGATGCGGCGGATGTCGTCGTCGGTGAGCACGTTGATGTGGCCGAGCGCCCAGCGCTTGCCCGCGATGGGCACGACCCGGTTCACCGCCTCGCACAGCTCCAGCATCCCCGGCCACAGTCCGACGATCCGGATGTCGTTGCGCGCCGCCTCGAGCATGACGGCGTGGAGCTGCTCGCGCGGCAGATTGGCGTCGTAGTTGAAGCCGGACCATCCGGTGTAAGGGCTCGCCTGCGCGCGCGCGGCGTTCTCGGCGGGATCACCGATGGCCCCTTGGAGCTCGGCGTAGAGCCCGCCCACCCGTAGAAACGAGTCGCCGAGACCGATCCCGGCGAGCCAGCTCACCCACGATTCCATCAGCCGGTTCGCGGGTACGGCATCGACGGTGTTCCAGGCGGGGCTCACCACCAGGTTTGCGCGCACGGTCGCGTCGCCCGCTTCCCACACCGCTTTGTACGCGCGCAGCAGCTCGCTCGCGACGCCGTGTTCCTCGAAGACGCTGGTGGTGCCGACGGCGTTGTACGACTGCATCGCTTTCGGCAGCCCGCGCACCCGGTGCTCGTGGGTGAAGGCGCCGGCGGCGCGCATCAGCGTCAGCTCCACGACCGGCATGTACGTCCATTCCAGAAAGAGCCCGCTCGGTTCGCCGGTGGCGAAGTCCTTGTCGATCTGCACGCTGCCGCAGGGCGGCAGGCTCCTGCGGGTCACGCCCGCGATCTCGAGGGCTTTGCTGTTGGCGACGGAGACGAGCGGCAGGGTGTGGCGCCAGAACCCCCAGATGGAACGGACATAGACCGGGTTGTGCGGAGACACCCGATCGAGGTCGTGGCGGGTCGGGAAACGTTTCTCCTTCAGGTTGTTCGGGACGTCCCAGTAGTAGGGAGGATCACCAAGCGGCATGGTGACGATCCACGCACCGGGCTCGGCTTCTTTGACCAGCGCCTCGACGCGCTGGAGCACCTCGTCGATGGAGCGCGCCCCCGCAAGGCTCGGGTAGACGTCCTTCAGGCCCTCGCGGTCCATGTGCGCGTGGCCGTCGATGAGTCCCGGTATCACCGTCCTGCCCTGGAGATCGATACGTCGGGTCGCGTCGCCCTCGTAAGCCGCCAGGTCCGCGTTCTCGCCTACGCCAAGGATGCGATCCCCGGCGATCGCCACCGCCCGGGCGATGGTGGAGCGTGCGTCGCACGTGATCACCTTGGCGTTATGCAGGATGCAATCGGCGCGCTGCGTCATGCGCATCTCCCCAGGGCACAAGCCTCGCGCCGCCAGTCGGCGACGCCTTGCAGCACCCCTCCGTCCATGATTTCGATGGCCTCGGCCGAGCCGAAGAAGGGAGACCCCGGCTCGGCTCGCACGAGCAGCTCGCCCGTCGTGCTCGGGAATTGGCGCAGAAGCGCCTCCATCGATTGTCTGGCTCCGTCGGGATCGCGGCTTCTGATGGCCGCTGCGACCTCGAGATGGAAGTCTATCTCCGTACGCAGCGCACCGATGGAGCGGCGCGGCAGAGCGAAATGCCAGAATCACTGCCCCTCGAGCTGCACTCTCAGCTCGAAGGCCTGTTGCAGCTCGAAGACGCTCAGCTCGGTGACGAACGTTCCCGGGCGGGGCCGTCGGGTCACCCGCCCCTCCAGGGAGAGCCGGTAGAGGGCGTCGCGGACGCCGGCACGGCCCGCAGCATCGCGTTCGGCGATAAGCGCTTCGTCGATGCGGCTGCCGGCGGCGATGCGGCGGCAGATGATGTCGTGCAGCAACCGCTCGTAGATGAGGTCGCGCTTGAGTTCGGCGGAATCGGCAGTCAGCCGGACGAGGTTCTGCTCCCGGACACTCTGCATCCTGAAGCGCCGTTTGGCGTATGGGATGAGCCGAGTGTACTATTTGACATATAAGAATCAATCATCCAGACATTTCACCCGACGGCGAAATTCTCAGCCACGATGGATCCGCGGGCCGGTGGTACGGCTGTCCGCGACGATGGCAGCGGGCACCTCGGGCTGCCGCTGCGCCGCCGGATTCGCGGGATCGGTGTCCAGGCAGGAGGAGGACGTAGCAATGAAAAAGACATACGTATCGGTGTTGCTGGCCAGCGGTCTGTGCCTCGCGCTCACCGCGCGCGCGGCGGAGCCCGAATACACTTTCAGAATGACCACCTTCACGACCGAGGGCTCGGAGATGTGGGAGCGGATCATCGAGCCCATCGGCGAGCGCATCAAACTCGCAACCGACGGCCGGGTCGAGATCAAGGCTTACCCCATAGGGGTGCTGGCGGGCGTGTTCGAAGGGCACAAGGCCGTGGTCGACGGGCGCGCGGACCTGGCGCATCACTATGCGGCGTTCGAGGTCAACGAGCATCCGGCCAATGCCTTCGTCGGCGCCATCCCCGGCGGCATGGGACCCTACGCTGCGTTCAACTGGCTCGTGCAGGGCGGAGGCATCGAGCTGTGGCAGGAGTTCAAGCACGATGTACAGGGCACTCACCCGCTGCTCTGCGGCATGAGCGGAACAGAGGTTTTCATGCACTCCCACCGCCGTGTGCAGACGCTGGCGGATATCAAGGGGCTTCGCTATCGGACCGCGGGCGCCGCGGCCGACGTGCTGAAGGCGCTGGGCGCGGCGCCGACCGTGGTGCCGCTGCCGGAGATATTCACCCTCCTCGAGCGCCAGGCCATCGATGCCGCGGAGTACGGTTCGCCTACGCAGAACTTCGATCTCGGATTTCACAAGGTCGCCAAGTACATCATCGTGCCGGGGATACATGCACCATCCGCGGTGTACGGGCTGATCATGAAGACGGAGACGTGGGAGAGTCTTCCCGAGGACATACAGCAGAAGTTCGAAGTGGTGTGCGATTCGGTCACCGCGACCAGTCTCACCAAGGCGGAGTCGCGCGATGTATCCATCATGAAGGAGTGGAAGACGGGCAAGAACGAGATCGTCACCATTGACGAGGAGCTGGCCAGTGCCGTGCGCGAGGAAGGCCGGCGCTGGGCCCGGCAGAAGGCCGAGGAGCTCAAGAACAAGGGCGACGACTGGATGGAGCGCATGGCCGATTCTTATTACGAGTTCCAGGACACGTGGGCAAACAACTCCGGATACCGTGTGATCGACGCAGCGCGTTGATCCCCACCACGGTCAACGACCCTCCGCGCCCGACCCGTGCCGCCATGATGCGGCTCGGGAGCGGGCGCGAAGCTCCCTGCCGGTATCGAGGAGAGGCCGCAAGGGACGCAACGTGAGCGACGACCTCTGCTTTCTCTCGGCTGTCGAGACGGCGCAGCGCGTAGCACGGCGTGAGCTCTCGCCGGTGGAGCTCGTGGATGCGCTGCTCGCGCGCATCGAGGCCGTGCAGCCCAAGCTGAATGCCTTCACGGTGGTGTGCGCGGAATCCGCCCGCGAGCACGCGAAGCGCGCAGAGGCGGCGGTCATGCGGGGCGAGGCCCTCGGCCCGCTGCACGGGGTGGGTTTCACCGTCAAGGACATGATCGATGTGGCGGGTGTGCCTATCACGTGGGGCTCGTACATGTTCGAGTCCCGCATACCGACCGAGGACGCGCTGGCAGTCGCCCGGCTCAAACAGGCGGGGGCCATTCTCCTCGGCGTCACCACCATGCCCGAGTGCGGACCCAAGGCCACTACCGACAGCCCCCTGTGGGGGGTGACCCGCAACCCGTGGCACCTCGAGCGCACCCCCGGGGGCTCGTCGGGAGGGGCCGCGGCGGCGTTGGCGAGCGGATGCGGGGCGCTGGCCTTGGGCACGGACCGCGCCGGGTCCGTACGCATCCCCGCGGCATGCTGCGGGGTGGTCGGCCTCAAGCCCTCGCCCGGCGTGATCCCCGACCGGACCACACCGGACCTGTTCGACACGACTAACGTGACCGGCCCTTTGGCCCGCAGTCCAGAGGACGCGGCGTTGGCTATGGGCGTGCTGGGCGGTCCGGACCCTCGGGATCCAAGGTCGTACGGCGCACACCACAGGGATTACCTCAACGAAGCGGCAGCGCAGGGTGCCATGGCGGGGATCCGGCTTGCCTGGATGCCCAAGGTCGGCAACGCCGAGGTGGACCGCGAAGTCCGCAGCTGCTGCGAGACGGCGCTCTCGCAGTTCGCCGAGCTTGGCGCGGAGGTGCAGGAGGCCGAGGTCGACCTCATGAGCTCCGTGGACATGCTCTTCACCCTGGTCGGCGTCACTCTGCACGCGCTCTACGCCGACAAGCTGGCGGTTTACGGGGAGCGCATCGATCGATCCCTGCGAGAGGCCATCGTGCAGGGCGGCAAATGGTCCGGCGCCGATGTGGCCGCGGCGTTGGTCGCACGTTCCGAGTTGTTCCGAACCGTCCAGACGCTCTTCGAGCGCTACGACCTCCTGGTCTCGCCGACCCTGACCACGCCGGCGATCCCCGTCGACCACTACTACTGGGACCCCATGGTGGTGAACGGACGTACGCTGGGATCGGCTCGCTACGATTGGTTCCCCTACTGTCACCCCTTCAATCACACCGGCCATCCGGCCATCTCCGTGCCGTGCGGGATGAGCGCCGAGGGCCTTCCCATAGGGCTGCAGTTGGTCACGCCGTGGCATGCGGAAGCCTCGCTGCTGCGCGCGGCGACGGAACTGCAACGGGTGCGTCCGTGGCAGCAGCATCGGCCGGGCCTCCGCTTCGCGCAATCCACAGCCTCGAACGCTTGATTACGGGCAATCGGCGGATCCGCGGGCCGCCAGGCAGCCCGGCACCCATCACTCGAACTCCAGGATGACCTCGTCCACCGCGAGCAGGGCGCCGGGGGAGAGGAATGTCGCTTTCACCCGGCCGTCCGTCTCGGCGTACAGCGTGTGCTCCATCTTCATCGCTTCGATGACGGCGAGCATCTGACCCGTCCTGATCTCCTCCTCGGGTCCCACTGCCAGGTGCACGAGCTGCCCGGGCATGGGAGCGCGCAGGTAACGCGCCGTCCCGCCGCGGGGTCCCCCGTGAACGTGCGGAGCGAGCTCCGCGGCGCGTGGCGTGAGCACCGTGACGTCGGCTTCGACGGCGCCGCGGGCGAGACGGTAACGAGGGCCGCGGCGCTCCACCTGCACGCACACGCTCGTCCCGTTCACGGCTCCCCGCAGCAGCCGCTCGCCGGGGCGCCACGCGCTGCGCACGGGGACCTCGCGCCCGCCGCAGCGCGCATCGCAGCCGCCGCGCACCAGGCGCACCGCGACCGGCCACCGGCGATCATCGATGCACACCACCCAGTGCTGCTGCGGCGAGCCTCGGGCGGCCCGCCGCGCACCGACTCCCGCCCCGTCGTAGCGCTCGCACTCGCGCGCGTGCACGTAGGCCGCCACGAGCACCAGCGTGGACGGCTCGTCGCTCGTCCCGTGTGAGGGCCGAAATCCCGCCGGATACTCCTCGGCGACGAAGCGCGTGCTGAAGCGACCCTCACGAAACCGCGGGTGCTCCAGGATCGCCGCGAGAAAGCGAAGGTTGTGGGCCACCCCGCGAATGTAGAACGCATCGAGACTCCGTTGCAGGCGCTCGATCGCGGCCGCGCGCGTCGCTCCGGTTGCGATGACCTTGGCCAGCATGGGATCGTAGTGCACGGGCACCGTGGCGCCCTCGTACACGCCATCGTCGACGCGCAGCTTGCGGCCGGCGCGCGGCGGGCGGTAACGCACCAGACGCCCCGCCGAGGGCAGGAATCCTGCGGCGGGATCCTCCGCGTAGACGCGCGCTTCGATGGCGCAGCCGTGCATCGTCACGTCGCTCTGCGCCACGGGCAGTCGCTCGCCCGCCGCGACGCGGATCATCAGCTCCACCAGGTCCAGCCCCGTCACCTCCTCGGTCACCGGATGCTCGACCTGTATGCGCGTGTTCATCTCCAGAAAGTAGAAACGATGCTGGGCGTCGACCACGAACTCCACCGTGCCCGCGGAGCGGTAGTCGACGGCGCGGGCGAGCGCCCTCGCCTGCTCCGCCATGGCCTGGCGCGTCGCTTCGTCGAGGAAGGGAGACGGCGCTTCCTCGATCACTTTCTGATGCCGCCGCTGTATCGAGCACTCGCGCTCGCCCAGAGACACCACGTTGCCGTAGCGGTCCGCGACGACCTGCATCTCGACGTGGCGCGGCTGCTCGATGAAGCGCTCGATGAGAATGCGATCGTCGCCGAAGGCGGCGCGGGCCTCGCTGCGCGCGCGCTCGAAGCCCTCGCGGCACTCGGCGTCGTCGCGCGCGCGGCGCATGCCCTTTCCGCCCCCTCCGGCGCTCGCCTTGAGCATCACCGGGTAGCCGATCTCGCGCGCGATCGCGAGCGCACGCTGGGGGTCCGAGACGGGCTCGGGGTGGCCGGGGATCACGCTCACCCCCGCCTCGGCGGCGATGGCCTTCGAAGTGAGCTTGTCGCCCATGGCCGCGATGGCGCGTGGCTCCGGTCCGACGAACACGATGCCCTGCCCGCTCGCCGCGCGGGCGAAGTTTTCGTTCTCGGCCAGAAACCCGTAGCCCGGATGCACGGCCCGGGCGCCCGTTTCGCGACAGGCGCGAACAACGGCGTCGATGGCGAGATAGCTCTGCGCGGGAGGCGCCGGGCCGATGCAGATCGCCTCATCGGCCATGCGTGTATGCAGCGCGCCGCGATCGGCCTCGGAGTAGACGGCCACCGTCTCGATGCCGAGACGGTGCGCCGTGCGCATGATGCGACACGCGATCTCGCCGCGGTTGGCGACCAGGATCTTGTCGAACACTCGCTCCCTCCCCCGCGACGGGCGGACCCTCCGGGGCCTCATCGACGCCGCGCGCCGGGCGGCGACCCTCGGCGACGCGGTCGGTGGCGCCGCAGCGTTGCCAGAGCGCGGTGGATCTCGCGGCGCGTGTGCCGGGGACGCACGACCCCATCGACCCTCTCGCGCCCATCGCTCCCGGCTTCGGGCACGCGATCCCCGATGAGCTCGGCCGCGGCCTGCGCGCCCATTAGGGCCACCTCCGCGCCCGGCCACGCCAGGGTGCGGCAAGCCGATCCCACGTCTATCCCCATGGCCAGGGCAGCGCCGCCGTATGCCCGGCGCGGCACCACGTACACGCGCGGCACGCGCATTGCCGCGAGCACACCCAGCATCCCGCCCGCGTCTCGGATCAGACCCCCGTACTCCTCGCTGCTGCCGGGCAGGAAACCGGGCGCGTCGCAGAACAGGATCACCGGGAGCCCGAATTGCTCGCAAAAGCGCAGGAAGCGCGCCCCCTTCCGGGCCCCGCGGGTGTCGATACATCCAGCGCGCACCAGGGGTTGGTTCGCCACGACGCCCACGGTGCAGCCGGCCAAGCGCCCAAGGCCGGTCACGAGGTTCGGCGCGTGCTCGGGCCCGAGCTCGAAGAGGTCCTCCTCGTCGAGCACCTTCTGCACCAGCTCCGCCATGTCGAACGGATCACGGGGGTCGCAAGGCACCAGCGTTTCCAGGGAGGGCTCGGCCCGGTCCGGCGGATCGGAGGTGGCCACCCGGGGGGGGCCCTCGCCGGCCCCTGCGGGCAGATAGGTGCACAGCCGGCGAAGCTCGAGCAGCCCCTCCACGTCGTCCTCGAACACCCCGTCGGCCACGCCCGAGCGGGCCGCGTGCACCGCCGCGCCCCCGAGGGCCTCGGCGCTCAGAGGCTCCTGCGCCACCGAGCGGACCACCTCGGGACCGGTGAGGAAGGCGTGGGAGGTGCCCCGTACCATGAAGGTCAAATCCGCGAGTCCCGGAACGAGGGCGGCCATGCCGGCGCACGGCCCCATGATCAGCGCCACCTGCGGCACCCGTCCCGCGAGTCCGGCCTGGGCACCGAGCACGGCGGCGTGGCCCGCGAGCCCCTCCGCGCCCGCCTGGAGGGGAACGCCCGGGCTGTCGAGCAGGGCGATCACCGGCCCGGGGCCGGTCAGCGCGCGGGTCAGCAGCGCCTGCACCCGGGTTGCCGGCGCGTGACCCAGCGCGCCGGCACCCGTTCCCGCATCCTGCGCGTACACGTACACCGTGCGTCGATGCACGCGGGCACGGCCGGCGATCACAGCCTCGGCGGGCACGTGCAGCCCCGCATGCGCGCGGGTGCTGCGCGGCGCCACCGCCCGAAAGCTGCCCGTATCCACCAGCACGTCGATCCGCTCCCGCGCGCTCAGCCGACCCCGGACGTGCTGGCCCCACACCCCCGCCGAAGCGCCTTCGAGACTCGCTACGTGTTTGCGTCGATCGCGAACGATGCTCATCCGGTCAAGCCCTCCCTGATTATGCAGGAAACACAATTACCGCCTGCCGTGGCGACGAGCCCTTGCTCCGGGGAGGCTGCGCGTGGGGGACAATCTTCGAGCGTGCCAGAGGCTTCGCCGGCGGCTTCGGTCGGCAGCGCTGGGCGCAAGCTATCGCTTGATTATCCCACGAGGGTTAGCCTATCGTTAGTATGTTAGTAAAAGTGACCCACCTCGCGGTGGACGCCGCTGCTCTCGCCCAGGCGGCATGCCACGGCGGGCGGGCAGGCTCGCATCGGGGCACGAGGAGGCGGCCCCGACATTTGCAGTTTCCTCACACCCGCACCGGGATGCAGGGAACGGCGCCCGAGCGGGAACCCAAAGAACAACTCGGGGGAGAGTGCCATGCACAACTGGCTCAAGACCTTAACCATCGCGCTGGCCGGAGCCGCCTGGCTCGCAGCCGTGCCCGGCGCGCACTCGGCGGAGGTCATCAAGATAGGCGTCAACCAGCCCCTGACGGGGGCTGTCGCCGCATCGGGCAACTACGTCGCCCAGGGCGCCCGGATCGCGGCGGACGAGCTCAACGCCAGCGGCGGGCTGCTCGGCAAGCAGGTCGAGCTCGTCATCGAGGACAACAAGAGCAACCCGAAAGAAGCCGTCGCCGCCGCGGAGAAGCTCATCGTGCGCGACGAGGTGCCCGTGATGATGGGCGCCTGGAGCTCCACCTATACCCTGGCGGTGATGCCCAAGCTCATGGAGTACGGGGTTCCGATGGTCGTGGAGACCTCCTCTTCGGGCAAGATCACCACCTCGGGCAATCCCTGGATCTTTCGCATCAGCCCCACCTCCGAGATGGAGGCCAAGGCGTTCGAACGCTTCGTCGACGATTTCGGCATCGAGAAGGCCAATTTCCTGGTGGTCAACAACGACTGGGGCCTCGGCGCCGGTGACAAGTTCTCGGCGATGCTCAAGCAGCACGGGGCCGAGGTCGGCGTCCGGGAGACCATGGACGCGGCGGCCACGGATCTCAGCGCACAGCTCGCCAAGATCAAGAACGCGGGCGGGGATACGCTGTTTCTGACCACCGGAGTCGAGCAGATCACGCTGGTGCTCAAGCAGGCCACGGCGCTGCGGGTCCCCCACCGCATCATCACCACCGGCGGCTCGTCCTCGCCGGACCAGCTCATCGAGCAGGCGGGCAGCGCAGCGGAAGGCACGTACCACATCCTGTTCTTCGCCCCCTGGTTCCCGGAGTCGGCGCCGAACCCGGACGTGGCCACCCGCTTCGTGAACGAGTGGAACGAGCGCGACTACAACTTCGCCGGTCTCACCGAGGGCTTCCGCGGCTACGACGGCATCATGACCATCGCGGCGGCCATCCGGGCCGCGGGCAAAGCGGAGCCCGAGGCGATCCGCGACGCCCTCTGGGGCGTTGAGGTGGACGGGGTGAACGGGGACATCAGCTTCATCAAGCAGGGACCCGCGGGCAAGGAGAGCGCCCAGAACATCCCCAACGTGTACGTGGTGACCGTGAAGGACGGCAAGGTCGCCCTGCCCGACTTCGGGTCGTAACCCTCTAGAAGATCAACCGGACCACCAGCCCCTGGGTCGCCGGACCCAGGGGCTGCGCATTCGGGCGAGCGCGGGTCGTATCGCCCCGGGGTGAACGAGGGCCGGAGGCGACCCCTGTGGACCAGTTCCTGCAGCATCTCCTGAACACGCTGATCCTGGGCGGTACCTACGCGCTGCTCGGGATCGGCCTCACGCTCATCTTCGGCATCATGCGCGTCGTGAACTTCACGCACGGCGAGCTCTACACCTTCGGCGCCTACATGATGTTCCTCTTCGTGATGGTGCTCGAGGCCAATTTCTTCCTCGCACTGGTCATCGCGGTGGTGCTCGGGGTCGCGCTCGGTGCGACCATCGAGCTGATCCTGCTGCGCCCGCTGCGCGGGGCGCACATCGACACCACGATGCTCATCATGATCGGCGCGTGGATCGTGCTCCAGAACACCGAGCAGCTCGCGTGGAGCGGCATCGCGAAGTCCATCACGTCGCCCTTCCCCGCCGAGCCGCTGGTGCTCGGACCGGTGTCGGTCTCCTGGACCCGGGTCTTCGTGTTCGCGGTGGCCGTACTGCTGATCGTGGGTGCACACCTGATCATCCACCGCACCCGGCTCGGCAAGGCGATGCGCGCGACCTTCCAGGACACCGACACCGCGGCGCTCATGGGGGTGAACATCAACGCCATCTACACCGCGACCTTCGCCCTGGGGTCGGGCCTGGCCGCGGCGGCCGGCGCGCTGCTCGGTCCGGTCTTCGTCGTCATACCCACCATGGGCAATCTCGCGGCTCTCAAGGCGTTCGCCATCGTCATCATGGGCGGTCTGGGCAACTTCAAAGGCGCGACCCTCGGCGGCTTCATTCTGGCGTTCGCCGAGGAGATGGGGGCGGGATACATCTCATCGGGGTATCGCGACGCGATGGGGTTTCTGCTCATCATCGTGGTGCTGGTTTTCCGGCCAACGGGATTGTTCGCACAGGCGGAGCGGGTCGGATGATACGCTGGCTGCGCTGGGTCTGGCTCGCATTCCTCGTCTCGGTCCCATGGTGGCTGGACAACGCCTATTACCTGCACGTGCTCATCATGACCGGCATCTTCACCACCGCCGCCATGAGCCTGAACCTTCTGCTCGGTTACACGGGTCAGTTGAGTCTCGGCCACGTCGCGTTCTTCGGCATCGGCGCGTATACCAGCGCTCTGGTCTCCCTCGGCTTCGACCTGCAACTTGTAGGGGGGCGCACTCTGGTCGTTGATCCGCGCTCGACGTGGATCGCGTTCCTGTGCGGCATCGTCGTCGCCGGCTTCTTCGGGTGGGTGATCGGCAAGCTCTCGTTCAGAGTACGCGGCGCCTACTTCGTGATCGTTACCATCAGTTTCGCGGAGGTGACCCGGCTGGTTGCGCTGAACTGGCTCGACCTGACGCAGGGCCCCATGGCGTTGAGTGCGATCCCGCCGTTCACGGTGAGCATTCCGGGCGTGTGGGAGCAGACCTTCTACCAGAAGGTGCCTAACTACTACATCGTGCTGGCGATTGCCGTGCTCTCCTACCTCATCATCCGCCGGCTGGTGAACTCGCGCATCGGCCGCGCGATGATCGCCCTGCGCGAGAACGAGTCGCTCGCCACCTCGGTCGGCGTCGACGTCACGCGCTACCTGGTGCTCGCGGCGGTGGTGGCCGCGGGCGTCGCGGGAGCGGCGGGGGGCCTGTACGCGCACTATGTGCGCATCGTGGATCCGGATATCTTCCTGTTCATCTACACGGTGACCATGGTGATCATGGTGATCACCGGCGGCAAGGGCACGCTCGCGGGGCCGGTGGTGGGCGGGCTCATCTTCGGCATTTTGCCCGAGATCCTGCGGGAGCTGGCGGGCCCCGAAGTGCAGTGGATCATCTACGGTGCACTCATGATCGCCATCGTCTACTTCCTCCCCCAGGGCATCGTGCCGGCCCTCGGCGCCTGGTGGCAGGATCGATTCGGCGCCCCTTCGGCCGAGGCGGAGCTCGCGCTCCGCAGGCGCTCTTCGAACGACGAGAGCCCGGCGAGCCGCCGCGCGACGGAGTGAACGTGAGGATGCGCACCGTCACCGCCGCCGCAGAGCCCGTTCTTCGCCTGGAGCACATCGCGGTGCATTTCGGCGGGCTGGTCGCCGTCTCGGACATGAGCTTCGACGTGCGCGAAGGCGAGGTCGTGAGCCTCATCGGGCCCAACGGGGCGGGCAAGACCACCGCCTTCAACGTCATCACGGGGTTCGTGGCGCCGGCCTCGGGAACCGTGCGCTATCGCGGGCGGACACTGAACGGGTTGCGCCCCAACGACGTGGCGGAGCTTGGCCTGGTACGCACGTTTCAGAAGACGAGCGTGTTCGCCAACAACACCGTGTTCGACAACATCCTCATCGGCCTCCATCGTCGCGGCCGCGGACGCACGTGGGAGGTCCTGCTCGGGCTGCCGAAGGTCCGCGGGGAAGAGGAGCGACTGCGCGACCAGGCCTGGGAGATTCTCCAGTTCATCAACCTCGAAGGCCGCGCGTCCGAGCTCGGAGGCGCTCTCCCCTACGGCGAGCAGCGCCTGCTGGAAGTGGCGGTGGCCCTGGCCGCGGACCCTTCGCTGCTCATGCTGGACGAGCCCGTCTCCGGCATGAATCCCGTGGAAACCGCGAACTTCATGAAGACGCTGGCGCGCATTCGCGAGCGCGGCATGACCATACTGCTGGTGGAGCACGACATGCGCATGGTGATGGGAGTGTCGGAGCGCGTCGTCGTGCTCAACCACGGGCGCATCATCGCCGAGGGCACCCCGGAGCAGGTGCAGAGCGATCCCGAGGTCATCGAAGCCTACCTGGGACGGGGAGTGAAACGTGCTTGAGGTCGCCGATCTCGCCTGCCGCTACGGCAAGGTGACGGCGGTGCGGGCGGTGTCGCTGGAGATCGCCCGAGGCGAGCTCGTCACCCTCATCGGCGCGAACGGCGCCGGCAAGACGACGACGCTGAGGGCCATCTCCGGACTGCTGTCTCCCGCGCAAGGGCGCATCGTCTTCGACGGCGTGGACATCACCCGCGGCTCTCCCCGCGACATCCTCGCGCGGGGCATCGCGCACTGCCCTGAAGGACGGCGCGTGTTCCCGTACATGAGCGTGCAGGAGAATCTGGAGATGGGCTGCTACCTGCGGCGTGACCGCGAGGGTGTCCTGAAGGACATGCGCCGCATCTTCGAGCGTTTCCCGGTGCTCGAGGAGCGACGGCAGCAGATGGCCGGCACCCTCTCCGGCGGGGAGCAGCAGATGCTGGCCATCGGGCGGGCATTGATGTCACGGCCCAAGCTCATGCTCTTCGACGAACCCTCGCTGGGGCTTGCACCCACACTGGTGGAGACCACCTTCGAGATCATCTCCGAAATCCGCAACGAGGGGGTCACCGTGCTCATGGTCGAGCAGAACGCCTACGCGGCGCTCGAGCTTTGCGACCGCGGCTACCTGCTGGAGTCCGGCGAAGTCGCGCTGCAAGGCAGCGGACCCGAGCTCTTCGAGAACCCCCACGTCAAGGAGGTCTATCTGGGCGGGTAAAACGCTCCCTCGCCCCACCGCGTCATGCAGGCAAAACACTCTTTGGCGGCATGGCGTGGATGCCTTTGTTGCCGCCCACGAGTTGCGTGACGTGCAGATCGGCCGCCAGGCTGCACAGAGTGTAGGCATCCTCGCGCGAGAGATCCGCGATCTCGACGAGCAGCGCGATCATCTCGCGCACCGCCTGTTTCGCGGCATCATCCTGGTCTTCGTTCAACGCCATGGTGATGTGGTGCGTAGGGGATTCGGCGCGCGGCATGCGCAGTGCGAGATCCTTTCAAATCGCGCCGCCGTTCAGTCCGACGGATCGGNNGGCACGCGCCAACAGCACCGAGAGATGCCCGCGATCCTCCGCGTCCGGAGCCAGCCGGCGCATCGCGAGGTAGGTCTGCACGTTGGCCGCCGCAGCGCGTGCCCGGCGCGGCGCCAGCAGCACGGCGGGGCCAAGGGATCGCGCCTGGACCAGCAGCCGCTGCTCCATGCGTTCGGCGTCGAGCTCGACGTCCAGGACGCGGCGGCGCAGCGCGGCGGCGTCGCTGCCCGGAATCCCCTCCACGCCCGTCTTGAGGCGATCGCGCACCGCGCGCAGCGGCGCGATGACCGCCTCGTGCCACGGCGCGATGGCAGCCTCGATGCGCGCGATGTCCTCGGCGGAGAGCGGTGCTGCGCCTTCTGCGGCCAGCCAGCAGCAGTAAAGCAGCACGTTGACGTTCAGCCGGTGGCGATCCTGCAGCGCCAGACACGCCGGTGCCGCCCCTTCGCCGCCGTACACCTCGAGGGAGAACGCCCAGAATCGCTCAGCGTCGTCGCGAACGCTCACGGCTAATGCGGGGATAACCTTGTAGCATCAAGTGGTGTCAGGCATGACTTTTTCCTTCAAAGGCGAAAAGTCACCTCTGACACCCCTTCATGTTCAGCCGCGACCCGCGAGCCTGGAAAAGAAGCGCCGGATGCGGGCCCACAGCACGCCGAGCACCATCCGGCCTGCGTGCAGCTCGGCGGGCCGCGACGAAGCCGCGCCAGCCGCCGGCGACTCGGCCGGGGCGTCGAGAGCGTCGAGACGCCCCTGAAGGTTCCGTGCGAACTCCTGCGCGAGGCGGGCGGCGAGGGCACTCACGATGCCGCCGCGGCTGAACTGGGCGAGGGACCCGGCGAGGGAGAAATCCACGCTGACGTCGACCTGCGTGGCGGCACCGTCGTCGCTGCCGCTGAGCACGTATCGCACCTCCCCCTTGGCCCGCGAGCCGCTGCGGGTGTCCCGGCCGCTGCCCCGGATGATGCCGCGGCGGCTGGCGTCGTCGCGCTCCACCTCCGCGTCGCCGACGAACGCCGCCCGCATGGGTCCGAGCTTGACGTCGAGCTGGAACTTGACCTCGCCGTCCGTGGCCGGCTCGCGCAGGGAAGCGCCCGGCATGCACTGGGTCACCTCCGCGATCTGCCCGAAGTACGCCCATACCCGCTCGGGCGGATGGGCCACGCGGATGCACTCCTCGACCTTCATCGTTTCTCCCCGCCTCCCCCGACAAAAAGGCACAGATCTATTTTTTTCATCGAGGTCCGTCGAAATTTGCTTATCCCAGGCGAAAAAAATAGATCTGTCCCTTGAGCCCTCACGCGTTGTCCTTGGCGCGGCGGCGCTCATCGAGGACGCGCTGCACCGCGCGCACGATCCCCACGTAACCGGTGCACCGGCACAGGTTGCCGCTCATCTCCACGCGGATGCGCCGCTCGTCCGCCTCCGGCAACCGGGTCACGAGGTCGCGGGCCACCATCAGCATCCCAGGGGTGCAGTACCCGCACTGCAGCCCGTGCTCCGCGGAGAAGGCCTCGCGCAGGGCCGCCATCACCTCGTCGTCGTCGAAATCCTCGATGCTCCGCACCTCGCCACCGTCGCAGGCGACGGCGTAGGTGATGCACGAGCGCGCCGGGCGCCCGTCGATGAGCAGGGTGCACGCGCCGCACACGCCGTGCTCGCACCCGAGATGGGTACCGGTCAGCAGCAGCGTCTCGCGCAGGAAGTCCGCGAGATGCATCCGCGGCTCCACCTCGGCGCTGACTGTCTTGCCGTTGACCTCGAGCGTGATGGGCTTCGTCGGGCTCATGCCGCCTGCTCCAGGGCACGCGCCAGCGCCGTGATATGGATCCGGGACTCGTAGGTGTCCGCCTCCAGGCCGGCTCGAGCGAGCAGCCCGCGCGCAGCGTCGAGATCGAGGCCTTCTCCGCCTCGCGGCCCCTTCGCGCTCAGGAGCTCGGAGGGGTCGGCGAGCACGATGGGGCGCGCATGCGTGGCGCCCATCACCACACGATGCACCGAGCGCTCGGGATCGTGCAGCACCGCACCGATGGCCTCGGCAAACTCCCCGGTCTTGCGGCAGAACTTGTAGTAGGCCCAGCGCGCGCTCTCCGAGAGCCGCGGAATGCGCAGGGCCTCGAGGATCTCGCCCGGCTCCAGGCTCACCTCGAACGCGCCGGCCATGAAATCCTCCACCGCCACCGCCCGGCTGCCCGCCGGGCCGCGCACCACCGCCTCCGCACCCAGGGCCACCAGGCAGCTCGGCCAATCGGCTGCGGGATCGGCGTGGGCGAGGCTGCCGCCGATGGTGCCCCGGTTGCGCACGGCGCGGTAGGCGATGGCGCCGGCGACCCCCGCGAGCACCCTGCCGGTCCGCCCCGGCACGCAGCCGTCCTCGATGGCGGCGGTGGTCACGCAGGCCCCCACCACCACCGCGTCGCCCTCGTCGTCGACGCGCGAGAGTTCCGGGACGCGGGTCACGTCGACCACCAGATCCGGCTGCACCAGGCGCAGGTTCAGCATGGGTCCCAGGGACTGCCCCCCGGCGAGCGGCTTGGCGAAGAGCGTATCCGAGGCGAGCAGCTCGCAGACTTCCTCGACGCGGGTCGGCCGTTCGTAGTCGAACGCCACGGGCTTCATGGGCTCGTGTCCGCGGTCTCACCGGCACGCGCGGCCTGAATGGCTGCTTGCACGCGGCGCGGTGTAATGGGGCATTCACGGATCTCGGCACCGAGCCCCCGCAAGGCGTCGTTGACGGCGTTGGCGATCGCCGCGGGCGGCCCGATGGCACCGCCCTCCCCGATGCCCTTGACGCCGAACTCGGTGTAGGGCGAAGGGGTCTGCATGTGCTCGATGCGGATGTCGGGGACCTCCGTCGGACCGGGCAGCAGGTAGTCGGCCAGGGTCGATGCCAGGGGCTGTCCCTCGCCGTCGAAAGGCATCTCCTCATACAGGGCCGTGCCGATGCCCTGGGCGGCGCCGCCGTATATCTGGCCGTCCACCACCATGGGATTGACCAGCACGCCGCCGTCCTCGACCACGACGTAGTCCAACAGCTCCACACTGCCGAACTCGGTATCGAGGGCTACCACGGCCGCGTGCGCGGCGTAGCTGAAGGTGCCGGAGTCGCGCTGCGGCTTGTAGCCGAAGGTGGCCTCGAGCCCGCCCGGGTCCACGTCGTCCGGCAGATCCTGCGGGCGGAGGTACCAGACGTGCGCGACGTCGCTCAGGCTGACACTACCCGCGGGTCCCACGACGCCGCCGTCACGCACGCTCACCTGGGCCGCGTCGGTCTGCAGCAGCCGCGCACCGATGCGTGCCGCCCGGCGCGCGATCTCCTGACACGCGCCCGCGACGGCGCCCCCGGCCATCACCATGGCGCGGGACCCCCAGGTCCCGGTGGAGTACGGGGTGTACGCGGTGTCCCCGTGAACCAGCTTGACCCGGGCGGGGTCGATCCCGAGCACCTGGTTCGCCACCTGTGCCAGGGTGGTCTCGAGGCTCTGCCCGTGGGAGTGCAGTCCGACCCGCAGCTCCAGCCCCCCGTCGGGGGTCAGGCGCGCCGTGGCCTGCTCGTGGCCCGGGACCATCGGAATGCCCCAGCCCGAGTAGACCGAGGTGCCGTGCGCGGCCTGCTCGCAGTAGATCGCGAACCCCACACCCACCCGGCGCCCGTCGTCCCCGGCGCGCCGCTGGCGCTCGCGTATCGCCTCGAGGTCGATGGCGCGCACCGCGCGGCGCAGGGCTTCGGGGTAGTCCCCGCTGTCGAAGTGCTTGCGGGTGACGTTGTCGAAGGGCATCTGGTCCGGCGACACCAGGTTCTTCAGGCGCACCTCGTGGGGCTCGAGGCCGATCTCGCGGGCGATGGCGTCGACGAGAAGCTCCATGGCGAAACACACCCCGGTGCGCGCCACGCCGCGGTAGGGCAGGATCGGGCACTTGTTGGTCGCCACCGAGTAGGTATGGCAGCGGTAGACGGGGAAGTCGTAGGGTCCGGGCAGGATGCTCGCGACCTGGGCCGCCTCGAGGCAGGCCGAGAACGGATACGAGGAATACGCCCCGGAGTCGACGGTGGCCTCGGCATCGACGGCGAGCAGCCGGCCCTCGCGATCGGCGTAGCCCGTGAGCCGATAATGATGCTCGCGGCAGTTGGCCGACGCGACCAGGTGCTCGCGCCGGTCCTCGAGCCAGCGCACGGGATGTCCGCTGCGCAGGGCGAGCCAGGCCACGCATACCTCCTCGGGCAAGAGGATGCCCTTGTATCCGAAGCCTCCGCCTACATCGGGCGCGATCACGCGGATCCGGGCTTGCTCGAGGCCCAGGCATTCCGAGAGGCCGGTACGCACGATGTGCGGCATCTGGGTCGAGCTGTAGACGACCAGCTGCTCGAGGCGTGCATCCCAATGCGCGACCACCCCTCTGCCCTCGAGCGGTGCCATGCACTGGCGAGCCGTACGGATCTCGCGGGTGACCTTCACCGGGGCCGTCTGCGCCACCGACTCCACGTCACCGTCCAACCGGGTCTCGAGAAAGACGTTGTCGCCCCACGCCTCGTGCAGCAGCGGCGCCCCCGCGCCGCGGCCTTCGAGCATGTCGGTCACCACGGGCAGCTCCTCGAAGTCGACCAGCACGGCGGCGGCCACGTCCTCGGCCTGCGCGCGTGTGTCGGCGAGGCACATGGCGAGCAGCTCGCCCACGTGACGCACCTTGTCCGTGGCGAGGGCGGGTTGATCGGAGGGCTTGAAGCCTGGAAGCCCCGACACCGCGCGAATGGGTCGGACATCACACATGTCGCGCGCGGTGAACACGGCGCTGCGGTGCTCGTCGGGGATCTCGATATCGCCGACGCGCGCGTGCGCGACGGGACTGCGCACGAAGGCGACGTCCTTCATTCCCGCGAGACGGATGTCACCCACGTACTGGCCGCGCCCGCGCAGATACCGATCGTCCTCCTTCCTGCGCAGCCGCGCTCCGACGCCGTGCTCGCTCATGCTCGGCAGGGCTCCTCCCCCCGGCGTTGCACCGGACCTGTGTAACGGCGGGCCGTGCGACTCTTCTGACGTACTATCTTACTATCCTTGGTAACTTATAGAGGACGCAGTAGCGATGCAAGGGCGCTCAGGCTTGGCGGGTCCCGGGCCCGCGCCTCTGCGTCGCACGTGCCCGAAAGCGCTTCCTGCGCGCGCCCCCGGCACGAGCCGCCCCAGATCGTCGCGGCCCACCGAGCGGGCGCCGCCCAGGGTGGCGGCCTCGAACACCTCGGCGGCCGAGCCGGCGAAGTAGGTGTGGCTCATGATCTTGCCCGGGAGGAGGCCGCGCGCATGTTCATGTGCACGATGCGCGAGTCCTCCAACGCCACTACGCCTTTACTCCAGGCCGCGCGCGGGCTGCTCTTCCCGGCGCCGCCGTGGTCCGCGTTTCAGCACCTTGCTCCACAGGATCTGGACGAGGAGCACGCCGACGATGGCGGCGGCGCCGATCAGATCGGTGCGCAAAGTCGGAGCGATCAGCAACGGGCTCCCGCAGAACAGGATCACGCGCAGCGCCAGCGGCATGGGTCCGAAGAGATAACCCGCCGACGCCGCGGCCATCATGGTCACGCCGGTGCCCGCCGTGAAGATGACGCGCACGATGTCCGTGAGCTCGCCGAGCAGCAGCAGCGCCGGGTTGATGGCGAAGGCGTAGGGGATCAGAAAGCCCGGGATGGCCAGCAGGAAGGCGAGCATGCTGGTCCGCCACAGGTTGGCGCCGCTCACTCCGGCGGCGGCGTAGGACGAGAGCGCCACCGGCGGCGTCACCATGGACAGGATGCCGAAATAGAGGATGAACAGGTGCGCCGGCAGCGCCGGGACGCCGAGCTCCTGGAGCGCCGGCGCGACCAGGATGGCGGAGACGAGGTATGCGGCCGAGGTGGGCATACCCATGCCCAGGATGATCGTCAGCACCATCGCACCGCCGAGAGAGACGGCGAGGGAGTTGCCGGCCAGATCGAGCAGGGTGCGCTGGAGCTTGAGCGCCATGCCCGTCTGCACGAGTGTGCCGACGATGATGCCGGCGACGGCGGAGGGGATGGCCACCTCGGCGGCGGAGCGTACGCCGTTCATGACCGCGTCGTAGATGTCCCGCAGGTGCATGCGGGTGACCTTGCGCGCGAAGCTGATGGCGACGATGGCCACGGTGGTGTAGGTGCCCACCGTCATGAGTGAGAACTGCGAGGCGAGCAGGTACACCATGAGCGCCAGGGGCACGAGCAAATGCCAGCGCTGCACCAGGCCCGCCATGTGCTCGCTTGCGGAGAGGCTGTGGTCGGGCCCCAGATGGGCGCGCAGGCTGTAGAAGTGCACCAGCATGAACAGCGAGAGGTAGTAGAGCAACGCCGGGACCACTGCGGCGAGGACCACCTCCGCGTAGGTGACTCCCACCACGTCGGCGAGAATGAAGGCCGCCGCCCCCATGATGGGGGGAGCGAGCTGACCTCCGGTGGAGGCGGTCGCCTCGATGGCGCCGGCCATCGAGGCCCGGAACCCGGCGCGCTTCATGAGGGGGATGGTCATGATGCCGGACAGCAGCACGTTGGCCACCGCACTGCCCGAGACGGTGCCGAACAGCCCCGAGGCGATCACCGCGGCCTTGCCGGCACCGCCCCAGGATCGCGCCGTCAAGCCGTATGCGATGTTGACGAACAGCTTCCCCGCGCCCGAGCGCTCCAGGAACGCCCCCACCACGACGAAGTAGAAGACCATATGCGCGGACGCGGAGATGGGCGTACCGAAGATGCCCGAGGTGGACAGCACCTGGAGATCGATGAAGCGCTTGAGCGACATGCCGCGATGAGCGATGTCCTGGGGCAGGTAGGGGCCGAGGAAGACATAGGCGATGAAAACCGCCGCCACCACGGTCAGCACGATCCCCGTCATGCGCCGCGATGCCTCGAGCAGCACGGCGATGAGCAGGATACCGAACACGTAGTCCAGGGGCAGGACGCCGCTGACGCCTTCGATGCGTTCGGCGATGCGCTGACCCTGGCTGGCGAAGTAGGCGGCGCAGGCGAGCGCCGCCAGGACGAAGAGCGCGTCGTAGACTGGCACACCCTCGTGGCCTGCGCGCCGCGCGCCCCGCATTCCGGTGATGATGAATGCGATGGCTGCGGCGGCCCCCACGTGGGTCCCCAGAAAGACGATCTCGTACTCGTACCCGCCGGTATAGATGGGCAGGAACTGGACGAACGCCCATAGGAGGGCGATGCCCGCGTACGTGACGCGGGCAACGCCTGCCGGTATGGTCATGAAGATCCGAACGTCAAGAAATCAGCCGGGCACTCCTTACATCATCGGCAGGGCCCCGGCAGCGGCCAGGGAAGCGAGTCCGTTGAATCTCATCGGTGCATCCTCCTCACCTGTTGAGCGAATCCACCCGCTCCATTTTTATTCCCACGGAGCGGGCGACGAAACGTGCGATTGATCGCTGGCGGGCCCTGGCGCCCACGCCCAGCCGGGCCCTTGACGGTGACGGCGCCGGGCGCCGCCGGTTCAGACGCGAACACCCGCCTTCTCGAGGATGCCGCGCACGCGGGCGCGCTGCTCCTCGGAGATGGTCAGGCGTTCTGCGAAATCGCGACCGCTCGGCTTGGTGGCGTCGATGCCCACCTTGGTCAGGGTGAACGTCTCGGGATCGGAGGTCGGATCGAGAACCGCGCCCTTGGCGTTGGGAACGAAGACCATGTCCTGCTCGGCGCGCACGCGTGTGGCGACCGCCCACATCACGTCCGAGAGGTTGAAGATGTCCACGTCCTCGTCCACCACGACCACGATCTTCGTGTAGAACTCGGTGCCGAGCGCCGCCATGATCGCGAGCTGGGGCTCGCCCGGTGCCGTCTTCTTCATCTGCACCACCGCCATCAGCCCGCCGCAGGTGATGTGCGGTACGTATACGGTACGCACGTTGGGGAGGTTACGCCGCAGCGCGTTGAGAATTTCCCCCTCGCGAGTGATGCAGCTTATCAGGATATGGTCCTTGGACATGCCCGAGGCCACGCTGTGAAACATGGCGTCGCGGCGCATCTGGATGCGCTTCGCCACGAACACGTTCTGGGTGCTGCGGTAGGACGCGTAGCCGGTGAACTCGCTGAACGGTCCCTCGGACTCCCGCTCCTCGTTCAGGATCTCGCCCTCGATGACGATCTCGGCGCCCGCCGGCACCTCGAGCTCGGCAGCGCCGCAGTGGGCCACGCGGTAGGGCTCGCCGAAGAGCCCGCCGATGATCTCGAACTTGCGCACGTGCGGCGGGTAGTGGTAGGCCATGGAGCCCATGTAGTGCAGCGGGTGGATACCGAGGGTCACCGCCGCGGGCAGCGGCTCACCGCGAGCCTCGGCGCGGCGGTGGAATTCGTACATGCGCCGGCGCGAGTGCAGCGAGACCCCGAAGCGGTCCCTGCCCTTGAGCTGCAGCCGGTGGAACCCGGTGGTGTCGACGCCGGTCTCGGGATCGCGGGCCACGAGCTGGCCCGCGGTGACGTAGGGCGCCACGTCCACCGAAAAGTGGAAGGGGATCGGCAGCCGGCGCAGATCCAGGTCGCGACCCTCGATGACCACCTCCTGCCAGGGCGCGCGGCTCACCCGCTCCACCGGCAGGTAGTTCTGGCAGCGCTCCCGGTAGGCGGTGGGAAGCTCGTCCGAGCCGACCCCGAGCGCCGCGGCCAGCAGCTCGCGGTTGCCGGCCACGTTGGTCACGACGGGCAGGCGGTGCCCCTCCACGTTCTCGAAGATGACCACCGGGCTGCGCCCCGCGCGCTCCAGCTCGAAGACGGTGGAGGTAATATCGAGGTGGGTGGTGACAGGCTCCCCGACGCGCAGGATCTCACCGGGGAACTCGCGCTCCACCATGGCGAGGAATCCCCGCAGGGTCTGGGCCTCGGCCGCGTCCTCCGTCCCCTTCATCCTCCGATCACCCCACGCCAAGCACCGTTTTTCTGTTTTTCTAACTTCGGATGGTACTGACCTTAGGACCTTGGATCCATCGATCGGATCGGCGTCCTACGGCGTCACCACGACCTTGCCGAAAACCTCCCGGTCCTCGATCAGGCGCAGCGCTTCTCCTGCCTCGCGCAGCGGGAACGTGCGGTCGATGACCACCTTCATCCGACCCTGCTGGATGTGGTCGAGCAAAGCCGTCAGGTCCTCCGGCTCCCAGCTGTTGGAGCCGCGGATGTCGAGCTCGAAGGACCACACGAAGCGCAGATCCGTCTGGGGGTCGAATCCGGCGGTGGCCCCGCAAGTCAGTAGCCGTCCCCCGCGGCGCAGGCAGCGCATGGACTGCACCCAGGTATCCCCGCCCGTGTAGTTCACCACCACCGTGACGCCGCCGGTCCATTCGCGCCGTGGGGGCTTGCCGTAGAGCTTCCAGACCTCCTTCACGAAGTCGGTCTCGGCGTAGTTGATCACGTGATCGGCGCCGAGCTCGCGCAGCCGCTGTGCCTTGCTCTCGCTGCCGGTGCAGGCCACGACTTCGGCGCCGACCATCTTGGCGATGAGCAGCGCCCCGGTGCCGACGCCGCCGCTCGCACCGAGGACGAGCACGATGTCGTCGGGGCGTACCTGGCCGCGCGTTACCATCATGCGGTGCGCGGTGCCGTACGCGACGGGAAGGCTCGCCGCCTGCTCGAAGCTCACCCGGTCCGGGATCGGAACGAGCTGGTGCGCCCGACAGCGGCAGCGCTCCGCCAGCCCGCCGGGCACGGTCTCGCCCATGAGCCCGCCCTCGATCCGATTGCGCGGATCGATGAGCACGCGATCGCCCATCGACCAGCCCTCGACATCACGTCCCACCTCGGCGATCTCGCCCGCGATGTCGAGCCCGGGGATGACCGGGAAGTTCAGCTTGATGCCCGGCATGCCGCGGCGCGTGAAGAGGTCGTGGTAGTTGAGCGATGTCGCCTTGACCTCGACGATCACGTCGCCCGGACCACACTCGGGATCGGGGAAGTTCTCCTCGAAGACCAGCTTGTCCATGCCCCCGTGCTCATATAGAACCACGGCTTTCATCGCTCCTCCTTTGGTTCGTGCATGCTCTGCTGGCGCGTAACGAAGGGTCGACTCCTGGGGCCCCGGGGCTACGTACCGCGCAGTCACAAGCCGCCACGCCGCGGGGCCGATAACCGCGGCACCTCCGCAATCGGCCTGCAACCGGCGCACCACCGAAGCCGAAAGGCTTCAGCGAGCAGGGCCCGGCCCCGCGAGTGCTCGAGGTCGCAGCCCTGACTCGGTGGCTTGCGACGGAGCGGTGCGTGCCCCGGGGCCGCGCAGCTCGAAGGTCGCCGCTTTTCGATATTCCCGCGAAAACCTTTACTTTGGCAGGGCCGAGTAGTATACGCCGCGGCCGCTCGCCACGAGCTTGTCGTCGCGGTCGTAGACGTAAGCCTCAGCGCTGCTGAAGGTGCTGCCGATGCGGATGGGGCGCGCCTCCACGCGCAAATCGCCCGGCATGGCGGCGCGATGATAGTCCACGCGCAGGTCCACGGTGGGCACCGGGCGGCCGAACCGGGCGGCGAGCGCGTAGTCGGCGGCCACGTCGATGACGGTGGCGAGGATCCCGCCGTGGGTGTAGTGCTTGTCGGGATTCACGGCGAACTCCTCGCGCCACGTCACCGCCACCTGGATGCCGCCATCGTCCATGGACAACAGCTTCAGACCCAGCCAGCGGTGAAACGGAGCCACAGTCATGCGCGCTTCCAGCTCCTCGAACGTCATTCGGTTCTCGGCCATGGACTCACTCCTCGGCGTTCCCTGCATCCGACGCAGCCACGCGCCGCAACGCCTCGCGGTCCACCTTGTTCGTGCCCGTCAGGGGGATTCTCGGGACGAAGAATACCCGGCGCGGGTGCATGTAAGCGGGCGCGTGCGCCAGGGCATAAGCCTTGACGGCCTGCTCGTCCGGACGGCAGCCGGGGCGAACGACGACGAAGGCGTAGGGTACCATGCCTTTCACCTCGTGAGGGAAAGGGAGGACCGTGGCCTGCACGATGTCCGGGTGACGCTCGAGCACCGCTTCCAACTCCCCCGGGTACACGTTTTCACCGCCGGTGACGAACATGTCGTCGACCCGGCCCACGAAGTAGAACCAGCCCTCCTCGTCCTGGCGCAGGATGTCCCCTGTACGGAACCACCCGTCGCCAAAACGCTCGGCGGTGATCGCCGGAAGATTGTGGTAACCGAGCGCCACCCCCGGATTGCGCACGACGAGCTCGCCCTCGCGGGCATGGGGCCCCCCCTCGAAGCGGTACTCGCAGCCCGGCATGGGGTAGCCGACGCTGTCCAGGGGTCGCGGCTTGTCCTCGGGGTGGAACCACCCGAGCATGATGGGACCGCCCTCGGTGATGCCGTAGTTGAGCTGAATGCGCGCGCCCGGAAACGCCCGCGCGATGCGCGCGAGGAGGGTGTCGGAGGCGGGCGAGGAGCCCATGCTCACGGTGCGCACCGTGGACAGGTCGCGGGGCGCCGAGCGATCGGCCTCGTCCAGCATGAGGTGCAGCATGGTGGGCACACCGGTGAGCATGGTGATACCGTAACGCTCGATGGCCTCGAGCGAGGCCCGAGCATCGAAGCGCGGCAGGATCACCAGGCAGGCGCCGGGATAGAGACTGGTCTTGATGGCGACCAGGGCGTTCTTGTGGAAGAACGGCGCCGAGATCAGGATGTGCTCGCGGCTGCCGATGCGGCGATGCTCCGTCAGCACGCGCATCGCCCAGCCTTGCCCGCGGTGGGTCAGCAGCACCCCTTTCGGCCGGCCGGTGGTGCCGGCGGTGTAGGGCTGCATCGAGACCTGGTCGGGCGCCACCGGCAGCGCCTCGAAGGGTCCGGGATCGAGCCAGGCCTCGTAGTCCGCGTCCAGATCGACCACCGGCGCGTCCGCGCCCACCAGGTCCCGCCACGGCGGCTCCGCGAAGGCGAGCCGCGCCCCAGCGTCCGCCAGAATGAGGTGCACCGTCTCGCGCGGCAGCTTGATGTTGATGGGGATCGGGACGCAGCCGGCGCGCAGCGCACCGAGGAGCACCTCCACGTACTCGATGCGATTCAGGGCGAGGAGCGCCAGGCGGTCCCCCGGGCCCAGGCCGCGTGCCACCAGGGCCCGGGCCACGGCGTTGCAGCGCTCGTCCAGCTCGCGGAAGGTGACGACCCAAGGGTGATCCGGCACGCGCAGATCGACGGCGGCCGGCGTCTCGCGGTCGAGGTTGTGCGCGAACAGGAGACCCAGGTTGCTCGTCTCTTCGGTCATCGTGCCTAAAATAAGGTTCTTCGCGGATTTCCGGGAGATGGATGGTCTCCCGGCGCAACGCTGGGCCCCGAGGCATGCACCTCTCCGTCGCAAGCCCCGAAACGACCCGGCAACCTCCAAAGCATGGATTAAGTGGTGTCAGACACCACTTAAATTCCTCTCTGCGGGGCTCGCGACATAGCAGATTCCGACCGGCCTCGATGAAAAACAGTCGTGTCCTCTTGTTCTAGGAAACATCACATGCACGGTGCCGATCGCCAGCTTCCACTAGGCAACGAGATCTTCGTCGACCACGTGGCGTACTTCGCGCCCCACATGGTGGAGGCGGAGCGCGCCATGGCGCGGCTGGGGCTCACGCTCTCTCCGTTCACGCCCCAGACCAGCCCCCGCGGGCCGGGGGAGCCGCCCGCGCCGGTGGGCATGGCCAACCGTTGCGCCTTGCTCGAGCGCGGCTACATCGAGATCCTGACCACCACCGGCGAGGCGCGCACGCCACTGGTCGAGCAGTTCGAGGCCGCCGTCGGCCGTCACGCGGGGGTGCATCTGCTCGCCTTCTCGTGCACGGATCCGCATGCGCACGGCGCGCGGCTCGCGGAAGCCGGGTTCGCGCCCCAACCCATGGTGGCTCTCCAGCGGACCATCGAGACCGAGCATGGGCCGGACCTGTTGCGCTTCTCCGTGCTGCGTATCCGGCCGGGCCTCATGCCCGAGGGCCGCATCCAGATGCTTGCCCACCATACGCCCGACCTGCTATGGCAGCGCCGCTGGATGCATCATCCCGCCCGCCTTCGCGCGTTGACCGACGTGGCCCTTTGCGTCGCGGACGTGGAGGAGGCAGCGGAGCGCTTCGCCCGCTTCACGGGTCTCGCCGCCCGCTCCCGCGGCCGCGGGCGAGTCATCGAGACGGCGCGCGGGCGCGTGGCGCTGCTGCCGCCCGGCGCCGTGCCCGGCGCCCCGGACGTCCGACCCCCCTGTTTCGCCGCCGTCGGGGTCGAGACCGCTGACCTCGACTTCACGCTCGCCCACTGGAAGAGCACGGATATCGAGCCGCAGATCCGGGCGGACACCTGGGCAGTGGTCGGTGCGGGCGACGCGCTGGGGACGGCCTTGGCGGTATTGAGTCCGGGACGGGCGCCGCCCTGGCTGCTCTGAATCGCTCGCGGCCCTGCGTCGACCGCACGGGGCACCGCGACGCCGTCCCTCGCCGAAAACGGGTGCGGACAACGCCGGGTCAACGCTTGGAGCGGTCGAACAGGTTGATGTCGAGCTTGACGCAGTCGCCGCGGTAGGTGATGTCCGCGACGTAGACGGCGACGCCTTCCTCGTCGACGGCCACGCAGTGCGCCTCGGCCGTCGGCGCGTTCAGCGGGATCTCCAGGAGCTCGGCGGTCTCTGCGTCCGCTGCGCCGATGACCAGTGTCTGGTGGGCCCGCGCGATGGCCACGTCGTTCATCTCCACCAGGATCGGCAGAGCGGTTCGCGAGCCGAAGGCCTTGGGTGCGCGTTCGTAGACGTGACGGGCGATGTGCACGCCGGCGACCGCAAACGGCTCCCGGTCGCGGGACTGGACGCTGCGCAGAAACTTGTAACTCTGCGCGGGACGCCCTTCGCCCGGTGCGAGCCGCGGCTCGGGCGCCGGATTCTTCACGGGCACGAAGCGGGGCACGTTGTCCTTGATGGTCGAGATGAGCGCGGGCCACTCCGTCTCCAGGCGCAACCAGTGCTTGTCACGGATATTCCGGGCGACGAAAGTGCCCTTGCCTTGCTGGCGGCGCACGAGGCCTTCCTTCTGGAGCAGATCGATGGCCTGCCGCACCGTGACGCGCGCCACTTGAAACTCGATCTCCAGCTCTTCGAGGGTGGATATCTTCTCGCCCGGCTCCCAGTGACCGGTCTCGATGCGCCGGCGCAGGGCGGCAGCCACTTGCAGGTACAGGGGTATGGGACTGCGCTTGTAGGTCTCGGCGAGCGTACTCATCATCCTCTTTTCCGTTACTCCCGAGCCATTATAACGTCCCGCCTGCGCACAGCTCGATCCATCGCGATCGACACCCGCCCTTCAAGCATCGTCCCCGTGCCACAGCCCGCTCACCAGATTCTCGCGGTAGAGCGCTTCCAGATCGAGCCCCGTCGGCGTCGGCGACGCCGGAACGAGAGCCGTATTCTCCAGCACGCGCAGTCGCGCCTCCTGTTCTCGGCGCGACCGCTCCGCCTCCTCGACGCTCACGGCGCGAAAACGCATGACGTCACCCGGGCGCGCGCGACCGGCCAACCAGCAGTCAGCCGAGGCCACCGTCGCGATCTTCGGATAGCCGCCGGTCGTCTGACGATCGTTGAGCAGCAAAATGGGCTGCCCGGAGCCCGGCACCTGGATGGCCCCCAGCGGCAGTGCGTCGGAGATGAGGTTGTAGTTGTCCCGGTGCTCGAGGCGCGGACCCTTGAGCCGCATTCCCATGCGATCGGACTCGGCGGATACGACGTAGACCGACTCCAGCAGGGCGTCCACGGCGGCGTCGGTGAAATAGTCGCGCTGGGGACCGAGCACCACCTTCAACGTCGGGCACCCTGGGCGGCGCGGCGGGAGACGCATCCGCCGCTCCCCGCGGGGGGGCGCCTCGGCCACCTGCAGCGGCAGGGCGTCGCCGTGCTGGAGCGCGCGGCCGCGGTAGCCGCCGATGCCCCCGCGCACGTAAGTGGACACGCTGCCGAGGCACGGCTCGAGCGCGAAGCCGCCCGCCACCGCCAGGTATGCGCAGGCCGAATCCTCGAGCGTTGGAATCCGAAGCGTCTCCCCCCGCCGCAGACAGAGGCTGCGCCAGGATGCGGTCAGCCCGCTCCCCTGCCCGGGGATCTCGAGACCCGCGTCGCTGCCCGTCAGCGCTACGCGCACGCTCTCGGCATGCACCTCCAGCGTCGGCCCCTGGTACAGGATCTCGAGCACCGGCGTCCCCTGGGGATTGCCGACCAGCAGGTTGGCGATGCGCAGGCTCAAAGAATCCAGCGCACCCGAGACCGGCACCCCGAGGTTCTGGTACCCGAAACGCCCCAGGTCCTGCACGGTCGTGTGCGTGCCCGGCGCGACGACCTTCAGCGTGGGTCGCACCGTGCACCCTCCTCGCACGGCAAGCGGTAACGTCCCGCCACACTGTCCGCGCCGATGGCCTCGAACTCTGCAGGGGTGACGGCGGTGAAGACGATGCTGTCCCCCGGCGCGAACAGCGCAGGGGGCGTCCGCTCCAGGTCGAAGATACGCGCCGGCGTCGTCCCGATCAGATGCCACCCGCCAGGGCTTTCCAGGGGATAGATGGCGCTGAGCGTGGTGGCGATGCCCACGGCCCCGGCCGGCACCCGCAGGCGTGGATTCTCACGCCTGGGAAGCACGAGCGCCGCGGGCACATCCCCCATGTACGGATAACCAGGGAGAAATCCCAGCATGTACACGTAGTACGTGACGGAGGTGTGGAGCTCCGCTACCTCCTCGGGAGCAAGTCCCGAACGCCGTGCGACCTCCACGAGGTCCGGGGCATGGCTGGGGTGATAACAGACGGGAACGCGCCAGCGCCGGGCCGGACGCGTGGCCGCGTCCGCGACTTCCGTTAGCGCGCGAAGCGCGCGGGTGAGCCTTGCCCCGCTGGTCAGCAGCGGGTCGTAGTGCACGGTGAGCGATCGGAACGTCGGCACCGTCTCCACGACGCCGGCGAGGCCGGCGGCCTCGATGCGCTCGGCCAGCCCCAACACCCGGGCGTTCAACGCCCGGTCGATGCGGTTTCCGAACTCCACCACCAGGGCACAGTCCCCGGCGGGGAGGAAGCGCACGCGGGGCCGGCGCCCTCGCGCCGAGCGGGCGCCGCCGCCCGGGCCTCGTCGGTGACTCGATGCCCTACCGTGCATTGCTCTCACCTTGGGGTCCGTGGGCGCCGGCGCACGCACCGCTCCCTCGCAAGCCCCGGATTCAGCCCTGCGACCTAGAGCCCATGCGGGGCCGGGCCTTGCCACGCGCTGCCCTCTTCAACTTCGATGAGATGACGCTCGCAGTTCATCTCGCGGCGGCACGCTTGTCGGCCCCGCCGCGCGGTGGCTTGCCACTGCGCGGCCCATCGCCAGGGCCCTTTTGGTCAAGGTATGGGCCCCTTGGCTCTGGCCGAACCTCCCATGTACCCGATATTCCGCGAAGACCCTTGCCCATGACGTATGGTATGGTCATCCTATTCTTAATAACATATCACCTCGGGAACGGGGGAGAGCGAGACGCCCCGGGGGAACCGTGCGCATCAACTTGAACGCGGACTTGGGAGAGGGCTTCGGCGCCTACGATATCGGTGATGACGAGGCGCTGCTCAAGATTGTGCGCTCGGCGAACGTCGCGTGCGGGTTCCACGCGTCGGACCCGGTCGTGATGCATCGGGTCGTGCGCCAAGCGGCGCTCGAGGGGGTCAGTGTGGGCGCGCATCCCGGCTTCAACGATCTGTGGGGATTCGGGCGGCGCCGCATCGATATGTCGCCGCAGGATCTCGAGTACTCGGTGGCGTACCAGATCGGCGCGCTCCAGGCCATGGCGGCGTATGCCGGCGTGCCGGTCACCCACGTCAAGCCCCACGGCGCGCTGAACAACATGGCGGCGGAGGATTTCGAGCTGGCGCTGGCCATCGGCCGCGCCATCAAGACCGTGGACCCCTCGCTCATCTACCTGGCTTTGTCGGGTTCCGAGATGGAGCGTGCCGCCCTGGAGCTCGGCCTGACCGTGGCGCGCGAGGGCTTCGCCGATCGGCAGTACGAGGACGACGGGAACCTCACACCGCGCCGGATCGCCGGCGCCATGATCAACGACCCCGAGCTGGCGTGCGAAAATGTGGTGCGCATGGTCCGCGAGCAGGCGATCATCACGCGACACGGTAACCGCATCGAGCGCCGTCTCGATTCCATCTGCGTGCACGGTGACGAGACCACCGCGGCGGCGGTGGGGAGCGCGGTGCGCGAGGGGCTCGAGGAGGCGGGATTCGAGATCGTACCGCTGACCGTCATGGAACTCGGGTAGCTGCCCCGGCGGGTCCGCGGGCGGTACTCGCACGAGATGCACGAGTCCGACACCCTACCCGTCATCGCCGTGATCGGCGGCACCGGTGCTCTCGGCAACGCCCTTGCCGCCCGTTGGGCGCGTGCCGGGTACACCGTGGTCATCGGCTCGCGCTCGGAGGCAAAAGCCGTCGCGGCGGCCGAGCGCCTGCGCGAGGCCGGCGCCGCCGCGTCGGTACGCGGGGCGGTCAATCGGGCTGCTGCCGAGCTTGCCGACGTGATCGTGGTCACCGTGCCCTTCGCGAGCCACGCGGAGATCCTCGCCGACATCCGGCCCGCCGTCGCCGGCAAGATCGTGGTCGACACCACGGTGCCGCTGGTGCCGCCGAAGGTGGGCACGGTGCAGCTCCCATCGGGGGGCTCGGCGGCGCTGGAGGCGCAGGGCGTGCTCGGCGACAACGTCACCGTGGCCTCCGCCTTTCACAACGTCGCGGCTCACAAGCTGGGCGGCGGCGATCGGGTAGACTGCGACGTACTCGTGTGCGGCGACAGCCGCCGCGCACGGGAGACGGGCATCGCACTGGCGGAGGCGGCGGGCCTGCGCGGGCTGCATGCCGGACCGCTCGCGAACTCGGTGGCACCGGAGGCGCTGACCTCCGTTCTCATTCAGATAAACCGACGCTACAAGGTGGACGGCGCGGGCATTCGCATCACCGGCGATGTCATCGACCCCCATGCCGGCAGTTGAGCGGCACATCGGCGCGGCGCCGCCGACGTTGACGCTGGCGGCGATCCCCGGGCTCCCGCTGGTGAAACCCGGTGACGACCTGGGAGCGCTGTGCATCGCCGCGCTGGAACGCGTGCAGCGGGCGCTCAGCGCCGACGACATCCTCGTGGTGGCGCAGAAGATCGTCTCCAAGGCCGAGGGCCGCTATGTCGACCTCGCCGCCGTGGCTCCCTCGCCCCGGGCCCGAGAGCTGTCGGCGGCGGTGGGCAAGGATCCGCGCCTTGTCGAGGTGATACTCTCCGAGTCGACGCGCGTCGTGCGCTATCGACCCGGGGTGCTGATCACGAGCCACCGCCTCGGGTTCGTCATGGCCAACGCCGGAGTGGACCAGTCGAACGTGGAGCCGGGCCCGCGCGGGCCGCGCGTGCTGCTGCTGCCGCGCGACCCGGACGCCACCGCCCACAGCCTGCGCGAGCGCATCGGTGCCCACTTCGGAACGCAGCTCGGACTCGTCATCACCGACAGCTTCGGAAGGCCGTGGCGCTATGGCACCGTGGGCGTCGCCATCGGCGCGGCGGGCATACCCGCCCTGATCGATGAGCGCGGGCGCCCCGACCTCTACGGGCGCCCCCTGCGCGTCACCCAGCGGGGATTCGCCGATGAGATCGCGGCAGGGGCGGCGCTGCTCATGGGGCAGGCGGACGAGGGCACGCCGCTGGTGCTGGTGAACGGCCTCGGAGCACACCGCCGACACGGCGCGGTTCCGGTCTCGTCGCTGGTCCGCTCCGAGGCGGAGGACTTGTTTCCTTGACAGGCGACGGCGCAGCGCGAAGCCGCAGCCGGCGCAGCCCGCCCGGCGGACGTGTGCTGGCCCTCTCGGGTGGGGTCGGCGGGGCCAAGCTGGCGTTGGGGTTGAGCCGAATCCTGCCGCCGGACCGGCTGACCGTGATCGCCAACACCGGCGACGACTTCGAGCATCTGGGGCTGCACATCGCGCCCGATCTCGACACCCTGATGTACACGCTCGCCGGCCTCGACAACCCCGACACCGGCTGGGGCCGGCGCGACGAAACCTGGCACTGCATGGCCGCGCTCGAGACGCTCGGGGGCGAGACCTGGTTCCGGCTGGGCGACGCCGACCTGGCGACCCACCTGGAGCGCACCCGGCGGCTGCGCGGCGGCGCATCGCTCACCGCGGTCACCGCCCGGCTCTGCGAGCGGCTGGGTCTCAGCGCGCGCCTCGCACCCATGAGCGACGATCCCGTGCGCACCGTGGTGCACACCACCGAGGGCGCGCTGCCGTTTCAGGAGTACTTCGTGCACCGGCGCTGTGTTCCCCGCGTGATCGGTTTCGCGTACGCGGGCGCCGACGCCGCGCGCGCGAGCCCCATTCTGACGGCGGCGCTCGCGGACCCCGACCTGCGGGCGGTGGTGCTGTGCCCATCCAACCCCTTCCTGAGCATCGACCCCATTCTCGCCCTGCCGGGGATCCGGACCGGATTGGCCGCCTGCCGGGCACCCGTGGTCGCCGTGTCCCCGCTCTGCGGCGGTCGGGCGTTCAAGGGACCCACCGCCAAGATCTTGCGCGAGCTTGGACTGCCGGCGAATGCAGCCACCATCGCCCAGCACTACGAGGGGCTGCTGGACGTCCTGGTTCTGGACGAGGCCGACGCCCGTGAGGCTGACGACCTGGGCGTTCCAGGGGCGCTCGCGCCTACGCGCATGGTGACGCTGGCGGACCGCGAGAGCCTGGCGCAGGCGGTGCTCTCGATCGCCGACGCGCAGCGCCGCACGGCCCAAACGGCGGCGCCCCGGAGCGCTCGCGTGTACGCGACGGACGTCACCGGGGAGCACGACCCGTGAAGCGCGGGGGAGTCATATGGGCGGCGCTGCCCGCCAAGGACCTCGCGCAGGCCAAGGAGCGCCTCGCCGCCGTGCTCAACGCCCAGGAGCGGCGGGCACTGGCACACGCCATGCTCGAGGATGTTCTCGGCGCGCTGAGCGCATCGACGCGTCTCGCAGGGATCGCCGTGGTGACCCGGGACCCCGCGGTGATCCGAGTGGCGGAGCGCTTCGGCGTCCGCGTCGTGGCCGAGGGGTCAAGCGCGGGACAGACCCGCGCGGTGCAGCTCGCCGCACGTACGCTGGCCGGTGAAGGGCGGGCGGGCATGCTGACGGTGCCGGGTGACGTGCCCCTGGTATCGGCCGCCGAGCTCGACCGGCTTCTGGACGCGCACGGCGCGTCCCCTGCTCTCACCATCACGCCGTCGAGGGATCGCCGCGGAACCAACGCCCTGATCTGCTCGCCCCCGGAGGTGCTGTCCCCCGCCTTTGGCGAGGACAGCTTCCTCCCCCACGTGGAGGCCGCCCGAAGAGGCGGCATCGCCACTCGGATCGCGCCTTCGCCGGGCCTCGGGCTGGACATCGACGGGCTGCACGATCTGGTCGCCTTCCTGCGCGCGCCGTCGACCACCCGGACGCGCACCTGGCTCGAGGCCAGCGGCGTGGCGGCGAGAGTCGAGGCCCGCGTTCTCCGCACCACCCCGCTGGAGAGGGTCCATCGATGATCACCGTTCCGACGTCGTTGGCCAAGGCGCACGCGGGCCACCGCCTCTCGCAGGGCGAGGCGTTGGGGCTCTCGCAGTGCGAGGATCTGGGCGCGCTCATGCACGCCGCGTGCGCGCTGCGCGATCACGGTCACGGCGCGCGCGTGGCATATTCGCGCAAGGTTTTCATCCCCCTCACGCGCCTGTGCCGCGACGTCTGCCACTACTGTACGTTCGCGCATTCGCCCCGCGACGATATGCCCCCCTTTCTCGAGCCCGAAGCGGTGCTCGCCATCGCCCGGGCCGGTGCGCGCGCCGGGTGTCGCGAAGCGCTGTTCACCCTCGGCGACAAGCCCGAGCTGCGTTACCGCGTCGCGCGCGAGGCCCTGGCGCGGCTCGGCCACGCGAGCACACTCTCGTATCTGGCCGAGATGGCGGGGCTCACCCTGCGCGAGACCGGGCTGCTGCCGCACGTCAACCCGGGCGTGATGGGGGGCGACGACGTCGCCCGGCTGCGCCAGGTGAGCGTCTCCCAGGGGCTCATGCTGGAGAGCATCTCCGAGCGACTCTGCCGCCGGGGCGGCCCGCACTACGGTTCGCCGGACAAGCACCCGGCCCGGCGTCTGGAGACCGTGCGCCTGGCCGGGGAGGCCCGGGTGCCCTTCACGTCCGGGATCCTCATCGGCATCGGGGAGAGCCGGCGCGAGCGCATTCAGGCGCTCCTGCGCCTGCGCGCGCTACACGAACGCTACGAGCACTTGCAGGAGGTCATCGTCCAGAATTTCCGGGCGAAGCCCGGCACGCCGATGGCGAACGCTCCCGAGCCGCCGCTCGAGGAGCTGTTGTGGACCATCGCCGTGGCCCGCCTGGTGCTCGGCGCGAACGTGAACATCCAGGCGCCGCCGAATCTGAGCCCCGATGCCCTGCCCCGGCTGGTGCACGCCGGCATCAACGACTGGGGCGGGATCTCCCCGGTCACGCCGGATCACGTCAATCCCGAGGCCCCCTGGCCGCACCTGGATGACCTGGCCCGGCGCACGGCCGAGGCGGGCAAGGTGCTGGTGGAACGCCTGGCCGTCTACCCTCGCTATGTCCGCAACCGGGCGCGGTGGCTGGAGCCGGCGCTGCATGCACCGGTGCTGCGCGCGGCCGACGGCGAGGGTCTGGCGCGCACCGACGACTGGGTGGCGGGAGGCAAGACGCCGCCCCCCGCCCGCGAGTGTGTCCTCCTGCGGGGGCGCTCCGTCTCCCCCGCCGCGCCGATCGAGGCCCTTCTGGCACGGGCCGCCGCCGGGCAGACCCTGACCGAGGATCAGATCGTGCGCTTGTTCGCGGCCCGCGGGGACGAGTTCGCAGCGGTGTGCGCCGCCGCTGATCGGCTGCGCGCCGAGGTCAACGGGGACACCGTCACGTATGTGGTGAACCGCAACATCAACTACACCAACGTCTGCTACTTCCGGTGCCGGTTCTGCGCGTTCTCGAAGGGCAAGCTGAGCGAGAACCTGCGCGGGCGACCCTACGATCTGGACCTGGACGAGGTCACGCGGCGCAGCCGCGAGGCCTGGGAGCGAGGCGCCAGCGAGGTGTGCATGCAGGGGGGCATCCACCCCCAGTACACGGGTGCCACTTATCTCGAGCTGTGCACGGCGGTCCGCGAGGCGGCGCCGGGGCTGCACGTGCACGCGTTCTCGCCCCTCGAGGTGTGGCAGGGCGCGCACACGCTGGGCATGAACCTGCGCGATTACCTCGCGCGATTGCGCGCCGCGGGGCTCGGCTCACTGCCCGGCACGGCGGCGGAGATCCTGGACGACGAGGTGCGGGCCGTCATCTGCCCGGACAAGCTCGACACCGCGCAGTGGCTGGCGGTGATGGCCACGGCCCACGAGCTGGGGTTGCGCACCACGGCCACCATGATGTTCGGGCACGTCGACGAGCCCCGTCACTGGGCCCGCCACCTGCTTCGCTTGCGGGCCCTGCAGGCCCGCACCGGCGGGTTCACGGAATTCGTCCCCCTGCCCTTCGTGCACATGGAGGCGCCCCTGTACCTGAAGGGGCGTGCGCGCCCTGGACCCACCTTTCGCGAGGCGGTGCTGGTGCACGCCGTCGCCCGCCTCGTGCTGCACCCCCACTTCACCAACGTGCAGACTTCATGGGTCAAGATGGGGCCCGAGGGTGCGCGCCTCTGCCTGCGCGCGGGCGCCAGCGATCTCGGCGGCACGCTGATGAACGAGACCATCACGCGCTCGGCAGGCGCCCTGCACGGACAGGAAATGCCTCCGGAGCGCATGGAGGCGCTCGTGCGCAGCATCGGCCGCAAACCGCGCCAGCGCACGCCGCTCTATACCCCGGCGCCGCCCGAGCGGGTCGCCGCTTCCTTCGGCGCCGCGCCGCTGGCGCGCACCATCGAGACCCCGGCGCGCCGCTACGCCCACAGTCGCCGCGGTGCGCACGCGCTGGTGCGCCCCGGGCTGCCGGGACGCGAGTCCTAGGAATAGGCTGGAGCACGCAAGGCTCCGCCTGCGGAGCAAAGGACGCCTGTGAGCGGATTCCAATCCGCGACCGTCACGCCCGTGGGCGCGAACCCGGTGACAAAAAAAGCCGTAGGAGCGGCCGTTGGCGGCGAAGCGGGTCTGCGCTCGGTTGGTTCGCGAACAAGTTCGCTCCTACGGCGCCTCTTGAGCCGTAGGAGCGGCCGTTGGCGGCGAAGCGGGTCTGTGCTCGGTTGGTTCGCGAACAAGTTCGCTCCTACGGCGCCTCTTGAGCCGTAGGAGCGGCCGT
>JABAHS010097859.1_pt1 | contig 111045 bp, 89 predicted proteins | sample 7062111 | NCBI WGS metagenome assembly JABAHS01 (sample SAMN14534600, study PRJNA622989) | marine sediment metagenome | biome: marine biome [ENVO:00000428]; feature: marine pelagic biome [ENVO:01000023]; material: deep marine sediment [ENVO:00002113]; isolation source: pool of 4 deep marine... | reverse complement strand
CAGGCGATCGCCACCTGCCGCCGGCTGGGCGCCAACGTGGAGGCGTACGACATCCGGCCGGCCACGAAGGAGGAGGTCAAGAGCCTGGGCGCCAAGTTCATCGACATCGAGCTGGAGGAAGAGGAGGAGCTCGAGGACGCCGGAGGATACGGCAAGGAAGTGTCGGAGGCTTCCGCGCGCCGGCAGCAGGAGGTCCTCTCCGAGCACATCGGCGCCGCCGACATCGTCATCACGACGGCGGCGGTGCCTGGCAAGACAGCGCCCACGCTGGTTCCCGAGGACGCGGTCGGGAGGATGAAGGCCGGATCGGTCATCGTCGACCTGGCGGCGGAATCGGGCGGTAACTGCACGCTCACCGAAACCGGCAAGACCGTGGTAAAGCACGGCGTGACGATTCATGGGCCGGTCGACCTGGTGAGCGAGATGCCGGTCGATGCGAGCTCGGTGTACGCCCGAAACGTAACAGCGCTGTTCGGAGAGATGGTGGAAGACGGACAGCTGAAGCTGGACTTCGAGGACGAGGTCATCAGCGGTAGCTGCATCACGCACGACGGCGAGATAACGAACGAGCGTGTGAAAGCGCTCCTGTAGATCGAGGATGGTTCGAGATGCCTGAATCACTGCTCAACAACCTGTACATCTTCATCCTCGCCATGTTCACGGGGTTCGAAGTCATCACCAAGGTGCCGCCCCTCCTGCACACGCCGCTGATGTCCGGATCGAACGCGATCTCCGGGATCTCGGTGGTCGGCGCGCTGGTCATCACGGCCGCCGCGACGGGCGACACGCTGATCCTGATTCTGGGCGTCGTCGCGGTGGCGATGGGGATGATCAACGTGGCGGGTGGCTTCCTGGTGACCGACCGGATGCTCGAGATGTTCAAGGAGCGGCAGCAGCCGGCCGGGGGCGAGGAAGGCGGCGAGTAGCCGTGCCGCGGACCCGTGAGGGCTTGGAAACGAAAAGTCGTGAACGAATAGGGATATCGGAACTGCGATCATGAGCTTCTTTACAATTGCGAACCTGGCCTATCTGGTCTCGGCGGCGCTGTTCGTCTTCGGGCTCAAGCGCCTGCAGTCACCGAAGACGGCCAGGTCGGGCAACGTCATGGCGGCGGTCGGCATGGCGCTCGCCATCATCGTGACGCTGCTGGAGACGAACTTCGCCAACTGGCAGCCGATCCTGGTGGGTGCGGTGATCGGCGCGCTGGCGGGCTCGATCTCGGCGCGCGCGGTCCAGATGACCGCGATGCCGCAGATGGTCGGCCTGTTCAACGGGTTCGGCGGCGGCGCCTCGGCGCTGGTGGCGATCTCGGAATTCATGCGACTGCTGAGCCCGGACCTGGTGCTCACCGCCGACTCGGGGGTCAGCATCGTACTGGGCACGCTGATCGGCGGCGTGACTTTCTCGGGCAGCATGATCGCGTTCGGCAAGCTGCAGGGGTGGATGACGGGAGCGCCGATCACCTGGCCGCTGCAGAAGGCGATGAACGCGATCCTGTTCATCGCCACGCTGGCGATCGGGACCTACGTGATCTGGTTCGATCCGACCAACACCACGCTGTTCCTGGTGATCATCGGGCTGGCGCTGGCGCTGGGGATCACGTCGACGATCCCGATCGGTGGCGCCGACATGCCGGTGGTGATCTCGCTGCTCAACTCGTACTCGGGACTGGCCGCGGCGGCGGCGGGGTTCGTGGTCGATAACCGGGTGCTGATCATCTCGGGCTCGCTGGTCGGCGCCTCGGGCCTGATCCTCACGAACATCATGTGCGTCGGCATGAACCGGTCGCTGGCCAACGTGCTGTTCGGTGCGGTCGGCACCGCCGACGTGGGGGCGGGCGGCAGCGTCGGGGCGGGCGAGCACGCGGGCACGGTTCAGTCGATCGACGCCGACGGCGCCGCGGTGATGCTGGCCTACGCCCGATCGGTCATCTTCGTGCCGGGCTACGGGATGGCGGTGGCGCAGGCGCAGCACGCCGTGCGCGAGCTGGCCGACGTGCTCAAGGACCGCGGGGTGGATGTGAAGTACGCCATCCACCCGGTGGCGGGACGGATGCCCGGCCACATGAACGTCCTGCTGGCCGAGGCGAACGTCCCGTACGACGAGCTGTACGACATGGACGACATCAACGACTCGTTCAAGAACACCAGCGTGGCGGTGGTGATCGGCGCCAACGACGTGGTGAATCCCGCGGCCCGTCACGACACCTCGAGCCCGCTCTACGGCATGCCGATCCTGAACGTGGACGAGGCCGAGCACATCATCGTGCTCAAGCGCTCGATGCGGGCCGGGTTCGCCGGTGTCGAGAACGAGCTCTTCTTCCACCCGAAGACGATGATGCTGTTCGGCGACGCCAAGGAGTCGGTGAGCAAGCTGGTGATGGAGGCGAAGGCGGCGTGATGAGGCGGTGAACGGTAGTGGGTAGTGAGTGATGGGTGGTAGTGGCGGATGAAACGAGGGGCGGTCTGAGAAGGAGAGGCCGCCCCTTGTGCATCGGTGAGCGGTAGGGGGTGGGGAGTAGGCAGTAAGAGTCGGAGTAAGGGTGAAGGGTTGGGTTTACGTAGTGTGTGAATTACTTGACAGGGGTGTCAGGGGTATTATGTTAACGCTGTAAAGTAAACAGCGTTAACCGGAGAGGCGCAATGACGCCAAGAGTGTCGGATCCCGTTCGCGGGTTGGAGACCGAGGCCGCGATTCTCGAGGCGACCCGGGACTTGCTGGCCGAGAGGGGACTCGAGGGGCTGTCGATGCGCGGCGTGGCTGCCCGTGTGGGGCTGAGCGCCACGGCGATCTACAACTACTTCGAGAACAAACAGGCGCTGGTTCGCCAGGTCGTCTACCGGGGATTCGAACGTTTCGCCGGGTATCTGAAGGCGGCGGTGGAGGAGGTGCCGAAGGGGTCGCGGGAGCGCTTGCGAGCGCTGGGGCAGGCGTATCTGCGGTTCGCGCTCGAGAACCCGGAGTACTTCCGGGTGATCTTCTCGGCTCACGGCAAGGTGGGCGACTTCGATGAGCTGCCGGAAGGCGGCGGCTACCCGCTGTTTCGTCAGACCGTGGTGGACGCGATGGAGGCGGGAACGATCCGGGAGGCGAACCCCGATCTGGTGGTTCTCTACCTGTGGACGCACGTGCACGGTCTGGTGACCCTGCTGCTGTCGTTCGACCCGGACGCGCGCTGCGAGCACACGGGGGAGCCGCTGAGCGGACCGGAGCTGTTCGCCCGGTTTTCCGAGTTCATCTACGGCGGGCTGCGGCCGGAGTCCGGACCGGTTGGCGAAACGGCCGGGATCTCCGGGACGTAATGAGCGTAGTCCCGACTTCCAGAACAGTATCGGCAAGGTGAGGATACGGATGTCCGTGCAAACTATACTCAGCTGGCGCGCTGGCGGCCTCGCCGCAGCGCTGGGCGTCTTGCTGTGCGCCGGCAGTTCGTCGGCCCAGGTCGCCGGCGAGCCGACCTACACGCTGCGGGAGGCGATCCAGGCGGCGCTGGAAGGTAACCGCGAGCTGGAGAACGCGCAGCTGGGGCTGCTGACGGCGGACGAGCAGGTCCGCGAGGCGTGGGGCAGCGTGCTTCCGTCGATCGACGCGGAGGTGGGTTACACGCGGAACCTGCGGGTACAGGAGGCGTTTCTACCGGCGATCATCTTCGATCCCGAAGCGCCACCCGACGAGCTGGTGCCGGTTCGGTTCGGCGCCGATAACGCCTGGTCCGCCCAGTTCTACATCCGCCAGCCGATCTTCGACGCCGGCGCCTTCGTGGGCGTCGGCACGGCCGGACGTTTTCGCGCGTTGCAAGAAGAGGTGGTTCGGGGTGAGGCGCAGCAGACCGCGTCGCGCGTCCGAAGGGCGTACTACGCGGCGCTCCTCGCGCAAGAAGATGTCCGGCTGGTGGGCGAGAGCATCCGGCGGACCGAACAGACGCTGAGAGAGACCGAGGCGCTGAACCGATCGGGCCTGGCGAGCAGCTACGACGTGCTGCGGCTGGAGGTACGGCTGTCGAATCTGCGGCCCAACCTGCAGCGAGCCGAGAACGCCCTGGCCCGAGCCGAGCGCGAGCTGGCGATCGAGATGGGGCTCGACCAGCTGACGCCGATCCGCGTCGCCGGGCAGCTGCACGAGATGAACCTGGCGTCGCTGGAGGCGAACGAAGGTGCGAACGCGCAGCTGCTGCGGCTGGTGGGGTATCGGGGCGCGGCGGATGCGTCGGTGGAGGAGTTGATCGAGCAGGCGCGGGAGACGCGATCCGATCTTCGGCAGGCTCACCTCGACTACCAGCTACAGGACGCCCGGGTCCGTTTCGAGCGGACGAGCTACTATCCGAAGCTCAACGCGATCTTCAACGCGGGGTTCGTGGCGCAGGAGAACGGCGCGCCCGACTTCTTCGGCGAGAGCAGGAACCAGCGCTCGACTACCGCGAACGTGGGCCTGATGCTGGAGATCCCCATCTTCCAGGGGTTCCAGCGGTCGGCCCGCATGCAGCAGCGCGTCCTGGCTCGCCAGCAGTCACAGGTCAACGAGGACCTGTTGAAGCGCCAGGCGGCGAACCAGATCCGGACGGCGTACGAGGCGCTGCTCGAGGCGCGAGCCCGGGCGCAGGCGCAGCGGCAGGCGGTGAGCCAGGCGCGTCGTGGGTTCGAGATCGTCACCGCGCAGTACCTGGCGGGCACGAGCTCGCAACTGGAGGTAACGGAGGGCGAAGTTCTGTTACGGGAGTCGGAGTTCAATTACGCGCAGGCGGTGTACGATTTCCTGGTGGCCCAGACCAATCTCGACGAGGCGGTGGGGGTCGTGCCCCTGGTCGATGTCGGGGTTCCGGACGAGCCGGACCTGCGGATATCGGAATGAGCGTTAGCGAGTCACCGAAAGGGTACGGCCCTTGATGATAGAGCGAATTCGCAAGGTGGAGTCAAAGGCGGCGCTGGCGGCCGCTGTGGCGGCGACGTTGACCGCGGGTTGCGCCCCCTCGGGCCAGGAAGGCGAAGCGGCTGAGGCTGCGGAATCTTTCGTGAAGGTGGTGAACGTCGAGGTGAGCACGATCGAGCTCAGCGATTTCACCACGTACATCCGGCTGACCGGCGAGGTGGAGGCGCTGAACGACGTCACGGTAAGCGCCGAGGAGAGCGGCGCGATCGAGCGCTTTTACGTCGAAAAAGGGGAGCGCCTGAGGCTCGGACAGCCGATCGCCAAGATCCGTGACAATGTGCTGGCCGCGCAGGTCAGGGAGGCCGAAGCGGCGGCGAAGCTCGCGGCGGAGCGTTACGAGCGGCAGCGTCGTCTGTGGGAGGATGAAGGTATCGGCAGCGAGATCGCTTACCTGGAGACGAAATACCAGGCGGAGCTGCAGGCCGCCCGCCTGGAGACGCTGGAGGCGCGGCTGGAGCGCACGGTCATAGCGGCGCCGGTCCGGGGGATCTTCGACGAGCGTCTGGTCGAGGTGGGCGAGATGGTGGCGCCGGGCACACCGGTGGCCAGGGTCGTGGACATCGATAGGGTGAAGGTTGTGGGCGGCGTACCGGAGAGGTACGCCACCGCGGTGACGGTCGGCGACCCGGCGCGAATCAGTCTGGAGGTTTTCGGCGGCGAAGAGTTCCAGGGCGTGATCGAGTTCGTCGGCAGCACGGTGGACCCGCGGAACCGCACCTTCCCCATCGAGATCGTGATCGACAACCCCGAGCGGTTGCTCAAGCCGCGAATGGTGGCGACGGTCGAGATCGCCAACGACCGCTTGCAGGAAGTCGTGGTCATTCCCCAGACCGCCGTGCTTCGCACGGAAGACGGCTACCAGGCGCTGGTGGTAGCCCGGGAGGGCGGGGAGGGGAACGGAGAACTGTTCGCTCGGGCACGCCGGCTCGAGCTGGGGGCCAGCTACAACAACCTGGTGGTCGTGAAGACCGGGCTCAGCCTCGGCGATCGCCTGATCGTGGTGGGCCAACAGATCGTGGAGCCCGGCGATCGTGTAAGGATCGTAAACGCGGCCGAGCTAGCCGCCGATGGATCGTAGAGGTCAATCCGCCATGTCCAGATTTTTCGGTCGCAAGCAAAACGAGAACGAGGCGCCGCCCCCGGATCGGGTGGAACGCGAAGGCCACGGCAGCTACAAGGAGTTCTGGCTCACCTCGTTCGCCGTCGATCACCCGACCAGCGTGCTGGTGCTGACGTTCAGCGTCATCCTGGCCGGCCTGGTCTCGTATATCCAGGTGCCGAAGGAGGCAGCGCCGGAGATCACCGTCCCGTACATCGCGGTCAACACGATTTACCCGGGTGTGGCACCGGAGGACATCGAGACGCTGATCACGCGGGAGATCGAGGACGAGCTCAACAAGATCGGAGACGTCAAGGAGATCACGTCCACGTCGGTGGAGGGCTACTCGAGCGTCGTCGTCGAGTTCGAGGCCGGCATGGACATGACCGAGGCGCTGCAGCTCGTCCGCGAGAAGGTGGACATCGCGAAGCCCGAGCTCCCCGAGGCGGCGGAGGAGCCGATGATCATCGAGTTCAACTTCGCCGAGTTCCCGATCATGCAGGTGAACATCTCCGGCGAGTACAGCCTGGTGCGGCTGAAACAGCTGGCGGAGGATATCGAGGATCGGATCGAGCAGATCCCGGCCGTTCTGGAGGTCACGCTGTCGGGCGGACTGGAGCGGGAGGTCCAGGTCGATGTTGACCTGGCCAAGCTCAAGTACTACGGCCTCGCCTTCGGTGACGTGATCGACGCGATCCGCGAGGAAAACGTCACTACCCCCGGTGGCACGATCGACGTCGGGGACCTGAAGTATCTGGTCCGGGTGCCGGGTGAGTTCCAGGACACGCGCCTGATCGAGGATATCGTCATCACGTCACCCGGTGATCGGCCGGTCTATATCCGCGACGTGGCCAGCGTCGATTTCGGGTTCAAGGAGAGAGACAGCTACGCGCGGTTGGACGGCAGCCCGGTCGTCACGTTGAGCATCTCGAAGCGTGTGGGCGAGAACATCATCGAGACGGCGGACGCGGTGAAGGCCGCGGTTGAAGAGATGCGACCAGACTTCCCGCCAACGACGGTGGTGAAGATCACGTCCGATATGTCCGAGGACGTCCATCACATGGTGAGCAGCCTGGAGAACAACATCATCTCCGGGCTCATCTTCGTGGTGGCGATCCTGCTCTTCGCGTTGGGGATCCGCAACGCCTCGTTCGTCGGCGTGGCCATCCCGCTGTCGATGCTGCTCTCGTTCAGCGTCATCCAGATGTCGGGCATGACGATGAACTTCATCGTGCTGTTCAGCCTCATTCTGGCGCTGGGGATGCTGGTCGACAACGCGATCGTCATAGTCGAGAACATCTACCGCTTCCGGGAGGAGGGGTACGACAAGAAGGAGGCGGCGAAGCTGGCGACGGGTGAGGTGGCGATGCCCGTGATCGCCGCCACCGCCACGACGCTCGCCGCGTTCGCGCCCATGGCCTTCTGGCCGGGCATCGTCGGCGAGTTCATGGGCTACCTGCCGAAGACCCTGATCATCACGCTGAGCTCCTCGCTGTTCGTCGCGCTGGTGATCAACCCCACCCTCTGCTCGCTGTGGATGCGCCCCGAAGGCGAAAAGGGGCTCGGCCTGACCCGGGAGATGAAGTGGACGCTGGGCGTCATCACGGGTGTCGTTTTCTCCGTCGTGCTTATCGCCCGCCCGTTGCCGGCGGTTCTCCTGGCGCTCACGGTCATCTTCGTCTACTCGCTGCACCGTTGGATACTGGCGCCGGCGGCGCACTGGCTCCAGACCTTGCAGCTGCCGGCGACGCTTCGCTGGTACGAGGGCGTGCTGCGCTGGGCACTGGCTCACAGACTGCGGGTCATGCTCGGTTCGCTGGGTGCTCTCGTGTTGGCCGTCTTCTTGTTCGGCGCGTTCAGCAAAGGCGTCGTGTTCTTCCCGGAGGACATTCCGCCGTCCACCGTCTACGTGCAGGTCGAGGCGCCGACCGGTACGCGGGTCGAGGTGACGGACGAGATCGTACGGCGTATCGAGACGCAGCTGCGCGACCTGCCGGGAAGCGAGGACTTCGAGTCGGTGGTGGCGACGGTGGGCTCGAGCAGCGGGATCTTCGGGGGGCAGTCGGGCACGCACCTGGCCACGGTCGCCGTCAACTTCGTCGATTACGAGCTGCGTCAGCATGACGTGTTCGAGACGCTGGAGCGGATGCGGAGCACGATCGGCGAGGACATCGCCGGTGCCGATATCGTGGTGGAAAGGCCTCAGGAAGGACCGCCGACGGGCCTGCCGGTGACGATCGAGATCGTCGGCGAGGACGCGGACCGGCTCAAGGAGCTGGGCGACCGGGCGGTCGCCATCCTCTCGAACTCGGGCGTGGCGCCCAAGCTGGAAGGTCTGGAGAGCGACATGGCCGACGCGCGGCCGGAGCTGACCGTGGAGGTCGATCGGGAGAAGGCGAAGCTCTTCGGTCTGAACACCCAGAAGATCGGCTTCACGGTGCGGAGCGCGATCAACGGCGTCGAGGCGGGCGAATATCGTGACGGGGAGAACGAGTACGACATCGTGGTCCGGCTGGCGAAGCGATACCGGAACGACGTGAGCTCGCTGGCCGACCTGAACGTCGTGGCGGAGGACGGCAGTCAGGTGCCTTTGCCGTCGATCGCCGATTGGCGAATCAACCAGAGCTTTTCCGGGATCAACCGGAAGGATCTGGATCGAGTGGTGACGGTCTCTTCGGATGTGCGTTCGGGCTACAACGCGAACGCCGTGCTGGCCGAGGTCCAGAGCGAACTGGCCGGCTTCGCCCGCGACCTGCCGAAGGGCTACACGCTGCGCTACGCGGGGCAGCAGGAGGAGCAGGACGCGTCGGCGGCCTTCCTTTTCGGCGCGTTCTTCACCGCGATGCTGCTGATCGCCTTCATCCTCGTGTCCCAGTTCGATTCCGTGCTGAGGCCGCTGATCATCTTGAGCTCGGTGATCCTGTCGACGATCGGGGTGCTCATCGGGCTGACGGTATTCCAGATGCCGTTCGGCATCATCATGAGCGGTGTCGGAGTGATCAGCCTGGCAGGTATCGTGGTCAACAACGCGATCGTGCTGATCGACTACATCAAGATCTTGCGTGAGCGCGACGGCATGGGCCAGCGCGAATCGCTGGTGCAGGGCGGCATAACGAGGTTCCGGCCGGTGACGCTGACCGCGATCACGACGGTGGTGGGGCTGATCCCGCTAGCGATCGGCATGAACATCGACTTCTACGGCTTCTATCGTAGCCTGGAACCGAACTTCTACTGGGGCGGCGAGCAGGCGGCCTGGTGGGGTCCGATGGCGATCGCGGTGATCTGCGGGCTGACCTTCGCCACGTTCCTGACGCTGATCCTGGTTCCGGTCATGCACTCGTACACCGACGATATCGCGCACTTTTTCCAGCGGCATTTCAGCGCGAGTCGTGACCAGGAGGAAGCCGAAGAGGCGCGGAGCGCGGAGGAAGACATCGGGGTACCGGAAACCGTGACGGCGTAGGCCGCTCTCCGACGAGCTCGCTACAGACCGAGCTAAACAGCGAGCGGCGGGCCCTCCGCGATGGAGCGAGGGAACCCGCCGCCGCTCTTTTATCAGGCCGGTTACTTGGCCACGTTCGTCAGCGCCTCGAAGATCGGCATGTAGAGCGCGACCACGATGCCGCCCAGAATGAAGCCGACGACGACGATCAGAGCGGGCTCGAGTGCTTTCATCAGCCGCTCCACGGCGGTATCGACCTCCTGCTCGTAGAAGATCGCGACCTTCTCGAACATCTCGTCCAGCCGACCGGTCTGTTCGCCGACCTCGATCATGCGGGAGACGAGCCGCGGGATCACGCCAGACTCCGCGAGGGGGCGTGAGATCCCCTGCCCCGCCTCGATGGCGTGCCGGGTCCTCAGGATCGCCTTCTCGATCACCAGGTTGCCGGCGGTGGCCGAGGACGCGATGATCGCGTCGATCAGGTTCGAGCCGCTGGTCAACAGGGACGACATGCTCTGGGAGAAGCGGGCGACGGCGGTCTTGCGCAGCAAGTCGCCGAGGACGGGAACACGCAGCAGCAACGAGTCGATGGCGAGTCGACCCGAGCGTGTGGCGTAGGCCTGTTTGAGGAAGAGCAGGGCGCCGAGGAAGATTCCAACGATCCAGACCCAGTAGGCCTTCAGAAACTCCGACATGTTGACCAGCACCTGCGTCGGGTAGGGCAGCGTCATGTTGCTGGACTCGAACATCTTGACGAAGGTGGGGACGACGAAGCCCAGCATGACCCCGAGAGCGGCGACCGCGACGAAGATGATGATCGCGGGGTAGACCATCGCGGTCTTGACGCGGGAGACGAGCTTCTGGCTCTTCTCCAGGTAGGTAGCCAGGCGCCCCAGGATGGTATCGAGGACGCCGCCTTGCTCGCCGGCTTCCACCATGCTGACGAAGATGTCGCTGAATGCCTGAGGCTGCTCGCGCATGGCACCGGCCAGATCCTTGCCCGCCTGCACGTCGACGATCACCTGGTTGAGCGCCTTGCGCAGCGCCCGGTCCTCGGTGAGGTCCTGGCAGACCTCGAGGCTCTGGACCATGGGGACGGCCGCATCGATGAGGGTCGAGAACTGGCGCGCGAAAAGCACGAGCGACGCGTTCTTGACACGGCGATTGAATTGGAAGCTCGGGCCCCTCGCCGCCTTGACCGGCTTGACCCACTCGGGCACGAGGCGACGCTGGACCAGGGTGCGGGTCGCGTCGTCGGCGGTCATCGCCTGGATGACGCCTTCGCGAATCTGCCCATCGATCGTATGCGCTCGGAAAGAGAAGCCGTTCACCGGTGCCTCACCTGTTTGCTGTTATTCGACCGCCTCGAACCAGTGCCGCCCGGCGAGTGGCTGGGCGACGATCGCGTGCGAGAGCGCGCGGCCCGCCGCGCAACTGCTGTACTGGAGAGTCGTTCCGCCACGGAGCGAAGCTTCGTCGCCGGCGCTGACGCCGTTGCGCACGAGGATGCCGCCATTGATGTTGGTCGTCCCCTTGAAGTCCGCCTGTCCCTGGACCAGGACGATCCCGTAGAAATCGAAGGTTCCCGTGATCTCGAGGTTTCCGTCAACGAGCAGGATGCCCTGTCCAATGCCGTTGCCGGAAAGCTTGAGGTTGCCGGACACGTGGATGGTCGGCAGGTAGTCGAAGCAGGCGCCGGTCGGATCCACGGGGTCACCCCAGTTGGTGAACGTCGACTCGACGCATTCACCGCCCACGACGTCCGGCTCGATGCTGGTGTAGACTTCGCCGCCCGGGAACTGCTTGTCAGCGGCTCGCGCCAACTCCTCATAGGAGACATCGCCGAACTGGCTGAAGTCGTCGCGGACGATCGAGGAATCTTCGAGAATCGGTGGTTCACCCTCGAGGATCGGGTGACCGCTGATCTGCAGCTCGTCGTCGTTCTGGAGCGTGATTCCCGGCTTGTCGGCGAAGGTGCCGGGGCACTCGCCGCCCCAGACGATCGGTGCCGTGTCCAGGCCAGAAACCTTGACCCCTTCCGAGGTCCCCACGATACGCAGCTGGCCCTGCGTCTTGATCGCCGCGTCGCAGCAGAGCCCGTTCGCCCGATCGACCCGAACCATGGTGGTCACGATGCGCTGCGCGGTGAGGCCGGCGCCCGGGCGGCCGACGGTCCGCATGCGGAAGAGCGACGTGAAGGGGTCGGTGCCGTCGTCGACCCGGAGGATGGTCGTGCTGTAGCGGGAGCCGTCCTCGAGGTCCCGCCAGCCGGTGACGGTGCTGTCGCCGGGATTCAGGAGGCGGGTGCTGCGGTCCCAGTCGGCGAGCTGGCTGGTGGCGCCGGCGTCTGCGGCGTAAAGCGCCTTGAGGCTGTATCGCAGTCCGGTATTGGCGGTAGCGTTGTTCCTCGCCACGTAGAGGCCAGCAAGGGCCAGCAGCGAGACGATGACGATGACGAAGACAGCGGCGGGAATGGCGAAGCCGCCCGGGTGCTCGCGTCGGGCGGCGCGACTCAGGTCATTCATTGGTTCCTCAGCCTTACCGTCGCGGTTAGCGTGTCGCGGGATTGAATACCGCCGGGCGCCTGCGACACCAACCTCATGTCTAGGCGAACCAGGCTGTTGGGGTCCGAAGTTTCCGCGCCCGACTCATCACGATAAACGAAGGTCAGACCCGAGCCGTCGCCGGCGAAGGGTCCCGCCAGAAGGTCGACGTTCGAGCCGTCGTCCCGGGCCAGCCACCACGAGCCGTCGTCCTGCTGGAGGCTGTACGTGTAGCGGTGGAACGCCCGGATCGGGGCGCCCACGGGCACGCCGTTGATGGAACCGGCGACCGACAGGGATCCCCGGGCCGTCGGGCCGCCGCTGTAGGCGCAACCAGGCCCGGCGTCCGAGGCCTCGCTCGCCGAACCCGCACTGCGGACCAGCCAGCCGGCAGGGTGGTAGACGAGCAGGCTGTCGCCGGCGGCGGCGCTGAACCGGCCGGACGCGTCGATGAAGCTGAGCGAGCTGGAGAGGGTATCCACGCCGCAGGCTACCGCGAAGCCGACGGGCGACCGCAGACTGAGCCGATCGGGCTCGAGCGTCTGAAAGTCGCCCTCGCTGGCGCTGGCCTCCATGAGGTCCGCGGCCAGGACGTTGGCGGCCAGGCGCAGGGCGTCGTGACGCACGGTCATCACCTGCTCGTTCGTGTACAGTCGCTGTTGATAGACGAGCACCTGGTAGAGGGCGCCCACGACGATCGTACCCAGCACGATGACGACCAGCAGCTCCGCCATCGTGAAGCCGCGCTTGCTCGATCGGCACATCGCTATCGATCTCATGGTCTCAACCGGAAAGCGACCACCGAGTCCCGAACTGAGATCGCTTCGGTAGGCGCGTAATTGGTGAACAACAGGATTCGGCGGTGATTCGCCTGCTCGACGACCGTCCACCGCGATGCGCCCTGCTCGGTCTCGCGACTGCCGTCTTCCAGCTCTGAATACGGGATCGCCAACAAGCGCTCCAGCTCGGATTGCTGAAATTCGGCGGCCTCCAGCTCGAACCGCGATCGGCTCATCGTCCGTGACGCGTACATCCCCGATGCCGCCAGCGAGACCACGACCACCGTCAGTAGTACGAGGCCTACCAGCAGCTCCACTACGGAGATGCCCTTCTCGTCCATGCGCGATTCAACGTTCATTCGGTCATCACCCGCCCTACGGGACTCACCTGAACCGAGTCCGTCCGGTCTCTCAGCGCTAACACGATCAGCGCACCTGCCGTTGGACACGTGGCCGACGCCGTACCCACGCCCCGACCGTTGAAGCAGAGCGCGCTCCTGTTCGTCGTCAGGTCGACGTCGAACTCTTCCCCCACGTGGAAGATGCCGACGGTGTCGACAACCCCCGTCGCCGCCATCGACGTGTCCGCCTCCACCCAGACCCGGTCGCCCGCCGCATCGAGGCGAAGCACCGCCGGCCGCCCGTAGCGGATCGCCGTCGCCCGCGCCAGCGCGATCGACGAGACCACCACGTGCCGGGCGTTGTGGATCGAGGCCGTCACCCGGGTCCGACTGAGGGTCGGCAGCGCGATCAGGTAGATCGCGGCGACCATCACCAGGGCGATGATGATCTCGATGATCGTGAAACCGCGGGCGTGGTCGGGTCGAGGCGGACGCCGGCACGGACAATTATGTAATGTTTGCAACAACGGAAGTCCGGGATTCGCCGTGGGGCGGGGGATGGGAAGCTACCGCAGTTCCACGATGGGATGTGCAAGCGGCGTGCCGGTGCCGGGATGCCGGCGTGCTTTCTTAAGTTGTTATACAGCAACGAATTGGGTGTGGCGGGGGAACGGGCGATCGGTCAGAATGGGGGGAGCGGTCCGGTCATCCTGACGATTCCGTTGCAAACTGCAAGCGGAGACGAGGGATCGGGGAGACCTCCGGGGGACGAGGGGGTGATGGAACCTGGGGCGCCGGGCATTACGTAGGGTGTCTGTAGAGACAGGGAGGTGGGGCCGGAGTGGGGGTGCGCGGAGTTCCTGGCGGGAATGTGGCGCGGCGCGAAGCCAGGGAGTAGATTCTGCTCATTCCAGGCGACAGCTGACCGGTTCTACTCCTGACGATCTCCTTAACGAGATGGGAGGAAGAGCGTATGGCAGGCTTTGCGGAGCGCATGATGGGTGCTGCCGCACTGGACGTGCGGACGTACGAAGAGGTGGAGCACGACCACACGGCGACGGGACAGGCGGCAGGCGTGGTGGCGCTGGTGGCGATCGCGAGCGCGATCGGGTCGTACGGTGTGGGCGGCATAGCCGGTGCGATTGGAGCCGTGGTGGCGGCGTTCGTGAGCTGGGTGATCTGGGCGGCGGTGACGCTGGTGGTCGGGACGAAGATCTTCGACGGCACGGCGGACATGGGGGAGATGCTGCGGACGCTGGGGTTCGCGCAATCGGTGGGTGTGGTGAAGGTACTCGGGATCGTACCGATCCTGGGGTGGCTGGCGTCGATCGCCGCAGGCCTCTGGATGCTGGTGTGCGGCGTGGTGGCGATTCGCCAGGCCCTGGATTTCACGACGGGCAAGGCGATCGGAACGGTGCTGATCGGCTGGGTCGCGATGATGCTACTGTACGTGCTGTTCGGCGGCTTCCTGGCCGGAGTGTTTGGAATTTTCGGATAGGACGCATCGTTCGGCGGACGCGGCCGATCGGTGAGGCGGGACCCGGGTGGGTGGAACTACGTCCGGGTCCCGATCCTATTATGTGAACGTAACGAGTATTGAGGAGGAGTACGATTACCCGTAGGAGTGCGAGCACGGGCCCCGTACTCGTGTTCCTATTTGCTCGTCCTCAGAGAAGTTGAGACGGAGAGCGCGGTGCCATTGCGATCGGAACGAGATAGCGAAGCGGAACGGCTGGCTCCGGGTCTGTCCGGGTTCCACCCGGCGGTGGCGACGTGGTTCAGCCGGCGTTTCGAGGCGCCGACGGCGGCGCAGGTGCGCGGGTGGGAGGCCATCCGGTCGGGTCGCGACACGCTGATCGCGGCACCCACCGGTTCGGGAAAGACTCTGGCGGCTTTCCTGGCGAGCATCGACGACCTGCTGCGCCAGGGGCTGGCCGGAAAGTTGGCCGACGCGACGCAGGTCGTCTACGTGTCGCCGCTCCGGGCACTGTCCAACGATATCCACGTGAACCTCGCGGAGCCACGGCGCGGCATCCGCGGCATGCTGGAGGAGCTGGGACTTCCGGCGGTGGAGATCCGGGCCGCGGTGCGGACCGGCGACACGTCGGCCTCGGAGCGTCGCGCCATGCTGCGCCGGCCGCCCCACATCCTGGTCACGACCCCCGAATCGCTTTATCTGCTGCTCACCTCGGACGGTGGTCGCGAGATGTTGCGGGACGCGCGAACGCTGATCGTGGACGAGATCCACGCGGTGGCCGACGACCGTCGCGGTTCGCATCTGGCGCTGAGCATGGAGCGGCTGGAGGAGCTGACGGGGCGCGAGCTGGTGCGGATCGGACTCTCGGCGACGCAGAAGCCGATCGAGGAGGTGGCGCGGTTCCTGGTGGGCACGCGGGGTGTGGACGAGGATGGCGACCCGCGCTGCACGATCATAGACGAGGGGCACCGGCGTCGACTCGACCTGGGGCTCGAGATACCGGACTCACCGCTCGAAGCGGTGATGTCGAACGAGGTCTGGGGCGCGATCTACGATCGAATCGTCGAGCTGATAAGGGAGCACCGCACGACGCTGGTATTCGTCAACACGCGCCGGCTGGCGGAACGCGTGACGATGGAGCTGACCGAGCGGCTGGGCGTGGACGAGGTGACGGCGCATCACGGCAGCCTCTCGAGGGAGCTGCGGCTGGACGCCGAGCGTCGACTGAAGAAGGGCGATCTGAAGGCGCTGGTCGCCACGGCGTCGCTGGAGCTTGGGATCGACATCGGCGCGGTGGACCTGGTCGTGCAGATCGGCACGCCGCGAACGATCGCCACCTTCCTGCAGCGGGTCGGTCGATCAGGGCACGCGCTGGGCGCGACGCCGAAAGGTCGGATCTTCCCGCTCAGCCGGGACGAGCTGATCGAATGCACGGCGCTCATCCGTGCGGCGCGCCGCGGCGAGTTGGACCGGTTGGCCATCCCGGAAAAGCCGCTGGATGTCCTGGCGCAGCAGATCGTGGCGGCGGCGGCGGTGGAGGACCGGGACGAGGACGACCTGTTCGATCTGGTGCGGCGGGCCTATCCGTACCGGGAGTTGACCCGGAGCGAGTTCGATGATGTGGTGCGGATGCTGGCCGAGGGGTTCACGACGCGACGGGGTCGACGCGGTGCGCACATTCACCGGGACGAGGTGAACGGGCGGATCCGGGGACGGCGTGGGGCGCGGATCGCGGCGCTGACGTCGGGGGGCGCGATCCCGGACGTCGCCGACTACTCGGTGATCGTCGAGCCGGAGGGCTCGTTCATCGGCACGGTGAACGAGGACTTCGCCATCGAGAGCCTGCCGGGCGACATCTTCCAGCTGGGCAACCTGTCGTGGCGGATCTTGAGGATCGAGTCGGGCCGACTGCGCGTGGAGGACGCGCGTGGCCAGCCGCCGACGATCCCGTTCTGGTTCGGCGAGGCACCGGAACGCAGCCCGGAGCTGTCGAGCGCGGTCTCGGAGCTGCGGGCCGACATCGAGAGTCGGCTGGACGAACCGGAGGCGGCGATCGAGTGGCTGGTCGACGAGCTCTACGTGCCGCGAGCCGCCGCACGCCAGCAGGTGGAGTACCTGGCGGCGGCGAAGCGAGCCCTCGGCGTCCTGCCCACCCAGGAATGCATCGTTCTCGAGCGCTTCTTCGACGAGGCGGGCGGCATGCAGCTGGTGGTGCACGCGCCGTTCGGCAGCCGGATCAACCGGGCCTGGGGGCTGGCGCTGCGCAAGCGCTTCTGCCGCAGCTTCAACTTCGAGCTGGAGGCGGCGGCGACCGAGGACGCCATCGTTCTCTCGCTCAGCACGTCGCACTCGTTCCCACTGGAGGAGGTCTTCGGTTACCTGAAGCCGGAAACGGCGCGGGCGCTGCTGGTGCAGGCGATGCTGGACGCGCCGGTCTTTCCGACGCGTTGGCGCTGGAACGCGACCCGGGCGCTGGCCGTCCTGCGACGGCGCGGCGGCCGGCGCGTGCCGCCGCCATTGCAGCGGATGGAGTCGGACGATCTGCTGGCCTCGGTCTTCCCGGATCAGGTGGCCTGCCTCGAGAACATCGCCGGCGACCGCGAGGTGCCGGACCATCCGCTGGTGAATCAGACGATCGAGGACTGCCTGATCGAGGCGATGAACATCGAGGGGCTGGAACGCCTGCTGTTGGACATGTCAACGGGCGCGATTCGCTGCGTGGCGCGTGACACGGCGGAGCCGTCGCCGCTGGCGCACGAGGTCCTGAACGCGCGGCCATATGCTTTCCTCGACGATGTGCCGCTGGAGGAACGGCGGACACGGGCGGTCTACACCCGACGTTCGCTGGAGCCTTCGAGCGCCGATGAGGTGGGTGGCCTCGACGCGTCGGCCATCGAGCGGGTTCGGGGCGAAATCTGGCCCGATCCCCGGGATGCCGACGAGCTGCACGACGCCTTGCTGACTTTCGGGTTTCTGACCGCGGACGAGGTTCAACGGGGTCACGACGGCGCCTCATGGACGCCGCTGCTCGATGAACTGGCGCGCGCGGGCCGGGCGGGGTGGCTCGTCACGAGCGGCGCCACCGGTGCGCCGGGGATATGGGTGGCCGCCGAACGGTTGCCCGAGCTCCAGGCGATCTTCCCCGGTGCGACGATGGAGCCGCGGCTCACCGTGCCGGCCAACCGGCGGCGCGAATGGGACGAGGGCTCGGCCATGCGCGAGCTGGTCCGTGGCAGGCTGGAGCTCCTGGGCCCGACGACCGGGTCGAAGCTGGCTGCCTCGCTGGGACTCGATGTTCGGCCGGTCGAAGCGGCCCTGCTGGCGCTGGAGACCGAGGGGTTCGTGCTGCGTGGTCGATTCACGCCGGGCGGCGCGGAGCTGGAATGGTGCGAGCGGAGGTTGCTGGCCCGGATCCATCGCTACACGCTCAATCGACTGCGGGCGGAGATCGAGCCGGTGAGCGCCGCGGACTTCATGCGCTTCCTCCTGGTCTGGAGTCGCGTGCAGCCGGAAGAGAACGCATCCGGGCCGGAAGGCCTGGCGGCGGTTATCGAGATCCTCGACGGCTACGAGCTGGCGGCGGTGGCCTGGGAGGCCGATGTGCTGGCATCGCGCCTCGAGTCCTACGACCCGCTGTGGCTCGACGGGCTCTGTCTGGCGGGGCGGGTCGCCTGGGGCCGGCTGTCGCCGCCGGCGTCGCACGGTGGCCGCGGGCTCGGCTCGGGCCCGATCCGCTCGAGCCCGATCGCGCTCTTCCGCCGTGACAATCTGCAGAGCTGGCTGGCGCTGGCCCCCACCGTCGAAGGAATCGAGCTGTCGACGGAGGCGCGGCAGGTGTTGGCGGCGCTTGGCCACCGCGGCGCGTTGTTCTTCGGCGAGCTGGTGAGCGAGTCCGGACTACTTCCCACCCGAGTGGAGGCGGCGTTGGGCGAGCTGGTCGCGGTGGGCCTGGTGAGCGCCGACAGCTATGCGGGGCTTCGGGCGCTGCTGATCCCTTCGAGCCGACGCAGGCCGCTGGAGCGAAGGGGACGTCGCCGCCGGGGGAAGGTGGCGCCGTTCGGGGTCGAGTCGGCCGGGCGCTGGTCGGTGTTTCGTGAAGCCGTCGCGCGCGGGGAGCACGAGCGACCGGTCGCCGGCACGAGGGCCTGGAACGATCCCGACCCGGAGGCGGTGGAGGCGCAGGCGTGGTCGTTGCTGCGCCGGTACGGCGTGGTCTTTCGCCGACTGTTGGAACGCGAGACCAACCTGGCTCCGTGGCGCGAGCTGACCCGCGTCTATCGACGGCTGGAGGCCCGCGGCCTCATCCGTGGCGGCCGTTTCGTGGCCGGGTTTTCGGGCGAACAGTTCGCCCTGCCCGAGGCGGTGGGGCGGCTGAGGGCGGTGCGGAGACAGCCGCCGGACGGCCGGTTGCTGGCGGTGAGCGCGGCGGATCCTCTGAACCTGGTGGGCATCACGACGCCCGGCGGCCGCGTGGCCGCGCTGGCCGGCAATCGCGTACTGTACCGAGATGGCGTCCCGGTGGCGGCGCAGGAGGCGGGAAAGGTGCGCATCTTCGCCGCGGTCGACGGGGCGGGGGAGAGGGAGGTGAACGCGGCGCTGACGCGCCGACCCGTTCCGCCGCAGCTGAAGGTCTACCTGGCAAAATGATCGGGAATTTCTTCATGATGCACACTTTCTGTTATCGCCGCATCCTCGGAACGCTGACCGTTCTCGTCGCGGTTTCGGCGCCGGCGGCGCTCGCTCAGGAAGGGGCCGTGTCGAACGACGGGCCACTGGCGCGAGACAGCGTCCACATGCGGATGCTTCTGGAAAAGACGATCTTCGCGGTGGACGTGCTGACGCTGGACGTCTGGCTGGGCGGGGACGCTTCCGGCCGGATCGAGACGCTGCTCGATGAGCACGAACGATCGAGCTGGCTGGAGGACACCATTGCCACGATCGCCCGGGACGCTCGCCATGCCAGGGTCGAGCTCCAATTCGTGCGGGACGTGAGCCTGGGGCAGTTCGTCGACGGAATACGCGAGGACCTGAAGAAGGTTTACGAGGCCGACCTCATCCCGCAGGCGAAGTACGAGGAGATCTCTTCCAATCTGCCGGTCTGGTTCTCGTTCCTGGACGAGCGGGGGATAAAGGACGGCGACCGGATCCTCTACGGTATCGAAGGCGACACGCTGCGAACGCGATACATGAGCGTGAGCGGTCGGGAGCTGCTCGATCAGACCGACGTCGGTCCGGCACACCGACTGGCGGTTATGGGGAGCTACTTCGTCCGGGACTCGAGTTTCCGTGAGAAGCTGCTGAAGTCGCTGTTCGAGGAATAGCCTATCCGCCGGGTGGGCAGGTCGTCTGGATCCCTTCCGTGCTTGCTTGAGTAACCAGCAGGCGCTCCGCCTCGTACGTGCAGGGCCCCGCCACACCGTGTCCGCCCATCGGCACGACGATGTGCCGGGCGTTGGTCAGGCGCGAGGCGACTTCGTCGCCCCAGGCCGGCGGCGTCGCCGGGTCGCGCTGACCCGATATCAACAGCGCCGGGACGTCGGACACTACCGGAGCGTGGAAATCGGACGGAAGAGCTCCCTCGACCCAGCGATCGCAGGCGGCGCGGTAGCGGTCGATGAGCGTCGAGCCGAGGAGCGTGCCGGCGGTGAGAGCGTCGATCTCTGCGTCGGTCGTGAACGGGATGTCCTCGGTACAGATCACCGAAAGGTGCATCCCGGTGGCGAACGTCGCACTGGCCACCCAGGAAGAGCGCTGCACGGCGTACTCGGCGAATCGTGACAGGTCGCCGGTCAGAAACGCCTCCCAGGTCCAGGCCAGGATGTTATCGGCCAGGTCGCCATAAAGCATCCCGCGAACGGCGTAGCCGAAATCGCCGCGGTCGAAGCGGACGGTCCCCACCGACAACTGGAGCTCGATGGGCCCCTGGTCGAACTCGCTTACCAGATCCCAGAACTTGATCCGTATGCCGGGATAGTTGTTGGCGCAGGTCGCGTCCGCCTCGCAGTCGGCGAAGAGTACGTCGAGCGCCGTATCGACGTTGGCTGCGCCCCTCAGGTAGATGTTGCGGTCGATGGGGGCGACGGCGTTCATCACCGCCGTCCGCACCTTCGACGGGTGCCGGCGCAGGAACACCTGGACGGTGCGAGTGCCGAACGATCCGCCGTTAAGGTTGACCCGGTCGTAGCCCAGCCGGGTCAGAACTTCGGCCAGGTCGTCCACCGCCAGATGGGTGGCGTAGAGTCGGAGGTTGGCTTCCCCGGCCAGGCGCTGGCGGCAGGCCTCGATGTGATCCGGTGGAAAGAGCGAGCCGAGGACCGATCCGGGTCCGCCGGGCAGAGGCCCGGGGCAGGCGAGGCGGTTCGAGAGCCCGGTGCCGCGCTGATCGATGAAGACCAGGTCCCGCTCGTCCCGGAGTCCGGCGTAGAACGACCCGTAGGCCGCGGCGAGGCCGGTGGCCGATTCCCCGGGGCCGCCCATCAGGAACACGACGGGGTCGGGCCGACGGTCCGCGCCGGTGGCCGGCAGCACGACCACGGCGATGCCGAGGGTGCGGCCCGACATGGCAACGCGGTCTTCGTAGACGGGGAAGCTGCCGCAGAGAGCGGAGCCGATGCCCGTGATAACGCACTCCGCCAACTCGCCGGAGGGTGGCGGTTGCAGCGTCTCCTCCTGGCAGCCGACCAACGGGAGGGCGAGTGCCAGGATGAGAGCGACGTAAGAGACGCGAATCAGTGCGTGCCTGCCGTGTGGCGCATGACCGTGTCGGGGACCTCTAAGTTATAGAGTAGTGGTCGGCACGGCCGGCCTCAAGCGGCGCGATTTTCTTCCTAGTAGGACTCGCGGAACGCGGCACGGAAGACCTGGCCCACCACAGGCGTGCCGGGTGGCAGGTTCTCCGGGGTCTCGAACTTCGTGTCGAAGCTCCAGTTCCGGACGGGCCGACGGTAGTAGCTGGTGCCGGGGTAGCCGCCCCAGGGCGAAGCGTGTTGGGGCGCATAGAGCGAGATGAACGAGCCGATCATCGTGTGGACGCAGCGACCGTTATCGGGACCGCCAGAACACGCTTTCCAGTCCTCGAGCATCTTGACCCAGCCGCTGCCGCCGTACGGAAGGGCGGTCGTGCAGGCCGGGTCCTCGTGGAAGCACCCCAGGTTGCCCTCGCCCACGCCGGTGATCACCGCGAAGTACTGGCTCGTGTCGTCGGCGTTTGGGTTGCGGTTGTCTTCGTTGTCGCCCTGGTTGGCCCAGTGCGAGTCGTCCCAAGCGTTGGAGAGGACGGCCAGCCGGTCGCCGAACAGCGCCGCGGGCTGCCAGTTGATCGTGTTGTAGTCGCCCATGACGAACAGCGGGTACTCGCTGCCCACGGTCAGCGGCCCGGGGAGCTGGGCGCCGTTCCGGATCCGCAGGATGGGGAAGTACCCGTTGTTGAACTCGCCGTCGCTATGAGGGTCAGTGATAGACGAGTTCGAGGTCGACCCGTTGATGAACTCGACGTAGATGATCTCGGGCAGGTAGTCGACCGGGTAGCTCGCATCCCAGGCGTTGAGTTGGCCGATGTCGATGTCGAGGACGTCGACCCATCCTTCTTCAGCGTTGTCGAAGAAGGCTTCCCACTTGAAGTGGAAGATGTGGCACTTCATGTCGTCGGGCAGCGGCGTTCCTCCGTCGTAGCGGACCACGCTGATATCGGGGATGAGCGCCGGTAGGCCCGGCGGCGGCACCGCACCGCAGGCCATGGCGGGATCGACGTGGGTGGTCAGATCGACGCTGACGTACATATCGGCTTTCCAGGCGAACTTCGTCGCCTTTTCCGCGGTGCCGTCATCGCCGTCGCGGGGACGGATGAGCTCGTGCGGCGGAACCCCGTCGGGGAGCGGAAGGTTCAAGCTGTCGGTGCCGAAGGCGCCGGTGCGGAGCTTCCCCTGGAAATCCGCCTCGGCCTTCGCCTTGAACTGTTCGGGGTCGGGCGTATCGGCGCTGTCGAACGTGAGCTCCTTGTCGTTGTTCGAGCCGTCCTTCAGGAAGACATGGATGCCGCAGGGGTCGCTGGCATCGCCGCTGATCGACTCGTGGCTGGTAAAGCCGTCCCGGTAGATGCCCCCGGGGGTCGTCATCGTCTTGTGGAAATGGAGATCGCAGCCACTGAGGTAAAAGCCCTGGTTCGAGTGCACCCGACCGATCATGTCCTTCCTCGAGCCGGCGTCATCGACGAAACCACCTTCGAAGAATACGGCGAACTGGAAGATCGGGATCGCCTGCGCCTTGGCACCGAGGACCACTGCGCCGTGGGCGCCGGTGGGGTCGGTGGCCTTTGACGTGATCGTCAGGTTCTGTGTCAGCGAGTACATGCCGGCGAAGGGGCCGTCCGACAGCGGCTCGCGGAACGGCGCCCCATCCTTCGCGACCACGTACTCGGTGAACTCGAAGCCCGGCAGCGTCGGCGGCGTCATGTCGGCCAGCTCCGAATCCTCGATCACGCCGTCCTGAACCGCTTCTTCGATCCGGACCAGCGCCGCTTCGGCCCCCGCCTCGGCGGCATAGAACGCACGTGTCGACTGGTAATCGGCCGACGTGGTCCGCCGCACCGTCATGCTCGAGCTGACCGCCGCCGCGATGACGATGGCCACGAGGACGACGATCAGCAGCGTGGCGATGAGCGCCAGCCCGCGGCGGTCAGCGGTGGCCCGGCTGAAGGTGGCCTTGCGCCGCCGTTCCAGACTGCTCCGAAGACGATAAGAGTGGGGTCGCGACACGATTACGCTCCGTAAGTCGTTATTTCGTTGTCTGTTGGCGTTCTGAGTGCCGGCGGGGTCGCGGCGGGGTTCTGCACGCTTCGGTTGGAGGTGCAAAAAGTAGACCCCGTCCGGGAAGGTTCCCCGGCGCGAAGACCGGATCTGTAAGACGTTGGGGTCAGGGGAGATGGCGCTTTGACCACGATCCGTGCGGCCCTTTCATGGTCCGGTGGATCCGTCGAATTCGGCCGGATGAGGGAGGGTCCCGGACAATCTGACCGAAAGGATGGAGGCGCCAGCTCGAGCAAACGGTGGACCGAGCCATCTAAGTAGCGCGCTCGCAACGAGTTCAGTGGGCGAGCCGACCCCCGGCATAGGGAATGCAACGAGGGGTCGAGGAGGGAGCGAACACACTCGCTCCACGGCCAGATGGAGGAACCGGTGTCAAGCGAGGGCGGGTCCAGGCGGCTAGCGGATCGAAGCGGCGTCACCCTGATGGAACTGGTGGTGGTGGCGCTGCTGCTGGGCGTGGTGGCGTCGCTCGCGATACCGCGGGCGCTGAAGACCACGCCGCGGCAGGAACTGACGCGGGCGACGAGGCAGCTGGCCCGTGACCTGGAGTTGGTGCGGACGCAGGCGGTGGCGGCGAAGCGGACGGTCCGGGTGCGGTTTTGGGCGTCCGAGGGGTTCTACACGGCGTTCATGGACGTGACGGCGGCCCGTGACGGGACGATCAACGAGGTCGCGGACGAGGTTCGTCCGAGCCGGCTGATCGCGAGCGACAAGCACGTGGGTCTTCCGGGTGTGGAGTTGCCGCACGGGATCGTCTTCGGGTCGGGCGACGCGACCACGGGCCCCCTGGGAGGTGCCGCCGGGGACCCGATCCCCTTCACCGATGATCGTGTCGAGTTCAACACGCGGGGCATGGTCCTGCCTCTGGGTACGCAGGGGGTGCTGTTCCTGGCGCACGAGGATGATCCAACGGTTGTGGCGGCGGTGACGATCTCGGGGGCGGGCTCTTTCGAGGTCTGGCATTACCGCGGCGGCAACTGGGACCGATGAGTAGCCACGAACGACTGAGCGGCTCGGAATCTGGTTTCAGCCTGATGGCGGTGATGATCGCCGTGGTCCTGGTCTCGGTGGCGGTGGTGGCGCTCTCTGGCACGACGATCTACGTCATGTCGATGCAGACCGAGTCCACGGTGCGGTCGACCGCGGCGGGTCTCGCCGCGGCGTACATGGAGGAAGTGAAGGCGCGACCGGTACAGGCCCTCGAGTCCGAAGCGGAGGTGGCGGTTACAAGTACCGGTCGGGTTCCCGAGTCGGCGCTGGAACAGGCGGATTACCGGCGCGAGCTGATCGTCGAGCCGGGACCGGCGCCCCGATCGAAGCTGGTGACCGTCGTCGTCGAATATCCACGGGGCCGGTTGCGTATGGGCAGGGTGGAGCTCGTGACCATCCTGTACGAAGGCGTGGGGTCGTCGTGAGAGACCGATCCGACCGGGGCTTCACGCTGATCGAGCTGCTGGTCGGCCTGCTTCTGGGCACGATCATCCTGAGCGCGGCGATCACTTTCTTGATCACCCACATGCGGTCGCTAGAGGGCAGCGACACCCGGGAGAATGTAGCCCGCAACGACCGCTATGTCGGGGCGTTGCTGCGCCGCGACCTGCAGCTGGCGGGGATCGGCATCAAGAGCGGCACCAGATACGGGACGTTGAGCGTGTGGCCGGGCACGAGCGGCGACACGCTCATCGTTTTGTACGTGCCCTACCAACCCGAACCCGCTCCCCTCCACCCGGTCGACCCGACCGAGTCGCAGCCGGCGGACGCCGGGGAGGGGACCTGCGGGCCACGCTGCATCGAGGTGCTGTACGATCCGACCAAGCCTAAGGAGCTGCTCGTCGGCGACCTGGCCCGGATGGAGGTGGAGGGTGTGCGCCGCCTCGTGCTGATCAACGACCTGAGGATCGACGGCCCCGAGTGGGAGATCGAGTGGACCGAGGCGGATTCTCTCCTCCACCAGCCGGCGGGCCTGACCGGCACGCCGAACGTGCAGCTGAAGGTGCCAGGCACCTTCGTCCAGAAGCTGGCCGTTGTGATCTTCTACCTGGACGGGGAGCGCTTGATGCGGGCGGATGAGCTGAATCTGGACGGCTCGCCCAGCGGCCAGGTCGTGGCGTACGGCGTTGAAGAGTTCGATATCTCGCTCATCTTCGCCGACGGCGATACCCTGGGCCGGGCCAACCCGTCCGACACCGATTACTCCAACGACTACGACGACATCGCCGGTGTGATCGCCGTGGTCACGGTACGGGCGAGCCGGGTCGATCCGCGTGTCAACAACGGCCAGCTGGTCCGGAAGACCTCGGAGTGGCGAGTATCGCCCCGGAACCTTCGCTACGAAAAGAACCGTTACTGAGCGCCGCGTCGAGCGACGGGAGCGCGGCGAACGGGCTCGAACCTGGCGGGGGTTCGGGCCCGTGCCGTCTCTAGGCGACACGAACTGTCTCGGCGTCGCGTATGTCTATAAGTATAGAGAGGGAGAGCGTGCCAGCGGCGGCGAATGCGGAGTAGAGCGATGGAATTCAAAGGCAAGATAGCGTGGCTGGCGCTGACCGTCGCGGTGATCGGCGCGGCATGTGACGATGATCCAGTCGGTGTAGACGGGGACGTCACGTTCGAGATCGAGATCGAGCCTCAGGGCGCCTGGATCCATCCGGACCAGGCGGTGGCCTTGACCGCGACGGTGTTCAGGCACGACCCGACGGGTGGTGGCGGCGTCGGGGTCACGACGCAAGTCGATTCCGCCGTGAGCTGGTCGAGCTCTGATCTCGGGGTGGCGACGGTGGACGCCGACGGCCTCGTCCGGGCGGTGGGGCTGGGCGAGGCCACGATCACGGCGCGGGCCGCCGGTGTCAGCGCGGACGTACTCATCGCGGTCACCGCCGCCGATTTTCCGGACGTGCGAGGAAACTGGACGGGCCAGTATCGTCCCACCAGCTGCACGCTCTCCGGCGCCACCGATCCGTTCTTTTGCACCGATCTGTTTGCCGACGGGGCATCGCTGATCATCGAACTCGACCTGGACCAGTTGGGCGAGCGGGTGAGCGGCACGCTGCTCCAGGGGACCCTGAGCGGCTTCGTCGAAGGCACGATGAACGCGCAGGGGGTGCTGAGCCTGACCGGGGATGCCGGGGGCGAGGCGTTCGGCACGCGCACAACGATCGTGGATTGGGGCACGGCGCTGGTCGGGGACTCGCTGTTGGGCGGCTGGCAGTTCCTGGTCGAGGATCTCAGTGGGTCCGGGTTCGGTAGCGCGGACGTTAGCGCCGAGCTGCGGCTGCTGGGGGAGGGCGTGTTGCAGTTCTTCGGCTGCCCGGTCGAGGTTGAGCTGTCGCTCGGCATGGAGAGCGCGGGCGCGCTGGGCTCCGGCGACTGCCAGCTGGACGACGCGAGCTACTTCGATGTCTACGGGCTCGACGGGGCGGCGGGCGATTCGATCGAAGTGGTGATGCGGTCATCCCAGATCGATGCCTTCCTGCTGGTGTCCGATTTGGACGAGATCGTGCTCGGCACCGACAATGACAGCGGCGGCGGCGTGAACGGGACGGACGCGGCGATCACGGTAGTGTTCGATGTGCCGGCGACGGTCCTGATAATCGCGAACTCGCTCGCGGAGCTGGAGATCGGGGACTATAGCCTCACGGCGACGGGACTGAATCCAGGCGCCCCGTCGGGGTCCGCACCCCTGGTGCAGGTGCCCCGGCCCGAAGACGTCCCCGCGGTTCGCGTCATGACGGCCGGCGTCGTGAAGGCCCCTCCGCGACCCGGAAACCTCAGCGCCACAGGCGCTCGGATTCGTCGGGCCCCCGATCGGTCGATCAAGCGCTGACGCGGATGCCTGCTGCGGTCAGTCGAGTTTTCCGGCGGTCTCTGCCTGGCTGGCGATGACGTAAGCGACCAGCGACGCCTCGATCGCCCAGTCGATCGTGTAGTCCATCAGCGTCGTCTGCCTCAGCACGTCGGCGCTGCCCTCTCCCGTCCGGATGTGCCGGTCGGCCAGCACCAGGTGAATGGCTCGGCGCAGCATCTGCCAATGCAGGAGCAGCGCGGATTCGGGTGCGCCACCTTCGCGGTAGCGGCGACCCAGCTTCTCCGCGAATGCATAGCTGGGCACCTCGTCACCGATGCGCTTCCAGGTCGCGGCCCCCAGCTGAGCCGCCAGCGCCGCCACGTCCTCAGTCAGCAATTGCGGGGCGAACGCCCGGTAGGGCAGGTTGGAGGCGATGAGCCGGTAACGGTTGGAGATGTCTTGCGCTCTGTGGATCAGGGCCTCCACCAGCGAGGTCGTCTCCGGCTGGGAGGCAGAAGCATCCCGGGCAGCGGTGATCCTGTAGTCTGGCACGGCAGTCCTCCCCCAAGGCGAGGTGGGTGAGATAACCGACAGCTTTTGGGGGTGGTAGCCGTGGCGGGTCCGACAGGGTCGTGCTCCATAGTACACGGTCGCGCTTCGCAAGTCAAGCCTGGAAGTTCAGCGCACGGTTGAAGTTACGGTGTGTTTAACGTTTGCGTCCGCCGGCCGTCTAATTAGTGGAGATCGGAAGGGTCCGCGATAGCCCGGCTTCTCCGCCGAGCGGGCGGAATCCCAGGAGGGTAAATATGATTTCGAAGCGAAAGATCTTGAATTCGACCCTGGCCGCGCTGTTGGCCTTTGGCCTGGCGGCCTGTGACGAGGGTAGTGGAATCCTGGACCCGCAGTCGGGCCCGGCAGGCACCGAGCTCGACCTGGCGGTGGACGACGATTTTACTGACGCGCTCCTGGCCGACGCGGAAGCGGCCCTCTCCGCGGTGGAGGATGTGGCGTCGATAGGAACCTCTGGTCCGAGCCTGGCCGCCGAGCCGAATCCGGATCTGGTCGACGAGGCGCGCGCTCTGTTGGAGCAGGCGCGGCAGAAGTTCGTCGAGGCCCGTCGTGCCTGGCGGCACGGTGACACCGAGCTGGCGGCGCAGTTGGCGATGGAGGGGCGTCTGCTCATCGCCGAGGCGCTGGTCCTCGTCTTCGGTGAGGAGGCTTATGCCGATCTATTGCAGCGGGTGAACAACGTCATCGTCTGGCTCGAGGAAGGTGTCGACGCCGAGGTGTCGGAGCTGCTGGATCGGATCCGCGGGCTGCGTGACGAGGCCGAGGCGATCCGCGCCGAGGATCCGACCTCGGAGGACAACTTGATCCGGGCGACGGAGCGTCTGATCCTGGCGCTGCAGATCGCTCATCGCGAGCGGACGCAACAGCGGCAACAGGAGATGGCGCAGCACGCGCGCCACTCGATCTTCATGGCGAGCGTCGGGATCAACCTGGCGGACAACATCATCGGCGTGGACAGGTCCGATCGGCAGGCTTACCTGCTCCGGCACGCCATCCATCTGCGCAACGAGGCTTTCCGGCTGTACGAGGCAGGCCGGTTCCGGGTCGCCTTCGCTCTGGCGCGCGAATCGGTGAATCTGTCGCTGGTCGCCGTGCTGCTGGAGCCGACGACGGACGTGAGCAAGGTCGCCTGGATGGAGGAAGTGAGCAACAACGCGATCGCCGCCGCCGAACAGGCGATCGTCGGCCTGCCGTCCGACCATTTCCTGGTGAGGGTCCTGGAAAGGGCGAAGGAGCTGCAGGCTCGCGCTCTGGCCGTGGCGGATGAGCGGCCGCGGCTGGCCATCGAGGTGCTGTGGCACTCGTCGCTGGTTGCTTGGGCGGTGGTGCTCACGGTAAGCCCGGATGCGGCCGTTCCGTAACGCGAACCGCTTTCGTATCGGAGGGAGAGGGGGTCGCTGTCGATGGCAGCGACCCTCTTCGTCATTGTCGCCGTGGAGGCCGCGGCCGGCTCACTGCTTCTCCCGCTGTCGGCGCCGCACCTCCTGCAGGTAGGCGTGGAGGGTGAGGAACTTCTCGTACACTATCACGCCCTTTCCGTGACGGCCGATCTCGGCGAGCAGGTCCTTGAGTCGGCCACGGCGGATGACATAGAAGCGGAACGTCTCGGCGAAATCCTCCAGTGGATGCTTGGACGCGTAGGCGGTGACGTGGTTCACGGGCGTCTTGGAGAGGGTACGCTTTCGGAACGAGACCCAGCTCTCGTCCACACCGCGGTAAGCCTTGTCTACATCGCCGAAGGCGCGACGGAAGCGGCGCGAGCGAGCGAAGCGCCAATGGTGGTATAGGAAGCTGTGGCCCAGCTCGTGGGTCAGTAGCCCCACCATCGCTGGCCACGCGATCTGGTGGCGACGGTCGACCAGGTAATAGCCGTCGATCTCGACGATCTTGGGATACCGGGGGTCAACGCCCGATACGCCCGGTCGCACCAGGATGCGGAAGCCCCAGTCGGGCACGCGGACCCGGCGGAGCAACCCGCGGACGCGCTTGATCGCCGGCTGCATCAGGTCCTGCCCGGTGGCGTCGCCGCCGCACCAGGGGCAGTAGTCCATCATGTCATCGACGCCGCCTTCGCAGTGCGGACAGGTCCCCTCGAACTCGCCCTCGTAGTCCCAGTAGTTGACACGTCCGCACCAGGGGCAGTGATGCATGGGGAACTGCATGCCGCCGCGGCAGCTGCCGTAGGAACAGCGAGCGTGGAACAAGAACCCGCGCGGCTTCTTCAGCGGGACATCGCTCGACGCTTCGTCGGAGATGTCTTTTCCGCACCATGGACAGTAGGAGAAGCTGTCGGAGACGATCCAGCCGCAATAGTAGCACTCGCAGCCGGTCACGCCGTTCGTGTCGCCCCAGGTCTGCTTCTTCCCGCAATCGGGGCAGAAGTACCAGTATCGTCTGAGCTCGCGGGCGCAGCGCGTGCAGTAGCTTGCGGCGTACGTCTCGAACTTAGGCAGCTTCATACCGCTTTAACGCCTCACTTACGATGCGCTCGATGAAGTCGTAGTAGTCCAATCCGCTGCGCTCCGCCGCATTGGCCATGTCTTCGCCGAACGCGATGAAGGGGTTGGGGTTGGCCTCCAGAAGGTAGACCTTCTGGTCGCGAGTCAGGCGGAAATCGATTCGCGCGTAGTCCCGGAGGCCGAGAGCGTGGAAGGCGATGTGTGCGGCCCGTTCCATCTCCTTCCGGGCTTCGGCGCCGAGCCGCCGTGCGAAGATGTTCTTGATGCCCCAACGCTGACGATAGTCCAGATCCCATTTGGCGCTGTAGGTGGCGATCCTCAAGCTGGGCTCCTCGATGCGGTCGAAGGTGATCTCGATAGTGGGGAGCAGCTGCACCTTGTGGTTGCCGATCATGCCGAGGTAAAGCTCGCGGCCCTCGATGAGCTCCTCGGCGATCGCCGGCTGGTTGAGCGCACGATGTATGAAGGCGACTCGCTCACCGAGACCGTCGAGATCGGTGACCACCGATGCCTGCGAGATTCCCACCGACGCATCCTCGTGCATCGGTTTGACGATGAGCGGAAAAGCTATCCCGGAGGGGGGCTCGATCCGGTCGGAGTCGTAGACCTGGAAGCGGGGCACCCTGACGCCATGGTAGGAGAGGATCTTCTTGCTAGTGGCCTTGTCCCTGGCGAGCAGCAGAGCCTCCGGGGATGAGCCGGTGTATCGATAGCCCTTCATCTCGAGCAGCGCGGCGACGCCGTAGTCGTAGCGGGCCCTGCCCATGAACGACTCGGTGCAGTTGAAGACCAGCTCCGGCTCGAATTCCTCCAGCCGGTCGAGCATACGGCGCAGGTTGTCGTGGAAGCCGATCAGGAAGACGTCGTGGCCGTTTTCCATCAGAGCGTCGGCGACGTCGTACTCGGGCTCGTAGACCTCCGCCGCGATTTCTTGCTTGAAATCGGCGTCTTCCCATCCTCGGGCCGGCGTATCGAAGACGACGGCGATCTTCATCCTCCCCTCTCCCCTCCTCTCCCGTCCTCTCACCCCCCGTAGACGACGCTCGCCTACAGAATGTATCGGGCGGCGTTCGGTTGCAACTCTGGGCAGGTGAGAAGCGGGGTCAGTCGGATTCGGTCAGCCGCAGCGAGAAGGTGGCGCCGCGGCCTGGCCGGGAGCGGACGGCGACCGTGCCCCCGCATTCCCGGACGACGCTCTCGACGATGGCCAGTCCAAGTCCGGTACCGACGCCGGGAGCTTTGGTGGTGAAGAACGGCTCGAAGACCCGCTCTTGCGCCTCGCGGGGTATCCCGGGGCCGTTGTCCTCGACCTCGAGCACGACGGCGCCGCCTTCGTGAGAGGTGCGAACGACTATTCGGCCGTCCGGTCGCCCGGAGACGGCATGCTGGGCGTTGTCGAGCAGGTTGAGGATGGCCTGCTCCAGCTGGCTCTGGGCGCCGACGATGAAGGTGGGTTGCGGGCAGAGCTCGCGGACCAGGTCGACGTTCTGGCAGCGGTCGGCCAGCGTCCAGAGCGCTATCGCACGTTCGGCCAGCTCGTTGACCGAGACCAGCGTATCCTCCGATTCGCGCCGCGCGAAGACGAGTAGCTCGCGGACCATGAGGGCGGCGCGCTCGGCCTCGGTGCGCACGAGCTCGAGGGTCTCGGGGTCTCCGCTCACGCCGCTCTCGATCAGGTCGTCGACCAGGGTCGTAATGCCGGTCAAGGGGCCGCCGAGACCGTGGATGACGCGAGCGGTGATTTCACCCAGGGTGGCAAGGCGCTCGCGGTGGGCGGTGATCGAGACGATGCGCTGGCGATCCGAAGTCTGGCGGAGGGCGGCGGCCCCGACTTCGAGGGAGGCGCGTGCCTCCTCGGCGCGGCGACCCTGGCCCTCGGCGGCCAACCGGGTGAGGAGTCCGATGGCGAGGAAGAAGAGGCCGAAGGTGCCGGAGTAGATCGAGACGCCGAACCAGTACGCAGCGCCGGCCGAAGTCAGAATGAGGGGGAGATCCGGTGCCAGCATCGCCTGTCCGACAGCGACGGCCAGAGTGGCGAGGGCGGCCGAGATGAAAACGCCGCGACGGCCGGTTCCGAGCGAAGCGAGCACGACGAAGACGCCGTAAAAGGCGTCGTAGTAGAACTGGTTCTCCAGGCCCTCCGACCACAGGTAGGTGAGGGAGAGTCCGATGCATACCAGTCCGATCTCGATGCAGCGCAGGTACAGCGTGCGGCTCGACACCCAGTCGGGCCAATGCCGCTCGGCAATGGCGAGCGTGGTATTGTAGGCGAAGGCGGCGGCAGCGAGGCTGAACGCGAGTGGCCAGGCGGCTGTACCGGCGGCGGCCAGGGCATAGAAAGGAAGGGTGAAGAGCAACCAGCGGTAATGACGGACGGCGGCGTCGAAGATGCGCGCGGCGCCCTCGAGCATCGAACCGGCCCCGAACGCCGGATCGCGCGAGGCCAGCGACCACTCGCTATCGTGGTGAATTGTCGTGTTCATCGTCGCCCGCCGGTTCGAAGACGCGGTCGTTGGATTCAGCGGGCACCGCGAAACGCGTCGGGGGCGTCGATACGGGCCACGGCGCGGCTACCTCTCGTCCGGGGTTGGGGCGTTTTTCGCACGATGAGCTTGGTGATGGTTGCCGGCCGTGCTATTCCCGTTTCCCTCGGCGCTGGCTTCGCGCCACGCGAACGGCAGCTCGCAGACCGAGCAGACGACCCAGTCGCCGAAAAAGTCGCTGCGGACGTGTTCTCCAGAGCGACGGCAGTGGGGGCACCTGAGCAACATGGAGTTCTCCTGTCTTGCCGGGCGGGGGTGAAAGCCGGAAAGATGGCAGAGCAGACGGCATGCCGGATAACGCGAGCCGACTGGTCGGTCCGAAGCTGTTGTTATATAGATAGTTATGACATCGAGCTCGGAGGCCGCCGGGCCGGGGTCACCGGCGGATGTTACCCTGGAGTAACGCCGCTGGTAACGATAGCTCACCGACCGGCGACCGTTCGGCTGACTCGATGACGGATTTGGGGCAGGAGCGCGTCGGGTTGGATCTGGGACGGTCTCCCGACCGGGAGCCCGGCTGGCCACGACGCCACTGTGGCGGGACTCCTGGTAGGGCTCAATCCTCTTGCAACAGACCGTACTTCTTGCGCTTCTCCCACAGGTTCTTGCGTGAGATCCCCAGTGTCTCAGCGGCGCGCTGGATGCTGCCGTCGCAATCCTGCAGTGTTCTGCGGATGTACTCTCGTTGCGCGTCGGCGAGAGTGAGGCCTCGGGGCAGGCGAAAAGAGTCGGCCTCACCGGTGTCGCCCGCGGCGGTGACCTCGAGGGAGCCGAGCTCCGGCAGGTCGGACGGCTTCAGGGTGGGGCCATCGGCGAAGATCATGGCGCGCTCGATGACGTTGCGCAGTTCCCTCACGTTGCCGGGCCAGTCCCAGGCTTTGAGGGTCTCGAGGGTGTCGTCGTCGAGACTTTCCACCTGCTTTCGGAACTCGGCGTTGAAGACCTCACGGAAATGATCGGCCAGCAGGGGAATATCGCTCTTCACCTCGCGCAGCGGCGGCAGCTCGTGGGTGGCGACGCTGATACGGTAGTAGAGGTCGGTTCTGAATTCGCCGCTGCGAACGAGGGCTTCGAGGTCACGATTGGTGGCGGTGATGACCCGTTGGCTGACCTCGATCTCCTCCGTGCCGCCGAGTCGACGGAAGCGGCGCGACTCGAGAAAGTTCAGCAGCTTGGCCTGAAGCTCCAGGGATAGGTCGCCGATCTCATCGAGGAAGAGCGTGCCGGCGTCGGCGACTTCGATCAGGCCGCGCTTCGACTCGCGCGCGTCGGTGAAAGCGCCCTTCTGGTATCCGAACAGCTCGGCTTCCAGCAGGTTCGAGGGCAGGGCGGAGCAGTTGATCTCGACGAAGCGGCCGTCGGAGTGCGGGCTGGAGTAGTGGATCGTTCGCGCCACCAGGTTCTTCCCCGTGCCGCTCGCACCGAGGAGCAGGACGGTGGGGCGGGGGATCTCGGCGATGCGCCGCACGAACTGACGGATCTCCTCGATCCGCGGATGCTCGCCCAATATGGCGCGCAACGAGAACTCCTCCTGGCGGACCTTCTGGATCGTCGCCGCCTCTTCGCGGAGCGGCCGCTCTTCCAGTGCGCGGTTCAGGAGGGTGGTCAGCTCGTCCATGTTGACGGGCTTGGTGAGGTACTCGTTGGCGCCGGCCTTGAGGGCTTCGATGGCGCTTTCCAGGTCGGCGTGTGCGGTGAGGACGAAGATCGGAAGGTGGGGATCGGACTGTCGCAGCCGTCGCGTGACCTCGATGCCGCTGAGGCCCGGCATCACGAGATCGGTGATGATGGCATCGGGCGGCTCCTCGGCGCGCCGGTTCGACAGCGCTTGATAGCTGTCGAAGATCTCGTTCCGGAAGCGGCCCGACTTGCCGAGGTTGGCGGCCAGCAGCTTCGCGTAGGTGATGTCGTCGTCGAGGATGTAGACTTTCGGTATCATCGCTGCAATATTTATCGGCAGTTGCTGAAGTAACAAGCCCGGGCTTTCCGGCGCCGACCCCGCCCCAGCGAGACGTTAGCTCCACATGGATGATTCCTTCCAGGTCGTCCTGATTGACGACGACCCCGATCTCCGGAAGCTGCTCAAGCTGACACTCGAGTTCACCGCCGGCTGGCAGGTGTCCGCCGCCGCCGCCGGCGCCGAGGGGATCGAGATGGTTCGCCGCGTGAACCCCGACATCGCCGTGGTCGACATCATGATGCCCGACATGGACGGGTACGAGGTATGCCAGCGGCTGAAAGACGATCCGGCGACGGCGGACATTCCCGTGGTCTTCCTCACCGCGCGCAAAGAGCTGGACGAGGCCAGGGTCGAGGCTTGCGGCGCCCGTGGCGTGGTGATCAAGCCGTTCGAGCCGGAAGAGCTGGCGGACCAGCTCCGAACCCTCTGCGGAAGGGGTCCGTGAGATGGAGGAAGCGATGCCGGACGAGCCGCGGGACGTGGAGGAATTGCTGGCGGAGGTCTACCGCGAGTTTCGGGAGGGGTTGCCGGTCCGCCTGGAGGCTCTGCGCTCGGCGCTGACCCAATTGATCAAAGGGTGGGACGAAACGGCGGCGGACCTGTTCTACCGCACTGCCCACACGCTGAAGGGGACGGCGGCGTCTTTCGATGCCGACGAGCTGGTCACTCCCGCGACCGTGCTGGCGGACCTGGGCCTGCGTTGGGAGGAGAAGGGCACGTTGGACCGGGGGGAGATCGAGCAAGCCGTCGAAGAGCTGGAACGACTGGCGGCGGCAATTGAGGGTTACGTGGAACGCATGGAGGGCGAGGGGTCCGGATGAGCTCGGAGTCCGACACCGGTTTACAGGCGGCGCGTCTGGAGGTCGTCGGCGAGCTGGCCTCGCTGATCAACAGCACCTACGACCTGGACGAGATCTTCCGTACCGCGATCGAGAAGCTTCGCCGGGTGCTCGAGTTCCGGCGGGCGAGTGTGGTGCTGGTCTCCGCTGACCGAGCCAGCTACTACCTGCACACGCTGTTCGACGAGGCGCAGGGCGGATTCGTTCGGGAGGAGGGGGTCTTTCCGGTCGACCGTGGATTGACGGGCCAGGCGATACGGACAGGCGAAGCGATCCGGCTGGATACGTTTGCCGGCACTGATGGTATCCGCACGGGACGAGAGGAGAACGTGTCGGCTTTGATCGTGCCGATCCAGGTGGATGGGCAGGTCATCGGCACGCTCAACTTCGGCGCTCAGGACTCGGAGCGGTACGAGGAGGAGGATCTCGAACTGGCGGTGCTGCTGGGACGGCAGATCGCCACGTCGCTCCACTACTCCAAGCTGCTCGCGACGATTCGTGAGCAGCAGGAGGCGCTGGCGGCGGAGCACGAAGAGGTCGAGTCGGAGCGCAGCCGGCTGGAGGCGCTGGTCGACGCCAGCGACGCGGCGATCATGATGGTCGCGGCCGATCGGGTGGCCCACGCCAACAACGCCATGGCGGAACTGCTGGGCCTGCCGCGCGAGGTGGTGGTGGGGAGGCCGATAGAGGAGATCAACGCGGTTCTGTCGCGTTCGCTCTCGAGCCCCTCGGCGCTCGACGCGCAGAACCGCGCTCTGTCCGGCGGTGCACCGCTCAACGATCGGGTCGAGTTCGAATTCCCACGACGACTGGTCTGCCAGCGGACGGTGACGACCGTGCGGGGTAACGCCGACGAACCGCTGGGGCACCTGGTGCTGTACCGGGACGTGACGAAAGAGGCGGAGGCGGAGGCGGCCAAGAGCGAGTTCGTTTCTCTGGTCAGCCACGAGCTGCGAACGCCGCTCACCTCCGTGAAGACTTCGCTCAACTTGCTGGTGAGAGGCGCCGCCGGCGAGCTGTCCGCGGAAGTTCGCGAACTGCTCGAGATCGCACTGCGGAACCTGGACCGGTTGATCCGGTTGGTGGACGACCTGCTCAACCTGTCTCGGATCGAGAGCGGTCGCGTGGTGACGAAGCTGGCGCCGGTGCCGCTGGACGACGCGGTGGCGCGGGCGGTGGATTCGGTCGCCGGCTTCGCTCAGGAGCGCGGCGTATCTTTCGCCCACGACGAATCCGATGCGGGGCTCATGGTCCAGGCGGATGCCGATCGGTTGCAGCAGGTCATCATCAACTTGCTATCCAACGCCACAAAGTTTTCGCCCGAGGGCGGCCATGTCGGCCTGCGCTGGTGGAAGCAGGCTGATCAGGCCGTACTCGAGATATCCGACGAGGGACCCGGAATACCGGCGGACAATCTCGATGAGATCTTCGACAAGTTCCGTCAGTTGGAACGGACCGCGACGCGAAAGTACGGCGGTGCGGGATTGGGGCTGGCCATCAGTCGGACGATAGCCGAGGGTTTCGGCGGTGACTTGTGGGCGGAGAGCGAGGAAGGCAAAGGATCGCGATTCTTCCTTCGCTTGCGGCTGGCGCACGAGGGACCGAAGGAGCGGGCCGCGCCCCGCGAGGTTTCGGGTCCGCGATCGGTTCTTCTCGTGTTGGGCGATGCGGATCTGCAGCGGTTGCTGCGGTCCCAGTTCGATAGCAGCGGTTGGAAGGTGGCCGTCACCTCGGCCGGTACCGACGCGATGAGACGGGTCACAGATGGCGCCGTCGACCTGCTGGTGGTCGCGGTCGAGCTGGAGGACATGCACGGGCTCGAGTTCCTCCAGCAGCTTCGCGCCTCGCCCCGCAGCGTCGACATTCCGGCGCTTTTGTTCGGACCGGGGGGCGACCCGGCTCAGGCGGTGGCGTACGGCGCCGACGGTTGGCTGGCCGGCGATACCGACCGATTGCTGGTGGAGGCGAACCGGCTCGCGTCGGCGCCGCGCCGATCGCTGGTGCTGTTGATCGAGGACGACCCCGCGGTGAGACTGGGATTGGCGCGGGGGCTGCGCAGAGCGGGCTATGCTTGCCTCGAGACCGCCAGCGGCGCGAGCGCGCTGAGGCTGGCCCGCGAGCGGACGCCCGATCTGGTTCTGACCGATCTCCAGTTGCCTGGCATGGACGGCCTGGCCCTATTGCGCCAGTTCCGCAACGACCCCAACCTGGCGGATGTTCCGGCCATCGTGGTGACGGGCCACGCGGCGCAGGCGGAGAAGGACACCATCGCGTCGCTGCGAGCTCAGTTCGTTTCGAAGCCGCTGGCGACGGCGGTGGTCCTGCGGGAAATCGAGCGACTGCTGGGCTCCTGATCGCGATTCCTGTTAGTGATCCAACGGATATAGAGATGGAAAAGATCGTAGAGTGTGTTCCGAACTTCTCGGAAGGTCGAAACGACGCCGTGATCCAGAGGATCACCGATGCCATCGAGGCCGTTTCCGGTGTCCGGCTTCTCGATGTGGATCCCGGTCGCGATACCAATCGCACGGTGGTCACTTTCGTCGGCTCGCCCGAAGCGGTTGAAGAGGCGGCGTTCCGCGCCGTAGAGCGCGCGGCAGAGGTGATCGACATGAGGGAACATCAGGGGGCGCACCCGCGGTTCGGTGCCACCGACGTCTGTCCGTTCGTACCTGTTGCCGGCGTTTCCATGGAGGATTGTGTGGAGATCGCCCGCCGCGTGGGCGCACGGATCGGGGAGGAGCTGGAGATTCCGGTTTACCTGTACGAGGCCGCCGCCAGCCGGCCCGAGCGGCGCAACCTGGCCCGCGTGAGGGCCGGCGAGTACGAGGGGCTGGAGGAGAAGCTCGGCGACCCGGAATGGAAGCCGGATTTCGGACCCGCCCGGATGAACCCGACCGCCGGTGCCACCGCCGTGGGCGCCCGGGAATTCCTGATCGCGTACAACATCGACCTGAACACGATGGATCGACGCTACGCGAACGAGATCGCGTACGTGCTGCGCGAGCGCGGCCGCTGGAAGCGGGTCGGCAACACGGAGCCCTTCTACTACAAGGGCGAGGTGGTCCGCTTCCCCGAGGACGGAACGTACCCGTGCGGCCCGTGTGATTTCGTGGGCGGCTCCTTCGAGGAGCTCGAACGCCACTACCGCGAGGCGCACGGCGGCGACCTGGGCAAGCGATACGAGGATCTGGGGATCGATCCGGAGAATCCATCCGGTCCCGTCTTCATCGATGGGCTGTTCACCCATGTGAAGGGGATCGGCTGGGTGATCGAGGACTACAAGCGGGCCCAGATCAGCATGAACCTCACGGATTACAAGGTCGCGGCCCCTCACCAGGTCCTCGAGGCGGCACGTAGCGAGGCTGCAAAACGGGGCATCGTGATCACCGGTTCCGAGATCGTGGGGGTCATCCCGTACGCCGCGATGCGGGAAGCGGCGGTCTTCTACCTGAGGCGCATGCGCAAGTCCACCGGACTTCCGGTCCCCGACCTGATGGAGACCGCCATCCAGTCGATGGGGCTGCGCGATGTGGCGCCCTTCGATCCGGAAGAGAAGGTCCTGGCGATGCCTCGTGTCGACGGCCCGCTGGTCAACCGATCGACGTACGACTTCGTCGACGAGGTCTCGCGCGACACGCCGGCCCCGGGTGGCGGTTCGGTAGCGGCCCTCGCCGGGGCCCTGGGCGGTGCTCTGGCCGGGATGGTCGCCAACCTGTCGGTGGGGAAAGGCGAGTTCGACGCTCAGTACGAGGAGCTATGTTCGATCGCCGAACGAGCACAACAGGTGAAGGACGCGTTGGTGGTGGGCGTCGATGACGATACGAGCGCTTTCGACCAGGTGATCGACGCCATGCGCATGCCGCGAGATACGGAGGAAGAACGCCAGGCGCGGCAAGAGGCGATGCAGGAGGGATACAAGGCCGCCACCCGTGTGCCGCTGAAGACGGTCCGCGATTGCCGCGACGCCCTGGCCCTGTGTGTCGAGATGGCGGAGTTGGCCGACCCGGAGATGGTGAGTGACGTTGGGACCGGCGCTCACATGGCGGCCGCCGGTGCCCACGCGGCGGCCTACAACGTCCGCATCAACCTGCGCCACATCGGGGACGAGGACTTCAACGCCGAGATGAGCCGCTCGCTGAGCGCGTTGATCGAGGAGTGCGAGGCGCTGAAATCGAAGGCCGTGACGAAGGTCGATGCGGTGCTGGCGGCGAGCACCGCTTAGCGACGGTTACTCTTGGCGCAGCGCTTCCACCGGGTCGACCCGCGCGGCGCGTCGCGCCGGCAGCGAGGCGGCGGCCACCGCGATCATCATCAGGATACCCAACGAGGCGAGATAAGCCGCCGGGTCGTAGGTGGAGGTCGCGAACAGGAAGGTCTCCAGACCTCTGGCGGCGGCGATCGACAGGGCGAGTCCCAACGCCAGGCCGATCCCGGCCAGCTTGATGGCACGGCCCAGCACATCGGCCACCAGGCGTCCGCCGTCGGCACCCAGGGCCATGCGAATCCCGAACTCGCGGGCCCGACCCTCGACCAGAAAGGCGAGGAGCCCGTAAAGGCCGAACGCCGCCAACGCCAGGGCGAGCCCGCTCAGGCCGCCGACCAGTGCGGCGCGGAACCGCTCGCCGCTTTTCGTGCCGCTGAGCAGCTCGTCCAGCGTGGCGACGGTCTCCAGCGGCAGCTCGGGATCGAGCTCCCAGACGACGCGTTGCACGTTGGCGAGCAGCGCCCGGGGATCGCCCCGCGTCTCGATGACGAAGGTCATCCAGGGGAAGGTGGCCTGAGCGACGGGCGTGTAGATCTCCAGGGGCGTCGGCTGGCTGGGGCCGAAGTGGCGAACGCCCGCCAGCACGCCCACCACCTCGAACTCGATGCCGAAGGTCTCGATCCGGCGGCCGATGGCCGAGCGGTCGGGCCAGGCGCGGCGAGCGAGGGCGTCGTTGACCAGCGCGACTCGCGGCGCGTCGGCGTCGTCCGCCGGCCCGAAGCCTCGGCCTTCCAGCAGCGGAATGCGCAGTGTCTCGAAGTAGCCGGCACCGACCGCCCGCGCCTCGGCGCAGACTCCAAGCGCTTCGCCGCCTATCGTCACGTCGTCGCAGAGGTTGCCGCCGCTCAGCGGCAGTGTGCTGACCGCCCCGGCCCGGAGGACGCCGGGCAGGTCCGCCAGCCGCCGGGTCAGTCGATCGTAAAGGCGGAGCCGATCGGCGTCCTCTGGATAGCGGCGGCTGGGCAGCTGCAGACGGAAGGCGAGTCGGTTCTCCGTGGCGATGCCGGTGTCGACGCGGCTCAGGCGAACGAAACTCTGGAGCAGCAGACCGGCCCCCACCACGAGCACGCAGGAGAAGGCGACCTGAGCGACGACCAGGGCGCTGCCGGCCGCGCTGCGACCCGGCGAGCCGGCTGACGATTTGCCGCCCGCCTTGAGTAAAATATGCAGTCGCGCCTCTCGCAGACCGAGTGCCGGAATCAGGGTGGCGACGAGCGTCGTGACCGCGCACACGGCGAGGGCGAAGCCCACCACCATTCGGTCGATGGACACCAGCTCGCCCCGGGGTAGCGGCGTGGGCACGAAGGCGACGAACGCATCGGCCAGCCATGCCGCGAGAAGGATGCCGGCGGCACCCCCCGCCAACACCAGCACCGCGCTTTCCAGCAGCAGGTCGCGGGCCAGATGCCGGCGACCGGCGCCCAATGCCGCCCGGATGCCGAACTCGCGGGCGCGGGCCGCCGTGCGGGCGAGCAACATGTTGCCCAGGTTGGCACACATGATGAGCAGAACCAGTCCCGTGCATGCCAGGGCGAGGAAGAGCGGGGCGCGGAATGGGCCGGTCACGGCCTCGTCGAAGCGGCGGAGGAGCACGCCGCGCTCGGCGTTCGAGTCGGGATACTCGGCGCGCAGCCGGGCGGCGACGACGTCGAGCTGCTGCTGGGCCTCGTCGATCGTGACGTCGTCGGCGAGCCGCGCGACGGCGGTCAGGTTGCGGGAGCCGCGGCTCATGTCGCTGCGCAGCGGGATCCAGACATCGATGCCGCGCTCAGGGAAATGAAGCGGGTCGTACTCGAGTACGCCGATGACCGTGGCGGGCCGATCATGCAGGCGCACGGTGGTGCCCACCACGTCGGGCCGCGCGCCGAAGCGGGTGACCCACGTGGAGTGGGCGAGCACTATTACGGGCGGGCTCTCGGGTCTGAAGTCGGCGCGCGATGGCAGGCGACCCGCAACGGCGCGGAGGCCGACCGTCTCGAAGTAGCCGGGCGTGACGCGGCCAGCGACGGCAGCGAGTGGATCACCGGCATCGGTGAGGATGCGCCGTGTCGTGGCGACTCCGCCCATGGCGACGATGCCCGGCGTACCCTCGAGGTAATCGGCCAGATCGGGTGCCGAGAGGACACCCGAGGGCGTGGGCGAGCCCTCCCGGGTGCCGAGCCCGGCGACCAAACGGCCCGGCTCCTGATAGGGGAGCGAGCGGAGCAACACCGCCTCCACCACCGAGAAGACGGCGGTGTTGGCGCCGATTCCCGCGGCGACCATGACGATGGCGACGACGCTGAAAGTGGGGTTACGAACAAGCCGGCGGACGGCGTAGCGGAGATGCGTCCAGGCGCCTGTCATGTCGACTCCCGGGTGCTCGTGATGGTGTACGGGTTGCCTCGTTCTGGCAGCGGGTGCAAGCCACATACCGGCGGGGCCGTCGACAGGAACGCGGAGCGGCGCGGCCTCGTGCCTCGGACGCAGGAGTCCGCGTCCCGGCTCCGGGATGGCCGGTTCCGCTTCCGAACAGGGGGTCTGGTTCTCAGGGGCTCTAGTATTCTTGATCGGCGGTGAGGAAGCGGATCGGGGTCAGTCGTGGAATCGCGCTCTAAGCCGGGAGACCCAGGACTTCCACTCGTCGACCGCGGCCTCCTCGTCCGCCAGGTAGGCCATCGCGAGACCGGTCGGGAGCTCCATACGGCGGCGCACGCTTTCCCGCTCGACCGTCACCGTGAAATGGGTGTCGGGACCCAGATGGGCCGGGGGTTCCACCGAGACGACGGCGAGTCGCGAACTCGCTTCGCCCTCATCGTCCAGCGAGGCCGCGATTTCGTCGTGCAGCGCCCGGGCCGCTTCGCTCGCTTCCATGATAGGATTCTGGCGAAACGGGGGATTTCTGTCTAGCTTTGTGAGGTTGGCCGTAGCAGGGTTCCCCGCCGACTGATGAACAACGGCTTGAAATTCCGCGAATAGGATCTGCGATCAGGCGGAGGTACGGATGCGTCGACCAACTCTCGAACTCATAGGACTCCTGGTGCTGACCGCCGCGGAAGCCGTCGTGCTCTACTTTGTAAGCGACGCCGCGGCGCGGCTCAGCATCGGGCTTCTGCTCATCGCCCCGATCGTATGGATCTCGTCACGCATGGGGTTGAGCGACCTCATCACTCAATCACCATCGGCTCGTGTCCACAAGCGACGCTTCACTCGACTGCGGGGTCAGGTACAGCAGCTCCTGGACGAGATACGCCGACTCAACTGGATGGCGGTGGACGCCGAACGTGGTTTCCGCAACCGTGAGAAGGCGTTGCGCGAGATGGACATGATCGAGCAACGCCTGAAGGAGCTGATTCAAGAGATCCGGAGCACGGCCGGACAGATGGCCGCCGAGAGCGAAGTCGTGGTCGAACGTAGCGAGGGCGAGGCCCGGGCCACCTGAGTGGCCGACGGCGATCCCCACCCCTATCACGTATGAGTCCCAGCATACTCGAGATCTTCGCCGCGGACGCTCGCAAGTACACTGATCGTCTGCGTGGCGCCGTGGAGGGTGAAGATGGACCGGACGCCGACGGGGTACGACGGGCGTCGAGACGTCTCCATCATGCCGCGGTGCTGGCCAACCACATACCGGTGATCGAAGCCGCGCAGGCCCTGCAGAAATCGTCGGTACAGGTGATCGCCGGCAAGCGCGTGCTGTCGGACGATCTGCGATCGACGTACGTCGAGATGCTCGATGCGCTGGATGCCGTCGTGACATCGCTCCCCGACCGAAACGAGGGTGCGGAACAGCGGCTGAAGGACGCGACGGAGAGGCTGGCTGGCGGACCGGCCGAGGTCGCCATGGCGCCCGAGGCCGAGGTCGGCGCGGGGTCCGCCGATTCACCCACCGTCGAGCTCGAGCAGGACGAGGCGGACGTGGTGTTGCGGGCCCTGATCGATGATCTGGGTGACGCCGTGGAACGGTTGGAGAATGATCCGCGCGATCGGGAGCCACTCAAGGCGATGCTCCGCAAGATCCGGCGACTGCGTGAGCTGGGCCGCGTCGAGATCCTCTCGCCCGAGGACAAGGCGCTGGGCGCGGTGGAGGAGCTGATCCTCCAGATCGCCGATCTCAATGCCACCGTCGGACCCGGCTACCTGACGGTGTTCCGTCACGCCCGCGAAGTGCTCGAGGGGATGCGCGGCGACGGCGGCGAAGCCGCTCCCTCCATCACCCAGGTCGGCGGCCGCGCGGTCGAGGTCGACCGACTCAAGGAGAGCGTGCTCGAAAAGGTCCGCCGCGCTCGCCAGGTCGTCTGGGTCAGCGACCTGTTTTATCCGGACGGACCTCACGTCGTCGCTTGCCCGATCGCCGAGGAGAAGGCGGGCTCGATCGAAGAGTACTTCCTCAATGAGGCGACCCAGCGTCTGGAGCGTTGCCAGAATCTTCAGCGTTCGATGCTCGAATCGAATCCGGAGCAGATGCGTCTCTCCGGGGAGTCGCTCGCTCATACGCTTCGCCACTTGAGGGAACGAGCCGCAGCGTTCAACCATGGAGGCATGGGACGGGTCACCCGGCGTGCCGCCGCCGCGCTGCGGGCCCAGCTAGTCAAGCCTCCGTCCCAGGTGCGGCGCATCGCCACCGGTCTGGGCGACGTCCTCACCCATCTCCGCGCCTATATCGAGACCGAAGACACGACCGCCCGCAGGAAGGCGATCAAGGACGCCGAGGAGGCGCTCAACCTGGCGGTCCTCAGCGGCGAGCCACAGGCACAGCCCGAAGCGGCCGTCGAGTTCGATCCCGACGCCGCCCTACAGCAGGCGCTGGCTCTCAGGACTCGCATCGACGAACGGCTCAAGGGACTCAGCGGTCCACAGGTCGATGAGCTCCGGGGTGACCTCGAGGAGCTGTTCGATCTGCTCGCTCTGTACGTGGCGGCTTCGGCCGAGCGACACTGATCGGTGGGTCGGTGGGTCAGCGGGTTACTGCGTTAGTGGGTGAGTGCGTTAGTGGGTTGGTGGCTGGCGAAGTGCCTGTCGTCGCGGCGCGCTGAGAGTGTCTCAGCTTCTCTTGTTTCGCGCCTTCTTCTCGTCGTCGTCGTTTTCGTCTTCCTTATCGACTTCCTCTTCCTCGTCGTCGTCTTCTTCTTCTCTATCTTCTTCTTCTTCTTCTTCTTTCTCTACCTCGGCCTCTTCCTCTTCTGCCTGGTCTGCTTTCTTCGCCTCCGCGTCTTCCCCGTCCCCGTCGTCGCCTTCGTCATCGGTCTCGCGCAGAGCGGCGTCGATCTGCTGCATCGCCGCGTCGTCAGCGCCGGCCGCTGACTTCTTCTCTTCCTCGGGTGGTTCCGGCTCCTCGCCCTCGGGGGTCTCTTCAACGGAGCTGTCGGCGGCCGCGGCCTCCGCCTGAGCCTCCAGCTCGTCGAGCATCTTCTCTGTTTCGTCTTCCTCCTCGGTCTCCGTTTCGTCGGTGGCTGTGATGTGGCTGCCGCTCGGATTATCGCGGGAGGCGCGGGGCATGACGATCTGGGGCTGAACGACCTTGCCGGAGCGGCCGGCCTCCTCCACGGGGGTGGGCACACCGGCCGACTTGCGGATACCGTCGATCAGATCGCGCATCTGGGCGGCCAGCCGGTCGAGCTCGGCCTGAGCGTGCCGCGGGGCGATCTTGCCCTCGCGGCCCTCGATGGCGACGCGGTTCATGTTGCGAACCTGTTCGAGCATTCGCTCGGTGGCCGATCGTAGACGGCCGTACTTCCGGCGGTCGAGGCCCCCCGACTTGCTGCGCAGCTGCTCGAGCACGGGGTTCTCGACCTCGGGCTCATCCCCGGACTGTGACAGGTAAAGCGTACCGACGTAGATGGCGACAGCGGCCAGGACACGTACGAACAGATGCTCCTGAGGTATGGCGGCAACGGCCAGCGCCAGGAGAACTCCGCCGAACCCAACGACCCCCCAATTGATAATCGCGTCCCCTGTCGGCTTGTGCTCGGCCATCGCTGGGGCCTCCGACGTCGTTCCTGTTTAGTTGCACTCAAGGCCGGAGCGGCGGGAGAGGCAAGACTCGTTATACTATGCAATTTCGAGGCGACGGATGCTAGAGGCTGCCGAGATTGCGCTCCGAGGCCGGGGCGGCAGATTGTGGGTGGGTAAATGGAAGTCGTTCGCGATGGGAGAAGGGCATGGCTAAGGGGTTGTCAGGGGAAGACCGGATCATTCGTGTGGCGCTCTGTCAGCGCAACCTGTTTGTCGGTGACATACCGGGTAACGTGGCGAAGATCAGGCAGAGCCTGGCGGGGGTGAAGGACGCGGGTGCGGACCTGGTATTGTTTCCGGAGCTCACGATCACGGGCTACCCGCCGGAGGATCTGCTTCTCAAGCCATATTTCGCCGAGAAAGCCGCGGCGGCGCTGTACGAGCTGGCGAACGAAGTGGAGGATGTGGTCGCGGTGGTGGGATTTCCGCAGCTGCTCGACGACCTGTTCAACACGGCGGCCGTGATCGCGGGCGGCGAGGTCGCTGCGGTGTATCGAAAGAGGTACCTGCCGAATTACGGGCCGTTCGACGAGCAGCGCTATTTCGCCCGGGGCGACGACGCCCTGGTGCTGGACATGGACGGCGTGAAGGTCGGAGTAACGATCTGCGAGGACCTCTGGTACCCGGGCGGACCCGCGGAGTGGGCGGTGCTGGATGGAGACGCCGACGTCCTCGTGAACCTGTCGGCTTCCCCGTATCATCGCGGGAAGGGCCCTGAGCGCGAGGAGATGCTGGCGACCCGCTGCGAGGATTACAGCTGTTACCTGGCCTTCTGCAACATGGTGGGCGGCCAGGACGAGCTGCTGTTCGACGGGCACAGCGTGGTGATCGATCCTCGCGGTGTGGTGCTGGGCCGCTGCCGGCAGTTCGAAGAAGACACGCTGGTGATGGACCTCGACTTGCGCGGCGTCTCGCGCCGAAGACTTCACGATCCGCGCTGGCGCCAGCGCCACGGCAGCAAGAGGGATCAGGTTCGTGTCGTGCCCGTGCGTCGGGCGCGCCGAAAGAAACCGAAATTCGAGATGTCTCCGCCGGTCCAGGTGGTGCGGGACGAAGCGGAGGTGTATGCGGCGCTGGTGCTCGGAACCGCCGACTACTTTCGCAAGAACGCTTTCGACCACGCCGTACTGGGAGTTTCCGGTGGGATCGACTCGGCGCTGGCGCTGGCCGTCGCGGTGGATGCGTTGGGCAGCGAGGCGGTGACCGCGGTCTCGATGCCTTCGCGCTACACGGCGCAGCACAACCGCGAGGACGCGGCCGAATGCGCGCGCCGGGTCGGCGTGGATTTCAAAGAGCTCCCCATCGACGGGGTGTTCGGCTGTTATCTCGACGCCCTCGAGGAGCCGTTCGCCGGAACCGATCCCAACGTCGCCGAAGAGAACATCCAGGCGCGCATTCGCGGCAACGTCCTGATGGCGCTTTCCAACAAGTTCGGCTGGCTGGTGCTCGCCACCGGCAACAAGAGCGAGTACAGCGTCGGATATGCCACCCTCTACGGTGACATGGCCGGCGGCTTCGCCATCCTCAAAGACGTGTCGAAGACCTGGGTTTATCGGCTGGCGCGATGGCGCAACCGGACCGAAGAGGTCGTTCCGCCGCGCGTGCTGGAGAAACCGCCGACGGCCGAACTGCGCGCGGGCCAGCTCGACAGCGATACTCTCCCTCCCTACGAGGTCCTCGACCCGATCCTCGAGGCCTATGTCGAGGAAGACCGCTCGCCGGAGGAGATCGAGAAGATGGGCTTCGATCGCGAGCTCGTCTATCGAGTGGCGGAGATGGTCGATCGGGCCGAATACAAGCGGCGACAGGCGCCACCGGGGATCCGCATCTCGCCGCGGGCCTTCGGCAGGGACCGGAGATTGCCGATCACGAACGGCTACCGGAGCGGAGTAGGGAGTGGGGACTAGGGAGTGGGGAGCAGGGGAGCAGGGAATAGGGAGTAGGGGTGTGTGTACGGGCATCCAGGGCGTGGGCTTATTCCGATACAGGCTTGTGGTTTTGCGGCTTTGAGTCGTACGTTTCGGAGGATTTGAACGGAGGTTCTTCGATGACGTACGTGGGGCTGGATCTGGATATCCTGGAGGAGCTGTGCCGGGACGGGCGGGCTTCGTTGCGGACGATCGCCGAGCGGCTGGACGTCTCGACGTCGACGGTGAGCCAGCGGGTGAAGCAGCTGGAGTCGAAAGGGGTGATCCAGGGGTACCGGCCGGTGTTGGACTACGGCAAGCTGGGCTATCGGCTGACGGCGATAACGAAGATCAAGGCGCGGGGTGTGGACATCCCGCGGATCGTGGAAGAGCTGGTGAAGGAGGAGACGCTGGTAGACGTGTACGAGATAACCGGTGATTACGATGTCCTGGTGGTCGGGAAGTACCCGGACGAGGAGAGCATGAACCGGGAGATCAAGCGGATGCTGGCGCATCCGGAGATCGAGGGGACCAACACATCGATCGTGCTCTCGATCGCCAAGGAGGGTGGGGACCTGGAGCTCCGCGCGCTGGCTCCGGAGGGCTGACGGCGCGGACGAACGGACCGGACCCGGCACACCCCACGGCGTACTGTACACTGCACACCGCACACTGCACACTGCACACCGCACACCGACCTATGGCCGACCTTGACCGGTACTGGAAGCGACTCTACGAGCTGCCGGGGATCGTGAAGCGGCCGGAGCGGGCGAAGCTCGACGCGTTGAAGGAGGTGGGCTCGCGCGTGCTGGTGGAGGAGCGCACGGACTACCAGCGCGTCCTGCTGATCGAGACTCCGAAAAAGGAGCTCATGCTGCTGCTGGACGGCGAGATCCAGTTTTACAGTGGCGACGAGCATCGGTTTCACGAGTCTCTGGCGTTGGTTCCGTTCCTCTATCGGCCGGCTCCGATCCGGCGCGTCGGGGTGATGGGCGGCGGCGACGGGCTGGCGGCCCGGGAACTGTTAAGGCACTACGGGGACGAGGTCGAGCGGATCCAGATCGTCGACATCGATCCCGCGGTGACCGAGATGGCGAGGAGCGTGCCGGAGCTGGTGGAGCTGAACGGCGGCAGCCTGTTCGACGAGCGCGTCGAGGTGATCAATGCTGACGCGCTCACGTTCGAGCCCGACGGGCCGTTCGACCTGATACTGTGTGACTTGCCGGACCCGACGAGCCCGGTATTGGGTCGGCTGTACAGCCAGGAATTCTATCGCCGGCTGCGAGGCCAGCTGGATGCGAACGGGCTGTTGTCGGTTCAGATCATCTACGTGCCACCGCTGTACGACGGGGTGCTTTCGACTTTGCGCAGTGTGTTCCCGGCGGTGGAGGAGTATGCGGTCTGGATGTACAGCTTCGTGCGGGCGGGTTTCGGACTGTGCGGGTTAGGGAAGCTGACGCGCCGGCATCCGCCGCCGCCCGCTGCGCGCCATCTGACGCCGCCGGCGGTCGAAGGGATGTTCTACTTCGCGCCCGACGAACCGCGGACCGAAACGACGGACATCAGCACGATGGAGAACATGAAAGTGCTGGACTGGTACGAGTCCTACCTGCGGGAGCACTTCGAGGAGCGGATCCTGTATTACTGAGCGTTCGCGGAGGCGTAGCGAAGGGGCCGCCGCGCCGATGGGTTGGGGAGAACGACACAGAGATCGCCCGGGACGCACTCCGAACCTGGATACTTGCTGAGACCGTCGATCGCTCAGGCCGCGTTCTCCGGGAAGCCCCTGAAGATCAAGTCACTCTCGTGCCGTTCCGGGCCCAACCGGTCGAGCACGTAGTCGCGAGCGCGGACCGCCCGCTCGGCCAGCGCGCAGCTCACGATGTCGACCGACGCGTATCCGTATTCCGGATAAGTATGGATAGCGAAGTGAGATTCACGGATCGGCAGGAAAACGGTCAGCCCCTGTCTCGGGTAACGATAGGTGGCCGGCTCCGCGAGCGGGTGCAGGGAGGCTGCGGCAGCAGCGCCGGTCAGGAGCTTCCCGATGCGGTCGGGGTCGTTCAGGAGCTCGGAGTCGATGCCGTACATGTCGAGCATGACATGGGTCAGCACGGCGCGCTCCGTCGCCGCCTCCGGTGGAGCCACCCTGTGCATTTTCACCCCCCTGAGGTCTGCGCGGTAACTGGCGATCCGGTGGAATAGAGTGAATAAGAAAAGTAAGGATGCGCCCCCGCGCAACCCGCGAAAAAAGGGCCCGAAGTGCAGGTTTCACGCCAGAATTCCGGCCTGCCGCGTCCGCTTCCTCAGCTCTCGATTCGGCTATCGAACGGGATCGGGTTCGTGATGCAGTAGACCCCCGGACAGCGCTCGTGGGCGAGCTGTCGGATCTCCTCGAGCTTCGAGGCCGACGCTTCCGACTCGACCCTCAGCGTGGCGTTCATCCCCTCGGTGACCGGCCGGTCGGCAACGCCCATGGGGCTGCTGAGGTCGATCGGGTTCTCGACCCGAACCTCCAGCGACTTCAGCTCGACCTCGTGCTCGGCGGCCACGGCGGCGAAAGTGCCGGAAAAACAGGAGGCGAACCCGAACATGCAGTAGGAGACGGGATCGGGTCGGAGCCCGGAGCCGCCCATGAAGGGTGCGAAGTCGGTCTCGACCGAAACGCTGCCGTTGGGGTACTCGACCTCGGCGCTGAACTGTGGGGCGCCCTCTTCGAAGTTCCAGCGGCCATTGATCGCCTTGAGCTTGATCGCCTCGCCGGGATCTTTTTCGATCGCGGACGCGAATTTCTTCATCGCATCGACATCTACATTGTTGATTCTGGACATCTTCACTCCTCTTTTCGCTGGTTTCGTTCTGTATCCAGGCGCGCCCGCGCCGCCGGTCGATGGACTGCGACGCGAATGCTTCCGCGCCGTCGGCGTGCCGCTAATATGTGGGAATCGAGGCCGGTCCCGGGGCACGTCATCATCGCAGGGCCACTCGGACGAGGTGATGAGGTATAGTCGAAGACTATGGGTCGGGTGAGAGCGTGACAAGCCGAGCGCATCGAAGCGTGGTCGTCGCACCCACGGCGTTCAAGGGGACGATGGGGCCGGCGACGGTCGCCCGGGCGATGGTTGCCGGGGTCCGCCAGGTCTGGCCCCGGGCCGAGACGTCCGAGCGTCCGCTGTCCGATGGAGGGAACGGCCTGCTGGAAGCTTGCCGCGCCCTGGAGGAGGGCCAGCTGGAGCCGATCGTGGTCCAGGGGCCGCTGGGTGCGCCGGTCCGGGCCGTGCTGCTCCGTCAGGGCTCGCGAGTCGTGATCGAATCGGCAGAGGCCTGCGGGCTGCACCTGGTGCCCGAATCGCGCCGTGACCCGATCGGCGCGACCACGTTCGGTGTGGGCGAGCTGCTGCGTGCGGCGGTCGCCGGTGGAGCCGGGTCCATCGTTCTGGGATTGGGAGGTAGCGCCACGGTGGACGGCGGCTCCGGCATGGCCCGCGCTCTGGGGTGGGAGTTCCTCGACGGTCGCGGCCGGCCGCTGCCGCCGGGCGGCGGCGAGCTCTCGCGCCTGGCGTCCCTCAAATCGCCCCCGAGGTGGTCGATCGAGGTCACGGCGCTGTGCGATGTGGAGAACCCGCTGGTGGGACCGTTGGGCGCGGCCCGGGTCTACGGGCCGCAGAAGGGGGCTGACGCCCGCCAGGTAGAGCTCCTCGAGGCCGGCCTCGCTCGATTGGCCGAGGTAGTGGAGACGGAGCTCGGCGTAGGAGTCGCCGACTTGCCCGGCGCCGGCGCCGCAGGTGGCCTGGGCGCCGGCTGCCGCGCCTTTTTGGGCGCGCGCCTGGCCTCCGGGGCCGATTGGATGCTGGAGCGGGCCGGGATCGAGGGGCTACTGGCGTCGGCCGACCTCGTCGTAACGGGCGAGGGCCACTTCGATGCTCAGAGCCGGATGGGCAAGGTGACAGGGAAGGTGCTGGTGGCCGCGGCGGCGGCCGGCGTGCCGGCTCTCCTGGTCTGCGGCCGGATCGACGGCCCACTGCCCGACGGGGTGGAGGGGATGCAGGGGGCGGGGGCCGCCGGCCAGCTGGAGACGGAGGACCTGGCGGAGCTGACCGCAGCGGGTTGCCGCGCCCTCGACGAAGGGGATAGACTTTGAACCGCTCGCAACGCAAACGAATCGCGTACCGATCCGGGTAGCGGAGAAGAGAGATCACATACATGTCGAACGGAGACCTGATGGAGAAGCTGGTGTCGCTGTGCAAGCGCCGTGGCTTCGTCTTTCAGTCGTCGGAGATCTACGGCGGCCTGGGCTCGGTCTGGGACTACGGGCCGCTGGGCGTGGAGCTCAAGCGCAACGTCAAGGACCGCTGGTGGCGGGACATGGTGACGACGCGAGTGGATATAGAGGGGCTGGATGCCGGGATCCTGATGCACCCCGACGTATGGGTGGCCAGCGGGCACGTGGAGGGGTTCACCGACCCTCTGATCGAATGCAAGAACTGCCACCGCCGCTTTCGCGCCGATTTCGTCGAGGGTGACCAGTGCCCGTCTTGCGGAGTGAAAGGCGAGTTCACGACTCCCAGGATGTTCAACCTGATGTTCAAAACCTTCATGGGGCCGGTGGAAGACGAGGCGGCGCAGGTGTACCTGCGGCCGGAAACGGCGCAGGGCATCTATGTGAATTTCCTGAACGTGCTCAACTCGTCGCGCCAGAAGATCCCGTTCGGCATCGCGCAGATCGGCAAGGCGTTCCGCAACGAGATCACGCCGGGGAACTTCATCTTCCGGACGCGCGAGTTCGAGCAGATGGAGATGCAGTACTTCGTCAAGCCCGGCACCGACCAGGAGTGGTTCGACTACTGGCGGAACGAGCGGCTCGAATGGGTCCGGTCGCTGGGGATCCGCGCCGAGAAGCTGCGCCTCGAGCAGCATACGCGAGAGGAGCTCGCCCACTACGCGTATGACGCGTACGACATCCAGTACGAGTTTGCGTTCGGCTGGCAGGAGTTCGAGGGAATACACAACCGCACCGACTACGATCTTGCCGCTCATCAGAAACGCTCGGGCAAGAAGCTGGAGTATTTCGACCAGGCGTCCAACGAGCGATACACTCCATACATCATCGAGACATCCGGCGGTGTCGACCGTCTGATGCTGGTCCTGCTGGCCGACGCGTATCGCGAGGAGGAGGTGGAGGGCGAGACGAGGGTGTTGCTCGCCCTGCAGCCCCAGCTGGCGCCCGTCAAGGCGGCGATATTCCCGCTGGTCAAGAAGGATGGGATGCCCGAGGTGGCGCGGAAGATTCACGACGACTTGCGTCAGCGGTTCCACACCTTCTACGACGAGTCCGGTTCGATCGGCCGCCGGTATCGACGGCAGGACGAGGCGGCCACACCGTTCTGCATCACCATCGACGGTCAAACGCTGGAGGACGATACGGTGACGGTCCGGGATCGTGACACGCTGAAGCAGGATCGAGTGGCCACCGGGAAATTGGGCGAGTACCTGGCAGACAGGCTGGGCGGGTGAAGGTCTGGGTCCGAGCCGGGGGGTGCTTCTGCTGAGACGCCTGTTCGCACTGGGCCTCGGCGCCGCCGTCGGCGCCTACCTGGTTCACCGCCGGCAGCGCGACCTGGCGGCCGAACCGCGTACGATCCGGGGTCCCGACGGCCGGTCGATCGAGCCTCGCTTCGTCGAGCTCGAAGGTGGCGAATGCGTTCCCGTGGTCGACGTCGGTTCCGGTCCGGCGGTTGTGCTGGTGCCCGGGCTGACCGGAGACCACCAGGTGTTTCGGTACCAGATCCCAGCGTTCACCGAGCGCTACCGGGTCATCGCACCGAACCTGCGCGCCGACTTCGAGGGAGTCGACGCGAACTTCGACCAGTTCGCGGCCGATCTGGGCACCGTGCTGGACGAGCTGGGTGTGTCGTCGGCGACGCTCCTGGGCCTCTCCTTCGGTGGCCCGATCTGTTTGCGCTTCGCCAGGCTGCACCCCGACAGGGTCGAGGCACTGATCCTGACCAACACGCTGGCCCGGCTGGATCTTTCTCACGTCGGCCTGAACCGAACGCTGCTGATCCCGTTGGCTCGCTGGTCGACGCGCCATCTGCCGGTCCGGATGATGCGGAGGCTGGCGGAGTTGTGGGGGGACTGGCGCGTGTGGGTCTACGATCCGTCGCCGGGCAACGACCGGATCATCGAGTACGAGCTCACGGCGCCGGTGCGCATACCGACGTCGGTGGGCACACTTCGCATGGCGACGTTCAAGGACCGCGACCTGCGCGGGGGGCTGCCGGAGATAACGGCGCCTGCCCTGGTCATCGCAGGCGCCACCGACACCTACACGCCCAACGATTGGCAGCGCGAGATCGCGGACCTCCTCCCGGCAGCCACATACGCGGAGGTCCCGAATGGGGGACACCTGTCCTTGATCTCGCAGGCGGAGACGTTCAACCGGATGGTGCTCGAGTGGTTGGAAGAGGTGCGCAGCAGTGCCGACCGGCGACGCTCGACCACCGAAACCGCATGAGGGCCAGGCAAAGTGACTTCGCGATCTGAAGTCTTCGGGTCCCGTTGGGGAATGCTGCTGGCCATGCTGGGGATGGCCGTCGGGACGGGCAACATATGGCGCTTCCCGCGGATCGTCGCGACCAACGGCGGCGGCGCTTTCCTTATCGCCTGGGTCTGCTTCCTGCTGCTGTGGTCGGTGCCGCTCATCCTGGTCGAGTTCGCCATGGGCAAGGCCTCGCGCTCCGGGACGGTGGGCGCGTTCGGCAAGCTCATCGGCCGCAAGTTCGCCTGGATGGGGACCTGGGTCGGCTGGTGCGCGACGGCGATCATGTTCTACTACAGCGTGGTGATGGGTTGGTGCATCCGGCACTTCGTGGCCACGCTGACCGGCGCCATACCCGGCGCCACGCCGGAGGCCTTCTGGAACGGGTATGCGGGGTCGTCGGGAGCGCTGCTCACCCACGGCATCGCGATCATCCTGGGTGTGGCCGTGGTCGCTCGAGGCGTTCGAGGGATCGAGAAGGTCGCGAGCATTCTGATCCCCAGCCTGGTCGTGCTGGTCATCGCTCTGGCGATACGGGCCGTCACGCTGCCCGGCGCCGTTCGCGGCCTGAACTTCCTGTTCACTCCCGACTGGTCGCAACTGCTGAGCTATCGGGTCTGGCTCGAGGCGCTGACCCAGAACGCGTGGGACACGGGTGCGGGGTGGGGGCTGATTCTGACGTACGCGGTCTACATGCGTAAGAACGAGGACACGACCCTCAACGCGTTCACCCTCGGGTTCGGCAACAACTCGATGTCGCTGCTGGCGGGCATCATGGTGCTGTGCACGGTCTTCGCCATGCGTCCGGACGCCGCGTCCGAGATCGTCGGGGCCGGCAACGAAGGGCTCACGTTCATCTGGGTTCCGCAGCTGTTCTCGACCATGCCGGGCGGTCGATTCTTCATGGCGCTGTTCTTCCTCGCCCTGGTGTTCGCCGCCTGGACCAGCCTGATCTCGATGATCGAGCTCGCCACGCGGGTGCTGGTCGACGCTGGGGTGGCGCGGCGTCGAGCGATATTCTGGGTGGGTGGCGTTGGCTTCCTGGCTGGAGTGCCCAGCGCCCTCTCCCTCGAGTTCCTCCGCAACCAGGACTTCGTCTGGGGCGTCGGTCTCATGCTGTCAGGCTTTTTCTTCGCGTTCGCCGTGATGAAATACGGCGTGCGACGGTTCCGGCTCGAGTTGATCAACGGCCCTGGCGCCGATGTCCACATCGGTCGGTGGTGGGAATGGGCGATCGGCCTCTGCCTGGTCGAGGCGGTCGTACTGATCGTCTGGTGGTTCATACAGGTGCGCGGGACGGGGTGGTCGACGGCGCTGGACCCGGTCAGCACCTACAGCATCGGGACGGTGCTGCTGCAGTGGTCCGTCGTGCTCGTCGCATTCTTGCTGCTCAACCGCTGGCTCGGCGGCCGATCCGGCGCCAGGGACGGACCGCCGATCGAGCCGAACGATTGATGCGAGGTGGGCCGAGGAGCGGCGCATGAGGGATCGGCGGTCGGAATCCGGTCGGCTGACGCCATACGAGCTGGTGTTCGGGAGCACCAAGCTGGCGGAGGACGAATTCCCGACGATCGCTGCAGAGGCGGAGCGTAGAGGGATCGAAGCCGGGAAGCGCGACCGCTTCGCGCAGCTGGAGAGCGTGGCGCACCTGATCGGCCGGCTGGTCCCGGAGACGGCGGAGATGGCCGCGTTCGATCGCTATCTGGACACCCTTTATCATTGCTTCCATTTCTGGCGCTCCGGGCTCCAGCTGGTCACGCTCGAGGAGGCGCTGGCGCGGAGTCTGGTCGAGGACCCGCCAGACCTTTCGGGCTGGTCGCCCGGCGCGCGAGGCGGCCTTTACATCGAGCTGCCGCGCAACCTGTTCTGGGCCGACGTCATCGCCAACGACCCGCCGGAGCCGGTCGAGGGCATGTTCGTGCGGACCGATCGCGACGGGGATCGATCGGTGATCGAGATCCTGCTGGTCCTCGGGATGCGCGCCGACCGGCCGGGTTTCAGTACGGCCGGCCTGACGGTGGAGCTCGAAGAGCTGTCCGGCTCCGAGCCCGATGCCTTTCGATCGGATATCCCCGGAGCCGATCTGGCCGGCCTCTATTCCCTCGGCCGACCCTCGGAGGCGGTCAGCCTAGCGCTGGCATCGCTCTGGTACATGGAGCGATACCCCGAGGCGGCGGAACGAGTCGAGGCGGACGCAGCGGCCGAATCGTCTGCGGTCGATGTCGGACCGACCTCGCTGGACCACGTCAGGCTGCAGCTGAACGAGCGGGACCGCGAATGACTACCGGGATCCGTTTCTGCCGCATCTTCGGTTTCGAGGTCCGCATCGATCTCTCCTGGTTCGTCGTGTTCCTGCTGGTGCTCTGGACGTTCGCCCAATCGGAGTTTCCACGCCGGGTTCCCGGTCTCGAGCCAGTGGAATACGTGATCATGGCGTGGGCCGGAGCGGTGCTCTTCTTCGGCTCCGTCTTTCTACACGAAGTGGCTCACTCGGCGGTGGCCCGGGCGCGGGGCATCCCGGTGGACGGGATCACGCTCTTCGTCTTCGGCGGGCTGGCCCGCATCCGTGCCAACGCGGAAACGCCGCGCGACGAGTTCCTGATCACCATCGTCGGACCGTTCTCCAGCGCGGTGCTGGGACTCTTCTTTCTCGGTCTGGCCCAGCTGGGCCGCGAGCTGGGTGCCACACCGGCGCTGACCGGTGTGGCCGATTACCTGGCGCTTCTCAACTTCATCCTCGCCGTCTTCAATCTCATACCGGGCTTCCCGTTGGACGGAGGACGGCTGTTCCGTTCTGCCGTATGGCACTTCTCGAAGGACATCCGCCGGGCGACCCGCTGGGCCGCGTACAGCGGTCGCGGCTTTGGACTGCTCATGGTGGGGGTGGGCATATTGAACCTGTTCGGCGGCTACCTGGTCAGCGGGATGTGGCTGGTGTTCATCGGCTGGTTCCTGATCCAGGCGGCGGAGTCCGGATATCGACAGCTGGTGCTGCGGCGTATCCTGGAAGGCGTGCAGGTGCGGGAGGCGATGACCCGCAGCCCTGAGACGGTGAGGCCCGGGCTCACGTTGCGTGACGTGGTCGACGACTACTTTCTCAAACGGCGCTACAACGCGTTCCCGGTGGAGGACGGCGATGGCAAGACGCTCGGTGTCATCACGCTGAGCCAGGTCAAGGGCGTCGAGCGGGAGAAATGGCCGACGACGACGGTGGCGGCCACGATGATGCCGGTCAGCGATGCCGTGACGGTGAGGGCGGAGGATTCGCTTGCGGAAGTGTTGAGCAAGCTGGAGAGCGTAGGGGTGGGACGTGCGCTGGTCATGGATCACGATCACCTGGAGGGCGTGATCACGCGCGCCGACATCGCGGGCTGGCTGGATCGGTACCAGCAGCTTCACTGATCGAAGGACGACCGAAAGGACGAGCGACCGTGTCAGCCAGGAAGAAGACGGGAAACGGAGGATCGAGCGGGGGGAAGCGATCGGGGCAGGCCGCCGCCGATCGAGCTGCGGCGATCGTCCAGCGGCTGGCTGAGGCCTACCCGGCCCAGATCGAGCTGGAATTCAGCAACCCGCTGGAGCTGGCGGTGGCGACGATCCTCTCCGCGCAGTGCACGGACGCGCGTGTGAACGAGGTGACTCGGGACCTTTTCAAGAAATACCAGAGCGCGGAGGATTACGCCGATGCCGACCCGGAAGAGTTCCAGGAGGAGATCCGGTCGACCGGCTTCTTCCGCAACAAGACGAAATCGATCCTCGGCTTCGCCCGGGCGCTGGTGGAAAGGCACGATGGCGAGGTGCCGAAGACGCTGGAGGAACTGGTCGAGCTGCCGGGGATCGGCCGCAAAACGGCGAATGTCATCCTGGGCTCGGGCTTCGGCATCGACGAGGGGATCGTCGTTGACACGCACGTCAAGCGTGTCTCTCAGCGCCTCGAGCTCACGGAGGCGAGCGAGCCGGAGAAGATCGAGCGCGACCTGATGGAGGTCGTACCTCAGGAGCGGTGGAACAGCTTCGGGCTCAGAATGGTGCTGCACGGACGTTATACATGCCACGCGCGGAAGCCGAAGTGCGACGGTTGTCCGCTGGAGGAGCTGTGCCCCAGCGCGCACACCGTTTGAGCGAGGGCCGAATACCTGAACGGTTGCGGTGTATAGCCTAAAGAAGCGGGAGTCGAGGAAATGGAACTGAATCGCGACGAAGCGCTCGCCCTGATGCACGAGTACACGGCCAACGAAAATCTGCGTCGACACATGTACGCCGTCGAAGCGGCGATGCGGGCTTACGCCCGGCAATATGGGGAGGACGAGGAGCTGTGGGGAATCACCGGGCTGCTCCACGACTTCGACTACGAGCGCTGGCCCAACGACGAACGCAAGCCTGACGACGAGCACCCTTCCACCGGTGTGGCGATTCTGAAAGAGAAAGGCTATCCGGAGGAGATGCGGCAGGCGATAATGGGGCACGCCGACTATACGGGGGTGCCGCGCGAGAGTCGGATGGCGAAGACGCTGTTCGCCGTCGACGAGCTAACCGGTCTGCTCACCGCCTGCGCGCTGGTTCGCCCGAACGGGCTGGCCGATCTGAAGGTCAAGTCGGTCAAGAAGAAGCTGAAGGATTCCAGTTTCGCCCGCGGGGTCAACCGGGAAGACGTGAAGAAAGGGATCGAGGAGCTGGGGGTCGACTTCAACGAGCACGTGCAGCTGGTGATCGAGGCGATGCGCGAGATCGCGGACGAGCTCGGTCTGCTGGGGAGCGATGACAGTCAGAGCGATTCGGTGTGACGATGGCGATCAAAACGATTATCGAGCCATTCAGGATCAAGGCGGTCGAGCCGATCCGCATGACGACGCGGTCCGAGCGCGAGGAGAAGATCCGCGCTGCGGCATACAACGTCTTCCTGCTCCAGGCCGAGGACGTGCTGATCGACCTGCTGACCGACAGCGGCACGGGCGCGATGAGCTCGCACCAGTGGGCGGCGCTGATGCGCGGGGACGAGTCGTACGCGGGGAGCCCGTCGTATTACCGGTTCGAGGAATCGGTGAAGCGCTGCTTTCCGTTCGAGCACATCATTCCGACGCACCAGGGGCGAGCCGCGGAGCGGATCCTGTTCAGCGTGACGTGCGAGCCGGGCCAGATCGTGCCCAACAACACGCATTTCGATACGACGCGTGCCAACATCGAGTATCGCGGGGCCGAGGCGCTGGATCTGCCCTGCCCGGAGTCTGCCGACACCTCGGAGCGCCATCCGTTCAAGGGGAACATGGATGCCGGCGCGCTGGAGGCGCTGCTCGATCGGGAGGGTCCCGACAAGGTGCCGCTGGTCATGTTGACGATCACCAACAACTCGGGCGGCGGCCAGCCGGTTTCGATGGAAAACGTGCGCGCGGTGTCCGCGATCTGCCGTCGTCATGGTGTGCCGCTCTACATCGATGCCTGTCGCTTCGCGGAGAACGCGTACTTCATCAAGCTGCGCGAACCGGAATATGGTGATCGCTCGGTGGCCGAGATCGCCCGCGAGCTGATGTCGCACGCCGATGGCTGTACGATGTCAGCGAAGAAGGATGGGTTGGGAAACATCGGCGGCTTTCTGGCCACGAACGACGGGGACCTGGCCCGGCAGGAGAAGGATCTTCTGATCCTGACGGAAGGCTATCCGACCTACGGAGGGTTGGCGGGCCGGGATCTGGAGGCGATCGCGGTGGGTCTGGAGGAGGTGGTGCAGGAGGACTATCTGCAGTATCGGATCGCGTCGACCGATTATCTGGGTCGCCATATATCGGCCGAGGGCGTGCCGATCGTGCAGCCGCCGGGCGGTCACGCGATCTACATCGACGCGGCGGCGTTCCTGCCGCACGTCGAGCCGCTCGCCTACCCGGGAATCGCGCTGGCCGTGGAGCTGTACAGGGAGGCCGGCATCCGGGGGGTCGAGATCGGCAGCGTGATGTTCGGCCATCGGGAGGCGGAGTCGGGCGAGGAACGCCCGGCGGAGAAGGAGCTGTTGCGACTGGCGATCCCGCGGCGAGTTTATACTCAGAGCCACATCGATTACGTGGTCGAGGCGTTCATCGAGGTCTGGCGCCGCCGCGAGGCGATCCGGGGCTACCGAATCGCTTACGAATCGCCGTTTCTGCGGCACTTCACGGCTCGGTTCGAACCGGTAGAGGAGTGACCGGACCGCCGGGCCAGCTCGGTCGGCGGTACATCGGAAAGGGCGTGCTCGACATGAACAGCAGCGCTGTCATCGTGATGATCCTGACCTGCGGGTTCGTGTGGGGCGGCTTCGTCTTCCTCCTCAGATATGGCATCCGGCGCGAAAGAGAGAAGCAGGGGATCGACGCCGCCGGATAGCCTGGTCGCCGCCTGCTGGCGCGCCGCGGCGCTGGCGCCCGGAGGATTCGTGCTCGGTCACCTGGCGGGCCGCGGTCTCGGGCGAGCCGCGGTGGGCTGCCCGCTGCTGGGCGGCTGCAGCGAGCCGGCCCCGATCCTTCTGGCGATCCCGCTGGCGATCCTCGGGATGGCGGTGGCCGCCGGCCTGACGGCGTCGCGGGTGCGACGCTGGTGGGAAGGGGTCGCGGTGTTCGCCGTGGGGATCGCCTCGATGTTGGTGCTGGTGATTTCCGTCGGCGTCCTGGGCGCCGGTCGCACGGCGGGCCGCGGCCTGGCTCTCGGCTGGCTGCTGGTGGCCGTGGCGGTGGCCGTAGCGACGTGGCGGCGCGGGGACGAGTCGAGTGTAAGAGAGGACGAGAACGAGAGACCATAAACAAGCAGAGAGGTGGTTTACATGTCTGATCCAATCATCCCCCGAGAGTTCCGGCAGATGAAGCGGCCGTCGTTGGGCAAGGCGCTGGCGATGGTGCCCGCGGCCGCGGTGGCGCTTTTCCTGGTGACGATGCCGTTTTCCTGCACCACGGTAGCGGACTACGAGGTGGCCGTACTGCAGAACCCGATCACCGGTAACGTGGTGGACGAATCGTTCGGGCAGGGGCTGTACTTCGCCGCGCCGGCACTGTTCTGGAGGCAGTACTTCACGTATCCGACGCGCGAGATCCAGTACCCGGCGGGCGGCGGCAGCGAGCAGGCGCAGGCGCTGACCTCGGACCAGCTGACGATCACGGTCGACGCCGCCTATCGCTACCGGGTACTTCCCGCTAAGGTGGTTGACCTGTTCCTGGTGGTCGGCGACATGCGGGACGTGAACGAGTACGTGTACACGACGTTCCGAACCGCGCTGCGCGATGCGATCGCCGAGCTGAGCGGTGCCGAGATCCTGTCGACGGATCGGCTGCGGATCGCGTCGCGAGTGGAGGAGCTGATGGACGAAGAGCTGGGCGCCAAGGGAATCCAGGTCGTCCGCTTCTTCGTGCGCGAGATCCAGCCGCCGCCGGCGGTTCGCGAGGCGATCGAGCTGAAGCTGCAGCGCGAGCAGGAGGTCCAGGCGCAGAAGTTCCAGACGGAGATCGTCACGGAGCAGGCCCAGCAGAAGCGGGAGGAGGCGCTGGGCATACGGGACGCGCAGAACATCATCGGCGAGAGCCTGACGCCCGAGTACCTGTCGTACTACTATATGCAGACGCTTCAGATGGTGGGTGAGAAGGAGGGGAACGTCATCATCGCGCCCACCGAGGGAGGGAATCTGCTGTTCGACGTGCCGACGCGCCGTCGTCAGTAGCGATTGAATGGGGAGCTTGCGCGCCGGGCGCCCGCGCTGAATGATGGTGAAGGCGCCCGGTGCAGGAGTCTTCATCATGTGCAAGCGCTTCGGCCAGTTCATTACGATCTTCGTTGCGGCCGTTCTCGCCCTCCCGAGTTGCAGCGGCCGCCAGGCGCAGCCTGCCTACGATATCGCTCCGGTCCTCATTAACAGGGAAGAGATCACCCGTGCCATGCGCTCGGTCGGAGCCGGCTTCGAGGCCGAGGTCGTGCTTCTGGTCCGGGTGGATGAGGAGGGATATGTGAGGCAGGTGCGTCTTGCCAGCAGCTCGGGCAATGAGGAATTGGACGATGCGGCGCGCTGGATCGGCGAGCAGATGCGATTCGAGCCCGCCCGGTCCGGGGGAGATCCCGTGCCCGCTCTGGTCCGCGTACCGGTGAACTTCGATCTGGTGACCCGAGCCAGCTACCCGCCCCGACTGCGGAACGATCGGGTCGTGGTGAACCGGATCATCAACGAGTACCCGGACCTGCGCGGCCGCTACCGGGTTCGTGTGAAGGTGGGGCCGGAAGGGTGGATCTTGGAGAACCGAAACGCGGAGGCGTCGAGCGATGAGGTCATGTCGGCGGGATCGCGTCTTCTCGACGACTTGACGTTCTGGCCCGCCTATCGAGGCGAGCAGCGCAAGCCGGCATGGGTGATCCTGGTGATCCGATTCGCCGGACCGGAAACCCGGATCTACATTGAATCGACGGACACGTAGAAGCGGTAGGGAGTGGGGAGTCGGGAGTGGGGAGTACTTGAACCGCTGCCGTTCAGGCCTCTAACCGTTCGTCCACTCCTTTCGCCGTCCACACGGGGCGTAGGGTGGGGACGTATTGGGCCAGGAAGTCCACCGCTCGCCGTTCCGCCCAATAGATCGTTTGCCACGGGTAACGACCCGCCACGAACCCGGCGTGGCCGCCCCGGTGGGTGAACTCCGCCTGCAGCCACTCGGACCCGCTCACCGAATCGTGGGGCAGGCAGGAGGCCGGTAGGAACGGGTCGTCCTTTGCGCTGATCAGCAGGGCGGGCCGCCGGATCCGATCCAGATAATGAATCGAGCTCGATTGTTCCCAGTAGTCCTCGGCGCTCTCGAAGCCGTGCAAGGGCGCCGTTGCCGCTTCGTCATAAGCGCGCCAGTTCCTCGCCCGACGGACGGCGCGCTCATCCAGGAGCTCGGGGTACTCACGGGCCTTGGCCAGCGCCTTGGGCTTGAGGGTGCGCAGGAAGAACCGGGTGTAAAGCCGACCCAGGCCGCGTGACATCCGGGCCGCCGAGGCGCCGAGGTCGAACGGCACCGAGATCGCCACGGCCGCGCGCACTTCGTCCGGAGCCTGAACGCCCTCTTCTCCCAGCCACTTGAGCAAGACGTTGCCGCCCAGCGACACACCAACGGGCAGAATCGGCGCTCCCGGGTCGCGCTTGGCCAGCTGACCGATCACCCAACCGAGGTCGCTCGTCTCGCCGGAGTGGTAGAGACGCGGCGCCCGGTTGAGCTGGCCGCTACACCCGCGGAAATTGAGCCCCAGGCCCCGCCAGCCTCGTGCTTTGGCCAACGAGAGCAGGCCACGCACATACTTCCGTTCCGACGAGCCCTCGAGTCCATGAAGCGCGAGCAACTGCGGTGAGCCGATCGGGCCATCGACGAAATCGATGTCGAGGAAATCACCGTCGGGAGTGGTCCAGCGCGCTCGGGTCGTGGACACCTGCGGGTGGCCACGGACGAGCCGAGCCCATACTGTCTGGCGATGTGGCCCACGCAGCCACCAGGCGGGCCTGAACGGACCGACGGTCTCTGTTGAGCGTGCGGCTACCGGTGTCGAGCTCAAGGGCTTCACCGATCGTCACGTTCCTGACGCCCTCGCTGGCGCCGGTTCGAACCCTGACTCGGGCGTGATCCTTGCGGCTCGTGCCGTGGGTGCGGGCAACACCGGGCGGCAGCGCCGCCGAGGGTGGCGTTTTGCGACTTCGCGAGCCTTCTCGCAGTTTGCCCGTGGCCGAATATATTGTGGCCAGTTACGGGTTCGCGCCAGCGTAAGTCGGCCGAAACCCGCGGTTTGAGGACCAGGTTGATGACCGCCGAACCTTCGGCGTGAAGGCAGATCGCAGGCAAGATGAAAACGAGAACGCAGGTCGAAGAGGCCCTTCCCGGCTTCGACGAGGTTATCGAATCCATAGCGAATAGCGTTGACCCGGATCAGGTCGAAGCGCTGAAGTCGTTCGCGCGAGAGCTGCTGAGTCGGGCAACCCCGGACTTCTTCGCAGAGAGACGGCCGGGCGAGCTGGAAGAGCTCGTGCTGTCCGTCTTCCGGCTAGTGGAGGAAACCGCCGCCGACGAGATCGGAGTTCGTGTCTACCAGCGTCCCAACTACGGTCACCATGGTGGCGCCGAAGTCGTGATCAGCGACCGGCCGTTCGTGGTCGACACCGTCCGTCAGTACCTGACGTCCAAAGGGTTCGAGATCCGGCACCAGCTGCACCCTGTGGTTGTCGTGGATCGGGACGCCCAGGGGAAGGTCATCGGGGTTGGCGATTGGCGAGCCGAGGGCCAGAAGATCTCGGCGACGTACTGTGAGTTCGAGGGCCACATCGACCAGGCCACCCTCTCCGCCCTCGAGTCGGACATCCGCGTCTGCATGGAGGATCTTCGTCTCGCCACCGACGACTTCCCGCTCATGCTGAAGAAGACCAACGAGGTCGTCGATGTGCTTCGCGGCTACGCTCGTGACGGGCAGCGATCGGCAGAGGAGATCGAGGAGATCGGCGCGCTCCTCGAATGGCTGCGGGACGGTGGATTCATCTATCTCGGCTTCCGCGAGTACGACTTCAAGGCCGAGCAAGACGGCAGGGTCTTCGCCTCGGTCAGGCGTGGGTCGGGGCTAGGCATACTCCGTCGCGAGGAGGAGTCGGCCATCTGGGAGCCAATACCGGTCGAACAGATGCCCGCGGAGCTGCGGGCTCGGGCGCTGCACGGTCCGATACTGCTGGTCTCGAAGGCGAACTCGGAGTCTCGCGTGCACCGCCGCGCGCGCATGGACTACGTCGGAGTGAAGAAGCTGGACGAGGACGGCGCCGTCATCGGCGAGTGGCGCTTTCTGGGACTGTTCACCTGGCAGGCGTACACGTTCCCCAAGAACGACATACCGATCCTCCGCCAAAAGCTGAGGGAAGTACTCGACAGAGCGGACGTCCCGAAGCTGTCGCATGACTACAAGGCGATCATCGCGCTGTTCAACGACATGCCGCTCGAGGAGCTGTTCCTGGTCAGCCCCGATGATCTGGAGAGGCGCATCTCTGCGGTGATGGCCACGGAGGACACCGGTGACGTGCGGCTCGTGGTCACACCCGATTCGTTGGGCCGCGGCGTGAACGTCATGGTGATACTGCCGAAACGGAACTACACCGACGAGGTGCGCGGCCGGTTGCGTGGTGAGATATCACGAGCTCTCGGCGGCACCGTTCTCAATGACCATCTGTCGATCGGGACCGGCGATACCGCCCGGCTCCACTTTTACATCTCGGCATCGCCGGAACGGGTGGAGGCGGTCGATGTCGGCGAGCTGAAGAAGCTGGTCGGGTCGATCGTACGGACGTGGAAGCAGCGGCTGCGGGACGCGCTCGGCGAGGAGCGCGACGCGGAAGCCGTACACGGCCTGGAGGAGATGTACTTCGAGTCGTTCTCTCCTGGCTACGTGGCGACCACCGATGTCGACACGGCCGTAGAGGATATCCAGCTTCTCGAGCAGCTGCGCGAGACGGGTTCGCTGCAGGTTTCGCTGGATGAACGGGTCAACGGTGGCGTGGAGACGAGCTCGCTGCGGCTGTTCGTGCCGCGCGGCTCGATGATCCTGGCCGACGCCATGCCGGTCCTGGAGCACCTGGGGCTCAGGGTGATCGAGGCGGATGCGATGGACGTCGGGTCGGGAGCCAGCGCGGCGACCATTCACACGTTCATCGTTCAGGGTCCGGACCGAAAGCGTCTCGATGGAGGGATAGTGGGCGAGCGTCTCACCGAGACGCTGCGGGCGGTGGCGAGCGGCCAAGCCGACGATGACGCATTCAACCAGCTGGTCATTACGGCAGGCATCACGTGGGAAGAAGCGTCGGTCCTGCGGGCGTATTCCGCCTACGCGTTCCAGATCGGTGCGCTGACCAGCCGCCGCGCGGCGCCCGATGCGCTGACCAATTATCCCGGTTGCGCGCAACTGCTCTGCCAGGTCTTCCATGCCAAGTTCGACCCGGCGTTCGTGGGCGATCGTGATGCGGCGATAGGAGATCGCAGCTCGCGCTTCTTCGAATCGTTGCAGGCGGTGGTGTCGATCAACGACGACCTCACGCTGCGCCGACTGCACAATCTGATTCACGCCACCGTGCGGACCAGCTACTACCGCAACCTGCGGCGCGACCTGCAGTGGCCGCGCACGACGTTCAAGCTGGACTGCGAAGCGATCGAGCAGATGCCCTATCCGCGGCCGGCGCGGGAGATGTTCGTCCATGGACCGCAAACCGCCGGCCTGCATCTACGGTTCGGACCCGTTGCTCGAGGTGGGCTGCGGTGGAGCGAGCGCCCGGACGACTTCCGAACCGAGGTGCTGGGACTGGTCAAGACGCAACAGGTGAAGAACGCGGTGATCGTGCCGAGCGGGGCGAAGGGCGCCTTCTATGTCCGCAAGCCGCCGACCGATCGAGCCCAGATCGAGCCGGCCGTCCGTGCTTCGTACAGAGACTTCATCGGCGGCCTGCTCGACGTGACCGACAACGTGGTGGATGGAGAGATCGTCAGGCCACCCGACACGGTGATCTACGACGATGAGGACCCGTACCTGGTCGTGGCGGCGGACAAGGGGACGGCGGCGTATTCTGACGTGGCGAACGCGATCGCTGCCGAGTACGACTTCTGGATGGACGACGCCTTCGCTTCGGGCGGCTCCCACGGTTACGACCACAAGAAAGAGCGGATCACCGCGCGCGGGGCATGGGAGTGCGTCCGTCACCACTTCCGCGAGATGGGCGTCGACCCAAACGCCGAGCCGATCACGGTGGTCGGCATCGGCGACATGAGCGGCGATGTGTTCGGCAACGGCATGCTGCTGAGCCGAACGATTCGCCTCCTGGCCGCCTTCGACCATCGCCACATCTTCGTGGACCCGGACCCTGACCCCGAGGCGTCTTATGCCGAGCGCGCCCGACTGTTCAAGCTGCCTACGTCCAGCTGGGACGACTACGATCGGTCGGTGCTGAGCGCCGGCGGCGCGGTCTACCCGCGGGGTGCGAAGGAGATTCGACTGTCGGACGAGGTGCGCCGGGCGCTGGACATCGACGCATCGACAGTGAACGGGCAGACGCTGATCCAGGCGATTCTGAGGGCGCCCGCCGACCTGCTGTGGAACGGCGGCATCGGCACGTACGTGAAGTCTGCCGAGGAAACGCAGGCCGATGTCGGGGACTCGAGCAACGACGCGGTGCGGATCGATGCGAACGAGCTGCGGGTGCAGGTGGTGGGCGAGGGCGGTAACCTGGGGCTGACGCAGCGTGCGCGCATCGACTACGCGTTGGACGGTGGCCGCGTGAACACGGACGCGATCGACAACTCGGGCGGCGTCGACATGTCGGATCGCGAGGTCAACCTGAAGATTCTGTTCCGCAAGTCTATCGATCGCGGCGCGATGACCTACGACGAGCGCAACGAGCTGCTGGTGCAGATCAAAGATGAGGTGGGCGAGAAGGTGCTAGCCAACAATCGAGCCCAGAGCCGGGCGCTGAGCCTTGAACAGGCGCGTGCGCGTGAGCGGTTGGCGGACTTCCGAGACGCTTCCTATTACCTGGAGCAGCGAGCCGGGCTGCGCCGCGCGCTCGAGCACATTCCGGGCTGGGGTCGGCTGCAGACACGCAAGGAGCAGGGCAAGAGCCTGACGCGCCCCGAGCTGTCGCTCCTGCTGGCCTACAGCAAGCTCCATCTGAAGCGAGAGGTCATCGCGTCGACGCTGACCGAGGAACCCGCACTCCTCAGCTGCCTGGTCTCCTACTTCCCGGCGGCCGTGGTCGATCGGGTGGGAAAGGAGGACCTGCTCACCCATCGCCTTCACCGCGAGGTCGCTGCAACGGTGCTGACCAACCGGCTGATCGACCTGATGGGCTGCACGTTCGTGCCCCGCGTGGTTCGAGACTCGGGTGTCACGCCAGCGGCTGTGGCCCGCGGCTGGTACATCGCCGCCGAGATCATGGGTACGGCGGAGCTGCTGCGGCGCATGGAGCAGGACGATATCCGCCTGCCCCCCGAGCAGCAGTATCGCTGGCTGCTCGCACTGGAGGGGATACTGGATCGCACGGTCCGCTGGGCGGTGGAGAACCTGCCGGCGGACGTGGACGTTGGCGGTGTGATCACGAAGTTCAGGGGCCCGGTACAGGAGCTCTGTGACATCCTGCCCACGATCCTGCACGCGTCGCAGAGCGCCGAGTTCGAGCAGGCGCTCGATGAGTTCACCGCCAGTGGTGTGCCGAAAGAGGTGGCGTTGCGAGTGGCGGCGCTGCAGTTCCTCGAGGACCTGATGGAAGTGACGCGGATCTCGAGAGAGTTCGACCGGCCCGTGGTCGATGTGGGACGGGTGTATTTCGCCCTCGCCGGTCACATCGACTTCGCCCTCCTGCTGGAGCTGCTGAAACTGACGCCCGGCGAAGACGAGTGGGAGCAGCGCGCGGCGCAGGGGCTGATACAGGATCTGGGTCAGGCGCGACGCAACCTGACACTCGCTGTGCTGACGAACGGCGGCAGGGACAGGTCGATCGAGGAGCAGATCGAGGAATTCAGCGCCAGGCACGCGGAGCGCCTCGAGGTGGTGCGTGAAACGTTGGAGGAGCTGCTGACGTCCGAGCACATCAACATGGCGGCGCTAACCGTGGCCACACGAGAAGCCGTCCGCCAGTCGACGCTGATACTCGAAGGCCGTAGCTGAAGCGTCGTCGGGATGCCGGAGGAGACGTGATGACGATCAGGAAACCGAAGTCGCGCGAGTGGGGGATGTCGACCCGGGTGATACGATCGGTGACGGGGGGCGGTGCAGCGATGGGGCCGGGTGGCGGCACGTCGTTGACAGCGCCGATCTGGCAAAGCTCGACCTTCGAGTTCCACCGGCCGGAGGAAGTGGCGGACGCCGCGACAGCAACCCAGCCGGAGACGTTCTACACGCGGTACGGCAACCCGAATTTCAGCGCGGTACAGACCGCCTTAGCGGAGCTGGAGGGCGGAGAGGCGGCACTCGTCACCGGGTCCGGCATGGCGGCGATCATGCTGGTCTTTCTCGGCATGCTGAAGAACGGCGACCACCTGGTGAGCCAGAATTGCCACTACGTCGGAACGATGAAGGCGCTGGAAAGCTGGCTGCCTCGGTACGGGATCGAGGTGACAATGGTGGATCAGACCGATCTCGATGCGTTCGCTGACGCGATGCGACCGAACACGCGACTCGTGATGCTCGAGACGCCCACCAACCCGACGCTGACGATCACCGACCTGGCGGGCGTCATGGGCATCGCCCGCGACCATGACGCGTTCGTCTGCATGGACAACACGTTTGCCACACCGATCAACCAGCGTCCGCTCGAGCACGGTATCGATCTCGTGGTCCACAGCGCGACCAAGTACCTGGGCGGGCACAGCGATCTCACCGCCGGCTTCGTCGTGGGTCGCAAGGAGCTTATCGACGAGCTGTGGCTCGCACATATCATCCACGGTGGGATCTCTCACCCGTTCGAGGCCTGGTTGCTGGGTCGCGGGCTGCAGACCCTCCCTTTCCGTGTCGCCCGCCACAACAGCAGCGCCATGGCCGTCGCCGAGTTCCTCGAAGGCCATGCCGCGATAGAGCGCGTCTACTATCCTGGACTCGCCTCGCACCCGCAGCACGAGCTCGCAGCGAAACAGATGGACGGCTTCGGCGGCATGGTTGTCTTCGAGCTGGCGGGCGGTTTCGACGCGGCTCGTGACTTCACCGCACGGCTGGAGCTGGCCCGACGCGCGGTGAGCCTGGGTGGCACGGAAACCCTGGCCGTTCACGCCGCTTCGATGATCCATGCCCGGCTGACCCCGGCTCAGCGCGCCGAAGCGGGCATATCGGAGAACCTGATTCGGGTCTCGGTGGGGCTGGAAGATCCGGAGGACATCGTGGCGGACTTCGAACGAGCGCTCCGGTAGTCGGTGCGTCGGTACCTCGGTGTGCAGTGGATGAGCGGGTCAAGGGCAGGATGGTCATGACCAGGTCGTCGCGTGTCGGCGGCTCGCTTCTCGCCGCCATTTTGCTGCTCGGTCCGGCGGTGCCCGCCGAGTCGCAGAACGCTCTGGTCCGGGACGCCCCCATCCAGCCTGTCGTGCTGGCGAAGCGCGGCCACATGATCTTCGGCGTCGGCGCTCTCTACGAGCGGAACGTCGTGATCCCGCTGCTCGATGCCCGGGGCGACCTGGAGACATTCGGAAGGCTGCAGATCTCTTGGGCCATCGCGGACGGGCTCATTATCAGTCTCGAGGGTGACGCTTACAAGGTGCTCAACGTCGACACGTTGGGGATGCCGCTCGTGACGCCCGACGAGGGGCTCGCGGACGGCGAGAGCTCGGGTGCTGGCAACGTTTCGGCCGACGTCACGTTCAAGGCGCTGGGCGATGCCGATGGCTTCGCCTTCGGCGGTCGGCTGCGGTTCGACATTCCCTCCAGCAACCAGGCCGAGGGGCTGGGCACCAATACGACCAACGTTCGCATGACGTTGCTGGGGAGCTATGGTGGCGGGCCGCTGCGGTTTACCGGTGATGCGGGTCTGGCCATCCTCGAGGCGCCGTTGGAGAACTTCGAGCAGAACGATGTCTTCGCGTACAGCGCGCAGTTCCTCTATGATCTCGGCCTGCCGCAGCGGCTCCGCGTCCGCGCCGGAGCGTACGGGCGGGCGAGCACGCGGCAACGTGTGCCTGTGGGCACCGAGGACATTGGGGAACTGATGCTCGGGTTGGACTTCCGCCTGGGTTCCTGGCTCGTCGACTTCGGGGGCTTCGCCGGTTACGCCGGCAACTCGGGGGATTGGGGCCTGGCCGGCGGCGTCGCCCTGCTGATCGGTGACGAGGAGGAGTGAGTTGGTAGGTTGGTGGGTTGGTGGGTTGGTTGATTGGAGAGCGGTCAGGTCAGCCATGTAACCCTGGGCGCCGATCACCAGTCCACCCACTAACCGACTAACGCACCAACCTACCAACCTATCGCCTCACCGCGTCCGCCTCCGCTTCGGTCGCCACCATCCGGCCGGTGGTCAGCTCCAGCACGATCCGGTCGGCATCGTATATGTCATCGAGTGCTTCGAGAATCCCGCGCACATCGACGGCGACGGAACGATTGACCTCGGGATCGTAGATGTAATCGCCGGGAAGGCTCTCGATGTTGCCGTCGAAGATCAGGCCGACGACCTCGAGATCGTCGTTGATGACCGGCGATCCGGAGTTGCCGCCGATGATGTCGGCGGTGGTGACGAAGTTGAGGGGCGTTGCCGGGTCGAACGCATCGGGCGGCGCCAACCAGCCGGCGGGCAGGTCCCAGGGCGTGCCGGGACCGCCGTGCGAGTAGTAGCGGTCGTAGAGGCCATAGAAGGTGGTGTGGATCGGGGCGACCGTCCCGTTGTACTCATAGCCTTCCACCCGCCCGTCGGCGATTCGCAGCGAGAACGTGGCGTCCGGCGGCATCGTGGTGCCGTAGACGCCGAAGTGTGCCTGGCCCAACTGCTGCTCGATCACCTCTTCGTCTTCATTGAGAGCGCCGTACGTGGCCTGCACGTTCCTCGTCGGTTCGAACAGCTGTGCCATCGCCTGGACCGCCGGGTCCTCCAACGTGAGCGTGCCTGATTCGACGGCGTCGGCCGCGCGCGCCGAGTCGGCGAGCACGGAGTGCGAGATCAACGCCTCGGCCGTCTCCTCGGCGGTGCGCCCCTGCAGGAGCTGCGTCGTGACCTCGTGCTCGGGGCTCAGGTACTTCTGGATGTCCCGCAACCGCGCCTCCAACATCCCGCGCTCCAGCACCGGATGCTTGGTCTCGACCGCCAGCAGCTGCGTCTTGAAAGACTCCGCCTGACGGGTCAGGTACAGGTAGGCGTAGAGCGCCCGCAACATGGTGGCGGACGTCCAGTTCGGGCTGCCCAACGCGAAGGTGGTGCCGTATTGGGGTCCCAGCGCGATCTTCTGCGCCTGGATGTCGGCCATGCGGTCGAACAGTCCGCCGTACTCAGCGCTAAGCTCCGGGTCCGCCTGGAGCGCCGCCCGGAAGTCGGCCTCGGCGTCAGCCAGCTGCGCCATGTACTCCGGATTGAACAGGCCCTCCCAAATGCCCCGGTAGGCCTTCTGGGTGTTCTCCAGGCTGAAGATCGTATTGCGCAGGTCTTGCTCCTCGGCGCCCTCGGGGTCGGCCGCGAGGTACGCTTTCAGCACCGGCAGGCGTGTGTCGAGGAAACCGAGGAGGGTCTTGTCCCCCACCGCCCGTCGGAACTCCAGCTGGGAGACCGTCTGCAAGCGGCTGCTGCCGCCCGGGTTGCCGATCACGAAAACGGCGTCGCCCTGCTCCACCCCGTCTTCGCTCCAGGTGAAGTGGTTGTTCGATTCGAGCGGCTCCCCGTCCTCCCCGTAGATCCGGTAGAACGACATGTCCAGGTTGTAGCGCGGGTACGTGAAGTTGTCCGGGTCGCCGCCGAAGAAGCCGATCTGTAGCTCGGGAGCGAGGACCAGGCGCACGTCGTCGTAACGGCGAAATACATAGGCCGAGTAACGTGCCCCGTTCCACAGCGCGATCACCTCGACCATGATCCCCGCCTCGGCGCCGCCGCGCGCGGCGGTCATGCTGTCCGCGATCGTGGAGCTGGCGGCTTCCGCCGCCTGCGCCATCTCCGCCTCGGGGACCGTTGCCGTCGCCGCCCGCACCCGGTCGGTGACATCGACGATCTCGATCAGCTGGTCAGCGGTCTGGCTGGACGGGCGCTCGTCCGAGAGGCCCAACGCGTAGAAACCGTTGTCCAGAAGATTCTCATCCGGCTCGCTCACCTCGGTGACGCTGCCCCGGGCGCAGTGGTGGTTGGTGAGGACGAGCCCGTGCGGTGAAACGAAGGAAGCCGAGCAACCCTGGATGCGCAGAGCGCCCAGCCGTGCCTTCTCGAACCACTCCTGGTCAGGTTGGAAGCCGTAGGTCTCGGCGAAGTACTCGAGCGGCGCGTACTCGAACGTCCACATCTTTCCGTTGATGAAGCGACCCGCCTCGACGTCTTCCAGCGAAGGCATGGGCGGGACCGTGAACGCCGGCATCGGCGCGACCGCCGACTCCTCGGCCTCGGGGGCGGGGGTGGTGGCGGGGGCAGGTTCCTGTTCGACCGGTGCGGTGGAGCTGCAGCCGAGGAACAGCCAGGCCGCGACCGCCAGAGCCAGGCGGTTCGGGCCGGGCAGATGAATGAGATTCTTCATATCCGATCTCGCGTTTCAGTTATGAGGTCCGATCGCTGTACGTGAGCCTCGAATGTGGCGAACGGCCCGAAGCGGGGCAACCGGCGTCCGACTGGCGCCGCACGGGCCGGCCGGGTACTATTGCTCGGTCGCCGAGGTTCATGCGGAATCAATCAACCTAACTCGATGCCGAAGCGGGAAGACATACGTAGCGTCCTGCTGCTGGGCAGCGGGCCGATCGTGATCGGGCAGGCCTGCGAGTTCGACTATTCGGGCACGCAGGCCGTTCGCGCGCTGAGGGAGGAGGGCTACCGGGTCATCCTGGTGAACTCGAATCCGGCCACGATCATGACCGATCCCGACCTGGCCGACGCCACCTACATCGAGCCGCTGACGCCGGAGTGGGTGGAGCGGGTGATCGAGCGCGAGCGGCCCGACGCGCTGCTCCCCACGATGGGGGGCCAGGTGGGGCTCAACGTCTCGCTGGAGCTGTACGATTCCGGGATCCTCGAGAAATACGATGTCGAGCTGATCGGCGCCGACGCCCGGGCGATCCGCCTGGCGGAGGACCGGGAAGAGTTCGCCGAGGCGATGAGGCGGATCGGCCTCGAGGTCCCGCACGGTGGCTTCGCCCACTCGATGGAGGAGGCGCTGGCGGTGGCCGAGATCGCCGGCTTCCCGGCGATCGTGCGCCCTTCCTTCACGCTCGGCGGCACGGGCGGTGGCATCGCGTACAACCGGGAAGAGTTCGAGACCGTTGCCCGGACCGGGCTCGACGCGTCGCCGATCGGCGAGATCCTCATCGACAAGAGCGTGATCGGGTGGAAGGAGTACGAGCTGGAGGTGATGCGCGATCACGCCGACAACGTCGTGATCGTCTGCTCGATCGAGAACTTCGACGCCATGGGCGTGCACACCGGCGACTCGATCACCGTGGCGCCGGCGATGACGCTGTCGGATCGCGAATACCAGGTGCTGCGCGACGGCGCGATCGCGTGCATCCGGGAGATCGGCGTCGCCGCCGGCGGTTGCAACATACAGTTCGCGGTGAATCCCGACAGCGGCGAGGTCCTGGTCATCGAGATGAACCCGCGGGTCTCCCGCTCCTCGGCGCTGGCCTCCAAGGCCACCGGCTTCCCCATCGCGCGGATCGGGACCAAGCTGGCGGTGGGCTACCGGCTGGACGAGCTCCCCAACGCCATCACGCTGAAGACGCCGGCCTCGTTCGAGCCGGTCCTCGACTACGTGGTCGTCAAGGTTCCGCGCTTCGCCTTCGAGAAGTTCCCCAGCGCCGACCCGACGTTGAGCGTTCAGATGAAGGCGGTGGGCGAGGTGATGGCCATCGGCCGCACCTTCAAGGAAGCCTGGATGAAGGGGTTCCGGGCTTTGGAAAACGGCCGCGACGGCTGGGAAATCGGCGACTCGTTGACGGACGACGGCCTGGAGGCGGACGACCGAGAGACCCTGCTCGCCGCGTTGCGGCGGCCCACGGCCGACCGTCCCTTCCAGCTCAAGCGGGCTCTGCGTACCGGACTGTCGACGGAGGATCTGTACGAAGCGAGCCGGATCGATCGGTGGTTCCTCGAGCAGCTGCGGGACCTGGTCGAGGCCGAGGAGCATTATGCGTCGCTGGACGAGGCGACCCGGGAAGCGACCTGGGAGATGAAACGGTTGGGGTACGGCGATGCGCACCTGGGGAGGCTGCGCGGCGAGGGCGAGGCGGCGGTCCGGCGTCGGCGCTGGGAGTGGGGGATGCACCCGTCGTACAAGATGGTGGACACCTGCGCCGGCGAGTTTCCCGCGGCCACACCGTACCTGTACAGCACCTACGAGGAGGAGAACGAGTCGGCGCCCAGCGAGCGGCGCAAGGTGGTGGTGCTGGGCAGCGGGCCGAACCGGATCGGTCAGGGCGTCGAGTTCGATTACTGCTGTGTGTCCGCCGCGTTCGCGCTGGCGGAGGAAGGGTTCGAGACGATCATGGTCAACTCGAACCCGGAGACGGTGTCGACGGATTTCGACGTCAGCGACAAGCTGTACTTCGAGCCGCTGACGTTGGAGAACGTGCTGGAGATCGTGCACCTCGAGGGGCCGGAGGGCGTGGTGGTCCAGATGGGCGGCCAGACGCCGCTCAAGCTGGCGAGCGCGCTGCGGGACCTGGGGGTCGCGGTTCTGGGGACGTCGGTGGACGCGATCGACCGGGCCGAGGACCGCGAGCGCTTCGAGGCGCTGGCCCGCCAGCTCGACATCGCCCAGCCGGCCAACGGCCTGGCCACCAGCGAGGCGCAGGCGATCGAGGTGGCGGGCCGCATCGGTTACCCCGTGCTGGTGCGACCCAGCTACGTGCTGGGTGGCCGGGCGATGGAGATCGTCTACGACGAGGAGTCGCTGAAAGGCTACTTCGCGCGCGCCGTCCGTGCGTCGCCCGAGCATCCGGTGCTCATCGATCGATTCCTCGAGGACGCGTTCGAAGCGGATGTGGACGCCGTCTGCGACGGCGACGAAGTACTGGTCGGCGGGGTCATGCAGCACATCGAAGATGCCGGGATCCACTCGGGCGACTCGGCCTGCGTCGTGCCGCCGTACCTGCTGCGGGACGAGCACGTCGACCAGATGAAGGCGCATACCCGGGCGCTGGCCCGGGAGCTGGGTGTGGTCGGGCTGATCAACGTGCAGTTCGCCGTGAAAGACGGCATCGTCTACGTGCTCGAGGTCAACCCGCGGGCGAGCCGCACCGTGCCCTTCCTCAGCAAGGCGACCGGCGTGCCGCTGGCCCGGCTTGCCGCCCGCCTGATGGCGGGCCGCAAGCTGTCCGAGTTCGAGCTGCGGCCGAACGGGGAGGTGCAGGGCGTCGCGGTGAAGGAATCGGTGTTCCCGTTCGACAAGCTGGCCGGAGTGGACGCGCTGCTCGGCCCGGAGATGCGCTCGACCGGCGAGGTGATGGGAATCGCCGACTCGTTCGGCCTGGCCATCGCCAAGGCGCAGGTCGCGGCGGGCAATCCGCTGCCGATGTCGGGCCGGGTCGTGGTGACCGTACACGACCAGGACAAGGCGAACGTCACGCCGATCGCGCGGCGCTTCCATGAGCTGGGGTTCGAGGTCTGGGCGACGAGCGGCACCGCGAAGTACCTGCGCGGCCGAGGCGTGCCGGCGCAGAGCGTGCTCAAGGTGCACGAGGGGCGCCCCAACATCGTCGACCACCTGATCTCCGGCGAGATCGACCTGCTGATCAACACACCGCTGGGCAAGCACGCCCAGTTCGACGATTACGCGATCCGGCGCGCGGCGATCCAGCATCGGGTGCCGTATACGACGACGCTATCCGGCGCTTCGGCCCTTTGCGACGCGGTGATCGGGCTGCGCCACCGGAAGCTACAGGTGATGAGCCTGCAGGATCGGGCTCAAAGAGCCGCTGTAAGTGTATGAAGCCCGTACACACACATCATCGCCATCGCCCTCCCCCAACGCCATGCTTGGGGATGGCGTTGGGATAGAGTTGGCGACGGGAAGGGGAAGATGAGCGCACTGGTAGGCAGGGTCGTCGCGACCGAGCGAAAGCCGAACACGACTCATGAGTTCCACTTCTGGACCGGCCGGGAGGCCCAGATCGGCATCGGCTCGATCGTGCGGGTCGTGGCTGAGGCGCAGACCGTGTACGGCGTGGTGGTCGAGGGGTTCAGCTACACCGACCTGATGTCGCCGCTCCACGACTACATCGGCGCCGACGCCGACCCCGAGGCGGAGGCGCGGTCGGCGTCGGAGCGGCCAGAGATTCGGCTCTATTCGGCCGCCGTCCTTCGCCGCGAGCCGGAGGAGCCCGTGCAGCCGGTTCCGATGGGCGCCGTCTATCTGGCGGACGACGACGACGTCGTCGTGGGACTACGGATGGACACCTACGTCGGGGTCGAGAACGAGACCGGCATCCCGCTGGGCCTCTACACCAGCGGTGGTATGGAAGCGAAGGTCTATCTGGACGCCGATTTCCTGCTGGGTCCTGAAGCGGCCCACCTGAACATCACCGGGGTCAGCGGGCTGGCCACCAAGACGAGCCTGGTCGAGTTCCTGCTCGCCTCGGTCTTCCAGCACATGCCGGCGGCGAAGGGATCGGTGGCCGCGGTCTGCTTCAACGTCAAAGGTCCGGACCTCCTGTTCCTGGACCAGCCGGGCCTGCTGGACGAGAACGATCTGCGGATGTACGGGAAGCTGGGCGTGCCGGCGCAGCCGTTCGAGAACGTGCGCTACTACGCGCCCTACAAGCCCGACGGCTGGAATCTGAACACGCTGCGGACGCATCCGGAACTGATCGAGAACGTCGAGCCGCTGCGTTGGGGGCTCAAGGAAGTGATGCAGTTCTCCGAGGTTCTCCTGACGCGTGACGACCTGGACGCGAAAGCCGACGCGCTGGTCGATTTCATCCGCGACCGGGTCCTCGATCAGCCGTTTGGCCCCAGCCATGGCCATCTCGTATCCCGGGACCACCTGGTGCGCACCTTCCGCGACCTGGAAGCCTGGTTCGACGACGTGCTGGCCTATTGCGAGAGCAGCGGTTCCGACCGCTGGATGACGCACCACACGGCGACGATCCGCAAGGTGCGGAACAGGCTGAACGGGATCGTCAGCCGGGCGCACGGCCTGGTGGTGAACGACGACGCGGTGAACGATCTGCCGTGGGGCGAGTTCGAGGATCGGGCGGTCTATGTGGTGGACGTGGCGAACGTGGAGCCCGAGGCGCAGGACCTGGTGTTCGCGCGGGTGGTGTCGCGGCTGCGCGAGGGGCTCGAGTCGGGGAGCCTGGGGGTGAACCACGTGATCGTCTTCGCGGACGAGCTCAACAAGTACGCCCCCTCGGACGGGCCCGAGACCTACGTGCGGAAGATGCTCCTCGACATCAGCGAGCGGGGCCGCTACCTGGGGCTCGTGCTGTTCGGCGCGCAACAGTTCCGTTCGCAAGTCCATCGGCGTGTCGTGGGCAACTGTGGCTCGTCGGTCTACGGTCGGATGGACATGGACGAGCTGGCGACGCCGGGCTACGGGGTCCTGACGCCGGCCACCAAGACGAAACTGGCCAGCCTGCCGAAGGGGGACCTGATGGTCCGCCATCCGCATTTCACGCAGCCGATCTTCGCCCGCTTCCCCAAGCCGGCGGTGATGCGCGGGCGCGATGGGATCGAGAAGTTCCCGCCGCGTCACGACCTTCCGTTCGAGGATGCCATCGCGCGGGGGCTCAAACGCCTCGACGGGCGCGTCAAGCTGAACGAGGTGAAGGACCTGATCGCCGGACGCGATCGCGAGGAAGTGCTCCGGGCCTATCACCACGCCGAACGGGTAGAGCCGGACGACGCGCTGAGCTTTTTCCGCGCCCGGCTGAAACGCAAAGTGTCATCGGAGGTCATCGAGCCAACGGCTCGTCCCGTGCCCGTGCCGGAAGACCCGTACGGAGGTGACCTGTAGGGTGACGCGTCGGTATGCGCTGACCGCCGTGACTCTGGCGCTGCTGAACGCCTGCGCCGGCGTCGCGGCGGCGCAGGGGCCGGACCGAACGGGCGGCCGGCGCGTTCAGCTCAGGCTGGTGGCCGACTCTGGGGTCGTGGGCCACTTCCGGTTCACCGGTCAGCTGACGAGCCGGCTGGTCTTCGACATCCCGGAGGACGACCCGCGCCACGACCTGCTGGCAGCCGTAACGGCCCCCCAGTCCACCACTCGGGATGTCGCCGGCACGGTGGTCTCGACGCCGGCGGCCGCCGACGAGGATCGGCGTTACCTGATCTACTGGCTCGGCTACCGGTTCAGCGGCGAAGAGGATCGGACCCTGTCACCCGTGGCCTGGGACAGCATCTTCCAGAAGGTCGGACGTCGCGCGACGCTCCGCTTCAGCCCGCTGGGTCGGCCGCTCGGCGTCCAGGTGTCGTCGGACGCGGTACGTCCCGTCGCCCGTTCGCTGGCCGACATCCTGGCGGGTCTGGCGATGGCCTTGCCCGCCGATTCGGTGGGCCTCGGCGGCCGATGGGAGGGGCAGGTCGCGGTGCCGATCACGGCGCCGGACGGTTCGCGTCAGGAAGCGCTAGTGCAGGTGACCTATCGGCTGGCGGAGGTGAGTCGAGAGCCGGATGGGGTCCGGGCGCGGATCGAGTTCGATGGCGAACCGGTGGGCGTATCGATCGGCGTGCGGACCGTCAGCGGCGAGTACTTCGGCGAGAGCGTCTTTTCGGTCAGCGGCGGCTACTACGAGGAGATGATGGCACTGGCCAATCTCGAGGTGAACTGGGAGGATACGAGCGGTTTGCCGCCGAGTCGCACCGTGATAGAGTGGCGAGGACAACTGATCCGCAGGTAGGGAGGGAAGCGTGGTCAAGCTCTGGGGTTTTCTGCATCTGGCGGGCATGGCGTTTTGGCTGGGAGGGATGACGACGCTGGGGATCTGGACCGGCCGGGCTCGACGGACGGCCGACCCGAGGATCATCGTCTTCGCCTACAACACCGCAGCCCGCTACTATCGCGGTTTCATCTCCGCCGTGGCGATCGTGACGTTCGTGTCGGGTATCGCGCTGGTGTTCGCGACCAACCGTGAGTGGTTCCAGCCCTTCCCCGATCACTGGCTGTTCCAGATGCAGATCATCGGCACGCTGGTCTTCCTGGCCACTCTGTTCTTCGTCATCCCTAACGCGGTGGCGCTGGCCGGGTTCGCGGAACGCGACGCGGAGGAGGGGACTGTGTCGCCCCAGTTCGCGCGACGCGTGCGGTGGCAAGTGATCGTCGGCAACGCCGTCGGCGCCGCCCTCATCTATCTTGTCATCCTCGGGGTCTTCCGTTTCTGATGTCGAGAGCGGCCGCCCTCGCCATCCTGTTCGCCGTCGGGACATGTCTCGCGACGACGGCCGCGGGCCAGCAGGGACAGGGCGAGCACCGCCTGCGTCTCGGCGACCGAATCGGGCGCGTGGACCATTACCGGCTGGCGTTCGACCTGGAGATGCGAGCGGAGTACAGCGGCTCCGGGGCGATGGATGAGGCGACGCGCCGCCTGCTCGCCGTGCTGAGCCAGGGGATGGACGTGCGGACCGCGGTGGAGTACGAGCAGCGGCTCGCCGATGTGGCGCCCGATGAGACGCACATCTTCGAGGTCCGCTGGCACGACTACCAGTTCCAGGGCCGGCTGGGTGACGAGGAGATACCGCCGCCGCCCGGACACGCCTCGGCGCGCCGCGAGCTGCTCTCCGGCACTGCCCGTGTGAAGACGACGCCGACCGCGGAGACCCTCGACGTCTCCTACTCGAGCCCGAGCATGGTTCCTCTGGCGCGACAGTTCCACCAGGCGGGCATGCCCACCTTTCTGCCGGCGACGCCCGTGCGAGTCGGCGACAGCTGGACGGGGCGGGCCAGCCTGCCGCTTCAGACGGGCATCGGCGGACCGGAGAGCATGGAGTTCGAGCTCGAGCATACGCTGAGAGAAGTCAGGGAAGGGCCGGACGGACCGATCGCGGTGATCGCGCTCTCGGGCAGCTACACCCGCGAGGAGAGTATCGAGGCGATGGAGCTGGGTTTGCCTCTGCACATGGAAGCGAGCTTTACCGGCGTCTCGCTGTTCGCCATCGCAGAGGGCCGGTTCGTCGGGGGCAGCTACGAGCTGGACATGTTCGCGCTTCACTCCACCGGCGCGGCCGAGGTGGAGCTGACCGGGCATGCCAACGGCCGTCTCGAGCTGGTGGAGGCGCCATGAAGCTGGTGCACGCGGCCGACCTGCATCTCGGCTACCGGGCCTACCACCGGACCGACCCGCGCGGGATCAACATCCGGGAGGCCGATGTGGCCCGGGCCTTCCGCGAGCTGCTCGAGCGCGCGGCGAAGCTCGAGCCCGAGCTGCTGATCATCGCCGGCGACGTCTTCCATACGGTCCGGCCTTCGAACATCGCGATCGCCGACGCGTTCCGCCGACTGTCGCGGTTCCGGAGCGAGACGGCGGGTACCCGTGTGGTCATCGTGGCGGGCAACCACGACTCGCCCAAGGCAGCGGAGACGGGGAGCATCCTGAGGCTGTTCGAGGAGATCGACGGCGTTTACGTGGCGCACCACGAGGCGCGCCGCCTGGCGTTCCCGGACCTGGATACCGCGATCTTGTGCCTGCCCCACGCCGAGCTGTACGGCGGTGCCAGCGTCGCCATCGAACCGGACCCCGACGCCACCCACAACGTGCTGGTGGCCCACGCCGAGATCGACGACGAGCGACTCAAGCTGCTGATGGACTTCGGGGCGGCGAAGCTGCAGCGGAACGAAATCGAACCGACGGACTGGAGCTACGTGGCGCTGGGCCACTACCACCTGCGGACGCAGCTGGCGCCCAACATGTATTACGCGGGCGCGATCGAGCGGACGAGCCTCAACATCTGGGCGGAGGCGGACGACGCGCGAGTCGAAAAGGAAGACACCTGGAAGCGAGCGGAGTGGGGCAAGGGCTTCATCGAGTTCGACCTCGACGGCGGCCGGGCGGTCTTCCACAAGCTGGCCAACCCGCGCCCGGTCCTGGATCTCGACCCCATCCTCTACTACGACCAGACTCCAGGTGAGCTGGACCAGGCGATCGAGGCGGCGGTGACGGGGATCCCCGATGGGATCGCCGGCAAGATCGTCAGGCTGCGCATCTTCAACGTGCCGCGCGAGATCTACAGGGAGCTGGACCACAAGAAGATCCGCGGGTTCCGGACCGAGGCGCTCCATTTCAACCTCGAGCCGAAGCCGCCGCAAGTGGAGCGGCGCGTCGCGTCGGGCGCGCCCGGCCGGCGCATGACGCTGCGCGAAGAGCTCGAGTCCTTTCTCAAAGCTCGCTTCAAGCCGGAGTCCGATTCGGTCGACCGCGAGGCGCTGATCGCCCTCGGCCTCAGGTACCTGCATGAGGCCGAGGAGAAAGAGTCGCTGGAAGGCAGAGAGTGAGATGCGGCTGCTGCGCGTCACCCTCGAGAACTTCCGCCAGCACCCCGACACCCAGCTCGAGCTCCGGTCCGGGCTGACGGGGATCATTGGCCCCAACGGCTCGGGCAAGACTACCATCCTCGAGGCGATCGCCTGGGCGATCTACGGGACCCAGGCGATCCGCGGGACCAAGGACACGCTTCGCTTCAATCGGGCGCCCGGCCGCTCGCTGGTGCGTGCCGAGCTCGAGTTCGAGCTGCGCGGCGAGCGCTTGCGCGTCGTACGCTCGCCGAAGACGGCCGAGCTCTACCGCAGCGAGACCCCGGAACCCATCGCCGCCGGCACCACCGAGGTGACACGTCAGCTCACGCGACGGCTCGGGATGACGCGCCGCGAGTTCTACAACACGTACTTCACCGGTCAGAAGCAGCTCCAGGTGCTGGCCGGCATGGGACCCACCGATCGGGCTCGTTTCCTGTCGCAGGTGCTCGGCTATGAGCGGCTGCGGGCTGCCCAGGATCTGGTGGGCGGCCAGCGCAAGGTCCTGCGGGGCCAGGTCGAGGAGCTCACCCGCGCGCTGGGCGATCGGGAGAAGCTCGAAGCGGATCGTGAGGCGGCGGAGGAGCGCCTGAAGGACGCCAACGCGGCCCTGGGCGCGGCGGAGACTCGGAGTGGCGAAGCCGCGGCGGGCTTCGCCGACGTGGAGCCGCTCTGGACCGAGCTGCAGGAGAAGCGGGAGCGGCATCAGGACCTCAGTGGCGAGCTGCGGATCCTGGGCACGCGGCTCGAGCGTGTGATCAAGGACGAGAAAGAGACGGAGGCCGAGCTGGCCCGGCTGGCCGACGCGGCCGGAGAGCTGGAGCGCCTGCGGGCCGAGGCGGCGCCGCTATCCGCCCTGCGCGAGGAAGAAAGCAAGCTGCGCGAGCTCGCCGACGCCGAGGCCAGGCGACAGGCGCTGACCAGGCAGCTCGAGGAACAGCGCGAGCGAGTGGTCGCGCTGTCCAAGCGAATCGCGGAGCAGGAAAAGAACGCGAGGGACCGGGACGAACTGAAGGAGAAGCTGGCGGAGCAGGAGGCCGAGTGCGAACGGCTGGAAAAGAAGCGGGAGGAGGCGGCGGCCAGCTGGCAGCGTGACAAGCAGGAAGTGAACGCCCAGCTGCGCATCCTGCTGGATCAGGCCAAGGAGCTGGAGGAGCAGATCGAGGGTCTGGAGAAAGAGGGGCCGGATGGCACCTGCCCCACCTGTCGCCGTCCGCTGGGTGCCGAGTACGAGGAGGTTCTGACGCTGGTCCGCAATCAGTACGAGGAGGTCGTCCAGGACGGCAAGTGGTATCGCAAGCGGGAGAAGCAGCTCGAGTCGGAGCCAGCGGAAGTGGCCGAGGCTCGGGAGCGGTTGGCCCGGTCGCGCCAGGGTTTGGAGCGGCTGGTGTCCAAGCTGGCGGACGCCGAATCCGCGCTGGCCCAGACCGCCTCGCTGAAATCGGAGCTGGGCGCGGAAGAAGAGCGCGCCCGCAAGCTGGCGGGCGCGGTCGCCGCGCTGCCCGACGGCTACGACGCCGATCGGCATGCCGAGGTCCGCCGGGGGATCGAACGGCTGAGCGAGTTGGAGAAGAAGATCACTCAGTTGGAAACGCGGCTGGAGCGACGGCCGCAGCTGCGGAGCGAAATGGCGGAGGCGCAGGAAGAGGAGCGGCAGATTCGGGCGCAGATCGAGGAGCTCGAGGCGAGCCGCGAGGGACTGGCGTTCTCCGAGGAAGAGTATCGGGAAGTCGGCGCGAAATTCGAGGCGGCGCGGGTGACGCTGGAAGCGGCGCGCCTGGACGTCGAGCGAGCGCGGACGGAGCTGGAGGGTGCACGGGCCGGGGCGGAAGCCGCGCGGATGGCGGAGAAGGAGCACCGGCAGCTCGAGGCCAGCATAACGGCCCGGGAGAAGGAGCTGCGCTTGCACAACGATCTGTACCGGGCGCTGGGCGAGCTGCGGCACGAACTGAACGACCGGGTGCGTCCAGAGCTGTCGGAGATTGCCAGCGTGTTCCTCGCCGAGCTGACCGACGGCCGTTACAACCGTCTGGAGATCGGACCCGACTACGATGTCGTCGTGCTGGACGAAGGCGATGAGAAGCCGGTCATCTCAGGCGGGGAAGAGGATCTGGCGAATCTGGTGCTGAGGCTGGCGATCAGCCAGATGATCGCCGACCGGGCGGGCCAGACGCTCTCGCTGCTAATCTTCGACGAGGTGTTCGGCGGCCTGGACGACCAGCGTCGGGAGAGCGTGGTTCGCCTGCTGCAGCGTCTGCAAGACCGCTTTGAGCAGGTGATCCTGATCACGCATATCGAGTCGATCCGCGACGGGATGGACCAGGTGGTTCGTGTCGCCTACGAGGAGAGCACGGGCGCCAGCGTGGTGCGGGATGAGAGCCCGGACGCCTCAGCTGGCGAGCCGGAGCTGGAGGATCTGGCTCTGACGACGTGACGGCCCGGCGACCGGCGCGTCACGATTATCTCCTGGTCGGATGTCGGATCAGTCTCTGCCCCCCGGCTCGGAATCGGGGGGCAGCTCGATCGGTTCGGTCTCCACGTCGGTCGCCGCCGGTGGCGCCACGGTCTCCGGCCGCACGTCGCGCATCTCCTCGGGCAGCGGTCCGAGGGCCACCTCGAGGAAGTCGATGGCGCGGTCCACCGCGCTGTCCGATTCGGCCTGGTCACCAGTCACCAGCTCGGCGTTGGCCAGCGCCATGTACGCCTGATAGTACTGGAGCGGAATTCCGCTGGTCGTCAGGTCGGGCCAGAAGTCCCACTCGGTGATGTCGCGATAGATGTAGTGTTCCTCCAGGAGCGTCTCGGTCCGTTCGACGTTGATCCACCACGGCGTGTCCCGGCCACCCTGGTTCCGTGCCTGGACCGGGATCGGGATGATCGAGCCGCGCGGCTGAAAGTCGATGGGCTCCAACTTGAACGCCACACCCTGCCGGACCATCCAGCGCTGCAGGTCGAAGTTCTCGTACGTCCCCGTGGTGCCCGCGAAATAGATGGGGCGGTCGCCGGCGGCGCCCTGAAGTATCTGTAGCAGCATGATGTCATTGCGCAGCAGGCGCTCACCGCGGGGAATCGTTCCGACGATACCGCCGATGCGCACCGCCTGCGTATCGGCGAAGGCGGCGCAGTTGCCGCGCCGATCGATCGGATAGCATTCGGGCACGCTCTCCAGCTGCTCGTCGGTCGCCTGCAGGATCGAGCGGGTGGGCCGCGTCCACTCCATCTCGGAGTAGATCGGCAGCGCCTCGTCCGGCTCGAACGATCTCTGACATATGATCCGCGTCTCGTCGCGCGATGGGTCCTGGCCGTCGCAGGGGGCCGTCAGGTCACGGAGCTGTTTCGAGTACCAGGGTGTGGCCAGGTACGAATAGACGATGACCGTGACGTCCTGACGCAGCCCCTCCACCTCCTGCAGGTACCAGAGCGGGAACGTGTCGTTGTCGCCGTTGGTGAACAGGACGCCGTACGGCTCGACGGACATGAGCAGGTTGTAGGCCCAATCGCGAGCGGCATAGTCGCCGGCGCGGCTGGCGTACTGCCAGTTGAGGAGCATCGGCAGCAGGGCCAGCAGGAGGACGGGGCTGGCCCGCTTGAGGTGGTCGGTCGTGATGCGGGCCGACGACCCGGCGATGGTCTCGGCGAACGCGCGCCAGAGCGCCGCGAGCCCGATGCCCGCCCATACGCCCCAGAACGAGAAGGAAACGATGAAGAAGTAGTCGCGCTCGCGGACCTCGCGCCAGCTGCGGGGAACGCCGACCTCGGAGCCGTTTGGCCCGATCGTGGTGGCGCCGACCGAGTAGCCGTACTTGAAGTTGAGATAGATGACCAGCCCGAAACTGACGGTCGCGAACAGCGCCGCGAAGTAGACCCACGAGATCCGATCGGCGTAGTAGTGGCGCCAGGCGCCCAGCAGGCCGAGGAGGAGAAAGACCAGGGTGAAGGGGGCCCGCACCCAGGCGAAGAACGTATTGTCCCCGTTCAGGCTGCGCGCCCACTGCCAATCGAAGTACTGGGCGAAGTTGATGAACTGCCAGCGCAGGAGCTTCATGTCGCGCGGCGGGTTACGCGGCGAGCCGGGAACGTAGAAGATCGGGTTCAGATTGATCGGCGGCTTCCGATACTGCTCGCGCCGCAGGGAGGATGCGAGGGCCGGGCAGCGGTCGTTTTCCGGTTTGCCGGCGACCAGCGATACCGGCGGATGGAGGCGAACGATCTCGTAGGCGGCGGCGACGACCGATCCGCATACCGGCTCGGCCTCGTTGATCACCGGCCGATCGTTCGCCCGGATCGGCAGCGCCAGCTGGGCGCTCAGTCCCAGGAACCAGGCCAGCGCCGCGAAGGCGTAGAGCCGCGGGCGGGCGAGCACCCGGGGGTGCACCCAGATGATGAAGAGCAGCATGGCCGGCGCCACCAGGAATGCCATCAGGTGGTTGCCAAGGGATAGGGCCAGCAGGAAGACGATCAGGATGAGCAGGTTGTCGTCTTTGCCCTTCCCCAGGTTGTCGCGCCAGCGGAAGATGAGCCAGGTGAGCAGGGCGATGGTCATCAGGCTCACCGTGTAGACCTTCTCGTTCACCACCGACTGGTTCCAGACGGTGAAGGCGGTGGCGGAGATGAAGGCGGCGGCGCCGGCGCCGGCGCGGCGAAACAGCTCCTGGTCGGAGAAGAAGGCGAGCACGCGATGAACGACCAGGAACCAGAAAGCCGCGGCGGTGGCGCTCATCGCCGCCGAGAAGAGGTTGATCTTCATCGCCGTGGGGAGCGGCACGGGCGTCATCAGGATCTCCCACGTCCGCGCCAGGATGATGAACACCGGGTTGCCCGGCGGATGCGGTATGCCGAGGATGTGCGCGGTGGCGATGTACTCGCTGGTATCCCAAAAGGCGGTGGTGGGTGCCAGCGTGATGGCGTAGAGGGCGAACACCATAAGGCCGACGACACCGGCCCAGCGATAGGGCGGCTCGTATTCGGGCGCTCCGGCTTCCTTTATTACGCTATCGGGCGTGTCGATCGCCCGCTTGTCGTCTGGCATGTCGTCTAGCTGATCACGTTGACAGTTTTCGGGAATCGTGCCGCCGCGGCGGTCTATATATACGCGCGGCGCAGGCTCGCGCTAGGGTTCAGCGGCTGAGGAGGAGGTCGCCGGCGGCCAGCACTCGCAGTCGCCAGCCGACGGCCAGCCAGGTCGTGCTGCTGTACTCGGCGACGATGGCCGGCCCCTCTAACTCGTGTCCGGCCAGCAGGTCCTCGCGCCGATGGAGCGGTACCCGTCGCCAGCCGCCGTCGAAGTAGACCTGGCTCGGGCCCGCGACTTCCGGCGGATCCGTGGCGGCGGCCAGTTCGGGCTTCGCCGGCCGCCGGACCGGGGCGCGGGCGGTGACCCTGACCGTCACAGCCTCCACCGGGGCGTCGTCGCGCCGGAAGCCGAAGCGCTGCTGGTGGGCGGAGTGGAAGGCCTCGACCCAGTCGGCGGTCGCCGGCACACCCAGCTCGTAGCTCTGTCCGACATAACGGGCGTCGATCCCGCGGTCGATGACCACGTCGTCGCCGGCGAACCCGTCGAGCTCGAGCTCGCCACGGGCCTGCGCTTCCAGCTCGTCGAACACGGGCTCGAGTGTCGCCAGGTCGGCGTCCGAATCGGTGGCGAGCACGCTGCGCGACGTGTCCTTACGGACGTCGGCCACGAGGATGCCGTGGGCCGAAAGCGTGCCCGGATCGGGTGGCACGAGGACCCGGGAGACACCGAGGCGTCCGGCCAGGCGGGCGGCGTGGAGGGGCGCGGCGCCGCCGAAGGCGACCAGCGTCAGATCCGCCGGATCATGGCCCCGCTCGAGGCTGATCAGACGCAACGCCCCCTCCATCCGCGTGTCCGCCACCTCGAGGACGCCCTCCGCCGTCTCCTCGGGTGAAGCGGCGAGCTCGTCCGCCAGGCGCTCGAGCGGCCCCGCGATGGCGTCGCGGTCCAGGCGCTGAGCGCCTCCCAGGAACAGGTCGGGCGCGATCCGGCCCAACCAGACATGAGCATCGGTGACGGTCAGCTCGGTCCCACCCGCGCCGTAGCAGATCGGCCCGGGGACGGCTCCGGCGCTGGCGGGGCCCACCTTGAGCGCACCGCCCGGATCGCGGCGGGCGATGGAGCCGCCGCCGGCACCCACGGTGTGGATGTCGATCACCGGGATCGCCACCGCGCAGCCGGAGATCTCGTACTCCCGGGTCGTCAGCGGTCGGCCCGGACACAGCGAGACGTCGGTGGAGGTGCCGCCCATGTCGAACGAGAGCGCCGCATCGAAACCGGAGCGTCGCGTCGCCTCGAGGGCCGCGACCACACCGCCCGCGGGCCCCGAGAGCACCGTGTGGACCGGCTCCCGGGCGGCCCGCTCCACCGAGAAAGCGCCACCGCCCGACGCCATGATCCGCACCCGCTCGGCACCCGCCGCCGCGTCGAGCCGCTGCAGGTAGCGCTGGACCAGCGGAGCGACGTAGGCGTTGACCAGCGCCGTAGAGAAGCGCTCGTATTCGCGGTACTCGGGGAGCAGCCGGGCCGAGAGCGTCACCGGCACGTCCAGCTCGGCCAGCGCCGCGCCCAGCGCCTCCTCGTGCTCGGGATTGGCATAGCTGTGCAGGAAACCGACCGCCACCGATTCGAAGTCGCCCAACCTGTCGAGCAGTCCCTCGATCTCCGCCGGCTCGATCCCGCTCTCCTCGGACCCGTCCTTCAGCATGCGTCCGGAGACGCCGAAGCGGGCCTCGGGGGCGACCAGCGGAGACGGCCGTTCGGCCACCAGCGCATAAAGCTGGGATGACGGCCGAGCCTGGCGCCCGATCTCGATCAGGTCCTCGAATCCCCGGTTGGTGATCCAGGCCGTTCTGGCGCCGCGCCGCTCCAGCAGGGCGTTGGTGGCCACCGTCGAGCCATGCGCCAGAACGAAGACCTCGCCCTCCTCCAGCAGCTCGGCCAGCCCATCGAGCACCGCCCGGGCGGGATCGTCCGGGGTCGAGGCACGCTTGTATACGGTCCTGACACCGTCGCGCAGCACGACGAAGTCGGTAAAGGTGCCGCCGGTATCGACGGCGACGGAGGTGGGTGTGTCCGATCGCATGAGCCGGGTAAAGCTACCGGCCGGTTGCAGGGGGCGAAAGCGGGTCCGCGGTGTGGTGCGCTTGGAACTGCCGGCCCCGTCTATTAGCTTGGACCGTCGACTTCACATTGCCACAGCAACGCCGGTAACCATAACCGGGATAAGTATCGGCAGAGGACGGGACGGGAGATGAAACCCGAGAGAGCGCAGGTGTTCGCCCAGGGTCTCGTCGCGGGGCTGATCGCGTACGCGGCGGTGGCGGTTTTCTTCTTGCTGGTCAACGTGGTCGCGGGGCGCTCGCCGTTCCATACCGCCGCGGCGCTGGGCGAGGCGCTGTTCTACGGCCTCGAGGATCCGACGCGCATCACGATCGAGCCCGGTCCCGTGCTCGCCTATAACGGCCTGCACCTGATCGTGTCGCTGCTCGCCGGTACGATCGCGGCGTGGCTGTTCTTCGAGACCGAGCGGCACCATTGGCTCTGGTACTTCGTGTTCTTCGTCTTCATCGCCGGTTTCGTCTTCAGCCTGGTGTTCGTGGGCGCGGTGAGCGTGGAGATCGCCGGGCTGGTCCCGTGGTGGTCGGTGGCGGTGGCGAACGTGGTCTGGGTGGTGGGGCTGGTGAGTTACCTGTGGTACCAGCATCGCGGTCTGGTAAGAGAACTGATGGAGGAGCAGGAGTCGGCGACTTAGCAAAGGAGAAAGCTTGATGGTACCCAAGCGAATCCTGTCCCGAGGGATCATCGCCGGCCTGATCGGGGCGACGATACTGGCGTTATGGTTCCTGCTGATCGATACGTTGCGAGGTCAACCATTCGCGACGCCCTCGTTCCTGGCCGGCGTGCTCGCCGGCGTGGAAACGACCGATCGATCGCTGTCGCTCATCGTCCTGTACACGTTGCTGCACTACGCGGCTTTCGGAGCCGTCGGCGTCGCGATGGCCTGGCTGCTCACGAAGCTGGAAGCCTGTCCACCGATACTGCTGGGGCTGGTGCTCGGGTTCATCCTGTTCGACCTGGTCTTCTACAGCGGAGTGGTGCTCACCGGGGTCGACGTGGTCGAGCGGTTGGGCTGGCCCGAGGTCCTGGCCGGCAACCTGTTCGCCGGGGTGGGAACTATCGGGTATCTGCACACGAGTCTGGGATTGCAGTCGCCGCAGTGGGTCGCGACCCTGCTCGGCAATCGAATTCTGCGGGAGGGCGTGATCGTGGGCGTGGTCGGGGCGCTGGTCGTCGCCGTGTGGTTCTTCCTCTTCGACCTGGTGCAGGGGCGCATGCTGTTCACGCCCGGCGCGCTGGGCTCCGCCTTCTTCCTGCGCGTGGCCGATGCCAGCGAGGTGCAGATCGGCCTGCTGACGGTGGGCGGCTACACGATCGTCCATTTCGCCGGGTTCATCGCCATCGGGCTGGCGGCCGCGACGGTCGCGGTGCTGGCGGAGCAGCGGCCGCCGCTGATCCTGCTGGGCCTGCTGGTGTTCGTCACCTTCGAAGCCTTCTTCCTCGGGCTTCTGGCCGTGGTGGCGGAATGGCTGCTGGGCGCCCTGGGGTGGATGTCGGTGGGGATCGGGAACTTGCTGGCGGCTGCGGCGATGGCCTTCGTGCTGTGGCGCGAGCATCCGAAGCTCAGAGCGGCGCTGGGCCCGCAGACGTTCTCGACCGATGAAACGGACGTCTCGTCTCCGGCCGAACCGAAAGTGTGACGAGGATGCCCGGGGCGGGCGGGACGGGTGGGAGGGGGTGGGAGGGGGTGGGAGGGGGTGGGAGGGGGTGGCTGACCCCGTGACGTTTCCAGGAGCGTAGACGGTGCAGTGGTGGTGCTCGGCCCAGACGGCGGCGTGGACGTGGAGCTGGACTCCGTACCCGGGCGTTTGGGCCTTCGTGCTGGCGCTGGGCGCCGCGTACTGGCTGCTGGAGCGGCGCACCGGGCGTGACCCGGAGCGGCCGCGGACTTTGCGGCGCATCGCCTTCTACGGCGGCCTGCTGGGACTCTGGGTCGCGCTGGACTGGCCGGTGGGGGCGCTGGGGGCCGGCTACCTGGCCAGCGCGCACATGGTGCAGTTCCTCCTCATCTCGCTGGTGGCGCCGCCGCTGCTGCTGTACGGCGTTTCGACGAAGGCCTACGCGAGGCTGGAAGCCCGACCCAACCTGATGCGCGCGCTGCGCGTTCTCACCCATCCGCTGGTGGCCCTCGCCATCTTCAACGTCGTTCTGCTGACGACGCACTGGCCGTCCGTGGTGGACGCACTGATGGTCTCGCAGCCGGGCTCGTTCGTTCTCGATATGTCGTGGCTCGTGGCCGGGCTGGCGCTCTGGTGGCCGCTGGTCGCGCCGGTGCCGCGCCGGCCCGGCTTCTCGCACATGTACCGGATCGGCTACCTGATCCTGGCCACCATACTCAACACGCCCGCCTTCGCCTTCCTGACGTTCAGCAACCTGCCCCTGTACGCGACGTTCGAGCTGGCGCCGCCGGTCTCGGGCCTCTCCGTTCGGGATGACCAGCGGCTCGCCGGACTGCTGATGAAGATCGGCGGCGGCCTGATCTTCTGGACGGCGATCACGGTTCTATTCTTCCGCTGGTATCGAAGCGAAGAGAGCTACGGTAGTGGGTAGTGGGTAGTGGGTAGTGGGTGGTGGGTGATCCGTCGTGTTCCCACCACCCACTACCCACTACCCACTACCGCTTATCGTCCCCATCCCGTGCGGCAAGACGTGGAAGAGCACGATGAGCGCGACGACGACTAGCACCGCTAGGAGGAGCGGCGCGACGAAGACGCCGCTGAAGATCGGGCTGTCGAAGCGCAGGTGCATGTAGAACATGACGACCAGGGCGAACTTGGCGCCGGACAGCACCAGGAGGATGGGTACGAGGACGCCGCGCAACGCCGGTATATAGAAGACGGCCACCTCGGCGGCCGTGATCACCGTCAGGATCAACCCGATCATGACGTAGAACCGCCAGGTGGGGTGCGAGGCCGGCTCGTCGGTCGAGCCGGTGCCTCCGACGACGCTTTCCTGGTCCTGTGCTGCCGCGCTCATGCCCCCTCCGTCACGGTATCAGATAGATCAGAGTGAAGATCACGATCCAGACCACGTCCACGAAGTGCCAGTAGAGGCCCGCGATCTCGACCTTGAGCGAGTCCTCGCGACCGATCTTGCCCATGGCCGTCAGGGCCGCCAGGGTCAGCAGCCACAGCACGCCCACCGAAACGTGCGCTCCGTGGAAGCCCGTCAGCACGTAGAAGGCCGAGCCGAACACGTTGGTCTGGATCGTCAGCCCCTCGTGGACGAACGTGGTGAACTCGTAGGCCTGGAAGCCGAGAAAGATGAGGCCGCCGATCGCCGTGGCCAGCAGCCAGGTGAGCGTTCCGGCACGGCTACCCCGCTGGACCGCATTCAGCGCCAGGACCATCGCCAGCGAGCTGGTCAGCAAGACGAACGTGCTGACGCTGGTCACCGGGATGTTCAGGACCTCGTGGGGGTACGGCCCGGTGACCGCGGCGCCCTTGTAGACCATGTAGGTCGAGATCAGGCTGCCGAAGAAGAGGGTCTCGGACCCGATGAAGGTCCAGAAGCCCAGCTTCCGGTTGTCGAGCCCCGTGGCCGTCGGTGGGTGGTGCGCGATCTCCATCTTCCTCCAACTGTTCCGTGTTCTCTGTTCTCTGTTCTCTGTTCTCTGTTCTCTGTTCTCTGTTCTCTGTTCTCTCGTCCGACATCAACTCTCGGCCCGGAACGCCGGCTGGAACGCCCACGAGTAGACGCAGACCGCCGTCACGGCGAGGCCGATGAGCGGCACCCACCAGATCCGGGCCATCAGGAGGATCCAGGTCAAACTGATCCCCAGCGCCGTCAGGATGGGCCAGGCGGAGGGCGACGGCATGTGCGGCTCATCGCCGCCGGTCGCCACGGCCCGGTCGGGTCCCGCGGCGGCCCCCTTCCAGAGCGGGTCCCGGCTCTCGACCTCGGGGATCTCGGCGAAGTTGTAGTGCGGCGGTGGCGACGGCACCGACCACTCGAGGGTCGGCGCGTCCCAGGGGTTCGCCGCCGCCGGCGTACCGCGCCGGGCGCTGCGGATCAGGTTCCAGACGAAGATCAGCGTGCTGACCCCGAAGATGAACGCTCCGATCGTCGAGGCCATGTTCCAGCCCCCCAGGCCCAGCTCGGCCGGATAGGTGAAGACGCGGCGCGGCATGCCGAAGAGCCCGACGAAGTGCTGGGGGAAGAAGGTCAGGTTGAACCCGACGATGAAGGTCCAGAAGTGCCACTTCCCGAGCGTCTCGCTCATCAGGCGGCCGGTCACCTTCGGGTACCAGTAGTAGAACCCGGCGAACAGACCGGTGACGGCGCCGCCGACGATCGTGTAGTGGAAGTGGGCGACGACGAAGTACGAGTCGTGCTGCTGCAGGTCGACCGGCGCCGAGGCATGCATGATCCCCGACAGGCCGCCGATGGTGAAGATGGCGACCAGCCCGATGGCGAACAGCATCGCCGTGGTGAAGCGGAGCGCGCCGCCCCACATGGTGGCCAGCCAGTTGAAGATCTTCACGCCGGTCGGGATGGCGATGATCATCGTGCTGGCCACGAAGAACGAGTCGGCGATGGGCCCGAGCCCGGTGGTGAACATGTGGTGGCTCCACACGCCCCAGCCGATGAAGCCGATCAGGATGCCGGCGTAGACCACGATCGGGTAGCCGAACAGCGGCTTGCGCGAGAAGGTGGGCACGACCTCGGAGATGATGCCGAACGACGGCAGGATGAGGATGTAGACCTCGGGGTGCCCGAAGATCCAGAACAGATGCTGCCAGAGCACCGGGTCGCCGCCGGCGCCGGGCACGAAGAAGTTGGTGGCGAAGAAGCGGTCCGCCGCCAGGAAGATCAGCGCCACCGCGATGACCGGGATCGCCGTCGCCAGGATCCAGCTGGTGACGAAGGTCATCCAGGTGAACAGCGGCATGCGCATCAGCGTCAGCCCGGGGGCGCGGAGGTTGATGATCGTGGTGATGAAGTTGATCGCGCCGATCAGCGAGCTGATCCCGACGATCGACAGGCCGATCACCCAGAAGTCGACGTTGAGGCCCGGCGAGTACTGGACCGAGGTCAGGTTGGCGTAGCCGACCCAGCTGGTGTTGGGCGCGGCGCCGAACAGCCAGCTCGAGTTGAGGAAGAGGCCGCCGAACAGGAAGACCCAGAACGACAGCGCGTTCAGACGCGGGAAAGCCACGTCCCGCGCGCCGATCTGCAGCGGCACGATGTAGTTGAAGAAAGCGACGGCCAGCGGCATGGCGACCAGGAAGATCATCGTGGTGCCATGCATGGTGAACAGTTGGTTGTACGTCTCGGCGCCGATGAAGTCGTTCTCGGGCACGGCCAGCTGCACCCGGATCAGCAGCGCCTCCAGTCCGCCCACCAGCAGGAAGAACAGCGCGGCGCTGGCGTACATGATGCCGATCCGCTTGTGGTCCACCGTGGTGATCCAGCCGCGGATCGTCGCCCAGAGCCCGCCCGGATCGGTGTAGAGAGCCGCCGCGCCGTGTCCCTCGGCGTGGGCCCGTTGCGGGCCCCTCTCGCTAGCTATCGCATCTGCCATGCAACGGCTCCTGATGACAAGGGTGGATTCGCCGACTCACCGGCCGAGGCTCGCCAGGTAGGCCGCCACCGCCTCGACCTGTTCCGACGACAGGCCGGTGGGCGGAAAACCGCCGCCCTCCTCGGCCACGCCCGGCATCTTCACACCCGGCTTGAACTCGGCCGGCGCGGTGATCCAGGCGGCCAGGTTCTCCCGCGTGTTCTCCAGCAGGCCGGCCCCGATCGTCGTCCGCGCGCCCAGCCGCGTCAGGTCCGGACCCAACCGACCCCGGGCGTTCGTCCCGGCGATGGCGTGGCAGGCGACGCAGGTGGCACCCATGAAGACCTCGCGACCCCGGGCGGCCAGGCTGCCGCTGTCCGGCTCCACCGGCGTCTTCATGCGCTCGACCCATTCCTCGAACTCGGGCTCCGGCGCGGCGATCACTCTCAGGCCCATCAGGCTGTGGGCCGGTCCGCAGAACTCGGCGCACTGCCCCATGAACGTCCCCGCCTCGTCCACCGTGAAGGTCAGGCGGTTGATCGCCAGGCTGCCGTCGGGCTTTCGGACCAGGGGATTGAGGTCGCGCTTGCCGCCCAGCCGTGGGACCCAGAACGAGTGGATCACGTCCGCCGACCAGAGACGCAGGTCGACCTGCCGGCCGACGGGCAGGTGCAGCTCGTTCGCCGTGACCACGTCCTGCTCGGGGTACCGGAACTCCCACCACCACTGGTGGCCGATGACCTCGACGACCAGGGCGTCTTCACCGGCCTCCCTCTGGGTCTGGAACACGGTATGGATCGTCGGGATCGTGATCAGGACCACGATGATCGCGGCGCCCACCGTCCACCCGATCTCCAGTCCCAGGTGGCCGTGGATCCGCTTCGGCTCCGGTCCGCCCGGCCGGGCCCGGTAGCGGAACAGCACCCAGCCGAGGACCCCCCAGACGACGGCGAGGATCAGCATGGTCCACCAGAACACGGTCTGGTAGAGACTGTGAATCGCCGCCCCGAAGTCCCCGCTGGCCGGATCGATCGTGCTCTGAGGATAGTCCTGCCCGCACCCCAGGAGGGCGGAGCTGACGATCACGATCGTATAGTAAATGGGGTTGAGCAAACGCCGGCCACGCCCGCCCGCTAACTCACCGGCACCGATCACGTTTCCTCGGCTGTTTCTCTTGTGTTAGAGCCCGTTCGGCTGGCGGAAACGATAGTAAATCTGGACCGGCGGTCAACCTGCGGCGGTGCCGTTTGCGGCGGAGTCGGCGGCGCTGGCGGCCGCTGGCGCGAACGTCTTCGACCCGTCCCCCTGGTAGCGGTAAACGAAGCTGACGCAGCCGGGCCGGCCGCCGGGGCAGTAGTAGCCGACGAACCGGAGGGCCGCGTAACGGCCGTCGGCGGTGCGGATCGCCAGCACGCGGTCCGCGGGTCGCAGGATGTGCGAGGTCCAGCTGTAGTCGTACCAGTCCTCGAGGACCGGGTTGCGCGGGGTGTCGCCCCGTCCCTCGTCGGTCGTCCAGTCGTCCTCCGGCACGGTCAGCGCCGAGTCGATGCGGATCGGACCCAGGTCGGCAACGGCCCCTCGGCCCGCCGGGTTCGTGTCGCCGCCGTTGCTGATCATCCGGTGCCGCTGAAAGGCGAGGTCCCAATCGAGCGAACGACGCGAATCGACATCGACCACGGAGCCGCGGGAGAAGTCGAAGTAGACCCAGCGGTCGTGCGCGGTCGCGTCGACGGTATAGAGCCGGGGCCCCACCGACCGCTCGCCGACCGCTTCCGGGTTCGGGGCGGTGGGAGCGAACTCCCGCACGCTGGGCCGCACCAGGCTGCTGACGATCAGCACGACCACGAGTGCCGCGAAGAGGAGGCCGATCGAGGTCAGCACGAGGGTGGAGAGTCCGGGTTTCTGCATGGGGGCAAGATAGAGTCGCGCGGGACACCCGGCAGCCCCGGCCCGCTTGCCGCGCCGCCGGGCCGTCGATAGCTATAGGGTTTGGCCCGGAACTTCGTGAGCGACTGGAGGCAGCCCCGGCATGTACCGCAGTCATGTCATCTCGTGGAACCTGACCAAGAAGTGCAACCTGCGTTGCGAGCACTGCTACATCAGCGCCGGTCGCATCTCGAAGGGCGAGGCGCGGGACGAGCTGTCGACCGAGGAGTGTCTCCGGGTGGTGGACGGGATCTGCGAGGTCAACCCGGAAGCGCTGTTGATCCTGACCGGCGGTGAGCCGCTGCTGCGGAAGGACGTGTTCGAGATCGCGTCGTACGCCAACTCGAAGGGGCTCTGGGTGGTGGTGGGGACCAACGGAGTGCTGATCACGCCGGAGCTGTGCCGGCGGATGATCGAAGCGGGCATCCGCGGCGTCGCCCTCTCCCTCGATTCCCTCGAGGCGGCGACCCACGATGCCTTCCGGGGTGTGCAGGGCGCCTGGGACAACACTGTGGAGGGGTCGAAGGTACTGAGAGCGGCGGGCCTGCCGTTCATCGTCCAGACGACGATCGGGCGGCACAACCGCGACTCGATCGTCGAGCTGGCCCGCTTCGCCCACGAGCTCGGGGCCCGCGTCTACAACCTCTATTTCCTGGTGCCCACCGGACGCGGTGCGTATACCAGCGACATCTCGGCCGACGAGTACGAGGAGACTCTGGCTGAGCTGATGAAGCTGCAGGAGGAGTTCGCCGGCCGGATGCTGGTGAACTCGAAGTGCGCGCCCCATTACCAGCGGATGCTCTACCAGAACGACCCGGACTCGCCTTTCCTGAAGAGCTTTGCCGCCGGGGCCGGCGGCTGTCCCGCCGGCACGCACTACCTGGGGATTCGTCCCAACGGCGACATGACGCCCTGCCCCTACCTGCCGGTATACGGCGGCAACTTGCGCCAGCGGTCGTTCCGGGAGATCTGGGAGGAGTCCGACGTCTTTCAGCGCATCCGCCGGCGGAAGACGCTGGGCGGGCGCTGCGGCGCGTGCGAGTTCAACTCGGTTTGCGGCGGCTGTCGGGCCCGGGCGTACGGTGCGACGGGGGACTTCATGGCGGAGGACCCGTGGTGCGTGTACGAGCCCGGCGCCTACGGGTTCGAGCCGATCAGCTTTGCGGGGAAGACGACCTACGGGATGGAGCTGGACGGCACGTTGCCGTGGACGGCGGAGGCGCGAGCGCGGCTGGAACGAGTCCCGTCGTTCGTTCGCGGCATGCTGGCGAAGCGGATGGAGAGCTACGCCGCCGAACGGGGCCAGCCGCAGGTGACCGCCGAACTGATGCAGGAGGTGCGGGAGCGGACGCTGAGCGGCCGGATCGGCAACGTCCCGTCGTTCGTGCGGAAGATGCTCGAGGCCGAAAGCGGCGCCGGCGTCGAAGACGACGCGACGCCGCCCGGCGATGCTTGACACGACGGCCGGTACGCCTCTACGCTGGCCGATCATGGAGTCGGTGAGTGAGACCGCCGTGGGCCCGGCGGAGAGTTCGAGCCTCGATCCCCGGACGCGAAAGTATCGTCAGGCCGCCGTCGTCTACTTCGGCTACGGCGCGTTCTATCTGTCCCGGATCGTCGCCATGGGCGTCCGCAGCGACTGGAACCTGCACGGCTATCCGCGGGTCGCCGCCTGGGTTCTGATTCCGATCGGGTTCCTGATCACGGTGGGCTTCCCCTTCTTCATCTGGCGACAGGTGCGCTGGTTCACGATGGCGCTGGCCATCGTCGTCTTCATCCGGGCGATCTACCTGTTCGCGCAGCCGAACACGGGGTTCTTCCTGGGGCCGTTCCTGGTCACCGCGGTGGCCGCCTGGATGCTGGCCCGGGCGGCGTGGGATCTGTGAGTCCGTCCGACCGGCGGCGCACGTACGCCGAGCTGACGGAGGGGACGGCCGCCGATATCGCCGGCCAGCTGGCCGAGCGGCGGCAGCGGCTCGAGCGCCGACTGGCCGGGGTCCGACATACGCTGGCGGTTCTGAGCGGCAAGGGCGGTGTGGGGAAGAGCCTGATCGCCGCGAACCTGGCGGCGTGTCTGGCGGACCAGGGTGCGTCAGTCGGTGTGCTCGACGCCGATCTCAACGGCCCGTCGATGCCCCGGCTGCTGGGTGTCGAACGATCGTCGCTCCGGGTCGAGGGAGACGGGATAGCGCCGGCCGTCGGGGCGGCGGCCGTGAAGGTGATGTCGATGGATTTGTGGCTGGAAGGCCCCGACAGCCCGGTCCGCTGGCGCGGAACCGAGTCGGGGAGCTTCCTGTGGCGCGGCACGCTGGAGGCGAACGCCCTGCGCGAGTTCCTGTCCGATACGGCGTGGGGCGACCTGGACTACCTGATCCTGGATCTTCCGCCCGGGACCGATCGGATCGCGCCGGTCCACGACCTGCTTCCGGGGCTGGGCGGCGCGCTGGCCGTGACGATCCCGTCGGAGCTGTCGCGCTTCGTGGTGAGCAAGTCGCTCACCATGGTGAAAGAGCTGGGGATCCCGATCGTCGGCTACGTGGAGAACATGTCGGGCTACCTTTGTCCGGACTGCGGCCGGATCGGCCCGCTGTTCAGCACCGAGGCCGCGCCGTTCGAGGGGGTGCCGCGCCTGGCCGCCGTGCCGTTCGACCCGCGCTTCGGCGCCGAGGGCGACGCCGGACGCCCCGACGTGCTCGGGCGCCCCGACGCCCCGGCGGCCCGGGCGGTTCGTGATCTGGCGCGGGCGGTCCGGCAGTTCTACGAAAACGGATCGTGAGGTAAGGTTAGATGAAGTTTCTCTGTGTGGACTGCGACGCGCAGATGAAGTCGGTCGAGAGCGCCGCGCCGGGTGACGGGACGATGGCGATCACGTTCCGCTGTCCGAATTGCGATCGCCAGGTCGCCATGCTCACCAACCCGATGGAGACCCGGATGGTCGACAGCCTCTGCGTCGACCTCAGCGACAGCGCCGCCGAAGCGCAGCCGTTCGAATCGGTTCGCTCTCATCTCGAGACCCGCCATCCGGACCCGTCGGGCCCCGACCCGGTCTGGAGCGACGAAGCGGAGAAACGGTTGGGCCGCGTACCCGGTTTCGTCCGCGGCACAGTGCGAAAACTCTATATGGAGTGGGCCCGGGAGCGCGGGCTCAGCGAGATAACCCTGACGGTGATGGACGAGGCCCGGGCCCAGCTGGGCATCGAGGAGATGTGAGGAGGTCAGGACATGACGCTGCACGAAAAGGTCTCGGCAGCACACGCCGTCACGCTGCAGATCGATCACGAGCTGTGTTCCGGCTTCGCCGACTGCGTCGAAGCCGCGCCCGATGCCTTCGAACTGAACGAGGACAACCTGGCCGTCCTGGTCGACCTCGAGGAGCCGCCCCTCGAGGCGCTCGTCGGGGCGGCCGAATCCTGTCCGGTCAGCGCGATCCTCATCTTCGGGGAGGACGGCACCCAGCTGGCCCCGGAGGCCTGAGCGGCCGGTGGTCGAACCGAAACCCGGTTGCGCGGTTTGGTTGACAGCCGCCGGTAAGGCCAGCTATACTCGCTCGGTTGTAATCCGCGATAATAATTCCTGTTATCGGTTTTTGCATAGATCGGGATCGCTCCGTGTCGCTTCGCCCCTCGCCCCCGACGACCACGGAGGCCGGGAGCCGGGTCGAGAACAGAACCGAGTCATGAACGGGAAGCTCGCCGCGAGCCTCCCGCCTTCTGCTGTGGCATGGAACACAGACAAGCCGGCAACATCCAACAGGTGATTCGCTCGCGGATCTCCTGAAGAACCCTGGGCACCGAGGGATCCATGTACAGAGAGGTCTTCGTTCCCTGTGACAACTCGCAGGAGTGCGATTACGCGATTCACCGCGCCATCGAGCTGGCCCGGAAGTGCGAGGCCGGCGTGGTGGGCAACCACGTCTACGCGGCGAAGCTGCACGACGTGCGGTTTCGCCAGCTCGAATCCGGCCTGCCCGCCCGCTTCCAGCCGAAAGAGGAGATCCAGCGTCAGCGAAAGATTCACGACAAACTGATCGAGAAGGGCCTGCAGCTGATCAGCGATTCGTTCCTGGACCGGATGGAGGAGCAGGTGAAGGCGGCGGGCGTCAAGATGAAGCGGCAGCTGCTGGAGGGGATCCACTTCGAGGAGATCGCTCGGGAGGTGAACTGCAACGGCTACGACCTGTGCGCGATGGGCGCGCACGGCCTGGGCCGTCAGCCGCATTCGCAGCTGGGCGGTGTAGTGTCGCGGGTGATGCGGCGGCTGGAGAAGGATCTGCTGATTACACGGACCGACCGGCCGCTGCGGGACGGGGTCTACCTGGTGTGCGTGGATGGGAGCTCGTACAGCTACCGTGCGGCGCGGGTCGCGCTGGAGCTGGCGCGCGAGTTCGAAGCGCGGGTGGAGTTCTGCAGCGCCTTCGACCTCGATTTCCATCACATCGCGTTCAACAACATCAAGGACGTGCTGAGCTACCAGGCCAGTCGGGTGTTCAAGTTCGAGGAGCAGGAGGAGCTGCACAACAACATCATCGACAAGGGCCTGCTCAAGCTGTGCAAGGCGAACCTGATGCGGGCCGAGAAGATGGCCGAGGGTTACCCCGAAGTCGAGACGGGCTCGCAGGTTCTGATCGGCAAGCCGTTCGAGAGCATCCTCGAATACATCGAGGAGCTGGAGCCGACCCTGTTGGTGCTCGCGCGCCACGGCTCGCACCGGATCGAGGGCACGGATATGGGCTCGCAGGTGGAGAACCTGGTGCGGTTGGCGCCGTGCGACGTCCTGCTGACCGGCACGGTGGACGTGCGGCCGGAGGATGTGCCGTGGATCGAAGAGGACGGGGTGGCGGGCCTCGAGTGGGACCCGCTGGCGGCCGTCCGCATTCAGCGGGTACCGCCGTTCGCCCAGGGGATCGCCCGCAACGCGGTGGAGGAGTGGGTCGAGGAGCGCGGGTTCGATGTCGTGACCAACGAGCTGCTCGACCAGGCGATAGGGTCGCTGCTGCCGACCCACATGCAGCTGGTGATGGGGATCGGCCAGGCGGAGGAGATCGCCCGGGCGGAGGTGAAGGCGGAGGAGGCGCTGGCGGACCGACCGGTCCCGATGTGCCCGATGGGCAGCGACCGCGAGGCGGCGCGGGCCCGGGCGCGGGGCGGCGTGACGTGGTCGAAGGAGGCGTGGGAGCGGCTGGAGCTGGTGCCGCTGATCGCCCGACCGTTGGCCCGGTCGACGGTGGAGCGCTTCGCGAAGAGCCGGGACGCCGAGCACGTGACGGTCCAGGTCATGGACGAGAACAAGCAGGCGATGATCGAGGCCGACACGTTCGACGTCGAGACGATGATGGTGATGTTCAGCGAGCTGCGGGCCCGGGAGATCCGTGCCGGCGCCGAGGGCGCCCAAGGCACGTTCAGCGAGGCCGGCGGCTCGAAGTGCCCAATCCGTGAGGTGCAGGAGATGCTAGACCGACGGGCGGCGGAGGGAAACGGCGGCGGCGAATGACGAGTGGGAGAGACGCCCTGCGGACGGCCGGGCTGGTCGTCGGCGCGGGGTCGCTGGTCCTGGCGGCGGCGGACCCCGCCTGGGCGCAGGCGGCGGAAGGGATACGCGAGTACGGCAACTTCCCGGTCATCGGCAGCCGGGCGGCGGTGTGGATCGCCGCCCAGGTGCACCTGATGTTCGCGGCCTTCGTGCTGGGCGTGCCGATGTTCGCGGTGGTGACGGAAGCGATCGGCATCTTCGGTAAGGACGCGCGCTACGACCGGCTCTCGAAGGAGTTCACGCGTCTGCTGCTCATCGCCTATAGCGCCACGGCGCTGTGGGGCGCGACACTGACCTTCCTGCTCATCACCCTCTACCCGCGGTTCATGTCGCACCTGACCGGGATCTTCGAGACCTCGATCTGGGTCTACGTGGGGCTCTTCTTCGTCGAATCGGCGACGCTCTATATCTACTACTACGGTTGGGAGCGCTGGAAGGAAGGGCGCGCCAAGATCTTCCACTGGTCGCTGGGCATCCTGCTCAACGTCTGGGGCACCGCGGTACTGTTCATCGCCGACAGCTGGCTCAGCTACATGATGAGCCCGCCGGCCGAGGTGACGGCGGACACGGCGCCGGCGCAGGTCCAGTTCTGGAGCGCGTTCGCCAACGCGACGTGGATGCCGATCAACATCCACCGGCTGATCGCGAACGTGGTGTTCGGGGGCTCGATCGTCGCTGCCTACGCCGCCTACCGATTCCTCGCCGCCCGGAGCGAGGACGAGCGCCGGCACTACGACTGGATGGGCTACGTCGGCAACTTCATCGCCATCGGCGCGCTGATCGTGCTGCCGTTCGCCGGCTACTGGCTGGGCCGCGAGATCTACGAGTACAACCAGGCGATGGGCATCACGATGATGGGCGGCTTCATGAGCTGGCTCTGGATCATCCAGGCGTTCCTGATCGGGGTGCTCTTTCTGGCCGGCAACTACTACCTGTGGGTGGGGATGGGACGCATTCCCGGCGCGGAGCGGTTCACGCCATATACGAAGTGGATGCTGCTGGTGCTGATCATCGGCGTGATCGTCTGGGCGACGCCGCACACCATGATCGCCAACCGGGAGGAGCTGGCGGCGATGGGCGGCACGCACCACCCGTTCCTCGGCGTGCTCGGCGTGATGAGCGCCAAGAACACGGCGGTCAACCTGATGATCCTGACGACGTTCCTGTCGTTCCTGCTCTACCGGCGGGCGAACAAGCGGCCGGCCGTGAGTTGGTCGCGGCAGGGGACGATCGTGCAGGGTGGCGTGCTGGGGCTGGCGGCGGCGGTGGTGATCTTCTACGGCATCTACGGCTACTTCGTCACCGCGATCGTGCGGATCGGGTTCAGCGTCTACCAGGTGCTCACTGTGCTGGCGGCGATGGTCGTGGTGCTGGCCGTCGACCTGTTCATGTTGCGCGGGGCCGAGTCCCGCGGCGCGATCCGCTGGGGGCGGATGCCGCCGCGCTCGCAGTACACGCTGATCATCCTGGCGGTGACGTTCACCTGGCTGATGGGCCTGATGGGCTTCGCCCGCAGCGGCATCCGTCAGCACTGGCACATCTGGGAGGTGATGCGCGACACCAGCCAGTGGGCGGCGACGCCGGCGCTCGGCTACGCCGGCGTGGTTATCAGCGCCTGCGTCCTGATATTCCTGGCGATCGTCTCCTTCGTCTTCTGGATCGGTGGTCTGATCGAGAAGCCGGCGCTGGCGCGGGCGACGAGCGAAGCGGTGGGGTTGTCGCCGCAGCCGGCGGGCGACTGAGGAGGGGGACGATAAGCATGTTCATGACCAACCTGAAGATCGCCATCGTCGTCGTCCTGACGGTGGCCGGCTATACGCTGATCGCCAACATGATCCCGCAGATCGAGTCGGAGGTGCCCGAGGAGCTGGCGCTGTCGGCGGACGCGTCGGCGGCCGAGCTGGTCGCGGCGGGCGAGCGGATCTTCGGGGGCGCCGGCGGCTGCACGGCCTGTCATGGGCTGGGCACCCGGGCGCCCAACCTGACCCGGTCGACAGACGGCCTGGGGCCCATCGGCGCGCGCTGCGGCGACCGCGTGCCGGACCAGGACTGCAAGACGTACCTTTATACATCGCTCACCGACCCGGGGAGCTACGTGGTCGACGGGTACAACCCGATCATGCCCGACGCGGACCGCACGTTGCCCGAGGACCAGATCTGGGCGCTGGTCGCGTTTCTCCAGGCGCAGGGCGGCGTGGTGACGGTGACGGCCGACGACCTGGTCGGTGCGAGCTCGGCGGCGACAGCCGCGTCCGCCGCACCGGCGGCGGCCGCTACCGCCCCGTCGACACGAGACCCGCGGCAGCTGCTGAACGAGTTCGGCTGTCTGGCCTGCCATCAGCTGGACGGCCAGGGGACCGCCATCGGCCCGGCCTTCACCGACGTTGGCGCCCGGCTGGACGCCGCGGCGATCCGCGAGTCGATCCTCGACCCGCGGGTGGAGGTGAGCGCGGGTTACGAGGCGTTCGCCAACCTGATGCCCACGGATTTCGGCGAGCGGATGACCGCGGCCCAGCTCGAGGCGCTAGTCGATTTCCTGGCCCAGCAACGGTGACCCACGTGAACCGTCTGAGAGACTACCTCCGGCACCCCTTCTGGCTGGCGATCGCGCTGCTCGTCGCGGCGTATATCGTGTTCGAGTTCGGAGTCGCCTACCTGCCGCCTCTGTTCGGGGTGCGGAGCGCTCCGATCCCCGACAGCGTGCTCCTCCAGTATCTGATCACCGCGGCGGTGGGGATCCTGATCTACGTCAGCGACAACGAGGAGCGCTGGAAACGGTTCAAGGAGCCGGTGGGCACGCTGCTGGTCGATCCCGGCCTGCGCTGGTTGCGCACGGCGCTCCTGGTCCTGGTCCCGCTGGCCGTCGGCTGGCTGACCTACAGCCAGGTGCGGCCCGGCGTGGCGGCGCCGGTCCAGCTGCGCTCGATCCACCCGGCGCCCCCGACGTCGATCAGCTTCCGCGGCCGCACGATCCGGCTCACCGGGCTGGAGAACCCGCTGCGGGCCGACGGGTCGATCGAGGAGGACTACGAGGTGGGCAAACGGGTCTACTACGGGAACTGCCTGCCGTGCCACGGTGACCTGCTGGACGGAAACGGGCACTACGCCCACGGTTTCAACCCGCCGCCGCTGGCGTTCACCGACAACGGGACGATCCCGCAGCTGACCGAGAGCTTCGTCTTCTGGCGGATCGCCAAGGGCGGCCCGGGCCTGCCCACGGAGGGGACGCCGTGGAACTCGGCGATGCCGGCCTGGGAGCCGATCCTCACCGAGGACGAGATCTGGGCGGTGACGATCTTCCTGTACGAGCAGACCGGCTGGACGCCGCGGACGTGGGAGCACGAGGGCGAAGCGGGCGCGGAGGGCGGTCATGACTAGGGCCGCGACGATCGCCTTCGGATTGGCCCTGTGGTGGATCGCTACCCCCGCGTTGGCGCAGGATACCGAGCGCGGCCGGGAGCTCTACGACCGCTGGTGCGCCGAGTGCCACGGCACGGACGGCGCCGGCGAAGGCTCGGCGGCGGCCTACATGATGCCGCGTCCCCGGGACTTCACCACCGGCCTCTACCAGATCCGCACCACGGCCAACGGCGAGCTGCCCACCGACGCGGACCTGGTCCGGGTCATCGAGGACGGGATGCCGGGCACCGCGATGCCGGGGTGGGAGTCGAAGTTCAGCGACGACGAGGTCCGCGACCTGGTGGCCTACATCAAGGACTTCTCCGACTTCTTCGAGCTCTTCGGCGCCCCGGAGCCGTTGGAGTTCGGGGACCGCCCCGGCGCGGATGCCGAGGCGCTGGCCGAGGGCCGACGGCTCTACGAGCAGATCGAGTGCTGGAAGTGCCACGGCGACCGGGGCCGCGGCGACGGCCCCTCGGCGCCCACCCTGCAGGACGACCTGGATTTCCCGATCCGCGCCGCCGACCTCAGCGAGAATTGGAATTTCAACGGCGGCGGCCGCGTCCAGGACATCTACCGCCGTCTCCGCACCGGCATGGACGGAACGCCGATGCCATCGTTCTCCGATCTCATCGACTCGGGCTTCATGACCGACGAGCAGATGTGGTACCTGGCGGCCTACGTGCGCAGCCTGTCGCCGCCTGAACGGCCCCGGGTCCGGGACGTGATCGCCGCCCGGCGTGTCGAGGGGAGAGTGCCGGCGGCAGCCGACGACTCGGCCTGGAACGCCGTGCCGCCCTATTATGTGCCGCTGGTCGGTCAGATCATCGAGCAGCCCCGCTGGTTCGCGCCCGGGGTCGATGGTCTGTATATAAGAGCTTTACACGACGGAGCGACGCTGGCCCTGCGGGTGACCTGGCACGACCCGTCGCAGAGCCCGGATCCCGATTGGCTCGAGTGGCAGGGCTGGGTGGCGGAGACGGTGCAGCCGGCCCCCGAGGCCGAGCCGACGGCGCTTCTCCCGGACCGGCTGGTGGTCCAGTTCCCGACGGCGATACCGACCGGTCGCGAACGGCCCTACTTCTTGATGGGCGACTCGCGGCGCCCGGTCTACCTGTGGGAGTGGAGCAGCGACGCCGGGGCCCATGAAGCGTGGGCCAGCGGATTGGGTACCCGGGCGCCTCTCGATGGCGGCGATCTGAGCGCGGCCGCCGAATGGGAGGCGGGTGCCTGGACGGTGGTGTTCCAACGGCCGCTGGCCGCCGCCGACACGGCGACGACCTTGAGCTTCCGCTCCGGCGTGGCGATCCCGATCGCGTTCTTCGCCTGGGACGGCTCGAACGGCGAGAGCGGGGCGCAGATGGCGGTGAGCTCGTGGTACTCCATCTACCTGGAGGAGCCGACCCCGAAGACCGTATACGTCTCGCCGGTGCTGGCGATGCTGGTCACCGCGGGGCTGGGGGTGCTGGTCGTATGGCGCGCCCAACGGCGCGAAGTGGAAGGTTCAAGTCAACAGTAACGGAGGGCTGTACCGATGATGAATCGAGAAAGATGCCTGACGACGTTTCTGGCTTTCGCCTGCGCGCTGATCGTGGCCGCGGGTTGCGGCGGCGGCGGCGAGGCCGGCGGCGAAGAGGGCGCGATGGAAGAGGAAGCCGGCGGCGTGGCCACGGCGATGGACGCCAAGGCGGCGACCGTCGACACGGCGACCGCTGCCACGGTCAGCGGGACGGTCAGCTTCACCGGCACCGAGCCCGAGGCCGAGGCGATCGACATGAGCGAGGAGCCGAACTGCGCCGCCCGTTACGACATGCCGAAGACGACCGAAGAGGTCGTCGTGGGCGAGGGCGGCGGCCTGGCCAACGTGTTCGTCTACGTCAAGGACGGACTCAGCGGGATGACGTTCTCCGTGCCCTCCGAGGGTGTCGTGCTGGACCAGGCGGGCTGCTGGTACCGGCCCCGGGTGTTCGGCATCCAGGTCGGCCAGGACCTGGTGATCAAGAACAGCGACGGGCTGCTCCACAACATCAACGCCAAGGCGGAGCAGAACCGGGGCTTCAACATCAGCCAGCCGGTGGAGATGGAGACGACGCGCCAGTTCGGCGTGCCCGAGGTGATGGTCCGGTTCGAGTGCGACGTGCACGGCTGGATGTACGCCTACGTCGGCGTGCTCGAGCACCCGTACTACTCGGTCACCGGAAACGACGGCAGCTTCTCGCTCGACACGCTGCCGCCGGGGACCTACACGATCGAGGCGTGGCACGAGCGGTATGGCGCGCAGACGCAGCAGGTGACGGTGGGCGCGAACGAGAGCGCCGAGGTCACGTTCACGTTCGGTGACGCGTCGGCTTAGGCAGACGACGAGGAGGATTGACCGACATGGATTGGCTACCGGCGGCGGCGTCCACGTACGCCGCCGATATCGACAGGATCTTTTACGTCATACTCGCCGTCACCGGCGTCATCCTGGTCGGTGTGCTGACGGTCCTGATCTACTTCCTGTTCAGGTACCGCGGCCGCGAGGGCCGGAAGGCGTTCTACATCGAGGGGAGCAACCGCGCTGAGGTGATCTGGACGGTCATACCGGCGCTGTTCATCCTCGGACTCGCCTTCGCCAGCCAGAGCGTCTGGCCGAAGATCAAGAGCCCCGACCGCTTCCCGACCGACGCGCTGGAGCTGCACGTGCGGGCCGAACAGTTCGAGTGGAACGTGACCTACCCGGGCGCCGATGGCAGCCTGGGGACCGACGACGATTTCACCACGCGGAACCAGGTCCACGTGCCGGTGGATCGGCCGGTTGTGCTTCATATGGAGTCGATCGACGTGATTCACTCGTTCTTCGTCCCGGCGTTCCGGATCAAGCAGGATGTGGTGCCGGGGATGCAGAACGACGCCTGGTTCCAGGCGACCGAGACGGGTGAGTTCGAGCTCGCCTGCGCCGAGCTGTGCGGGCTGGGCCACTATCGGATGCGCGCCCGGGTGATCGTCCACGCGCAGGACGAGTACGAGAGCTGGATGGTGGAGCAGAGCTGAGAGGATCTCTATGGCGACAGCAGAAGCGGTGGCGGGCGGAGCGGCGCACGGCCATCACGAAGAGCTGAGCTTCGTCCGCAAGTACATCTTTTCCACCGATCACAAGATCATCGGCATCCAGTTCCTGTTCACCTGCCTGGTGTTCCTGGCGGTAGGCGGCCTGCTGGCGATGATGATCCGCTGGCAGCTCGGGTTCCCGGGCCAGCCGCTGCCGGGCGCGGGAGTCCTGGGCGAGGCGCGAGCGCCGGGGGGCATCATCCTGCCCGAGTTCTACAACTCGCTGGTCACGATGCACGGCACGTTCATGATCTTCTTCGCGATCATGCCGCTGCTGGTGGGCGTTTACGCCAACTACCTGATCCCGCTCAAGCTGGGCGCGCCCGACATGGCGTTCCCCACCCTGAACATGATGTCGTTCTGGGTGTTCGTCGCGTCGGGCGTGGTGATGCTGGCCAGCCTGTTCGTGACCGGCGGCGCCGCGGGCGCCGGCTGGACGGTCTACGCGCCGCTGAGCGCCGTGCCGGACTACACCGGCGTGTATCTGGGCCAGCAGCTGTGGGTGGTCAGCATCGTGCTGTTCGGCGCCTCGTCGCTGCTGGGCTCGGTCAACTACATCACGACCGTGATCAACATGCGGGCGCCGGGGATGACGCTGTTCCGGATGCCGCTGTCGATCTGGGCGCTGTTCATCACCGCGATCCTGGCGCTGCTGGCGGTGCCGGTCCTGGCGGGCGCGGTCATCATGCTGCTGTTCGACCAGACGATCGGCACGACGTTCTTCCTGCCGGCGGACGGCGGTCAGCCGCTGCTGTGGCAGCACCTGTTCTGGTTCTTCGGGCACCCCGAGGTCTACATCCTGATCCTGCCGGCGATGGGGATCGTGTCGGACGTCATCGCCAACGGGTCGCGGAAGCCGATCTTCGGCTACCACTCGATGGTGTTCGCGATCATCGCCATCGCGTTCCTCGGCTGGATCGTCTGGGGCCACCACATGTTCCAGAGCGGCATGAACCCGCTGCTGGGCACGTCGTTCATGATCTCGACGATGGCGATCGCGGTGCCGTCGGCGATCAAGGTGTTCAACTGGCTGGGCACGATGTGGCGCGGCAACATCCAGTTCCACACGCCGATGCTGAACGCGGTGGGGTTCGTGGCGCTGTTCACGATCGGGGGGCTGAGCGGGATCTTCATGGCGTCGAACACCGTGGACGTGTTCATCCATGACACCTACTTCATCGTCGCCCATATCCACTACGTGCTGTTCGGCGGCAGCCTGTTCGGCATCTTCGCGGCGATCTACTTCTGGTTCCCGAAGATGTTCGGCCGCATGATGAACGAGACGTGGGGCAAGATCCACTTCGCGCTCACGTTCATCCTCTACAACCTGGTCTTCTTCCCCATGCACATCCTGGGCATGGGCGGCCACATGCGCCGGATCTACGATCCGACCGAGTACGAGTTCCTCCAGCGGTTCCAGGGGATGAACGAGTTCATCACGGTCAGCGCCTTTCTGCTGTTCGTCGCCCAGATCCCGTTCCTGGTCAACTTCTTCTGGAGCCTGTTCCGGGGCGAGAAGGCGGGCGAGAACCCGTGGCACGACAACGGGCTCGAGTGGACGACACCGTCGCCGCCGCCGCACGGCAACTTCGCCACGGCACCCACGGTATATCACGGGCCGTACGAGTTCAGTCACCCGGAGGCGGAGGAGGACTTCTTGCCGCAGAATCAGCCGCTGGGGGGCGGCTGAGGTTAGTGCGTTAGTGGGTTGGTGGGTTGGTGGGTCAACTTGGAAATCGGAAATTGGATGTGGAAATTGGAAATTCACCTTGGAAGTTGAACCTTGAAGAGCGAACATTCAGCGATCGAATCTTCTAGGTGAATTTCCAACGCCCACATCCAATTTCCAACTTCCACTTGCAGAGGGGCACGAGTTGAGGAGCGAGTCAGCGGTCCTATCCGGAGGCGTCCAGGCCGAGCCCGGGATGCGGGTCTACAACCAGAAGCTGGGGATGTGGGTCTTCCTGGCTTCCGAGGTGATGTTCTTCACCAGCCTGATCGGCGCCTACATCATCCTGCGCTTCGGCGCCGGCGAGTGGGCCCTGCCCGGCATCCCGCTGGAGGAGGGCGGCTCGCCGCTGGCGATCCAGATCACGGCGGCGAACACCTTCCTGC
>JABAHS010098460.1_pt1 | contig 111768 bp, 93 predicted proteins | sample 7062111 | NCBI WGS metagenome assembly JABAHS01 (sample SAMN14534600, study PRJNA622989) | marine sediment metagenome | biome: marine biome [ENVO:00000428]; feature: marine pelagic biome [ENVO:01000023]; material: deep marine sediment [ENVO:00002113]; isolation source: pool of 4 deep marine... | reverse complement strand
GTCCCGGCGGTCACATGACCAGCACTTCGCTGATGAACGCTATACGGTCCGGATTTGACGCCATGACTGTCTGGGAGCAGCTGGCGAAAGAAATAAAGCACTTTACCGGCTCCGTACGCGAGCTTCGCGTGGTCTCCGACGTCACACCCGCTGAGATCCGGAGGGAGCTCGAAAGCCGTTACGATTTTCGCACCCCGTTGCCCCTCGAAAAGGTGATGGCGGACGTCGGGCGTATGCTGAGACGTTGGACAGTCCACGTGACCCACCCGCGTTATTTCGGCCTGTTCAACCCGAGCGTGCACGAGGCCGGCATCGCAGGCGACGCCCTTGCAGCCCTGTACAACCCGCAGCTTGCAGTCTGGTCCCACGCGCCGGCGGCGCACGAGCTTGAGCGCCACGTGCTTCGGTCCCTCGCACGGAACCTCGGCTGGGACCCTGATACGGCACTGGCGAACTTTACCACCGGCGGGGCTGAAGCCAATCTATCGGCGGTCCTGGCGGCGCTCGCTGAACGTTTCCCGCAAATCGGAGCCCGTGGTCTCGGAACGTTCGACCCGCGCCTGGCCATTTACGTCACTGCCGACACTCACCACTCCTTCGTCAAGATCGCCCGGATGACAGGTCTGGGCACGGAGGCACTGAGAACCGTCGACGTGACCCCGATGTTTGCCATGAATCCCGAGGCGCTCCGTCAGCGGATAGAGACGGATTTGCAGAGCGGTGACTGGTGGCCCCTGATGATTGTCGGCACCGCAGGCACTACCACGACCGGTTCAATTGATCCACTTCCGGAGCTCGCGAGGGCAGCCGCATGCCATGGTGCGTGGTTTCATGTGGACGCCGCCTGGGGCGGCAGCGCTGCGCTGTCCCCGAAGCTACGACCAGCGCTTACTGGGATCGAACAGGCCGACTCCGTCACCTGGGATGCGCACAAGTGGCTTTCGGTTCCCATGGGGGCTGGGATGTTCTTCTGCCGACGCCCGGATGCGCTCAAGCAGGCATTCTCCAGCTCCACCTCGTACATGCCAGAGGACAGCGGAGCGGATACCGTGGATCCTTACGCCGTCACGGTGCAGTGGTCCCGCCGGGCAATCGGCCTCAAAGTCTTCATGACGCTCGCGGAGCTCGGCGAGAAGGGCTATGCCACGCTCATAGAGCACCAAACCGCCATGGGTGATCTGCTGCGTGAGCGCCTTCAGCTACAGGACTGGACAATCGTGAATATGACTCCGCTACCCCTGGTTTGCTTTACCCACCCGGACATTGAACAGGGTCGGACCTCGACAAGGCGGATTCTGGACACCATCTATGAGCGCGGTCGCGTGTGGATATCGGATGCCATCGCAGGCGGGCAACCCGTGCTGCGCGCCTGCATTACCAGTTACCGTACGGAACCTTCCGACATAGATGTACTCATGGCGGAACTCGAGCTGGCCCGCAAACATTCGTGGTGATGCCGGTCGCGCGGACAGCGCCATTCTCGAGAAGCCTATGTGGGGGCACCCGGCGCTGACTCGCCTTGACGTGGAGCCAGACTGTCAACCCTGGCAATAGCCCCGATAGGGGGCCCGCGGGGCTTCCCTCACCGCTCGCCCCCTGCGCCTGCGTGGTGGTTGCGGGTCGTAGGCCGTTTCAAGCGTGGGGCTACAAGGCTTCTCCTCACGCCTGCCGGCGCACGCCAAGTAGGACATTTGCAAGGGCCTACACTCCTCACTATCCTTGATTGCCGCGCAGCCCGGGTGGCGGAACAGGTAGACGCTGCGGACTCGGTATGGGTCCCCCGCGGGGAAATCCCGCGGGTGCCAAGGAGTCAAATTCGGGGAACCCTTAACAGCGCGGCTGATGGTGATCCCGAGCTAAGTCCCGTCCTTCGAGCGGGGCGGGAAAAGTGTAGAGACTAGACGGCTCCTGCCTAAGTGCCCCGCCGGCGGCGGGGCATAGGGTAAAGGGATAGTCCAGACCACCAATGCGTCCGCTCCACGGTGAACGGACGCCGCAGCGAAAGCTGCAGTGGTACGTAAAATCCGCTGGGAGTGATCCCGTACCGGTTCGACTCCGGTCCCGGGCACAGATCAAGCCGCCGGCATCCGCTACTCCGCGAAGAACCACAAAGTGCTTTTATATAAGAAGGTTATATTGATAACCTGATCTAAATTCTTAAATAAGATGGCCGCGTAAGTGTGTACTCACCCGCGGGGTAGGGCGGTCCCACTCGGCACTCTTTCACGCCCCGTGGGGTCCCCTGAGATGCGCCGCACGAGGGTCGGCCGCCAGCTCCACCATCAGGTCGTCCGCCAGCGCCTCGAGGGCGTGGCGGAGATCCTCGTCCCCGAGCCCCTCCGGCACCCTGAGGCGCAGGCGGGCGCGGAACAGTGCCTCCCCGCACATCGGCGCTTCCAGTCGTTCGCTCTCCAGCGCTTCCACGCTGATCTCCATCACCGCGAGCGCATCGGCCACCTGCCGGACGATGCCCGGTCGGTCGGCCGCGAGCAGCTCCAGTCGCATGGGACGCCGCACATCCGGCCGGTCGTTCTCGCCGCCGGGCTCGAGCACCACCGGCACGCCTTCCGATTCATGGGCCGACATTTTCGTGCTCCCGTTCAACCTGACGTACCAGCCCGGAAAAGTGGTCTCAGACGTCTCGGACATGACTTTTTGCTGCCGAGCCAAAAAGTCATGTCTGACACCACTTTTGCCACGGGCTGGCGGCGCGCGATGCTATAGGGTGTGGTCGGCAAAAGATTCGCTGGGTGCGACGGGCGGGTATCGGATCGCGACGCGCCGTCAGCGGCGCGCTTCGTTCTAAACGACGGGCGCGGATGTTCGGAGTTCTTCGGGAGGAAGGGTGTAGATCTCCTGGAGCGCGTTGACACCTCGTAAGCGGTGGCGGCCGAGGGACACGAGCTCGCCGCCATAGTGTCGGGCAAACTCGGACGAGAGCGCCACCGGCACGCCGAGGGTCTTGCACAGCGATTCGATGCGCGCCGCCTGATTTGCGGCAGCTCCGATGACCGAGAACTCCAGGCGCGACGGCGTGCCGATGTTCCCGTACATGACTTCCCCCACGTGGAGGCCCAGACCGAAATGCAGCCGAGGCTCCCCGCGGCGGGTGCGGGCATCGTTGAGTGCGCTCATGCGGTGGACGGCGTCGCGCGCGGTCGCCGCGGCCGTGCGACACGCCTCGCCGACCGAGATGTGCACCCCATCGGTATCGTCGGACACCTCGACGACGGGGAAGATGGCGAGGACCGCGTCGCCGATGAACCGCAGCACCTCGCCCCCGTGATCGAGCACGGGGCCCGCCATGCACTCGAAATAGGCATTGAGAACGCTCAGGAACTCCTGGCGGGACATGGATTCGGCCAGCGCCGTGGACTCTCGCAGATCACAGAACCAGATGACGGAATAGACGGTCTCGCCGTCGCCGCGCCGAACGAGGCCGCTGAGCACGCGCTCACCCGAGTGGGTGCCCAGATACGTGTTGAGCAGGTTGAGGGCCACGCGTCGGGTGGCGTGAACCTCGATGAGCCGCGCGACCAGCGGCAGCACCTCGTAGATGTATCCGAGTTGCTCGGTGCTGAAGCCCCCGGGCTGCCACGTGCTCAGGGAGATGGCGTTGACCTGGCCGTCGGAGAATACGAGCGGCATGGCCACGTAGTCGGTGGCTCCCTCCTTGTACAGATCGCGCACGATGGGATAATCGAGCTGTGGGTCGGGGACGTCGAGCTGCCGGCGTACGCCGCCGAAGCCATCGAAGATGAGCTTGACCGGGCTCTCGAGGTAGCGGCGTTCGTGCAGCACCTCGTATCCGACCGGATTCTCCTCGACCTCCGACGCGTCCCGTTGCCAGAGATAGGCGTTGGAGAGCAGCTGTGGATGCAACGTGCGGATGGTGAGCCACAAGCGCCACACGGGGATACCGGCATCGGCCATCGCTTGCGCGAACCCGCTCACCAGCTCTCGCACCGAAGGCGCGTCGCAGGCCTTGCGCAGCAGCCAATCCAACAGAGGGTTGGTGTGGACGGGCAGCGCGCGCTCGCTGCTCGTCACCGCCTGGTCCTCCTCGTACACGCTGTCCATATACTCCTGGTGGAAGGCTAAGTAGTCCTTGATCTCGCGCGAGGGCTCGTAAGGGTCCTCGTAGCTCCACGCCGCGTTCTCCGCCACGCGCTCGCCGACCTTGAGCGTCCAGTAGGTGGCGTTGCCGCGGAAAGGGCAGTGCGTGCGGTGGCGCGTGCGGTGCATGAGATCCATGCGCACGTCTTGGCGGGGAAAGTAGTAGACGGGGGGCAGTCGGGCCTCGCGCATGATCATGGCGCGAGGGCTGTCGGCGACCGTGACGCCGTTGAACACCACGTGCACCCGTTTCGGGCTTGGTTCGAAGGCGATGGGATAGTCGGGGTGCGCCGGTTCTGCCGACGCTTCACGGGGGGTGTTGGCGCTGTCTGCCATGCGGGCGGGCCCCGGCCTCACGACGATTTCGCGCAGCGGAAGCCGATGTGACGATGCCCGCGATCCGCGGCGCGCGAGAAGCCGCCGCGGAAAAAGCCCGTCAGCTGATCCGGTGCCGAATCGAAGACGTGGTCGCCGCCCCGGGTGACGCGCTCGCCCCGGGCGTTCGGATCCTCGCGGCCGTCGGTCGCGTCGTAGGGATACGGGCGGTACAGGCTGCTGGTCCATTCCGCGACGTTGCCCGCCAGATCGTGCACTTCCTTCGGGGTCGCACCCGCGGGATGCGCGCCCACCGCTGCGGTCTCATTGGAGGCGCGGCCGTACACGGCCCGCTCGGGGGTGGGCGGGGCGTCGCCCCACGGATAACGACGGCCCTGGGACCCGCGCGCCGCCGCCTCCCACTCGGCCTCCGTGGGCAGGCGAGCGCCACGCCACGCGCAGTAGGCGGCGGCTCCCTTCCACGTGACCTCGTTGACCGGATGCTCCGCATACCCGGGCTGCACGACGAGCGCGCCGTCCGCTATCCCGATGCGCGACTGTGCGTCGTTCAGCGCCACGTAGGCCTTGGGCACGCCCGCGGCGCGCGGCCCCTCGTGGAGGCGCGGCGCGTCGGGTCCTTTCAGATCCGAGGGGCGCACCGCGCCGGGCGCCCGGTCGCGCACCGGTGTCACGTCCAGGGTCGCGAGGAACTCGACGAAGTCCGCGTTGGTGACCTCGAAGCGATCGATGAGAAAGGGCTCGAGCACGAAGCGATGCGCGGGGCGGGCGCCAGCCCCGCCCGCGTCGGACCCGAGCGTGTAGGCGCCGCCCGGGATGCGCACCATGTCTTCGGCGGCCGCCGCCGCGCCCGGGAAGAGGAGAGCAGCGGCGATCCCGATGCGGAGGGTGGTGACTCTCATGACGGTCTACGAGCGGTCGTCGTCAGCCTGGAGAATTCAGACGACAATTCTACTCGCTTCCGGAGAGCTGCGCTCAGAAGCTGGCCGAGACGAAAACCACGGAACCGAAATAGTCGAGATCGTGTTCGTTCTTCCCGCTTTTCTTGTCCTCTTCGAGGTCGAAGGTGAAGAACCCGACCCCGTGCCGAGCGCGAAATCTCGCACCCCTTTTTCGGCTGCTGCGGAGCGGGCGCCGCCGTGGACAGGCATTGAGCAGACGCTCCACGGACGGCTTGTATGATGCGGGGGGCCGTGGCATAAGTGAGCGTCGGGATCCGTACCCACACCGCTTCCATGCAGGTCCGGCAATCCTGGGAGGATACGAGGTGTTGCGATGAGCGGCAGCGTGAAGTACCTGCACTTCCTCCATCACCGATACTTCCGGGATCCGGAGACGGACGAGCTCAACCGGTGGCTCGTGACCTTTGCCGCCTGCAATGCGGGTCCGGCGAAGGTGACGCGCCTGCGCACCGAGGCGGGCTCGATGGGGTTCGATCCGAACACGTGGTTCCGCAACGTGGAGCTGGTGGCCGCGAAGCGGATCGGGCGCGAAACCGTCCAGTACGTGAGCAACATCTACAAACGGCAAAGGAGGCCCTGCAATAGCGGAGGAGCGACATGCTGATTCGGAATGCCTGGAGGCGAAGCGTGGGAACCGGCCTGGTGATCATGGCGGCGACGCTGTTCGCGGTGTCGCACGCCTCGGCCCGGGAGGAGGCCAAGAACGCGCGCGAAACCGTGGAGAGCGCGAGAAAAACCTTCGAGAACTTCGCCGCGGACCCGAACATGGGCTGGTTCCGAGACCATGTGAAGGACGCGCACGCGGTTCTCATCGTGCCGCAGCTCCTCAAGGCCGGGTTCATCTTCGGCGGCTCCGGCGGCACCGGTGTGCTGCTGGCCAAGGACGCCAACGGTCGGTGGAGCTATCCCGCCTTCTACTCGATGGGCTCGGTGACCTGGGGCCTCCAGATCGGTGCGGAGGTGGCGGAGGTCGTGATGCTGGTGATGACGAAGAACGGCATCGACTCGTTTCTCAGCACCAAGGTTCAGCTCGGCGGGGACGTGAGCGTTGCCGTAGGTCCGGTGGGCGCGGGCGGCCAGGCGGCTACCGCGGACATCATTCAGTTCTCCCGCACCAAGGGGGTGTTCGGCGGCCTCACCCTCGAGGGCGCGGTCATCGGCATCCGGGACTCCCTCAACCATGCATACTACGAGCACGAGGTACGCCCCAGGGACATTCTCGTTCGGCGCGACGTGAGCAATGCGCACGCACAATCGCTCATCGAGACCGTCGCCAAGGTCGCGGCCGGCCAGTGACGGGCTGATCCGTATCACCCGCCGTACGCGGCAGCGCAGGCGGCGCTGCCGTCGGCGGGTACCTCCTTCTGAATCGCGCTCGAGGGCGACCAGGCTGGCGTGCAATGAATACGGCCCGGGGCGTCTCTTCGGGCAGTCTACTTAATGCAGATTCAAAGATGCCTTGTGGCTTCCGTTCGATATCGCGCAGAGCTAGGTGAGGCCATGTCGGGACCACGGCTCGGTACCGACGCCGGCGGTGCGGCGCGGGCGGTGTCGATGGAGAAGGACCATCCGATGCCCAAGCCCAGGGCGACCCAGACCAGCTCCCGGAAGCGCACGATCAGCGAGACGGCGAGCGCCAGGATGGGTGAGCCGGTGATGGCCCCGCAGATCAGCAAGAAGGTACCTTCCTGCATGCCGATGCCGGCGGGCACGAAGAACAGGGCCGAGCGCACGAGCACTACCACGGCCGCCACGACCCACGCCTCGGTGAACGTCGCCGCGTAGCCGAGAAAGCGGAGGATCAGAAAAATCTCCACGGCGCTCAGCATCCAGATGACGAACTCGATGGCCAGCGAAAGCGCGAAACGGGCTCGATGGCGCGTGTAGAAGTCGATCAGCCGGCCCTCGAACTCGCGGACGTGCTGCAGCACCGATGCGACCCGATCGCCGAGCCGCCCGCCGAGTCGGGACGACAGTCTGAGGCGCTGGACCAGAAAGAACACCACGATGGCGAGAGAGAACAGCGCCAGCCCGGAGCCCGCCGCCAGCCGCTGAGACGCCGACAGCGCGTCGACCGTGAAGGTCAAGAAGAATCCCGCCGTCAGAAACGCGATGAGCGCGAGGTTCTGTACCGTCTGCTCCAGGACCAGCGATGCGCTGGCCTCGCCGTAACCGATGCCGTAACGCTTCTTGACGAGCACCGCCTTGAGCGGCTCGCCGCCCATCGATGCCAGCGGGGTCACGATGTTGAAGGCCTCGCCCACCAGCCTGACCTTCCACAATCGATAGATCCAGGCCGGCGTGAGCGGCCGGATCGATGGCAGTTTCNNCTCCAGCACAGTCACGACGAAGAAGAGCGCAAGGACGAGCGTGATCCCCCACACGCCGATCTGCTGGAGTCGGATCCAAACCTCCGTCAGGTCGCTGCGGTAGAGGATGAGTGCCAGCAGGGCCGTTCCCACTGCCAGCAGCGCCGCGGTGACGTACTTCACCGTACGGCGTGGGGCTGCTTGGAGCGGTTGGCCATGCACCGGGCGGTCAGGGATTCTCAGGCTTCGGAATGCCGGTGCGCCGCGTGGCTGCGCGACTTGCGCTGCGGGATGAGCTTGAGGCCGGCCAAGGCGGTCCTGGCCAGCGCCGGGAGCAGGCGCGGCTGCAGCAGTCGCGCATCGAACCCGCTCATCCGCCGGTGGTTCTCCTGGATGCACGTGGATAGAAACTGCCGGGCCGTCAGATCGTCCATGAAGGTCGTGCCGCCGCCCAGGGCGAAGCCTTCGTTGCGATTATCGGCGTCACGGATGACGCTGAGCAGGTGTCGCACGGCCTTGCCGTAATGCCACGTCGAATGCGCGGCGCGCAGAGGCTTGACGCCGCGGCGCCGGCGCACCTGGCGCCACGCCACCCAATTGACGAAGAAAACGATGTGGCGGGCCTCCTCCTGGAGAATGTGATCGAAGATTCGGAAAAACGGCTCGGGCAGGAAGGCCGCTTGGCGGGCGATCTCGAACAGCCCGAACGCGCCGAAGGAGTCGAGGCATTCGCCGTAGCCGAAGTGTATGAAAGCCTGCTCCACGTCCGCGGGTACTTCCGGCACGGGGAGGCGTTCGATGGGGATGTCGTAGCGCTCGATCATGTGCTCGATGAGCCGGCCATGGCGGGCCTCCTCATAGCCTTGCAGAGCGATCGCCTCGCGCACCAGTGAATCATCGGCCGCCTCCGCGCAGGCATTGACCATGACGCCCGCCTCCTGCTCGGTCTTCAGAGCGTCCGCCCAGAACGGAATGCTCCGCAGCCGCTCCAGATACACGCCATCCAGCTCCGGCCAAGGCAGCTCTTCGGGCTCGAAGGCCTTGTGGCTTTCGACGAAGGTGCGGCAGTACAGCTCCTTGTGGGCCTCGGATCCGATCTTCATCCCTTCTCTCCTCCCATGCCATGCACTAACGCCGCGAGGGTTGCTCCACGCCTCGCGGTCGTCAGGTGCGCGTTCAGCGTGGCGATTATAGCGCAATCGCCGCCGTACGTCGGTCGGAGGAACATGTTGCGCGGCGGGCCCGCACTCATTGACGGAGATCAAGAAACTCAATCGACCCGATCAAAACTGGCCCTCACGAACGCCGCCGGCCGGCGAGGGCCGGCAGAACGATGAGCGTGGCCGTCAGGGTGAGCAGCACACCGATGGTCAGGAGCTGCCCCATGCTGGCGGCGCCCGGGTGGGCCGAGAAGCTCAAGCTGCCGAAGCTGAACACGGTGGTCAGAGCGCTGAAAAGCACGGCCCGGGCGGTGCTGGTGCGCAGCAGATCGCCCCGGGACACCGCCGGGTTGCGGATCTCGCGCATCATGTGGATCCCGTTGTCGACCCCGATGCCCAGCAGCAGAGGCAGGGCGATGATGTTCGCGTAGTTGAGCGGAATGCCGAGCAGCACCAGGCAGGCACAGGTCAGCAAGGTCGCGACTATCAGCGGCGCCAGTACCAGTACGGCATCCGCACTGCGCAGGGCGGCGCCCAGCACGACCACGACCATGATCACGGCGATGAGCAGCGCCTGGCGAAAGCTCGTGAGCACGGCATCGCCGTATTCCAGAACCAGCACGGATTCACCGGTGACCTCGGGCGCCACGGTACGCACCTCTCCCACGAACTCGCGCAGTGCCGCCATGTCGTCGGCCAGGTTTTTCCCGGGAACCACCTCGATGCGGTAGGTCCCATCGGCGCTCAGCCAGCGCCGCACGAGCTCGGGCGGCAGGTCGCCGTTGCCCACCGGGCCCGCCTCTAGCGCGGCATCGAGGAGCCGCAGGCTCTCCGGCAGCGTGGCCACCAGGTTGCGCTCTACGATTGACAGAGTGCGTGCGGCTTCCGGTCCCTCCAGCACCCCTTGCAACGCCAGCAGATTGTCCCGAAGGCGCTCGATGGCATCGGCCCAGCGCGGGCTTTTGCTCTGCAGATGCGCGTCGAGGTTCGCGAGAGCGCTGCGAATCGCCTCGCGCTGGTCCTCGAGCGCCGGCTTGCCCGTGCTGGCGCCGTAGAGCAGCGGGCCCACCAGGATCCGCATGTCGTCGATGATCCCGAGCTTCTCGTCCTGGTTCTCGGGGATGAAGCTGAACAGTTCGCGCGCCTCGTGAACCGTCTCCAGCGCGCCCAGCTCGGTGCCGAGGGCACGCGTGCTCGCGGCATCCGGGGCCAGCACGACGGCGCTCCAGGGGGACGCTTCGCTGTTGGCCGCCAGATCCCGCAGCGTCGCCACGCCCTCGTTGTCGGGGTCCTGCAGGTTGAGAGGATTGTGGTCGAAGCGCACCAGCGGCAGCAGCGCGAGCGACCCGAGGCTCAACGCCAGTGTCGCGCGGCGGATGCCTCGTTGGTGCCGGGTCGGAAATCCGGCCAGCCACTCGGGCGCCCGTCCGAGTGCGGGCTGTGCGGAATGCAAAGAACGCCACAGGTGCAGCAGCGCCGGCAGCAGGATCAAGCTGCTGACGAGCCCGATGAACATGCCCGTTCCCGAGATGAGCCCCAGCTCCGCGACCCCGGCGTAGTGCGTGGGCACGAAGGAGTAGAAGGCGAGGGCAGTGGTCACCGCGCACAGTGTGAGCGACGGCGCAAGCGCACCGGTGGCCTGATGCAATGCGCTTGGGTGTGGTACGCCCGCCGCGTGTGTGCCCCGGTAGCGCATGCACACGTGGATGGCGAAGTCGATGCCGAGCCCGATGTAGAGCACCGCGAACGCGACCGAGATCAGGTTCAGATGGCCCACGGCCGCGGCGGCGAAGGCGGCGGTGAGGGCCAGCCCCGATAACAGCGTGAGCAGCGCTGCCGCGACCGACACCAGGGAGCGCAGGCCAATCCACAGGATCGCGATAACCATCAGCAGGGCGCCGAGCGCTGCGATGCCTGCCCCCCGGCTCGCGCTCTGCAGCTCCTGGTGGTCCAGCACGATGCCGCCGGTGAGTCGTAGCCGCACACCGCGCGTGTCATCGATGCCGAGCGCCTGGGCGTGGCGCCGCACGGTCTGCAAGGCGGGCTCGGCCGGAAACAGCGAGGCGTAGTCGAGCCGCGGTTCGAGCAGGATGAACTGGCGCCGATCCCCGAGACCCTCCTCGGCGCCCATCATCAGGCTCTGCCACGAAAGCGGCGCGGAGCGCCCCTCGAGGCCGGTCTGGAGGGCCTTGTTGACCCGTTCCAGGATCGGCTCGAGGTCTACGAAGGTGCCCTCGCGCACCGCTTGCAGCGCGTCGGCGAGCAGGGCGAGCACGCCGCGCAGGCTCTGGTCCGCGGTCAGCCGGCCCAGGTACGGTTGCACCCCGGCCAGTCGGTCCGCCAGCTCTTCGAGCTCGCCCGGGCTCATATAGAGCAGGCCGTGCCGCTCGAAGAAGGGTTCCACGCCGGGGGCGAAGACGGAGTCGAAGATCTCGTCTTCTGCCTCCAGGCGCGCCGTCAGCTCGCGGGCGGCGCTGCGGGACGCCTCGGGAGTGACGCCGTCGATGACCACGACGACCTGGTCGACGAGCTGCGGGAAGCGCTGCTCGTAGGCCTCGAGGGTGCGGCGGAAGGGCAGCTCCGCCGAGACCATGTCGGCGGTATCGGTGTGGACGCCCAGGTTATGCGCGGTGTAGTAGAGGGCCAGCGCGGTGCCCAGCGCCCAGGCCAGCGCTATCCAGCGCGCCAGCCGCGTGACGACGTTCACCCATTGTGCCAGCCGGCTCCGGAGCCTGTCCTGGAGGGCGCGCAAATCCCTCGGCTATGCCACGGGCTCGATCGTTGTCTCGACGGGCTCCTGCGGCACGGAGCCCGCTGCTGCTGCGCCTTGTGATCGCCGCTGCCACTCCTCAGTGACGGCTTGCCAACGAGTATCGGCGATGAGTGCGGCCGCCTCGCCCGTGTCCGCTGCCGGCTGGAAGAACTTGCGCGGATTGCGGCGGTACGCGCGCCGGTAGAACTCCGGCGCCAGGCTGAACCCCAGCGTGAACTTGCCGGGGATGGCCGCCCACACGCGCAAACGGGGACAAAGGATGTGGAAGAGATAGTTGCGGTCCTCGCGCCCGGTGGTCATCTCGCTCTTGACGCCCACGTAGGTTCCGAGGACTTCGAGCTTCGGCTGATACGCCCGGTGGCGTTCGATGACGTCGTCCAGATAGGCGGCGCACTGCGTCTCGTCCTTCAACGAGATGCCGCCGATGAGCCCCAAGCCGCCCCCCTTGACCAGCAGGTTGATGCAGTTGCGCACGTGGTAGTCGAGCTCCACGAAGGAGTACGCATCCGCGCTCAGGCCCCGTACGACCGCCATCGGAGCGTACGAATTCGTGACCCTGGCGTTCACGAAATCCGCCACGTGCTTCCCGGTGCACAGGACCACTTGCTGGCATTTGAAGATGCCCTGGTCGGTGACCACCTGGCAGTGCTCGGCGGATTCCTTGATTTCGCGCACCGGGCATCCGAGCCGCATGTCGAGACCACCGGCTACGGCGGTGGCCATGAGGTCGGCGAGGAGGCTGCGGCTGCGGGCGGTGAAATCGGTGCTGCGCACCGTCACAAAACGCCCCCGGCCGCCGAGCACCTTGCGCGCGTTGCGCGCGATCCCCTCGGCCCGGCCGGCACGAAGCTCTTCGAGCACGCCTGCGCGCCGGCGCAGCCAATCGTGGTTTGCGATGCGCTCGATCAGGTGCATCGAGCGCGCGGCGACCAGTGTCCAGGCCGGATTGAGAGGACGGCGTCGGTACTTGAAATGGATGTAGTTGGATTCGAACCAGCCATCGCCCCCCACGATCAGTCCGCGCTCGGTCGGCACCAGATTCATGCGCGGGAAGCAGGCGTAGTAATCGAGCAGGTCGTCGATGGCGCCCAGCACGTACTTCATGGTGACCAGCTTCCCGATCAGGGTGTACAGCGATCCCGTGTGCACCCATTCGTGGCAGACGCCGGTCACGCCGCCGGCCAATCGCTCGTCGCGCTCGAGCAGCAGCACCGAGTGACCTTCGCGCGTCAGGATCTCGGCGATGGCGATGCCGGCGATCCCCCCGCCGACCACAATCCACTCGTATCGTTTGTCCATCTTGACTACTCCTCGAGGACCGCGCGCACCGCGTCCACGACGCGCCGGAGCTGCTCTTCCGTAATGCCCGCGAACATCGGCAGGCACAGGTGGCGCGCGCACAGCTCGTCCGCTGCCGGGAGCTCGTGGGTGACGTAATCCGCGAACACGGGCTGCCGGTGAATGGGCTCCTCGTACACCTCGCCCGCGCAGATCACGTAGTGGTGTTCGCGCAGCTTGGTTTTGACGCTCGCCCGCTCGATGGGGGCCTCCGGCAGGACGATGTACTTGTAGTAGTTGCACAGACCGCCCTCCGGGACCGGCAGGGGGCTGAAGCCGCGGCAATCCGCGAAGGCCCGGTCGTAGAAGGCGGCTGCGCGGCGTCGCGCCTCGAGCATCTCCGGCAGGCGCCGCAGATGGCGCAGGCCGATGACGGCGTGCGGCTCCGAGAGGCGCCAGTTGTAGCCCATGCGCACGTGGTGGTTCCGGGTGAAATCCGCTTTGCCCTGGTCGCGGTAGACGCGGGCCTCTTCGGCGATGCGGGCGTCGTCGGTGACGATCATCCCGCCCTCGGCGCTGGTCATCACCTTGGTGGGATAGAAGCTGAAGGCGCCCGCCACTCCGAAGCGGCCCGCCGCAGTGCCCGCGAGCGTGGAGCCGTGCGCGTGGGCGGCGTCCTCCACGATCCACAGTCCCTTCTTCCGGGCGAGGGCCTCGAGCTCGGGCATGCGCCCCGACACCAGCCCGCCGATGTGCACCAGCGCGATGCCGACCGTGTTCGGGGTCAGCCGCCGTTCGATCTCCTCGGGGGCGGTGCCCAACGAGCTCGGGTCGGTGTCCGTCAGCACCGGATTGCCGCCCGCGCGGATCACCGCGGCCGGCGTGGCGAAGTTGGTGTTGGTCGGCACGAGGACGTCTTTGCGTGCGATCCCCAGCGACCTGAAGATGATCTCCAGCGCCGCCGTGCCGCTGCTCACGGCGACGGCGTATCGTGCCCCCGTGAACGCGGCGAACTCCCGCTCGAAGCGCTCACCGAACTCGCCCAGCGTGAGCCGTCCCGACGCCAGCACCTCCTGGACGCGTTCCGCGATCCAGGCCCGGTCCTCGGGGGTGAACTCCACGCGCGCCGGCGGCACCGGCGCGGCCGGCTGCTCGGTCGAGGCGACGCGATTCATTGCGGTCATGGTGATCGAGGCACGATGCGTCCGTCGCGGGTCAGCCCGAACTCGTGGCCGCGCCAGGTGAAGGTGCGCTTGCGCAGTGCCACGAACCATGAGACGAAGCCCGCGAGGTCGCGCACGGGCAGGAGCCACAACGCCCGCAACCCCACACCGTCGCCCATGGCCGCGAGGGTGGCCGCAGCGGTTGCCGTGCGCATGACCAGTGCGCCGGCGAGGACGATCAGGCCCACCGGGTCGAAGAGCCGCGACGCGGCGAAGAGCAGGGCGAATGGAAGAAGGCGAGTCAGTACCGAGGCGGTGAAGCCGACGGGATGCGCCGCCCGCGTGTTCTGATCCCAGTAGAGCTGATGACGCCACCACTCCCCGGGACCCGAGAGGTCCACGGTCAGGTCCACGAAGTAGGGCGCGAGCCGCATGCGTTGGCCGCGCGCGAGAATGCGGCGTCCGAGCTCGTAGTCCTCGACCAGATAATCGGCGAGCGAAGAGAGACCGCCCACCACCTGGAGCGTCTCGCGCCGCAGCGCCACGGAGGCGCCCAGGCAGAATCCCGAGGTTCCCGTCTGGTGCGCGAAGACCACGCTCGGAATGAAGTCGGCGTTGTAGGTCAGAAGCTCGAGCTTCTCGTACCAGCGCCGAGCACACGCGCCCCGGTAAAGGCTGGTCACGTAACCGACGTCGGGGTCCGCCAGAGGTGCGACCATGGCCCGCAGGTAGTCGGGGGGCGTGAAGACGTCGCTGTCGCTCACCACGAGCACGTCGTGGCGCGCCGCCCTGAAACCGATCTGCAGATTCTGGATCTTGCCGTTGAGGAGGGGCTCGCTTGCCTCCGCCGCGACGGTGACGCGCGCCTGCCCGTACTCGTTCTCGAGCCGCCTGAGCAGCGGCAGTGCCGGATCATCGAGGCGCTGCACGCAGAAGACCACCTGGTACTCCGGGTAGTCCTGCTCGCAGGCGCTTCGCAGATTGCGCTCGAGTCCGCGCTCGAGCCCGTGCACCGGCTTGAGGATGGTGACCCCGGGCAGGGCGCTCGCGGGGAAGCCCCGCGCTTCGCCGCGGCGAGCAAAAAGCAACACCGCCAGGAGGGTGGTGGCTGCGTAAACCGAGCCCACCGCGACGGGAATCAGCAGCAGATCTTCGACGATGGTCATCCGTGCGCGCGAGCCCTTGCATTCTCGGCGCTCTGGCCGGTCGCGACCGTCGTCGGCGGCGCCTCACCTCGGTTCTCGCGCGACATCATAAAGCGGAAGAACTCCGCACCCTCGCGCACGCGCCGCTTGAACATGTTCGGGCTGGTGAACATCTCGCCCGTCATCTCCAGCAGCTTGCGCGGCCGGAAGTAGAAGCGACGGTAGAACTCCCACACCGCGTCGAAGATCTCCTCGTGCGAGAGGTGAGGGTAGTCCAGCGCCGCTACCTGCGCGCCCGACGCCCCCGATGCGGCCACGAGGTCCTCGCTGTCCCGCCGCAGCCAGCCGTTCTCGAGGGCCTGGTTGTAGAGGAAGGTTCCGGGGTAGGTGGCCGCGAGCGACACCTGGATGGTGTGCGGATTCATCTCCTGCGCGAAGCGGATGGTCTCCTCGATCGTCTCCTGCGTCTCGCCTGGGAGGCCGACGACGAAGGTGCCGTGTATCTGTATGCCGAGCTTGTGACAGTCTTCGGTGAACTGCCGCGCACGATCGAGACGAACCCCCTTCTTGATGTTGATGAGGATCCGGTGATTGCCGGACTCGTAGCCGACGACGAAGAGCCGCAGCCCGTTGTCCCTGAGAGCCTTGAGCGTCTCATAGGGGACGTTGGCCTTGGCGTTGCACGACCACGGGACGCCGAGCTTGCCCATGCCGCGCGCGATCTCCTCGGCGCGCTTCGGATGATCCGTGAAAGTGTCGTCGTCGAAGAAGAACTCCTTCACCTGCGGGAAGTACTCCCTGGCGCGGCGCATTTCCTCTACGACGTGCCCCGGGCTGCGCGTGCGGTACGTGTGGCCGCCGATGGTCTGCGGCCACAGGCAGAAGGTGCATCGGGACTTGCACCCGCGCCCGGTGTAGATGGACAGGTACGGGTGCTGCAGGTAGCCGATGAAGTAGTCTTCGATCACGAGATCACGCCGGTAGACGTCGACGACGTGCGGCAGCCGATCCATGTCATGGAGGATCGCGCGCTCGCGGTTGTGCACGATCTGGCCGTTCGCCCGATAGCTCAGCCCGTCGATGTCCTCGAACGGACGCCCTTCGGCGACTTCGCGGATGGTGAAGTCGAACTCGGCGCGGGCGACGAAGTCGATGGACGTTGAGGCCTTCAGGGATTGCTCCGGCTGCACGGCGACGTGCGCCCCCACGAAGCCGAGCTTGAGCTTCGGGTTGGCCGCCTTGAGGGCCTCGGCCACCTTGGCGTCGTGGGGGAAGGAAGGTGTGCTGGTGTGCAGCACCGCGAGCTCGTAGTCGCCGACCATGGGCAGCACGTCGCCGATGCTCATGTCGCGCGCCGGCGCATCCACGAGCTTGCTGTGCGGCACGAGCGCCGCGGGCTGGGCGAGCCACGTCGGGTACCAGAAAGAGCGGATCTCGCGCTTGGCCTGATAGCGCGAGCCGGCACCGCCGTCAAAGCCCTCGAAGGACGGGGGGTTCAGGAACAGGGTCCTCATCATCGGTTATGGTCTCCCCACAAGCATGGTGTTCGGTGCGGGCAGCTCCTCAGAAGCGAAGGAGCCACGGCATTTGCTCGAGCACGGCGCCGAGCGAGCCCAGCGTGCGCCGGTTGACCACGGCGCGCGCCGCAGCGCCGATCTGCCCGCGGGCGAGCGCCTGGTAGGCGTCGTGGGCGGCGATGCCGACGTGGTGCATGGTGCTCGAGTCACGATAGCAATCGATCATGCAGGCGGTGCACCCGTCCCGCACGCGCTGGGAGCCGTCGAACTCGTAGATGTTACACATGGGTGCGTCCCAGTTGTGGCAGCGCCAGAGGTCCAGCTCCCAGTCCAGATAGAAGTACTGGAAGCCGCCGAGGCACGGATAGCGCTGCGGCTCTCCCCGGAGAAAGCGCTGCATGTCCTCGACGGAGGCGGTCGGGTTCACGACCGTGATACGTTTTTTGAGTGTCTTGATCTTGTCAAAACACGCCATCAGCTCTTCTTTGCTGTAGCTGACGAGCTCCGAGTCGGAGAAGCTCAGGAAGTTGGAGCGCAGCTCGCTCAGGGGATAGGAGAAGGTCACCGCCGTGAAGCCGAGGGAGCGCAGAAAGTCGGGCAGGGCGTCGTAGTCGACCAGCCGGCTCATGGTGACCGAGGCCGTGGAATGCAGACCCAGCTCCTCGATGAGCGCGTTGGCTTCGCGTATGCGTTTGCACACACCGGGCAGACCGCGGTTCTTCTCGTGCGCCTCGGCGTCCGCCGCGTCGACCGAGATGATGAAGCTCGAGAGTCCGGCCTCGGCGAGCTCGCGTACCCGGTGGGGCTTCAACAGCCCCGCATTCGTCACCAGCATCACCTTCATGCCGAGATCAGTGGCGCGGCGAGTGATCTCGGCGATGTTCGGATGCAGCATCGGCTCGCCCCCGGTCAGCACCAGGTAGCGAACGCCGTGGCGATAGAGGATGTCCACCGCGTCCAGAGCGCCGCGGCGGCCCACATACTTCCAGTCGTGGCGGGGCAGCTTGTCGAGCGCGAAGTTGCAGAAACCGCAGCGCGCGTTGCAGACGTTGTTGAGCGCGAATTGAGCGAACCCCGGCCCGCCTTCCTGGAGCAGCAGCCTGAGCGTGCCGCGCCGATCGCGTTCGGGCAGCGGTGGCCGCTCCGTGGCTTCAGGCGCAGGGGCCTGCTCGAAGGTCATCCCGGACTTCGACATCATCCTGTCCACGATTCTTGTTGACGATCCGTGTATTGTGCCTTCGCGCGCTGCAATGTCCAGGCCAACGGCGGCGTTGGCGCACAGAGCCCTCCAGGCAATTCAACTTCTCGTACGGCCCGGGCCGACGGTCCACCGCCGCCGGGGCGATGCCGCGAACGCATCCCGGGCCCCCGAGTCCACGACATCTCGTGAGAGCGATCCACATTTCGTGGCCACGACGGGAAGGCTCCTCGCCAGCCTTTCGTGTCGTGGCCGCGGCTTTTTGCGCGCCGGAGGTCGTGGCGATGGGAAGTTGCCCCGCGCCATGCCCCAGCGAGGGAGCCGAGTCGAATTTAACATAAGAGACATTATGCGAAGTAACATAGAGGCGCTCCGCAGTGTCGGCCAGGCCCCCGGCCGCTCTCTGGTCACCGCTCACCGCTCTTCATATACTGAGCCCGCGCTCGGGCCGGCAGACATTCCCATGCGACACTCGCACCGGGCGTTCCGCTAGGTCGTTATCTTTTTGGGGGGTTCGAGGATGAAAACGAGGAGCAAGCTCTGGCGCGTCGGCGCCCTGGGCGGCGCACTGGCGCTGGTGGCGGCGGTGCTCGCGGGCGGCCCGGCGAGCAGCGCCGCGGCCGAGGACAAGCTGCGGGTGGCGGCGGTGTTCGAGACGCCCATCGAGGAGCCGTGGGTGAACCAGATCCACGTCGCCATTCTCCAGGCCAGAGACAAGTACGGCATCGAGTACACCTGGTCGGAGAGCGTGAAGGCGGCGGATTTCGCGCGCGTCATGCGCGAGTACGCGGAGCAAGGCTACGACCTGATCATGGGCGACGCTTTCGGCGCCGAGCGCATCGCGCGCCGCGTGGCCCGCGACTACCCGGACACCGCCTTCGCCTTCGGCTCCGGCATCGGCCCGGCGGAGCCCAACTTCGCGGTGTTCGACAACTGGATCCACGAGCCCGCCTATCTCGCCGGGATGATCGCCGGCAAGCTCAGCAGCACCGATACCATCGGGGCGGTGGCGGCCATGACCATCCCCGAGGTCAACCGTCTGTGCAACGCGTTCTGCACGGGCGCCAAGGAGGTCAATCCCGAGGTCAAGTGCAAGTTCTCGTTCATCGGCTCGTTCTTCGATCCGCCCAAGGCCAAGGAGGCCGCGCTCGCCCAGATCGAGCCGGGCGTCGACGTCATCTACGCCGAGCGCTTCGGCGTCATCGAGGCGGCCGCGGAGAAAGGCATCCCCGCCATCGGCAACATGTCGGACCAGTGGCAGCTCTCGCCGGAGACCGTGGTCACCAGCGTGGTCTGGGACATGTGGCCGACGGTGGATCAGGTCATCAAGCAAGTCCGGGCGGGCGTGTTCACCTCGCAGGACTACGGCCAGTTCTCGTTCATGGGCAAGGGCGGGTCCTACCTGGCCCCCTACCACGCGTGGGAGGACAAGCTGCCCGAGACCATCAAGGCCATGGTCGACAAACGCCGCCAGGAGATCCTCGCGGGGACCTTCCGGGTGCCCATCGACGAGACGGCGCCGCGCTCCGAATAGGCGGCCCGAACACGCGCGCGGTGGACCCGCACGCCCTACCCGCGACCGATTCGGCAGCCCCCCGCGCCCACGCGGCGGAGCCGCCGCTGCTCGAGTTGCGCGGCATCGACAAGCGCTTCGGCGCGGTTCACGCCAACCGCGGCGTCGACCTGACCCTGCACCGCGGCGAGGTGCTGGGGCTGCTGGGGGAGAACGGGGCGGGCAAGACCACCCTCATGAACATCCTGTTCGGCATGTACACTGCCGACGCGGGATCGATCCACATCGACGGGCGCCAGGTGGACATCCAGCGCCCGGCGGACGCCCTGGCTCACGGCGTGGGCATGGTGCATCAGCACTTCCACCTGGTGCCGCGGCACACGGTGCTCGAGAACCTGATGGTGGGCCATCCCGGCCGCCACGGTCTGTTGGATCACGCGCGTGCGCGCGAGCGCCTTGCCGGCATCGGCCGCCACTACGGGCTGCGCCTGGCTCCGGAGCGCGAGGTGTCGCGCCTGAGCGTCGGCGAGCAGCAGCGCCTCGAGATCGCCAAGGCGCTGTTCTGGGGTGCGCGGATCCTGATCCTCGACGAGCCCACCTCGGTGCTCACACCGCAGGAGACCGAGGGTCTGTTCGGTGCCCTGCGCGCGATGCAGGCGGACGGCGTGGGCATCGTTTTCATCAGCCACAAGCTGAACGAGGTGCGCACCATCACCACCCGCATCGCGGTGATGCGCGCCGGGGCCATGGTGGCGACCCTCGTCAACGAGCGCAGCGTCACCAATCATCGCCTGGCCGAGCTCATGTGCGGCCATGATCTCTCGCCGCCGCTAAAGCGCCCCGTCGACCGCGGCCCCGCCCTGGTGCGCCTCGCGGGTGTCGACACCGCGGAGAGTCGCGGGCACCGGGTCACCCTGCACGAAGTCTCGCTCGAGGTGCACGGGGGCGAGATTCTGGGTATCGCGGGCGTCTCCGGCAACGGCCAGCGCGAGCTGGCGGAGGTGATCGGCGGCGTCCTTGCGCCGGTGCGCGGGCGGGTGGAGGTGAACGGGCAGGCCGTGGCGCGGCCCACGCCGCGCCGGATGCGGGGGCTCGGCGTCGCCCTCATTCCCGAGGATCGCATCGGAGAAGGGCTCATGACCACCCTCCCCCTCGGCGACAGCATGGCCCTGCCCCGCATCGCGCAGCGGCCGTTCAGCCGTCTCGGTTGGCTCGATCGCGGCGCCATTCGCACCTTCGTCGCCGAGCAGATGCGGGTGTTCAGCATCACCGCCGCCAGCCCGGACGTGCGCACCGGAACGCTCTCGGGTGGTAACCTGCAGAAGGCGCTGCTCGCGCGCGAGCTGGCTTTCGATCCACTGGTGCTGGTGGCCGCTCAGCCCACGCGGGGGCTCGATGTGGCCTCACGCGAGTTCGTGCACCGCCAGTTCCTGGCGATGCGCGATCGCGGCCGCGGCGTGGCCATCATCAGTGAGGACCTGGAGGAGCTCTTCGAGATCACGGACCGCATCGCGGTCATGTACGAGGGGCGCGTGCTCGGCACCGTGGCGACATCCGAGGCGAGCCCCTCGCAGATCGGTCTGCTCATGGCGGGCGGCGTGCGCCCGGAATCCCGGGCCGCCGGGGCGGCATGATCCGGCTGCGACTCGAGACCCGTCCGCGCACGCCGGCGTGGCTCAACTTCGCCCTCCCCTTCGGCGCCGTGCTGGCCACGCTGCTCATCTGCAGCGGCCTCATCGTGCTGGCCGACGCCGACGTCTGGCGCGCCTACCGCGCGCTTTTCGGGGGCGCCTTTGGATCGCGGTTCAACGCGGTGGAGACGGTGGTGAAGGCAGCGCCGCTGGTGTTCACCGGGCTTGCGGTGGCGGTCGCCTTCCGGGCCAAGTTCTGGAACATCGGCGCCGAGGGCCAGCTTCTCGCGGGGGCCATGGCGGCCGCCTTCATCGGCGCCCGGGAGGCGCTGCCGGTGTGGTCGCTGGTGCCCCTCATGATTCTCGCCGGCGCTCTCGCCGGCGCCGCCTGGGCGGGTCTGCCGGCCGTGCTGAAGGTGCGCTACCGGGTCGACGACGTGGTGGCCACCCTGATGCTCAACTTCGTCATCTTCTACGCGATGATGGCGCTGGTGGACGGCCCCTGGAAGGATCCCTTGAGCGGCTATCCGGATTCGCCGGACATTCGCATGGACGCGGAGTACCCGATCCTGCTCGCTGCGACGCGGCTGCATCTGGGGGTGCTGCTTGCCGCCGTGGCGGCGGTAGCGGTATGGCTGCTCATGACCCGTACCACCCTGGGGTTCGCCATCCGCGCCGTGGGCGAGAACCCGCGCGCGGCGGCGCACGGCGGGATCTTTGTGAACCGCGTGGTTCTAGGAACGGCGCTCATCTCGGGCGCCCTCGCAGGGCTCGCCGGCGTGGGCGAGGTGGCGGGCCTGCACTTCCAGGTCATGGCGTCGCTGTCGCCGGGCTACGGCTATACGGGGATCGTCATCGCCATGCTGGCGCGGCTGAACCCCCTGGGCGTGGTGCCCGCGGCGCTGTTCTTCGCCGCGGTCGCCACGGGTGCGGAGACCATGTCGCGCCAGACCGGCGTGCCCGTGTTCCTGGCCGACGTGATCCAGGGCACCTCGCTCCTCTGCATGCTGGTCGCCCTGCTCTTCACCACCTACCGCATCCGCATGCAGCGCACCGCGGTGACCTGATGCGTATGGCAAGCAGCAACCAGGGCTCCGGGGCACGCGCCGCCTCGTCGCAAGTCCCGAATCCGGCCTGCAACCTGGAGCGCACGCGGGGTCGAGCCCTGCCGGGCCAACGCGTGCCGGGCTTCGAAGGATCGGTGGTGGTAGGCCACACGACGGCGCCCGGTCGTCGGCCCCGCCGCGCGGTCCTTGCGACTGCGCGGCACATACCCGGGACCCCTGTGAATCTCGGCCCGGGCAGAACCCTTGTTTGCGACGTTCCTACGTGTCCCCTGTGGTTGACGAACACGGAGAAGGACCATCGGCGAGGTCATTGAGCAGATCCTGAGCATCGGGTTCTTCGCGGCGCTCATTCGCGTGGCGACGCCGCTGCTTCTCGCCACCATCGGCGAGATGTTCACCGAGCGCGCCGGCGTGCTGAACCTCGGCATCGAAGGGATCATGCTGTTCGGGGCCATGGTCGGGTTCTCGGCCGCCTACTTCAGCGGCGAGCTGTGGCTCGGTATCGCCGCCGCCGCGGCGACCGGGGTGCTCTTCGGGCTGCTCATGGGTGTGCTCGCGGTGACCCTGGGCCTCAGCCAGCACGTCTCGGGGCTGGGTGTCACCCTGCTGTGCACGGGTCTCGCTTTCTACGGCTATCGCCTGATCTTCGGCGAGCCCTCGCAGCCGCCCAATGTCGCCGCATTTCTTACGGAGCCGATCCCGGTGCTCGCCGATATCCCGTTTCTGGGACCTGTGCTATTCGACCAGGTCGTTCTGGTCTACATAGCCTTTATCCTGGTTCCCCTGGCTGGGCTACTGCTCTATCGCACGCCCTGGGGCCTCGGCCTGCGCACCGTGGGGGAGAATCCCCACGCCGCCGCCTCGGCGGGAGTAAGTGTCGGCTGGATGCGCTACCAGGCGTTGATGATCTCCGGAGCGCTGATGGGCGTCGCCGGCGCCTATCTGGTCCTGGCGCAGTTCAACGCCTTCACCTTCGGCGTCGTCTCGGGGCGCGGGTGGGTGTGCATCGCGCTGGTGGTGCTGGGTCGATGGGATCCGTGGCGGGTCATGGTCGCCGCGTTGCTGTTCGGGGCAGTGGACGCGCTCCAGCTCCGGCTGCAGTCGAGCGGCGCCATCGACGTCCCGTACCAGCTGTTCCTGATGCTGCCCTTCGTTGCCACCATCCTCGCCATGGCCGTCGTGGCGCGCAAAGCGCACGCTCCGGCGGCGCTGCTCGTCCCCTACCGCAGGGAGGAACGCTGATGGATCTGATCGTACGCAACGCCGCCTTGCCCGATGGACGCACCGGCGTCGACATCGGCGTGCGCGAGGGTCGCATCGCGGCGGTGGAGCCGGGGTTGGGGGCCCCGGCGGCACGCGAGCTCGACGCGGCGGGCATGCTCGTGAGCCCGCCCTTCGTCGATCCCCACTTCCACATGGACGCGACCCTGAGCCTCGGACACCCGCGGTCGAACGAGAGCGGAACGCTGCTCGAAGGGATCGCACTGTGGGGCGAGCTCAAGCCCGAGCTTACCCAGGAGGCCGTGCTCGAGCGCGCCCTGCGCTACTGCGACTGGGCGGTGGCGCGCGGGCTGCTGGCCATCCGCTCGCACGTGGACATTTGCGACCCGCGCCTGCTGGCCGTCGACGCTCTGCTGGAGACCAAGAAGCGGGTGGCGCCCTATCTGCATCTGGAGCTGGTGGCGTTCCCCCAGGACGGCTACTACCGTTCGCCCGATGCCGTCGCACAGCTCCAAGCAGCCCTCGAGCGCGGCGTGGACGTGGTGGGCGGCATCCCGCACTTCGAGCGCACCATGGCCGAGGGCGCCGCCTCGGTGCGGGCGCTGTGCGAGCTGGCGGCCGAGCGTGATCTGCGCGTGGACATGCACTGCGACGAGAGCGACGACCCGCTCTCGCGTCACGTCGAGACCCTGGCCGCCGAGACCCGGCGCCTGGCGCTCGAGGGGCGCGTGACCGCCTCGCACGTCACCGCGATGCACTCCATGGACAACTACTACGTGAGCAAGCTGATCCCGCTCATCGTTGAGGCACGGCTCAACGTGGTGGCGAATCCTTTAATCAATATCGTGCTCCAGGGGCGTCATGACACCTACCCCAAGCGCCGCGGCATGACCCGCGTGCCCGAGCTGCTGGCGGCGGGCGTCAACGTGGCCTTCGGCCACGACTGCGTCATGGATCCGTGGTACCCGCTCGGCTCGGCCGACATGCTGGAGGTGGCGCATATGGGCGTGCACGTCGCTCACATGACCGGTCAGGAACAGATGCGCCAGTGCTTCGCCGCCGTCACCGAGCGTGGTGCCAAGGCGCTCGGGCTCGAAGGCTATGGTCTGGAGCCCGGATGCCACGCGGACATGGTGGTGTTGCAGGCGAGAGATCCGATCGAGGCGATCCGCCTGCGCGCCACACGTATGTTCGTCATCCGCCGCGGGCAGGTCATCGCCGAGAGCGCGCCGACCGAGGCCCGGCTCCACCTCCCCGACCGCCCGGCCGCCGTGACTTTCACCCACGACGACGCGTAACTTGTGTGCGCAGACGCTCGCCCGCTATTGTCCGAGCAGCTCCTTCAGAAGGCTCTTGCGGGTTTTCTTCGGCGGTGCTGCCTCCTTCTCGCTGTCTGCTTCGCCACGGGTCGTCGGTTCCTTCGCACCCTCCACGGCGGCCGCGGTCGCTTTGCCCGTCGGAAGCTCCGCCGCCAACGCCTGCTCACAGGGATCGGGCTGCTTGATCAGTTGGCCATAGACCTTCTGTGCGATCAGCGACAGTCCCCCAGTCGCGAACGCCCCGGCCGCCTTTGCTCCCGCGACGGTGACTCCCGTGAGGTCCGTGCCGACCTGCGGATTCGTTAGCGGACCCCTCAAGCGCACCAGGCTCGCCAGCGAGCCGGCACTGATCTGGATGCCCTTGCGGGCGCTCAAGTGCGCCCCGACGTCCAGAGTCTCGTCTTTGAGATTGATCGTGCCTCCGCCGACCAGGTTCACCTTGGTCGTTTGCGCCGCCAGCGTCTTGTCCGCGACGGCCACCCCTTCGCGCAGCCCGAAACGCACCACCACGCATTCGAGCCGAGTCATCTCCTTTTTCTCACCGCCCGGAATAATCACGCTCAGCACCTGCGTCAGTATGTCGCCGCCCGCTCGATCGAGCATCGCGGTCCGGATCTGCGACTCACGCTGGTGGAATTCCAGCCGCCCGTTCAAGCCGGCCATGATCTCGCGTACGGAGGAACCGCGTCCCTCGACGTCGATGTCCAGGGTGGCCTTGCCGCCCTGAGACAGCTCGATCCCTCGAATCTGGTGTGACAGCTCCCCCACCTCGAAATCACGGCCCCTCACCTGCAGGGTGATCGCGGGTGGCTCCGTCTCCGTCGCTACGCTGAGTTTGCCGGTGAAGCGGCCCCGCGCGAGGGTGGTCTCGGGCGAGATCGTGAGGCGCCCGGCCCGGAGGTCGATCGGGAGGGTCACGTCCTCGAGGGTGACCTTCTGAAAGCGAGCACGGTCGGCGGTGAGCCGCACGTCGATGTCCCAGGCGGGCAGGACATCGAACGGCAACGGGTCGGCCGGGAACAGCCGCTCGTTCGCCTCCTTCTCGGCCACCTTCTTTCGCGCCTCGGGCAAGAATGCATCCACATCGAGTACCGCGGCGGACAGCGCACCCGTCGCCGACGGACGTTCTGCACCCAGGTCCAGTTTCAGGTTGCCGGCTACGCGGCTCTCCCCCGCAGCGATGTCGACGTTGTGTGCCTCGAACGCCTGCGGCACGCCGGATACTTCGAACGACGCCCGCAGCGGCCCGACTGCCGGCAGCTCGGCATCGGTGAGCTGCGCCAGCGTATCCGGGGAGTCCGCGCTCGTTTCCAGCGCGAGCTGGAATCCGCGTCCGTTCGGCTCCGTGCGCACCGCCCCCTTCACCGTCAGCGCGATACCGCCCACGCTTCCCTGGAGGTCCAACGGGAAAGGCCGTTCCACGAGCAAGGTCGCGACGCTGCCTACCTTCCCCTCCAAGCGCACGGGCTGATCACGGTACGAGCTGCGCAAGCGGACCGCCAGGCCCTGCGGCTCCTCCCGCGCCGAGAACTCTTCCACGGTCAGCTCGATCTCCCTCCCGGTGGGCCGTTCCCGGTATCGGATCGCCCCATCCCGCACCGAGACACTCGCAAGCGAGAAGGCGAATCCCTCCTTCGCCACCGGCTTCGCATCCGTGCGGCCGAGTTCCCAGTTCGGCCTCCCCTTCTCGTCGACTTCCAGATTCACGACGGGCGCCGTCAACAAAAGTTCGTCGACCCGAACATGGCCGCTCAGCAGCGGCCGCAACGCGAGGCGCAGGTCCAGGCGCTCGAGCGTCAGCATGTCCGGCTCGGAGGCCCAGGATGCATTGGCGAGCCGCACGTTCTCGAGCCGCAGGGCGGGCACAGGCAGCAAGTTGACTTCCGCATCGCCGTCGATGTGAGCCTCGCGCCCGATCGCCTTGTGTACGGCGTCGACCACGTAGGCTTTGTATACCTCCGGGTCGAGCCGGTTCACGTAGATGACCGCGGCGACCAGCAGTAGGGCGATCACGCCGATGGCGAACGCGAGGTATTTCAGGGCGCGCACAACCCCCTCCCCTACCCGATCCGCCGGCGCGGATGTTTCTGTGCACACATGAAGTCGTTACTCAGCTACGATTAGAAACAGCCGGAATGGCAGGCGTGAGAGCCTATCCGCACCGCAATGCCAGCCCACTGGAGTCCGGAGGTATTTTCACCGCTCTGGGCGATCTGCACCTGACCTGGGTCAAGAGAACGAGCCGCGCTGCAGTCCTCGGAAGGCCGCATTACCAACACGAAATGAGAAAGTTGGGGTTGTCCGCCCGTGCTCGAGGTGGAGCAGCGGCCGGTTGCACCGCCTCGACCGGCGGACAGGGGTCCGCTCCCGCAGGCTCCGCTCCCCGCCGGTGCTCGCTTCCACCGTCGTGGACTCGGATTCGCGCGCAAGTTCGCGGCCGACGGCCGCTCCTACGGGCGGGTCGTCTCGACGTAGGAGCGAGCTTGCTCGCGAACCCAGCGACTTTCGTGTGGGAGCGAGCTTGCTCGCGAACCCAGCGAGTGCGCAGGCGGCTCGCGGCCAACGGCCGCTCCCACGGGGGTCTTTCTTCACGTAGGAGCGAGCTTGCTCGCGAACCCAGCGAGTGCGCAGGCGGCTCGCGGCCAACGGCCGCTCCCACGGGGTCTTTCTTCGTGTAGGAGCGAGCTTGCTCGCGAACCTGCTCTTGCCCGCTGGATTCGAGTCACTTGGTGCCGTAGAGGCGATCGCCGGCGTCCCCGAGCCCCGGCACGATGTAGCCATGGTCGTTCAGGTGCTGATCCACGGCGGCGGTGTAGATAGGCACATCGGGGTGGGCGTCGTGGAAGCCCCGTATGCCTTCGGGCGCGGCGAGTAGACAGAGGTATTTGATAGTGCGGGCGTTGTCCTCTTTGAGCCGCTGGATGGCGGCGACCGCGGTGTTGCCCGTGGCCAGCATGGGATCGACCACGATCAGCCGGCGATTCTCGAGATCGTGGGGCACCTTGTAGTAGTACTCCACCGCGACCAAAGTCTGGGGATCCCGGTAGAGACCCACGTGCCCCACGCGGGCGGAAGGCAGCAGGTCCAGCATGCCGTCGAGCAATCCATTACCGGCTCTGAGGATCGAGACGAAGCAAAGCTTCTTTCCGGAGAGCACCGGGGCATCCATGGGTGCGAGCGGCGTCTCGATGCGCTCGCTGGTCAGCGGCAGATCGCGGGTCACCTCGTAGGCAAGCAGCAGCGCCACTTCGCGCAGCAGCTTGCGGAAGTCCGAGGTCGTGGTTTCTTTGCGGCGCATCAGCGTCAGCTTGTGCTGCACCAGTGGATGGTCGATGACGGTGACGTTGCTTTGCATGATTGCGTGCTTGTTCATGGAGGCGACGCGGCGCAAGTGAGCAAGTGAGGATTGGGATTCTACGCCCAAAACAGGGACCGGATACAGAGCACGCGCTCGTCAGCCGCCTTCGCGATCGCGGGCCGCCCACCGAAATCCGCGGGGCCACGCTCTATTCGTCGGTTGGGTTTTTCCGCCCAGGCGAATGACCCTGGATCCCGATCAACGATCGGCGGATCCAGGGTTGGAGGTGCTCGAAGTCGCACTCCTGCCGTTCCAGAAGAGCCACGATGAAAAGCATGCCCTTCGGACGGCTCCACTACGAGCTTCCATCCGTTCAGAGAAAGGGGGTTCGCGCCGTCAGTGCTGTCTGCTGGCTCCAGCCAGATTCAGAAACGCACGCAGCCGCTCGGCGAGATAAGGGAAGAACGGGTTGTGGCGCAGCCGGATGAAGTAGCTGTCCGGGATCTCCAACAGGTTGCGCTCGCCGCGAATCACGATGCCGCCCAGGGTGATCCTTCCGTCGTCCCCGTCTGCGTCCGACGCGGCACCGTAAACAGGGTCATCGGGGGCAAAGGGAACGGCGATGTGCGAGAGGGAGAAAACGCCGTCGGGCCATGTCGCCCTCAGGGGCCTCTCGACCACCGCGGTCGCCCCCGCGGGCTTGACGCGAGCGACCACCTCGTCGCTCCTCGGGCTCGCGTTGGTGACCACGGTGAGGTTGAAGGGCAGCTCTTCGCCGAATAGCCGTTCGACGAGATCTTCCGGGTCGTGCTTCAGAAGAACCTCCGCCTCGGCGTGCCGATTCAGGTCGAACAGCACGAGGGCGTGTCCCTCGTTGGCGAGGCGCATGAACAGTCCCTGAACCAGTGTGTCCGGGGCGATCGTCGCATCCGCCACCGATTGAAACGCGATGACCCTCGGAAATCCCTTCAGTCCGCTCGGGCCCGATAGGCGGCCGAGCCGGCGGTCCACGTCGCGGGTCAATCGGTAGATCTGGTCGCCCGCGTTCACGGTGAAGGAGTTGTACTTGTACGGATCGAACTCGGGCTGGATGCTGGTCCAGGCGAGCTTCTCGAGACCTGCGAGCCACGCCAACCGCGACTGCCAGATAGCGAGGGCGGCCACACGGGAGACGCGCATCGCGGGGGACAGAAGCACGAGCGCATCGGGGGCCGGTAGCGTCTCCCCTTCCAGAACCGCCAAAGCATACTCCACCGCCAGAGCGGCCCCGTTCGAGTACCCTACGATGTAGAAGGGCCGGTCCGACCCCACTCGAGCGTGCAGGCTGCTTGCCGCCAGGCGCACCGCGGCCGTGAAGTCTCTCCAGGATACACTCAGCATCGCCGCCGGCGCCGTACCGTGCCCGGGCAGGCGCAGCCCAACGACCCACGCGCCCTGCTCGTTGAGGAGCTGCCCGAGGGCCCGCATGCTGTAAGGGGAGTCGGACAGACCGTGCAGCATCAAGACCCCGGCGGTCGGGCTATTCGCGGTGAGCTCGAAGGTGCGATTCCAGTTGTGCGCGCGACCGGCCGGGTCCATGGGACCCCCGGGGCTGAAGCGGTTGACCAGCCGGCGATCCGAAGGCTCGATCCGCCCGTAGACCCGTTCCCGGAGCTGCTGGAAGAGTCGATCTTCGAGACGGCGGTAGTCGTCGAGATCGCGGATCGCGTCGTTCAGCCCGAACCGAAACTCTGCGTCGAGATCGGCCCGGTGCCAGATTTTCGGATCCGGACGGCCTTGGAGGATGTAAACGTACCCGGCGAGGAACGCCACAGCGCTGCCGAGTAGCCCGTAGCCGATGGCCCGCCGCAGATGCCTGATCAAACGGCGGATGGTTGGCCCTTCTCGGTGTCAGACATGACTTTTCCCTCTAATTCAACAGGGAAAAGTCATGTCTGACACCACCTAACGCCACAGCGGGTGGTTAATCCAGCAGGGTGCACGCGCCGAAGACGACGAACGCCGCCCCGTCACCGGCGACGCTCAATGCCATCTTTCCGGTCGCCTGGGTGATCACCATGCTCCAGCCGTAGCCCCCTTCAACGCCTTGGAGGATCAACCCATTCTCGTCTCGTTTGACGCTCTGGATCTGAGTCATCCGCTCTTCGGTGTTGCTCCGGGAGGTACGCACTAACCCCTTATCGAAGTCGATGCGCAGGAATCGCGGCACGTTGAGGTCTTCCGCCGTGTTCGCCGCGCACCCCTCGCCGGGACCGCAGCCGATTGTGTCCACGGAGGCGCAGAGCAGCGGCTGGGAGCCATCAAACGCTTGTGCCGAGGCGCCTACGGAAACGAATGACGCCACCAGAGCCAAGCTGGCGATAACGGCGATAACCGGTCGACGCAATATCATGCGCACCTCCTCAGCTTGCGCTGTATCCGCGGCCTTCCATGCAGGCCCTCATCGCCCGTTCGTAGGCGCCCCGGGCCTGCGCCTGCTGCTGCTCGTGCTGCCGCTGCGCCTGCTCTTGCTGTGCCCGCTGATCGGCCCTGCGCATCGCACCGATCAGTGCGCCGACTCCCGCGCCGATGGCCGCACCCTTCCCCGCATCGCCGCCGATGGCACCGCCCACGGCACCCACTGCGGCGCCCCGGGCGGCACCTCGCACGGCCCCGCCCTGCTGCGCCTGCTGTGGTGGCGCAGCCTGTGAGCGCATGGGATTGTAGCCCGTCTGCTGGGCTGCCCACGCGTTGCATTCTGCTTGGTCCTTGCTCTGCTGCTGCGCGCTCTGACCCTGCGCCGGATAGAAGAACATCTGCTGGCCGGTGGCGGGTGCCGCCAGCAGAGCCATGAGCGCCATCGCTGCCGGCCGGCGCGCTTTCGCTCCTGCTCGCATACCGTACTCCTCGGCGGCGCCCAGCGAGTGGATGAGCGCCAATGCCTGCCTAAATGAACGCCCCCGGCCCTCGTCGGAGGAGCCGGGGGTCTCGCCGGCCATGACCGTCTCTCTGCTACTGGATGGCCAGCACTTCGACGTCGACGCGCCGGTTTTGGCGACGGCCTTCACGCGTCGTGTTGCTCGCCGTGGGAGCGTTCTCTCCGTAGCCGCGGGCGCGTATCATGTCCTCGTCGATGCCGGCCCGCACCAGCTCTTCCTTCACCGCCCGGGCACGCCGCTCCGAGAGCTTCTGGTTGTAACTCTCCGGACCGATGTTGTCCGTATACCCCGCAACGTCGATGCGGTCGATTCGCTGCGTGTTCTTGGCACGATTCGCGATGTCGCGGATAGCCTCGATGCCTTCGGGCTTCAGCTCATCGCTGTCGAAATCGAACAGAGTCGCCGTGTTCAGCTCGACGGACGAGTAAGCGGGCTCGGGCATTTCCACCGCGGCGACTTCGACCTCTTCCGCTGCCATCTCAGCCTTCGGCTCGGGGTCGCATCCCGGCGTGTAACCCTCCGGCCCGTACTTGAATCTGTAGCACGCGCCGAAGCCGCTCTTCCAGATCGATCCGCCGGGCCCCGACCAGTATCGACCCTGGCCCTCCGCGGCAGTGGCCACGGTCGTGCCCGTCAGCGCGACGATACCACCCAGCGCAACTGCCGTAACAACTGCTTTGATTCTGTGATTCATCTCGACCGACCTCCTTCCAAAATGCAATCCGTGATAGCTTCCATGGGCAGCGCACGAGCCGTCCGCTCATCTCCGATGCGAGCGCCGTCAGGACGATTGCCCAAAATTTGCTCGCTCTCGCGATATCCTTACAGGAACGTGGACCGTCTACGCAGCGTCACCCTCCTGCACGCTATGAATAGCGGAGGCGATGACGATCTTCTTGTCATTTCGCGCCAACTTGGCATTCGGCGCCGAGCAGAAAGCGAGCTCAGACAGTCGCGGTGGGTCGTCGAATCGGTGCGCTTCGTTCGCGGGTGTGCCCGGGCGTCATGCCGCGCGCGAGAGCGCTTACTGGCACCGGTCCCAGACGCCGGAAGGCGCTGGGGGACAGGCCGGTCCAGCGGCGAAAGGCTCGCGTGAAGCTGGCCGCTTCGGAGAAACCCAGCTCCAGCGCCACATCGATGAGCTTCATGTTGGGGTCCAGCAGGTAGCGGCGTGCTCTCTCGAGCCGTACCTGGTCGACGAGCCCGTAATACGTAGCCCCCGACTCCATCAACCGGCGCTGGAAGGTCCGCTCGCTCAGCCCCGCGATGCCCGCGATGCGCTGCACGTCGGGGTAGCCTTCCCGCAGATAGCTGCCGATGAGCTGGCGAATGGATCCCGGGAAATCGATCGCCGGCGCCGACGCAGCGAGGGCGCCGTAGTCTTGCACCGATGCTGCGGGCCCGCGGGGCTCGACGTTTGGCGGCATGCGCAGCAGTGACCGCGGAAAGGTGACGGCGGTGTGCTCGTGCCCGCACGACACGTGAGCGCTCGAGAAGAGCGCCATCCTGCGCAACGTTGGCGGCGCGACCGAGGTTAGCTCGATGCGCTCGGGCCGCCAGCCCGATCCCCCCGCGGAACGCAACAGATTGACCAGGATCATGAGCGTGAACTGCTCGGCCTGGCTCCGGCCGTTCGCGATATCGTGTGTGAATGCGTGACAAAGCCGCGCCTGCTCACCGTGCCAAGTGAGCCAGATGCGTTCCCCGGACGAGTGAACCGGGCTGAGCCAGCAGGCTGTCTCGACGGTTTCGTAGAGCGTGGGTAATCGGGACAGCGCACGCCCGTACGCCCCCAATGCGCCGAGGCGCGTTCGCTCGCCGACACGAAGCCCGAGGTCCGCGATCCCGGTCGCGTGCGCAATCCGTCCCGCGAACTCCCAGGCCAGATGCATTGGGACGAGCGTTTCGGGCTCTGCGAGCGCCAGGGCTGGAAGCCTCGACTTCAGCAGGAAGGGTCGCGCCGAAGAGCCAACCTCGCGAAGAAATGCCGCGAACGGACTCAGTATGCTCGCCCGGATCAGGGGTACGTGACCAGTGCGAGGTGTCGAGTTTCCCATGAGTGCAAGTGCCCGACACGACAAGCCTTCTGCTATCGTCAGGACATGTTTCTTTGAAGGCGGTTTATTACCTGTGGTGTCTTCGTCGGCGAAATACGGAGTTCCACGTACGTGCTATTCCGCGCCTTCACGGCTACGCCCCGCGCCAGTGCCAGGCAAACGCCTGGGCGCGGCGCTGAAGGGGAGCCCCTGCCACGCACTGCTGCTCGCTGCGAGGCTCTCGAGTACGGGCGCTTGCGCCCGCCGGATGATGTCACCGAGCGGCCCCCTGAACGCAACGTACCTGATTTGAAGGCAAGGCGATACGCTTGGCGGACGGTCGCGCGCAGGCGCAAGCCGCTCCCGGTTCGGCTACGTGGATCCGCACGACTGTGTTCGGGGAGCCGGTGTACGGGTAACTCACCGAGCCCACGGTCGAGAGAACGCGGTACCTCGTCGTGCGAGGTCGGAAGCTCATAGCTGTCGAGCCGCTTGGCGAGGACGTGCAGGTGCTCGACGGCTCGGTCAGTATCGAGGCTCAAAGCCCCGCGCGTATACGGCGCGAGAAGTCCGCGGCGCCATCGGCCACCTTGGCCCTGTCGTTGATGCGGCTGCGGCGCTTGAACTCGGCGAACGGCAGGCTCGTGTCGAGTCTCCCCTTTTCGTACAAATACTCGGGGACATAGCCGCTCAGCAGGATCTTCCACGAGAAGGGCACCCGACTGGGGTTGCCCCCTGCGTGTACCCATATATTGGTCGTGCAGTTGGTGGTGAGGGTGTTGTAGAACTCGGGCTGCTCGTTCAGCGCGTTGATCTTGTCCATGTACTGCGTGAACAGGCGCCGTGCATTATCCGTGGAGCCTCGTACCCGGTAAAGATAAACGTCCTCGGGCGGATCTTTGCGATAGTTGGTGCGAAGCCGGATGACGTCGCGTTCGTCGGCGACGACGTAGTAGAGCTCATAGCGGCGGAAGAACCCGTTGATGGAGGAGTAGCCCTCGCCGCGCTCCTTGCGCGCCTCGATGGAGATGGCCAAGTGATCGTCGCCCTCGAAGTCGAAGCTCACCAGCATATGGGCGATGGCGGGCCCCATCCAGTAGGACGCCAGTAAATCTACGGCGTTGAGCTTCCGGAGATCGAAAGTCTTGTCGTAGTAGCGTGGCTCGAAGTCCGTTTCGCTGCGGTAGTCGAAGTTGCGGATGTTGTGCACGGTGACGAGATCACCGTCGATGGTGGCGTAGGACAGAGCCGCCACCTCGGGCTGCCAGTCGCGGTCGTTGGAGGGCTGGATTGTGCTCCACCAGCCGACGACCGCGGCGAACAGCACCGCGTAGCCCGCCGCCGCCCGACGACGCCACCGGGTGAATGCAAGCCCGAGCACCGCCGTGAGCCCGCACAGGCCGAAGCCCACGGCCAGGGCGGCGCGAAGAGGTCCGCTCGGGGAGCCGCCGTAGTGCAGGGCGAGCGCGCCCCACCCGCTCGTCCCCAAGATCAGGACAGCCAGCACCACCCTGCCCGTCACCCTCCACCACCCCATGATCACCTCCGGCAAAACCTCCGCTTGTCAGCGCGCCCCCGCGACCCGGGACGACTTCCCGGTGCGCACCCGGATGGGTGGGCTTGGCGCAGTCCGACAAGAAAGGCGCAAGGAAAGAGTATAAGCAAAGAGGCTTCGACAGCAGTGTCCTAGCTCACGAGTAGCCAGCCAGTGCACCAGCTTGGACTATCGTTCAAGGGCGATCGCCGCAGATGAGCGTTCGGCAGCCGCCGCAAGCGCCCAGGACGGCGATGCGCGTGCGCGCCAAGGTCATCGAGCAGCTCCCCGCCGCCGACGCAAGCAGCGTGTCCAAAGCGCTCAACATGAGCCTGCGTTCGCTGCAGCGAAAGCTCGCCCGGGAGGGGACGAGCTTCAAGGAGATCCTCGATGAGGCCCGTCACCAGCTCGCAGTACGGTACGTCAAGGAGTCCGGGCTTCCGCTTAGGGAGATCACGGGCCGTCTTGGCTTCTCGGACCCCGGAAACTTCGCGCGGGCCTTCAGGCGGTGGGAGGGAGTCTCCCCGAACCGCTACCGCCGCTCTGCATAGGCTGCTGGCCAGCCTGGCGGTCCTGCCCATCCCGGGATTGTCCCGTAGTGAACGACTCCTTACAGTCTCCTTTCGTCGCTGGCGTGGATCCGGGAACGGGATGCGAACCCTGGCTCGTGGCAGACACTTCTTTCTGATTGTCTGGCTGCCGCTCCTGGCTGCCTGCGGCCCGCCCGTGGGCGTCGTGCGCGTGAGCCCGAGCGTGGTGCACCAGGAGCTGACCGCGAACGTGCTCTCGGCCGGGGTACCGAGTGCGGCGAGCCGAAACGTGCTGGGCCAGTACAATCTGGAGGAGGAGTTCCAGGCCCGGCCGGCGCAGGCGCTAGCGGCGCTGCACGATCTCTACGTGCAGGGAGGAGGCGGCCTCGACGAGGCTTTCACGCTGGCCGAGCTCTCCTTCCTGCACGCGCAGAACAGCGGCCGGCGCCTCTTCTATCTGGCGGCCGCGCTCTACGCCTACGCCTATCTCTTTCCGGATGCCGCCGAGCGCGAACCGGGCCGCTTCGATCGCCGTCTGCGGGTGGCGGCGGACCTCTACAACCGCGGCCTGACCGAGGGGCTCAAGTCCGCCGACGGTACCGTCGTGGAGCTGCGCTCGGGTGTCTACGACCTGCCCTTCGGTCAGCTCGAAGTGACGTTCGAGGAGCGCCAGCGCCTGTGGGCAGGGCGCCGGCTGGAGCACTTCGTGCCCGTGGCGGACCTCCAAGTCCACGGCCTGCAAAACCGATACCGTATCTCCGGGATCGGTGCGCCCCTCGCCGCGGATCAGGTGCCGGTGCGCGAGCAGGCCGGCTTTCAGGTCGGGGCGCGATTGAAGGTGCCGGCCACCGCCCTGCTCCGGGTCGGGGACCCGCGCCGCCAGCTCGCCAGAGGCCGGGTTTACGCTGTACTCGAGCTGCACGTAGCGCTTGATGACTCCCACGTGCAGATCAACGGACGCCAGGTGCCCCTCGAGACCGAGACCAGCGCGTTTCTGGCGTATACGCTCCACGAGTCTCCCGTGTGGAAGCGCGAGATCAGAGGTTTTCTCCGCGGCGGCTTGAAGGAGGAGTTCCCTTTCCAGCTCGCTGGGCTCGAGCCCTATCGCGAAGGCCGGTTTCCGGTGGTCCTCGTTCACGGCACGGCGTCGAGCGTGGGGCGTTGGGCGGAGATGGTGAACGAGCTGTTCAACGACGAGCGCATCCGCCGGCGCTTCCAGTTCTGGTTCTTCGGCTACGACAGCGGAAACCCGGTCGTCTACTCGGCCATGCAGCTTCGCGACGCGCTCACCGCAACGATCGCCCAGGTGGACCCCGAGCACCACGACGCCGCCCTCGAGCAGATGGTGATCATCGGGCACAGCCAGGGCGGATTGCTCGCCAAGATGACCGTGGTCGACAGTGGGGATCGGCTCTGGAACGCGTTCAGCCGCAAGCCGCTCGAGGAGATGGACATTCCGGAGGACCGCAAGGCCCTGCTTGAAAGAGTTGCCTTCTTCGAACCTCTTCCCTTCGTGCGGCGGGTCGTGTTCATCGCCACGCCGCATCGGGGATCCTTCGCCGCGAGCGGCTGGCTGGCTCGCACGGTTGCGGGCCTGGTCAGTCTGCCGGGGACCGTGATCGACACCGTGGGCGACCTGCTGACACGGGAGGCCGAGGCGCTCACCCTCGACGCGGACAAGTTCAAAACGGGCTCCATATTCGGCATGACGCCGGGCAACCCCGTGCTCGATGCACTCGCCGAGACGCCCATCGATTCCCGGGTCGAGGCGCATTCGATCATCGCGGTAAAAGGTCTGGGTCCCGTCGACGTCGGAGACGACGGAATCGTCACCTATAAGAGTGCCCACCTCGAGGGTGTGGCCTCCGAGCTGATCGTGCGCTCCGGACATTCGACTCAGTCCCACCCGGCCACCATCGAGGAGGTGCGTCGCATTCTGCTTCAACACGCGGCGGAATGGTGCGCCGAGGCAGTCGTCTGCGAGGAGGTGCCTTCTTCGCGGCCAACGGCCGCTCCTACGAGCGCGACGGTCGCGGACTCGGATTCCCGCACACCGGTTCGCGGCCAACGGCCCGTCCTAGCGGCGGGTCCGGAGGGGCGTAGGAGCGGGCTTGCTCGCGAATGAACCATTCGCTTGCTGCGGCTCTGAAGGCCCAGCCCCGCTTTGCGCGCGTCCCCCGGGCTCGTCGGCCCGGGTTTTCGCGGGCTGGGATTCGATGAAGTTCAACCTGGCTCTAGAGCGCGACAGCTTGCCGGACGACGTGCGCGGCAAGGTGTGCAGGGGGACCAGCTCGATGGCGCACTCCAGACCCAGCTCCAACCGCACCAGGCGTCGCAGCCGCTCCACCAGACTCGCGCGCTTCGCCTCGTCACTCTCCCGGCACTGAACGACCATGATGGGTATCTCCTCGCCGTCGGGGCCCGGCGCCGAGAACGCCAGGGCGTCGCCGGGGCGCACCTCGGGCTGCTGCTCGGCGAGGTGTTCCACATCCTGAGGCCAGATGTTGCGCCCGTGCAGGATGATGAGATCCTTCTTGCGGCCCGTGACGACGAGGCTGTTCTCCAACCAGTAGCCGACGTCGCCGGTATCGAGCCACCCGTCGCGCGAGAGCGTCTGGCGCGTGGCACGCGTGTCGCCGAAGTAGCCGGTCATGACGCTTGGACCACGCACGAAGATCGTCCCGCATTGCCGTTCGAGCAACGCGCGACCCGCGTCGTCGCGGATTTCGACCTCGTAACCGGGGAGCGGCATCCCGCAGTCGGCGAAAGTGCTCACATGAGCGGCCCCCTCTCTCGCTGGAATTTCGGCGGCGGGCAACGCTTCACCGTACTCGGCGAGGTGATCACCATCGACCCGATCCACCTTCAATCCGCGTGCCAGGGGAGCGAAGCTGACCGCCAGCGAGCACTCCGCCATCCCGTAGCACGCCAGAAACGCCTTCTCGTCGAAGCCCGCCGGTGCGAGCAGCTGGGCGAATCGGGCCAGTGGTTCGGATCGGATGATCTCGGCCCCGACCCCGGCCACGCGCCAGGATCGCAGGTCGAACCGGCCGACGTCGTCGCTGCGAAGGCGCCGCGCGCACAGCTCGTACCCGAACGGCGGGCTGAAGGATATGGTCGCTTGATTGAGGGCTATCAGCTCCAGCCATCGCCGCGGGCGCATCGCGAAGTCCCGCGTACTCAGGTAATCCACCGACATCTGCGAGGCTACCGGCACCAGCACCAGGCCCACGAGGCCCATGTCGTGGTAGAAGGGCAACCAGGACACGCAACGGTCTCCCGGGGCAATGCGCACCCCGTGTCGAATGATTCCGGCCAGATTGCGCAACACCGCGTGCTGCGTAATCATTACCCCGCGCGGGAAGCGCGTGCTGCCCGAGGTGTACTGGAGGTAAGCCACCTCCGTGGACTGAAGCGGACGAAGCTTGACGCCTTTCTCCGGGCAGTGGGCGAAGCCTTCCGGGTCCCCGACGAAGCGCAACGGCAAACCTTCCGCCGCCTCCATCACGAACGCTACGAACCCCGTCGGTGCGACGACGGCACCCGCGCGCGAGCTGACGAGCATGCGGCGAAGCTGGCCGACGTAGGCGTCGCGGTTGCCGAGGTTGATGCTCCCCGGCAGTGGAACGGGAATCAAACCCGCATACTGGCAAGCGAAGAAGAATCGCACGAAGCCCGGATCGGTGTCGGCCACGAGTGCCACGCGCGCACCCCGTTCCAGACCTAGACTGGTCAGGCGCCGGGCCAGCGTCTTCGCATCGTCTCTGAGCTCCGAATACGGAAGGACGGCAGAGTCGTTGTTCTTGCCCGTATAGAAGTTGAAGCCCGTTTCGCCTCTGGCGGCGTAGTCGAGGGCTTCGGCCAGGCTCGCGAAGTCCGCCGCGCGCATGGGCAGACGAGTGTTGCGTGCAGGCGTCGGCTTGATGCGCAGCTGAACCAATGAATTCACGTGCATGCCTCGCGCGTTGCAAACGGGTGCTCGGTAGACGCACCGCTCCGGCACCGTAGCGTAGCGAGGCGTACGCCCGAGACTGCTATCAGTCGACGCCATATGCTGGTCTCGTATCGCAAACAGGATGCACGGTGCGCGTGCAACCAGTCACTTTGCGCCAACGTGCTATCATCTCGCGCCAAGCGAGCCCGCCTTTCCCACCGCCCCAAGACCGCGACCGTGGACTGGCTCGGAATGCGGGCTAGCTGGCAGAGGGCCGTTGGCCGAGACTTGCAACGCGCGTTCTTGAACGCGGCGAAGCAGGGACCGAGAATGCACTTCGATGACGGTTTGAGACGGGTGGACACCGGGTGAACGCGACGACCAGCTCAACCATCGCCCTGCTGGTGGCTCGAACGTTGGAATCGTACCAGTGCGACGCTCGTTCTATCGTCAGACAGGCGGGCCTCGACCCGGCAAAGCTCATGGACCCCAATGCACGCTTTCCCGTCGAGGCGATGCAGCGCTTGTGGACGCTGGCTGTCGAAGTGACGGGTGACCCCGCATTCGGGCTCGAGACCGCACGCCATCTGCACCCGACGACCTTGCACGCTCTCGGCTACTCGTGGATGGCCAGCACGAATCTGCGCGACGGCCTCGAACGCATGGCTCGTTACGTAAACATCGTCAGCACGGCCGCAGCGCTGCAGCTCGAGGAGGCCGATACCTACTTCGACTTTCGCATGGGGGTGCGGTCCGGGTTGACTCAGCGCGACTTGAAACGGCCGGTCGATGCAAGCACCGATGCCGGCATGGCTATCGTCGTGCAACTGTGCCGTACGGCGTACGGGTCGGACTTCAACCCCCTGCGGGTCAAGATGTCTCGTGCACGGCCCCAGGACGAAGGACCTTACACGCGTTTCTTTGGTGTCCCCGTCGAGTTCTCAGCGCCCGAGAACGTGCTCTACTTCAGCAAGGAAGAGCTGGAGGAGCATCTGCCTACCGCGAATCCGGACCTCGTGCACGCCAACGACGAGGTGGTCAAGTCCTATCTGGCGCGCTTCGTCCCGAGCAGCACCGCCATGAAGGTGAGAGCGAAGATCATCGAGGAGCTGCCCTCCGGACACATCAGCCAGGCTGCCGTTGCCCGAGCCCTGCACGTGAGCACTCGAAGCTTGCAACGCAAGCTGGAAGCGGAGAACACCGGCTACCGGGCGCTGCTCGACGAGACCCGCCGCGAGCTCGCCAGCCGCTACATGGAGGAAGGCAATCTATCGGTGAGCGAGATAACCTATCTTCTGGGCTTCTCCGAGCCGAGCAATTTCACGCGAGCCTTCAAACGCTGGACGGGCTCACCGCCCACCGAATACCGCGATAAGCGTGAACACCGACCTGGAGTTTTGGCCCATGGGTAAGAAGTACGATGGCACTGCTCAGGCGTTGCTGCTTGTCGCGGCGCTGGCGCTCTCCGGCTGCGCGACGGGCGGTCCCTACCAGATCAATCTCATGCCGGCGCCGGATGTGTACGGCGAGGACGCGCTCGACCCGTTCGCCGACGCCGATCTGGTGGAAGAGCCCGACGCCGGCGTTCTCTACGCGACGCTTCGCGAGCCCGCGACCGAGGGGGAGCGCGAGCATTACTACCGCAACGCACGCGGACAGGTGCTGCGGCTCGGCGTGGCAGACATCGAGCTCGGAGCGGGCGACATCACCTGGGAGGAGGCGCGGCGCATCTCCCTGCTCAAGAACAGGACCGAGGACTATCCGCTGCGCGTGGCGAGCGTCCAGGAGTTCGGCATTCTAGACCGTACCATCACTGCGTTCACCGACCCTGTGCTGGTGCCCGAGGATCTACGTGGCCCCGCGCGCCGCTTCGCCGAGGCCGTCAACAAGGAGCTCAGGCGCTCCAAGCGCAAGGACGTCTACGTCTACGTCCACGGCTACAAGGTCGTGTTCGAGAACCCGATACTGGTCGCGGCGGAGCTCTGGCATTTCCTCGGCTACCAGGGGGCGTTCGTCGCATTTTCGTGGCCGGCGACGCCGAGCCGATGGGCCTACGTGGGGGATACCGATACGGCGGCGTGGTCGGCGCGCGGGTTCCGGTACTTCCTCCAGTATCTGGCGGAGGAGACGGAGGTCGAGCGCATTCATATCGTGGGCTACAGCGCCGGCACCCGAATGGTCAGCCGAACGCTGGAGCAGCTCGCGCTGCTGCATCACGAAAAGACGGAGGACGAGATCAGGGGAAACGTGCGCATCGGTCACGTCATGCTCGTCGGCAGCGACGTGGACCGGCAGCTCTTCGGCGGTTACATCCTGGACGGGCTGCTGCGCGTGCCCGAGCATCTGACCATCTACATTTCCGAGAAGGACAAGGCCCTCGGCTTCGCTCGCTGGCTGCACGGGCGCGAGCGCCTGGGTCAGACGTGGGCCCAGGGCACCCTCTCACCGGCCGCGATCGACTTTCTCTATCGCGCGGACCGGCTGGCCCTGGTCAACGTGACCGAGGCCGAGGGCGCGGCGTCGGGCAATGGCCACGCGTATTTCCGCAGCAGCCCCTGGGCCAGCAGCGACATCCTGGTGGCCCTGATGCACGACCTCTCGCCGGCGCAGCGCGGTCTCGTGCGGAGCGAAGACGCGCCCACGTGGACTTTCCCGGCCGACTACATCGAGAGACTGAGGGCCGCGATTGCGGAAGTCGACCCCGGGTTGGGGCCACCCCAACCTCAGTTCAAATCCTCGTCCTTGTAGTATTTCGTACCCTTGGCCGTCAGCTCCAGAGCGAGCCCGTCGTCGGTGAGCTGGTAAACCCAGACCCCGGGTGCGACGGAAACCGCCCCCGCCAGGACGCCTCCCTCATCGCCGAGCTGCGCGCCGGCGGTGGTTTCTTTCTTGCTGGCCCGGTGAACGGCGAGGCCCTTGCCCGATCCGCCGCCGGCGACCAGTATCTTCATCCCGAAGTTGCTGAACACGGCATGCCCGGCGGCGTTTGGGATCGCCGTCTTGGCAGCGGGTTGAACGGCATAGAGCTGCGACAGGGTCTCGTTCGCCATCTTGCGCACTTCGGCTTGACGCTGTGCGGAAAAATAGATCAGTCCCCGCTCAAGAGGCGACCTTCCAGCGATCCTCTTCGGTATCCTTGCAGAAATTGAAGGTGCTCGCGCCGCTCGCCGACTCCGCTTCGTTGAAGAGCCGGGCTCTGCGACACGTGGTGCCGAAGTCCTGATAGGTATTGAGCGGCGTGACGCTGCCGTTGTGCCCGGTCTTCGGGTTTTCCCAGCTCACCTTCTCGCCGTCGGGGTTGTTGTCCAGGGCTTCGCGGATGGCCTCCTGCATGAGCCGCCAGTCCTCGTCATCGAAGTACGACACGGGCGAGTTCTTCAGAAAGTGCAGACCCTGCGCAAGGGTGGTCGGCGCCGCGGCGGCCAGGGCCAACGCGACGAGTAAAGGGGCTAGCTTCATATCGAGTGTTCCTCTTGTCCGCTCCCTGAACGTGAGCTTCCAGCGGTGTCCGTGCGCGGATTATTGCAACGCTTCCGCCGCCTTCAAATAGGAGTCGCACGCCTCGATTTTCATCCCATCTCCTGCGGCTTGCTCCACGCACTTCTGGTACTTGTCCACCAGTTCGAGCCGTTGCCGGGCGACCTCCTCTTGCGCTTTGTAGCTACCGGCTTGCGCTTTCGCGGCCTTCTCCTCCGGGGACGAGCACGCGGCGAGCAATCCGATGCATAGCGCGATGGTAACGATCTTTGCAGAGTGCATCTCGCGTTCCTTCTTGTCCGTTTCTCTTTTGCCTTCGGTAAGCTCCGGGTCCGGAGCGAACGATTCGGTCTAGCGCAAGTGCCGAGCTAGAATACCGTGCCGTCACTTTCTACGTGAATCGGCGGCCTCCCGTCCGGTCGCTGCTCGCGGGCTGCTTCGCGTCCGGCGCGCCAGGTGCCGCCCTCGAGCACGCACGCGAGCGGAAAGCGCTCGCGGTCGACGCCGAGCTCGGCGCGCACCGCCTCGGCGAGCTCGTCCAGGAGCGCGACGGTGAGTGCGCGCCACTCGACCACGAGCTCGTCGCCGACCCGGTACGTGTGCGCGAGAGCCGACGGATCCCGGGGCACCAGCACTCCCAGGTCAACGAAGAGCCCGCCGTTGCGATATTCCGCGAGGCCCGTGAGGGCGTCAAGCTCCGTCACCTCGAGTGTGCCGGCCCGGAAGGGCTCGACCAGCGAGTAAGTGAGCCACTGCGAGAGCTTGTGCAAGGGAATGAGCCCGCCGCTCGGGTCGGGCGCCGCGATCGCCGGGTGGCGCCAGACGTCCCCCAGATTGACCCCTCCCAGCCGGACACGGCCGGGCCAGATGGTCTCGAGCCCTTCCAGCACCGCGCGCAGGATCCGGCGCGCGGACGACGTCCCGTGCACCGCCTCGCCCGCCAGGGCATCGAACAGGTTGCCCACGCGCGGGCTGTCCGAGCCGAAGAGATCGGGACGGCGCTCGAGGGCTTCGCCCAGCCGGCGCAGCAGGGCGAGCCGGCCGTCGAGCCCGAGCAGCGGGTTGTCTACGGAGACCTGGAAGGCTTCCGCGAGCTGCTCGCGGGAAATGTGTTTGAGTGCGGCGGCGTCCGCGCGGTAGGGATTCCTCGCATCAGCCGAAAGCAGACCCCGCGTGAACAGGTGAAAGCTGGCGATGGCCAGCCCTTCGGAGCGTGCATGGCTTTGGCCGGTCTGCGGCTCGATGAAGGTCCACCGCTCCCCTGCCCCGGCGTCGAGCAGCACGCTCGTCACCACCAGGTCGGTGCGAATGCGCGCCACCTCCTCAACACCGCGGTCGGCGAGCCCTTCGCCCAGCAGCGACCAGCGATCGATGCCCCCGGCCTCGAAGTGTCGCCAGCGGCTGTGGAAAGGAACCGCCAGGTCGGGATACGCGGCGCGAGTCACACGGGCAACGTACGCCGCGGTGGCCGGCAGTCGTTCGCGCTCCAGCCTGAAATGCGCGAGGCGATCGGCGTCCGCCAGGCGCAGCATCTGGGTGCAGCGGCTGCGCACCGCTTCGGGCGTGCGCAGCCAGGCTACGGCTTCTTCGAGGGTGTTCAAGCCGGCGACTCCGAGTGACCCCAGGTGCGCAGCCACAGGTAGCCCGCGATGCCGCTCACGAGCGACGCCAGGAGAATCCCGGTCTTGGCCGCGATGATGAGCTCCGGCTGGCCGCGGAAGGCGAGCTCCGCGATGAAGATGGACATGGTGAAGCCGATGCCCGCGAGCAGGCTAACGCCTACGATGTGCACGGCGCGGCATCCTCGCGGAAGCTCCGCGACCCCGAGCTTGACCGCCAGCATTCCGAGACCGGCGATCCCCAGCAGCTTTCCTGCGACCAGCCCGCACACGATGCCCAGGGGAACCGCGCCTGCCAAGGTGTTCCCCACGGTACCCAAGTCGATGGGCACGCCGGCGTTGGCCAAAGCGAACAGCGGGATCACGAAAAACGCCACCGGAGTATGCATCGCATGCTCGAGGCGCTGCAGGGGCGACTCCACACGGTGAATGCCGCTCTCCACCGCCTGCACGATGGCGCGTTGTTCCGGGCCATGGATGTGTGCCGCCGAATCCTTCGCCATGCCATCGAATCGGTCCATGAGTCCCCGCACGTGCTCGCTGAAACGTGCCGGGTCGAGCTTGGGTCTGGAAGGGATGGTCCACGCCGCGAGCACCCCGGCGACGGTCGCATGCACCCCCGATTCCAGCATCGCCAGCCACAGCAGCACGCTCACCGCAAAGTGCGGCACGGCGCTGCGCACACCGGCCAGGTTGAAGACCATGAGCACGCCGAGGCACGCACCGGCGGCGGCGAGTGCCTCGCCCACGATGCGCTCGGTGTAGAAGATCGCGATGACCGCCACCGCGCCCAGATCGTCGACGATGGCCAGTGCCACGAGGAAGGTGTACAGCGTCTTCGGCACGCGGTTGCCGAGCAACGCGAGGACGCCGATGGCGAAGGCGATGTCGGTGGCCATCGGAATCCCCCATCCGCGTGCGCCCTCGCCGCCGGCGTTGAACAGCGCGTAGATTATCGCCGGCACGGCCATGCCGCCGAGTGCCGCGACGATGGGTAGCGCGGCGGCCCTGGGGTCGGACAACTCTCCCACCACGACCTCGCGCTTGATCTCGAGACCCACGACGAAGAAGAAGAGCGCCATGAGACCGTCGTTGATCCAGTGGTGCAGCGTGTGGTCGAGGGTCCAGCTCCCCAGGGTGATCACCAGGTGTGTGTGCAGGAGGGCCTCGTAGGTATCGGAGAGCGGGCTGTTGGCTGCTGCGAGCGCGAGAACGGTGCACGCGATGAGCACCATGCTGCCCGCCGTTTCCTGGTGGATGAACTCCTCGAAGGGCGTGAGGATGCGGCCGAAGGCCAGTTCCCACGGCGCATAGTGGCTGTCGGGGATATCGGGGCGCTTGGCCATGGGATTCGATGACGCCGGGGTTGAGCCGCGGGAAGGCCTGGACGTTCAAGGGTCGGACATTGTCATCGAACCCGGGGAATCGGGCAACGACCGGCGCCGGCGTCTGTGCACGTGGCGCGAAATGACAAGATTTTGTCCGCCGGCACGACAGACACTCTAGCGGTTTGGGTATCGGCACCCACGCACATAGGCCGGACCATGTTCAAGAGCCCTCTACTGCTCATCGCATTGGCGATGACGGGCGCCGTCGCCGTCTGGGGGATCGTCGACACCCCGGGACTCGCTGCCTTTGCCTCGACCACCGTCCGCTTCATGTTCAGGAGCCGCGGCTGGTTCGTCATGCTGAGCGTCAGCGTGCTGCTCATCGCGGCCATCTGGCTCGTATTCTCCCGCTACGCCCACGTCAAGCTGGGCAAGGACGACGACGAGCCCGAGTTCTCGAGGGTGAGCTGGCTGACCATGCTCTTTGCGGCGGGCATGGGCGTGGGACTGCTCTACTGGGCCTCGGCCGAGCCGGTGACACACTATCTGATTATCCGCGATTACATCGATGAGCATCGCTCGGCTGCGGCGGCGCTGTTCGTCACCAACTTCCACTGGGGCCTGCACGCCTGGGCCATCTACGCGCTGACGGCGCTGGTCATCGCGTACTTCGGATTCCGCCGCGGCTGCGCGAGCCTGATCAGCGCGCCGCTCCAGCACACGTTCGGAACGAACGGCGTGACCCGATTCGTAGGCGGGTTGAGCGACCTGCTCGCCATTTACGCCATCGCCATCGGTCTCGGCGGCTCGGTGGCCATGGGGGTGTTTCAGGTGCAGGGCGGGGTTGAGTCGATGCTCGGCCTCGAGGCGTCCGGCCTGGGACCGGCGCTGGCCATCTTCGCCGTGCTGTGCGCGAGCTGCGCGCTGCCCCTCATGGTGGATCTGAGCCAGGGCATGGCGCGCCTCTCCAACACGGCCATGGCCACCGCCGCGGCGCTGATGGTGTTCGTGCTGCTGGTGGGTCCCACCCATTTTTTGATGAGCGGCATCGTGGAGGCCATCGGAGACTACGTTGCGGGCGTCGTCCCGCAGGGATTTCAGACGTACACCTTCATGGACGAGAGGGTGGAGGACTGGTTCGGGTCGTGGACCCTCACCTACATGGTCTGGTGGCTGGCCTGGGCGCCCTTCGTGGGCGTCTTCATCGCTCGCATCTCCAAAGGACGCACCATCCGCGAATTCCTCATCGGGGTGATGGTCGTGCCCACCGTCTTCTCCGTCCTGTGGTTCGGGGTTTTCGGCGGCATCGGATTTTATGCGGTCCTGCGAACCGATCTACCCATGGTCGAGATAGTTGAAAACAGCGTGAGTGCCACGACCTTCTTCGTCTTGAAGCACCTCCCACTCCCGCTACTGACCAGTGCCGCCACCATCATCGCCGCCTTTCTGTTCATCGTGACCAGCGTGGTGAGCGCCGCGTACGTGCTGTCCATGTTCTCCACCGGCGGTGATCTCGACCCCCCTGTGCGTGTGAAGCTCATCTGGGGCGCCATTCTGGGCGCGCTCGGGCTGGCCATGATCCTGTCCGGGAGCATCGACGCGGTTAAGTCCATCATCGCCCTGGGCGCCATGCCGTTCGTGTTCATCGTGCTGCTCCTGCTGGTGTGCCTGCTGAGAGCGCTGAAAGCGGAGGCGCGGTGATGTCCTGGGAGAACCTCGTCGACACCGTGCTCAACGTGGTCGTATTCGCGTTCATCGGGGGGCTCGTGTGGCTTTACCTGAAGCCGGAGCCGCGCGAGGGCGAATCCCATGGAGATTCGACGAAGCCCGGCCGGACGAATGAATGAAGGCAACCGAGCGCTGGACCGTTCGTCACAACTATACCTTCCTGTTGGTGGGGCTGCTGTCCATTATTGCGGGCGGCGCGATGCAGGCTCAGTATTATCCTCTGCACACGTTGCTCTCGGATCTGGCTATTGCGATCGTGTTCATTGTCAGTGTGTGGAGCCTCGTGCGCTCGCGCATCGCATTCATCTTCGGTTGGGTATTGGCAGCGAGCTGGATGGCCGCGAGCTTGGCGGGTCACCTTCTCGCTTTCGAGTCGTTTCGATTCCTCGGCCTCTGTTTGTTGCTTGCCTTCTTTGTCTTGAGCGGTGTGATCGCGGGACGCGATGTGTTCTTCGGCGGTGCCGTGACCATCAATCGGCTAGTGGGCGCGGTGTGCGTGTATCTGCTCATCGGTCTGGTGTGGACTCTTGCGTACTTCTTCGTGGAAGCGGCTACCGCCGGCGCCTTCGACGGGCTCTCGGCTACGGAGTGGAACGCACGTCTCGCCGAGCTGGGTTACTTCAGCTTCGTCACTCTCACCACCCTCGGCTTCGGCGATATCTCGCCCGTCTCGCCTTTAGCCCGGGTGCTCGCTTACATCGAGGCCATCGTGGGGCAGATGTACCTCACGGTATTGGTCGCGGCCCTTGTGGGCATGCACATCGCGGACTATGGGAGCCGGTCGGTAGATTCTGTTTCGCGGAGCGATTGAGTCAGATCCGATTCTGGAGGATATGGCAACCGTGTAGGGTGGGCTGAGCGCCGCGAAGCCCACCGTCGAGAGGCCGAGAGATATGCGGCAGCTCTCTCTGTGGTGGGCTTCGCCTTCGGCTCAGCCCACGCTACGGCTGGTCAGATGAGAAAAAGCAGTGGCGCTCTGTAGGGAGGGGGACATGAGTGGGGAACGCGTCCGCGGAGCGGAGATGAGCTCCGAGCAAGGAGTGGATAACGGCGCAGCGCGTCTGCAGGATGAGGTCGGTCGCGCAGGCCATGTGCGGTCTTCGCGTGCATTGGTGCCCGCCGCCATGCTGTTGCTGGCCGCCGGCTGTACCACCGTCGGGCCCGACTTCGTCAAGCCCGAGGCGCCGGTTGCGGAATCCTGGCTGGAGGCCCGGGATGCCAGGCTCGACACGGAGGCGGCCGAGCACCGCGATTGGTGGCAGGCGTTCGAGGACCCCGTGCTCGACCGCCTGGTGCAAAACGCCTACCGGCAGAACCTGCCGCTGCGTATCGCCGGCATCCGCATCCTGGAGGCGCGCGCCCGGCTGGGCGTGGCCGTGGGCAATCTCTTTCCGCAGCAACAGCAGGCCCGAGCCGGCGCCTCCTACGTGACCGGAAGCGAGAGCAACGCCAACACGGCTGCAGCCGACCTGAACTTCGGGAGCTACGATATCGGTTTGGACTTCGGGTGGGAGGTCGACCTGTGGGGCAAGTTCAGGCGGGCCATTCAGTCCGCGGATGCGGACCTGTTCGCCTCCATCGCCGACTACGACGACCTGCTCGTGAGCCTGACGGCTCAGGTGGCCACGGCCTATGTGCTGATCCGCACCTTCGAGGAGCGGCTGACCATTGCGCGGGAGAACGTGACCATTCAGGAGCGCAGCCTGAAGATCGCGGACGTGCGCTTTCGCAACGGGGCTACCACCGAGCTCGACGTGCAGCAGGCCCGCACTTTACTGCGCACCACCCAATCGATCATCCCGCCGCTCGAGGCCGGGCGCCGCCAGGCCGAGAACGCGCTCAGCATTCTGCTCGGCATGCCGCCGAGCGATCTTCAGGAGGTGCTGGGCGGTACGGGGAGTATCCCGAGTGCCCCGGCGGAGGTCGCGATCGGAATGCCCGCCGAGCTGCTTCGGCGGCGACCCGACGTGCGGCGGGCCGAGCTCCAGGCGCTGTCGCAGAGCGCGCTCATCGGCGTCGCCCAAGCGGATCTGTACCCGAGCTTCGTGCTGTTGGGCTCCATCGGTTTCGAGGCTGCGAGCGGTACCAGCACCACCAAGAGCGGCAACGCCGGGCTCGACGAGCTGTTCACCGGGGACAGTCTCGCGTTCGTCGGCGGTCCCAGGGTGACCTGGAACATCTTCAACTACGGCCGTATCAAGAACAACGTGCGCGTGCAGGATGCGCGGTTTCAACAGCTCATGGTGAGCTATCAGAACACGGTGCTGCAGGCGGCGCAGGAGGTGGAGGACGCGACGGTGGCCTTTCTCCGTTCCCAGGAGCAAGCCGCCTTTCTCGCCGACAGCGCGGTGGCGGCCAGGCGTTCCGTGGACCTCGCCCTCATCCAGTACCGGGACGGGGCCACGGATTACACCCGCGTGCTCCAGACCCAACAGGCGCTCGCGTCCCAGCAGGACCAGCTCACGGCCACGCGCGGCGATATTGCGCGCAACCTGATCGCCATGTACAGGGCGCTCGGCGGCGGCTGGCAGCTGCGCGAAGGACAGGATTTCGTGCCCGAGGGCACCAAGGCGATGATGCGCGAACGCACCGATTGGGGCGGCCTGCTCGCGCCCGCGGCGCTGGACGTGCCGCCGCCCGAGGAGCCGCAACCCCTGTTCCGGCGTCCCGACTTCTAAGTGCGGATTCGACGTTAGGTGGTGTCGGACATGACTTTTGCTGCAAAGCATGAAAAGTCATGTCCGACACCACTTAATGCACATCAGGGTTGAAAGCAAGAGTGTACGTTGGCATGAACAGAAGTGATTCCTCAACGCGAGGCGTGCCGGTGCATAGCCGGGCCCGGGCGGTGCTCGCCGTGCTGAGCTGCAGCTTCGTGCTGCTCGCCTGCGAGAAGACCCCCGTCGAGCAGGCGCCCATCGTGCGGCCCGTGAAGATTCAGACTATCGGCGACGCGGGTCTGATGGGTCGCCAGGAATATCCCGGCACGATACGCGCCTTTCAGAATGCGGAGATGGCCTTCGAGGTGCCCGGGCGGATCATCGAGTTCCTCGTTCAGGAAGGCGACTTCGTCACCGAAGGTGATGTGCTCGCCCGCCTTGACGATCGTGACTATCAGGCCCAGCTCAAGGCGGCCCAGGCCAGCCTGCGCAAGGCCCAGGCCGATCTCAACCGCAGCCTCAGCATTTACAAAGAGGACCCGGGGGCCATCTCCCAGGAGACCATCGACCGGGATCGCAAGGCGGCGGAGGTGGCGCAGGCGCAGGTGGAGGTCGCCGAGAAAGCGGTGGAGGATACGGAGCTGCGGGCGCCCTTCTCCGGGCGTATGGCGCGCAAGCTCGTCGAGGACTTCCAGAACGTCCAGGCCAAGGAGCCCATTCTGATCCTCCAGGACACTTCGACGCTGGAGATCGAGGTCAACGTCCCCGAGCGGGACATCGTCCACAGCGATCCCAACCGCTCGAAGGAGCAGATCACCGCGCGCACCGAGCCCAAGGTGATCGTGAGCGCGCTGCCCGATCGCGGCTTCCCCGCCCGAGTGAAGGAGTTCGCCACCACCGCCGACCCGGTGACACGGACCTTCGCGGTGCGCCTGCTCTTCGACAACCCCGCCGACGTGGCCATCATGCCGGGCATGACGGCACGGGTGCAGATCACTGTCGACCGCGAGCGCGCGTGGTCGGTTCCGGTCACCGCGGCACAGGCGGACGAGTCCGGGAACGCATATGTTTGGAGGGTGGACGAGTCCACCATGACCGTCAGTCGCGCGCCCGTCGAGCTCGGCGACATGTCGGAAGAGTACGTGCACATCGAGAGCGGTCTCGAGGAAGGGAACAGGGTGGCCGTATCCGGGGTGACACAGTTGCGCGAGGGCATGCAGGTCAGATCCTACGAACCGTGACGTCAGGGAACGACGACGCATGAACATCGCCGAGCTCGCCATCCGCAACCGCACTACTACGCTGGTGCTCACTGCCGTGTTGTTCGTCGGCGGCATCGTCAGCTTCCAAGGCCTGTCGCGCCTGGAGGATCCGGAGTTCACCATCAAGGAGGCGCTGGTCTTCACCCCCTACCCGGGCGCCACGGCGGCCGAGGTCGAGGAGGAGGTCAGCGACACCATCGAGCAGGCCGTGCAGCAGCTCGGCCAGCTCAAGGAGGTGGAGTCCAAATCGGATCGCGGGCTCTCCACGGTCACCGTGCGCATCAAGGACCAGTACGACAAGAGCGGCCTGCCTCAGGTGTGGGACGAGCTCCGGCGCAAGGTTAACGACGTCCAGAACCAGCTCCCGCCCGGCGCGGGACCGTCCATCGTCAACGACGACTACGGCGATGTGTGGGGCGTGTTCTTCGCGCTCTACGGCGACGAGTACACGTACGCAGAGCTCAAGGAAGTCGCCAAGCTGCTGCGGCGCGAGCTGCTGCTGGTCCAGGACGTGGCGAAAGTGGAGTTCTGGGGCGAACGCACCGAGGCGGTATACGTGGAGCCCGACCGCGACCGCATGTCCCAGCTCGGCATTCACCCCGCCGTTCTCATCGACGAGCTGCGCCAGAAGAACCTGGTCGCCGACGCCGGTCGCGTGCAGGTCGGCCCCGAGTTCATCGCGTTGTCCCCCACCGGAACCTTTCAGTCGGTAGCCGACTTCGAGGACATGCTGATCAGCGGCGCATCCTCCGGGGGCGAGGGTCAGATTTATCTGCGCGACATCGCCACCGTGCGCCGCGGCTACGTCGAGCCGCCCACACAGGCCCTGCGCTACGACGGCCACCGTGCCATCGGCATGGGCATCTCCACGGTGTCGGGGGGCAACGTGGTGACGATGGGCGAGGCCATCGAAAAGCGCATGCGCGAGCTTCTCCCCCGCATACCGCTCGGCATCCAGTTCGGCATCATCTCGCTGCAGTCCGAGGCCGTCACCCAGGCCATCGACGGGTTCCTCATCAGTCTGTTGGAGGCGGTGGCCATCGTCATCGTGGTGCTGCTCGTGTTCATGGGGCTGAAGAGCGGCCTCATCATCGGCTTCGTGCTCGCGCTCACCATCCTGGGCACGTTCATCTTCATGGGGCCTTGGGACGTGGCGCTGGAGCGCATCTCCCTGGGCGCGCTGATCATCGCCCTCGGCATGCTGGTGGACAACGCCATCGTGGTGGTGGACGGGATGCTGGTGCGTATTCAGAAGGGCCAGGACTCGGTGGAGGCCGCCAAGGAGGTGGTCGAGCAGACTGCGCTGCCGCTGCTCGGCGCCACCGCCGTGGCCATCATGGCCTTCGGCGCCATTGGGCTGTCCGACGACTCCACCGGCGAGTTCTGCCGCTCGCTGTTCAAGGTGGTTCTGATCAGTCTCAGCCTGAGCTGGGTCACCGCGGTCACCGTGACCCCGTTGCTCGGCGTGATGTTCTTGAAGCCACCGAAGCAGCCGGCGCAAGGCGGCACATCCGAGGCGGGCGCGGATCCTTACGGCGGTTTTCTCTATCGCGCGTACCGCGGATTACTGCTCACCTGTCTGCGCTTCCGCTGGCTGACGGTGCTGGTGGTGCTCGGCATCTTCGGCGCCTCGCTGTGGGGTTTCCAGCTCGTGGACAAGAGCTTCTTCCCCGACTCCACCCGGCCCCAGTTCATGGTCGATTTCTGGCTGCCCCAGGGCACGCACATCGACGACACGGTGCAGACCGTCGACCCGATCGAGGCCTACCTGCGCGAGCTGGAGGGCGCCACCCACGTGACTTCCCTCGTCGGGGCGGGCGGGATGCGCTTCCTGGTGACCTACGCGCCGGAGAAGCAGAACAGCGCATACGTCCAGTTCCTGGTGGATGTGGACGACTACCGCAAGATCGACGATCTCGTCGCGGAGGTGGAGGATCACCTCATCGCGAGCTACCCGGGTGTCGAGGTCTACGGCAAGAAATTTCTTCTAGGTCCCGGCAGCGGCGGCAAGATCCAGATCCGGTTCAGCGGTCCCAACCGCGCGGTGCTGCGCAAGCTCGCGAACGAGACCCAAGCCATCCTGCACGCGGACGGCGGCGCCAAAGCGATCCGCACCGACTGGCGGGAGCAGGTCAAGGTCGTCCGCCCGGTCGTGGCCGAGGCCGAGGCCAACAACGCCGGGGTGAGCACACCCGACGTGGCGCTCGCCGTCAAGACCGGGTTCGAGGGAGAGCGGGTCGGCGTCTATCGCGAGGGCGACGAGTTGCTGCCCATCGTGTACCGGGCTCCGGAGCGCGAGCGCGCCGACGTCGCCAACCTGCACAATCTGCAGATCTGGAGCCCGGCCGCGCAGCAGTTCATTCCCCTGCGCCAGGTGGTGTCCGACTTCGAGACCGCCTTCGAGAACGAGATCATCCAGCGCCTCAACCGCAAATCCACCATCACCGTCCACGCGGACCCGGTGAGCGGCCCGGCGAGCACCCTCCTCGGCCGCATCCGCCCGAAGGTGGAGGCTCTCGAGATGGGCCCGGACTACGAGCTCGAGTGGTGGGGCGAGTACCGCGATTCGAGAAGAGCGCAGGCGGGCATCGCGGCGAGCATACCGTTCTTCTTCCTCGCCATGGTGCTGATCGTCATCGCACTGTTCAACTCCCTGCGCAAGCCCGCGGTGATCTGGCTCACCGTGCCGCTGGCGTTGATCGGCGTGACCGGCGGTCTGCTCGCGACCGATCAGCCGTTCGGGTTCATGGCGCTGCTCGGGTTCATGAGCCTCTCCGGCATGCTCGTCAAGAACGCCATCGTGCTCATCGACGAGATGACCATGCAGGAGAATCTGGGCAGCTCCACGTTCAAGGCCGTGGTGGACTCGGGCGTGAGCCGGCTGCGGCCGGTGGCCATGGCCGCGCTCACCACCGCCCTCGGGATGATCCCGCTGCTGCTCGACGCGTTCTTCGTCTCCATGGCGGTGACCATCATCGCGGGATTGGTGGTGGCCACCGTGCTCACCATGATCGTGGTGCCGGTCTTCTACGTCATCTTCTACCGGGCACCCTACGAGGCGAACGTCTGACGAAAAAAATCAACCACAGAGGACACAGAGGTCCTCCGGGTCCTCTGTGGTTGATCTTTGCGTCTATTCGTAGTCGGTCAACCCACGGCCCTTGCGCGCTTTGAGACTTTCGGCCTCGGGTAGAGGGCTTTCACTGAAGTAGCCTGCGGCCCGTTTGGCCTCCATCTCGACCCGGGCGTCGTCGGGGATGAGCTCCTCGGGGATGGGCACGCGGTTCACGATCTCGATGCCCTGGCGCACCAGCGCGTCGTACTTGAGGTTGCTCATGGACACGAGGTGATCGATGCGCTTGACGCCGAGCCAGTGCAGCACGTCCGGCATCAGCTCCTGAAAGCGCACGTCCTGCACCCCGGCCACGCATTCGGTGCGCTCGAAGTAGCGCGTCGCGTTGTCGCCTTCGTGGTGACGCTTGCGGGCGTTGTAGACCAGGAACTTGGTGACCTCACCGAGTGCACGCCCCTCCTTTCGGTTGTAGACGATGATCCCGACGCCGCCGGCCTGGGCGGTGCGCACGCACACCTCGATGCCGTGGGTGAGGTAGGGGCGGCAGGTGCAGATGTCGGAGCCGAAGACATCCGACCCGTTGCACTCGTCGTGCACCCGGCACGCCACCTCACGGCGGGGATCGCTGATGGCGTCGAGGTCGCCGAAGGCGTAGACGGTGATGCCGCCGATGGGTGGCAGGAACAGGTGCAGGTCGGGACGCGTGACCAGCTCGGGGAACATGCCCCCGGTTTGCTCGAACAGACTGCGGCGCAGCACGCCCTCCCCCGCCCCGCAGCGCTCGGCCACACCGGGCAAGTACCAGACCGGCTCGATGGCGGCCTTGGTGGTGTTCACTTCGCCGTTGTCCGTGAGGATGCGCCCGTCGGCCTTCAGTCGCCCGGCCCCCATCGCCTCGAGCAGCTCGGGCAGGGTGAGCCGCGCCCGGGTGATGGCGATGGTCGGGCGGATATCCCACCCTTGGGTGAGGTATTCGCCGAACACCTCGCTCGTCAGGTGCCCGAGGGGATCCAGCGAGACGATGAGGTACGGATCCGACCACTGCGGGTGGGGTCCGATGTGCACGGCCGGCGACGTGTCGGTCAGATCGGGCCGGTGTACCGGACTCAGGCTGCCCGCGGCGATGGCGAGCGCCCGGTAGAGCGCATAGGACCCGGCATGGGCGCCGATGACGTTGCGCCGCGCCGGATCGGTGAAGGTGCCGATGACCGGTCCCCGCTCCAGAGGATCCGCGGCGCCCCAGTGGACGGGTACCGGCTTCTGGCTGCCCCGGGGGTGCGAGGTCAGCACGATATGGCGGGGCGGCCGGTTGTGCTCTCTCATCTCGGTGTTTCCTTCCTTTCGGGGAGTTCCCGGAGCATGTCTTTTGAGCCCCAGGCGGGCCCTGAGAGGGCACCCTTGGCCTCCGAGTCAAAACCGGATAACGTGTTTTCGACGCAGCGGCTGACTCCTGAAAAAACTTATCATGATAGGATTCACAAATCATTTTGCAAGCGATCCGGCCGTGCCGGCGCCGTGCTGAGGCGTCGCGGCGCCGAGGATCTGATCGTTCTCGGCTGGCGGGAGTGGGTCTCCCTGCCGGAGCTGCGTATCGCCCGCATCAAGTGCAAGGTGGACACCGGCGCGCGCACCTCCGCACTGCACACCTTTTTCATCGAACCCTTTCGCAAGCGCGGCCGGCAGCGCGTGCGCTTCGGCATCCACCCCTACCAGCGTCGCACCGATGTGGAGCGGATCTGCACCGCCGACGTGGTCGACGAACGCATGGTCGCGGACTCGGGCGGTCATCGCGAGCAACGCTTTTTTATTCGCACACCCATCGTGATCGGCGACCAGTCCTGGCTCATCGATCTCAGCTTGACCAACCGGGACACCATGCGCTTTCGTATGCTGCTGGGTCGCACGAGCATCCAGGGGCGCTATCTCGTGAACGCGGGCAGCTCGTATCTGGCGCCGAAGCCGCCGCGCTCGGTCCGGGTACGTTCACGGCGGACCAGGGACTGATCCTTAGACGGATACCGCATGCATGAAGATCACGATTCTTTCACGCAACAAGAAGCTCTACTCCACTCGCCGCCTCGTCGAGGCCGGGCAGCAGCGCGGCCACGAGGTGCACGTATTCGACCCCCTGAAGTGCATCATAGACGTCGCTTCTCATCGCCCCGGCGTGCACTACAGGGGCCAGCGGCTCGAGGGCTACGATGCCCTCATCCCGCGCATCGGCGCCTCCATCACCTTTTACGGAGCGGCCGTGGTGCGCCAGTTCGAGATGATGGGGGTCTACCCCTTGAACGAATCGGTGGCCATCACCCGCTCGCGCGACAAGCTCCGCTCCCTTCAGATCCTGGCCCGGGAGGGCATCGGCCTGCCGCTGACCAGCTTCGCGCACTCCACCGACGACACCCAGGCCCTCATCGAGCTGGTCAACGGTGCACCGCTGGTGGTCAAGCTGCTGGAATCGACGCAGGGCAAGGGGGTGGTGCTCGCGCCCACACGCAAGGCGGCGGAGAGTCTCATCGACGCGTTCCGCCAGCTCGACGCCAACATCCTGGTGCAGGAGTTCATCAAGGAGGCGGGCGGCTCGGACATCCGCTGTTTCGTGGTCGGCGACAAGGTGGTGGCGGCCATGCAGCGTCAGGCCAAGGAAGGTGAGTTTCGCTCCAACCTGCATCGCGGCGGCACCGCGAGCCTCGTCAAGCTGACCCCCGAGGAGCGCTCGATGGCCGTGCGGGCTGCCGGCAAGATAGGCTTGAACGTCTGCGGCGTGGATATCATGCGCTCCAACCACGGCCCGCTGGTCATCGAGGTCAACTCCTCGCCGGGGCTCGAGGGCATCGAGACGGCCACGGGCAAGGACGTGGCGGGGATGATCTTCCAGTTCATCGAGAAGAATGCCCGGCACGGCAAGACGCGCACGCGAGGCAAAGGGTGAGCTCTTCGCGCAATAATAATATCCGGGCGCTGGCGGCCCCGGTGCGTGCCCCGGGGCCGCCGAGGCCGAGCTGTCCGGTTTCGGGATATTGCGCGAAGAGCGAAGGGTTGAGGAGATGAGCGAGGAGCTGGTCATCGGCGGCAAGAGCATCCGCCCGCGCAGCCGGATCACCGTGGAGCTTCCCGTGCCCCAGCTCTACACGCACACTCCCATGACCATGCCGGTGCACGTGGTGCGCGGGCGTGCGGACGGCCCGCGCCTCTTCGTGTGCGCGGCGATTCACGGCGACGAGCTGAACGGGGTCGAGATCATTCGCCGGCTGCTCAAGCGCCCGACCCTGAAGCGTCTGCGCGGCACGCTTCTGGCCGTCCCCATCGTCAACGTGTTCGGAGTGATCCACAACTCGCGCTATCTGCCGGACCGGCGCGACCTGAACCGTGCGTTTCCGGGCTCCGAGCGGGGCTCGCTCGCCGCGCGCCTTGCACACCTCTTCATGCGCGAGATCGTGGGGCGGTGCACGCACGGCATCGATCTGCACACGGGCGCCATTCACCGGGCCAATCTGCCCCAAGTGCGGGCGCGTCTCGACGATGAGCCCACCGCCGCGCTGGCGCGCGCCTTCGGGGTGCCGGTGCTGCTGAACTCGGATCTGCGCGACGGCTCCCTGCGCGAGGCGGCGGCGGAGCGCGGCATTCCCATGTTGCTCTACGAAGCAGGCGAGGCGTTGCGCTTCGACGAGTTCAGCATCCGGGTCGGTGTACAGGGCGTGCTCAGCGTGATGCGGGCGCTGGAGATGCTCCCGCCGCGGCGGCGCGGGAAGCAGCGCGTCCGCGAGCCTTTCGTCGCCCGCTCGAGCTCGTGGATCCGGGCGCCTCAGAGCGGGATCTTGCGCGCCGTCACTCCGCTCGGTGCCCGCGTCAAGAAGGGGGAGATATTGGGCGTCGTATCGGACCCCTTCGGGGAGTCCGAGTCCGAGGTTCAGGCCCATGCGAGCGGCGTGGTCATCGGGCGCGTCCAAATGCCGCTCGTGCATGCCGGCGAGGCGCTGTTTCACGTCGCACGCTTCGAATCGGCTCGCCAGGTGGTGAGCGAGGTCGAAGCCTTGCAGACCCATCACGAGGAAGCGATCGCCGCCGCGCCCGAGCCCCCCCTCGTCTAGCCTGCATTTCTCACCGGTGCGCGAAGCGAGGGCGCGGGGATGTCCCTAGATACAGAATATCCCCTTTTCACGCCGTAGATGCGGACAGAGCCGGACCCGCAGCCGTGGACTGGCGAGAAACGCAGTCTACGCAAAAAGGGGACAGATCCCATTTTCGCCCCGCATATAGCGGATTCTGACAGGTCTCCATGAAAAACAGATCTGTCCCCTTTTTCTTGCGTGCGCTTCTGGTGGGGTTGGCCATCGCAGGGCTGAGCGCCTGCGCCGGGACCCGAGAGCTCGTCGCGCCGCTGACGCCGGGCGAGCCCGAGCCCGAGATCGTCCTCGAGGGCGTGGACGGGGCCCTCGAGGACAACGTGCGAGCCCATCTCGCGCTCACGCAAGAGCCGTGTGATGCGCCGCTCTGGCGTGTGCGCCAGCGCTTTGCGCGCGCGGACCAGGACATCGCAACCGGCCTTCGCGCTTTCGGCTACTACCACCCACGGGTCGAAAAAGACCTGGAGGAGATCGAGGGATGCTGGCGGGCGGTCTTTCGCATCGAGCCCGGAGAACCCGTTCGTGTCACGGCCGTTGACGTGCGCATTCGGGGCGAGGCCGGCGAAGACCCCGCCTTCCGGACGCTGCTGGAGAAGCTGCCCGTCCGCGAGGGCGAGCAGCTCAACCACGGGGAGTACGAGAAGGCCAAGCAGGCGATCGCGAACCTGGCTGCCGAGCGGGGCTACTTCGACGGGCGCTTCACCATCGGTCGGCTTGCGGTCGACCCCGGCCAGAACCGGGCGCAGGTCGATCTCGAGTACGATTCGGGACCGCGCTATCGCTTCGGCCCCATTCGGTTGCATCAGGAGGTGCTCAGGCCGGCGCTGGTGGAGCGCTTCGTGCGCATCGAGCCGGGCGAGGCGTACGAAGGGGCGCGTCTGGCTGCGCTCAATGCGGCGCTCATCGACAGCGGCTATTTCAGCCGGGTCGACATCCGCCCGCGTGTCCAGGAGGCCGAGGACACCCGGGTGCCGGTGGACGTCGAGCTCACGCCGCGCCGGCGCCACCGGTTCTCCACGGGTCTCGGCGCCGCCACGGACACCGGGCTGCGCGCCAGCGCGGGCTACGGCAACCGGCGCCTCAATCGCCGCGGACACCGGTTCTCGTTGGGCGGAGAGATCTCCTTCATCACCGTGGACCTCGGCGCCGAGTACCAGATCCCGCTTTCGGATCCCCGCACGGAGTGGCTCACTCTTCGCACCAGCTTTCAGGCCGAGAATTCCGACACCCTGGACACCGAGATCCTCCAGGCCTCGGTGAGCCGCACCCAGATACGCTTCGGCGAGTGGCTGGAGACCGAGTACGTGGAGTTCTCCCGTGAGGACTTCGAGGTGGGTGAGGACGAAGACATCGTCAGTCTGGTGACGCCCGGTCTCAGCTGGGCCCGCACCGAGGCCGATGACCCGGGGCATCCGCGTCGGGGTTGGCGTGCCCGCGTCGAGATCCAGGGCACCGACCAGGTGCTCGGCTCCGATACGGCTTTCGCACAGTTCCGCGCCGCCGGGAAATGGATCCGCGCCCTGCCCTGGGATGGCCGGGTGCTCCTGCGTGGCGACTTCGGCGCCACCGCCACCGAGGATTTCAGCCGCCTGCCCGGGTCGAAGCGGTTCTACGCGGGGGGGGACAACAGCGTGCGCGGCTTCGGCTACAGGGACCTGGGTCCGGAGGATGAGGCGGGCGACGTGGTGGGCGGGCGCTTTCTGCTGGTGGGCAGCTTCGAGTACGAGCACCCGATCACCGAGCGATGGGCGGTGGCCGCCTTCATCGACGCCGGCAACGCGTTGAAGAACCTGAAGGGATTGGACCTCGACGACCTGGAAACCGGGGCGGGGGGCGGCATCCGCTGGCGCTCGCCCATCGGCTCGGTGCGCCTGTACATCGCCTCCCCCATCACCGACCCGGATCGTTCGGTGCGCGTACACTTTATCATGGGGCCGGATCTCTGAAGATCACGGGTTCCCTCTCGTGCGTTCCTGGTTACGCGTCCTCGGTGCCGGCACCGCGCTGCTGGCGATGATGCTGCTTTCGCTCCTTGCCCTGGCGGGGACCGAGCGCGGCAGCGCCTGGCTGGTGCGCCAGGCCGATCGCTTCGTACCGGGCGAACTCGAGGTGGCGGCCAGCGAGGGCGTGCTCCTCTCCGACATCACCCTTCGCGATGTCGCTTATCGAGCCTCGTCCCACACCGCGCATATCCAGACGCTGCGGCTCGCCTGGCGGCCGGCGGCCCTGCTCGGCGGGACGTTACACGTGCGGCATCTGGAGATCGCGGGCGTGCGCTACACCGGGCCGCCCGGGGAGGGTCGGGGACCTCCGGCGCTGCCGCGCGGGTCTCCCCTGCCCCTGCGCTTGCGGGTGGACGAGCTGCGCGTGAGGGACGTCGCCGTTCACCGGGGTTCGGCGCTTTTTCGATTGTCCCGGGCGGAGCTGTCGGCCACCGCCGGTGCCCGGGTGGTGCGGGTCGAGCGCTTGGCGGTGAGCGCGCCGCCCGTGGAGGTGGAGCTCGAGGGCCGTCTCAGCTACGACGATCCGCCCACGCTCGACGCCCGGGCCATCTGGAGCGCAGCGCTGCCGCGGGGTCTCGCGCTCGAGGGCCGCGGACGGATCGAGGGGCCCCTGGTGGCGCTCGAGCTCGAGCACCGGGTGACGGCACCCTTCGCCATGGAGACCGCAGGCACCGTAGCGGTGGCCGAGAGCGGCATTCGAGTTGACCTCTCCGGCGATTGGCGCGAGCTGCATTGGCCGCTCGGCGACCGGAGCGCCAGGCTCGACGCGCGCGGACGCTACCACGTCCGGGGTGACCTCGACCGGTTGACGATCCAGCTCGAGAGCCAGGCCGCGAGCAAAATCGAGCCTTTAAGGACTTTTCAAATAAGCCTGGATGGCTCGATCGCGCCGGCGGCGGCGTACGCGTTCGAGGGGGCCCTCGCATGGCAGGGCGCGCTCACGGACGGCACCGAGCTCGCGGGCGCCGGCCAGGTACGCGGTGACCTCGGGCAGGTACATCTTCGCCACCGGGTGACGGCACCGATGGTACTGGAGACCCACGGAAGGGTCGTGCTGACCGAGAAGGCCCCCACCCTGGACCTCGCGGGGAGCTGGCAGGGGCTGCGCTGGCCGCTCACGGGAGAGCCCCGGGTGCACAGCCCCGAGGGGCGCTACCGGCTCCAAGGACCCGTGGGTGGCACACTCGGGATCAGTGTGAGCGGTGAGCTGGCCGGGGCGGACTGGCCCGTGGAAGAGGTGCGCCTCGCGCTGGAGGGAGAAACCCGCACGGCGCCGCCCTATCCGTTCCAGGCCGAGCTGAGCTGGTCCGGCGCCATCGCCGGAGCTCCCGAGCTGGCGGGCACCGGGCACGTCGAAGGCGATATGCGGACGGTTCGCCTGGAGCACCGCCTGGAGACGCCCGTGGTCGTCACCACCGGCGGGCACGTCGACCTGAGTCACGCGGAACCGAGTCTGGCGCTCGAAGGGCATTGGCGGGATCTCCGCTGGCCTCTGAGCGGCACGCCTCGCTACACGAGCGCAGAGGGGAGCTACCGCGTGGAAGGCGAGCTCGACGCGTACCGGGTGAGCCTGGAGGGCGCGTTCACGGGCCCGCGCCTGCCCGTGCTGAGCACCCGGCTGCGGGGGCGCGGCGATACCAAGATGCTGGATCTGGAGGTGCTGTCCGTGGAAGCACCGCAGGGGTCCGCGACCGCTCGCGGCCGGGTCGTCTGGTCGCCGCATCCCGGATGGGATCTCACGCTCTCGGGCCGGGATCTGAATCCGGGCATGTGGCGAACCGATCTGCCCGGCCGCCTCGATCTGGCGGCGCGCACCAGCGGGCAATGGCGCGCGGCGCATCCGCGCTTCGAGGTGCAGCTCCGGCGCTTGTCCGGCTCGCTGCGCGGGTATGCCGTGCGGGGCACGGGCGCCGTCGCCTTCGCCGAGCAACGTCTGGATGTGCGCAGGCTGGAGCTGAGCTCCGGGGACAACCACATCCGCGTCGACGGTAGCGTGGCGGCGCAGATGGATCTGGCTTTCGACGTCGAGGCGCCGGCGTTGCGCCAGATCTCGCCCGAGTGGCGGGGATCTCTCAAGGGCTCGGGGCGCGCTCGAGGTCCCCGAGCCAATCCGAGCCTCAACGTCCGGTTGCAGGGCGAAGACCTGGGTTTTCGCGACCACGGCGCGGATCTCGTGCGCGCCGACGTGCACATCGACCCGAGTGCCGCGACCGCTTCGGCCGCGGAGGTGCTCGTGCGCGGGCTGCACGTGGGGGATGAGCGCGTTGCCGAGATCGCGCTCCAGGGCACGGGCACCCTGGAGGACCACCGGCTGGAGGTGCGTGTGACCACCCCGCTCGCGCGCACGGAGGTGGACGCGAGCGGGGAGGTGGCGGCCGGGACCTGGCACGCGGTGATCCAGCGCGCGGTGATCGACGCACAGGCCGCTGGCGTGTGGCGGCTGCGGGAGAGGCAGCGACTGGCGGTGAGCACCCGGCGGATGAATGCAAGCCGCGGTTGCTGGATGCAGCAGGCGAACGGGGGCCGGCTGTGCGTCGAAGGCAGCTGGGCCGCGGGCGGGAATTTCGACGCGTCGGGGGAGATGACTGCGGTGCCGCTGGCGCTGGCGGCTCCCGTGCTGCCGCCGAGGCTCAAGCTGGAAGGTCTGGTGGACGGGCGCTTCGAGGCCCGTGGCGCGGGAGAGGATGTCAACGCCGAGCTGCGACTCACGACGCCCTCCGGCTTGCTGCGCTATACGAGCCCGGAAGGCGAAGCCGCCGACACCCGCTATCGGGACGCTCGTCTCGAGGCCGCCTATCGGGATGAGCGGCTGAGCGCGGATTTCACGGTGATTGTCGGGGAGGACGGCGGCGCCCAGGGCCGGCTACGGGTCGCCCCGCCCGACGCCCGGGGGGCGCGCGCGCTGGAGGGTCGCGCCTCCCTGGCGATCCCCGACATCGCCGTGCTCCAGCCCTTCGTCCCGCGCCTCGATGCGCTCGGCGGTACCCTCGAGGCGCAGGCGGATCTGGGCGGCACGGTGCAGGCGCCCGCCGTGCAGGGAGAAGGCCGCCTGCACGGCGGGCAGGCGCGCGTTCCAGCGCTCGGGATCGAGCTCGGCGACGCGGAGCTCACTGCACGCAGCCGCCGCGATCGCATCGTCCTCGAGGGCGGCGTGACCTCCGGGCCGGGCCGCCTCGACGTTTCGGGCGAGCTCACGCTGGATCCCGAACAGGGGTGGCCGCTCACCCTCGCCGTGCAGGGCGAGCGGGTCGAGGTGGCGCGTCTTCCCGAGGCGCACGTTTTCGTCTCGCCGGATTTGCAGGTGCGCGCCGGCAAGCAGGCGTTGGAGGTGAACGGCGCGGTGCGCGTTCCCGAAGCGCACATCCGGCTCAAGGAGCTCCCGGCCGGCGCGGTCAAGGTGTCCCGGGACGAGGTGATCGTCGACGCGCGCGGAGAGCCGGTGCCGGCCGGGGGCGGCGAGCGCATGGACGTCGTCGCGCGGATCGAGATCGCTCTCGGTGACAACGTGCAGTTTCGCGGTTTCGGCCTGAGGGCGCGCCTCGAGGGTGCGTTGGAGGTGACCAGTCGCCCCGGCCAGCGGGTGGCTCAGGGCACGTTGTCGCTCCAGGACGGGCGCTTCAAAGCCTACGGGCAGGACCTCAGCATCGAGCGGGGTCGGCTGATCTTCGCCGGGCCCATCGAGAACCCGACTCTCGACTTCCGCGCCGTGCGCCGGGTCCAGGGCGTCACGGCGGGTCTGGACGTGGGCGGTACGCTTCGGGCGCCGCGCTCGCGCGTGTTCTCGGACCCGCCGATGGCGGAGACCGAGGCGCTCTCCTATCTCCTGACGGGCAAGCCCCTGGCGGGGGCGTCGCAATCCCAGGGCATGTTGCTGGCGGGGGCCGCGATGTCTCTCGGGGTGGAGCGCTCCGGGCTGCTCACCCAGGAGATCGCGCAGACGCTCGGCCTGGACGAGCTCAGGGTCGAGAGCGGTCAGATCATGGAGGAAAGCGCCGTGGTTCTGGGGAAGTATCTGACACCGGATCTTTACGTGGGGTACGCGCTCGGGCTCTTCGACCAGGCCGGTACCGCCAAGCTCCGGTACCGGCTCAGCGAAAACTGGAGCCTGGAGGCGAAGTCGGGCGAAGCCCAGAGCATGGACCTCATCTTCACCATCGAGCGCGAAGAGCTCTTCCCACCCCCGCAGACCAGGAAAGATATGACCACAGAGGACACAGAGTAAACCAAGAGGAAAAAGAGCAGAGACCGTAGGGTGGGCCAAGCGCAGCGAAGCCCGCCAACGGGAAAACTGGAAACGGCACGGCTTGAAAAAGAGTAAACCACGAAGGGCACGAAGTCGACGAAGAAGATGGCAGCTGAATCGTGTAACAGAAAGTGATGACTTACATCCAGTAAACTTCCTCTCTTATCGCTTTACCCGGGGCGGTTCAGGGCAATCCTCTGTGCCCTCTGTGGTTATATCTTTTGGCGGCCTTTCCGCACGGCACAGCCTCAGGGGCCGATGTCGGCGGCCAGCGGGCGGTACTGAAGCGCGTAGAACATCTCCAGGTAACGCTGGGTCTCGGCGCGCTCCAGATTGGTCACGTATTTCCAGAATCCGTAGATTCGGGAGAGCGTCATCATGCGCTCCGCGTAAAGCTCCCAAGTATAGCGCCGGCGCACCCGGTCGATGGCGCCCTCGGAGAGGGCGTCCCAGTGCTCCGGGGTCTCGTCGCAATGCGCGAAGAACTCCGCCATCAGGCGTGCGGCGTCCTCGCCGTGATTGGGATCGATGTGAAAGCCCGATACGCCGTGCTCGACGATCTCGAGCGGCCCGCCGTAGCGGGTGGCGAAGGTGGGCAGGCCGGAGACCATGGCCTCGATGACGGTCAGACCGAACGCTTCGAACAGTGCCGGCTGCACGAACACCCCCCGCCGGTCGGCCACGTAGCGGTACAGCTCCCCGGCCCGCGTCTTGTCGAGATGCAGACCGAGCCATCGCACCTGGTGGTCCAGGCCGTAGGTGTCCATGAGCGCGTGCATGTGCTCGATCTGCTCGCGCTCCTCGCGGTCCGCGGACTCGTCCGGGTCCACGTGGCCGGCGAGCAGCAGGAGGTTGGCCGTGCGGCGCAGCCGCTCGTCGCGGGCGTACCACTCCACGAGCCCGGTGATGTTCTTGATCCGATCGAGGCGCGACATCGAGAAGATAAGCGGCTTGCTCGGGTCCTCGAGCACGCCGCGCGATCCGGGCCGCTGCCCGCCGAAGACCAGTTCTTCGAGCTCCGGGTGCAGTCCGCTCAGGCGGCGTCCCTGCTCCCTCCAAGGGAAATAGATCTCGACGTCGGCGCCGGGGGAGACGATGTTGAACTTGGGGTCGAACACGTCGATCCCCCTCACCACGCGGTAGAGTTCGGGCAGCGTGAACACGCTGTAGCTCTCGTACTGACCGATGCTGTCCGCGGTGCCGGCGATCTCCTGATAGGTGCTGGTGATGATGAAGTCCGCGGCGTTCATGGCGATGAGGTCGGCGGTGAACTGGCAGGCAAAGTGATAGTGGGCGTCGTTGTCCCTCCAGTAGAGGTCCGAGTAGAGGTATTTCGTCTTCTCCAGGGCATGGGCGATGTTGCACTGGGTGACGCGCAGTCGCTGCGCCAGCAGCGTGCCCACCAGGCTGCCGTCGGAGTAATTGCCGATGATGAGATCGGGGCGCCCCCGCAGCTCTGCCAGCACCTCGATCTCGGCGTCCGCGGCGAAGCGCTCGAGGTACGGCCAGATCTCGAAACGCGAGATCCACTGGGGGACGACCTCGCCGTCCTCGTTGCGGAAGGGCACACGCAGGATGCGCGCATTGCGGGTCCCGAGGACCGGCTCGATACGGTCGTTGCAGGTCGTGCCGTCGGCCTCCGGAATGAGCCGGGTGACCACCAGGATCTGCGGTTCGAGCTCCAGTCCCTGCTCCGCGATGCGCTGGCGCATCTCCTTCTCGAGCGCCCGCACCTGGTCGAGGATGTACACGACCTGACCGCCCGTGTCGGGGCGCCCGAGCACATTGGACTGGCCGAAATAGCCGTGCGGCGAGAGGATGGCCAGGCTGAAGATCATGGGGATGCGGCTGAGGAAGCGCTCCAGCGCGCTCGGCTCCGGAGCTTCCAGAATGTCCGATAGCAGGTGCAGCATGTCGCGCATGCGCGCCACCGTGTTGCCCCAGCCCGGCTCGAAGCCGAGGGGCTGGAGGTCTCCGGCGACCTCCCGCCAGGTGGCGGTGGGCGGCGCCGCCTCCAACGTGTCTTCGGCGAGGCGCACTGCGCTGCGCAGCTCAGCCACGTCCTGCACGCGATCGTTCACCATGAGCTGCTGGCCGCGACAGGTGTGGGCCCGCAGGAAGTCGAGCAGGCGCTTGTCGCCCTTGCCAAGCTCCACGAAGAGCTGGCTCGAGAGCCGGCGGTTCAGAAACTCGACGCCCCGGCCGATGGAGCGCGACTCCTGCAGCCGGGGAAACTCGCGGTTGAACGGCTCGATGTCGAACTCGAGCGTGCGGTCGACGGCGACGGCTCCCAGAACCAGCCTTTCCTTGAACCACAGAAACTCGGAAACGCTGACGGCCTCCGCAGCAAGGGAGTCGGCGTGCACCCGCAAGTACTGCCAGCGCGCAAGCTGAGGCCGGAGGGCGAAGTAGATCCAGGGCGACTCCAACACCGCTTCGTGCGCGGTGAACACCAGGCGCGCGAAGCGGCTGGCACGCAGCGCCGCCCCCGTCTCCTCGACGCAGAAGGCCTCGAACTCGTCCCACAGCTCCGAGCGCAGGAGCAGGCTGCGGCCGAGGTTCAGATATCGGTCGAACAGCAGATAGACCGCCTGTCGGTGCTGCTGGACGGCCGATCGGAGCTCTTCGACGACGTCGATGCCCGATGAACGTTTGGTCTGGGTTGCGACATTCATGCAACGGCCTCCGGGGCCTGCTGGACGAATGGATGCGATGGAAACGCGGGATCCAGATCAGGCTCGAGAGACGGGATTTTGATTGTTATTGTCGGATGGGTAGGCGGTATTTTTTAGTTTCTCAGGTGGCTTCGTGGTCTGTCACGGCCTCTTCTTCGACCTCTTGCCGGGAGCCGTCCGGCTCGTGGGCTTCACGGATCCGGCCGAAGAAATCGTAGTGCTCGATGCCCTCGAGTATCCCGCGTGCATACCAAGCCTCGGCGAAGTAGATGCGAGAGCGATTGCGCAGCTTGCCCAGCTCTTCGCTGAAGTTGCCGACCACGACCCCCAGGCTGTTGCCGGTCAACATGTCCTCGTCGTTGCCCGAGTCTCCCGCGGTCAATACCCGCTCCATGGGCAGGCCCCAGCGATAGGCGATGTAGCGCACGGCCAGCCCCTTGGAGGCGCGGATGGGGAGAAAGTCGAGATTGCGTTCGTGGGAGTAGATGACGTTGGCGTGTATACGCTTTCTGCGCAGCCGCCGTTGGATTTCTTGGGCGCTCGGCAGGGCCTGCCTGTCGTCGACGTAGTAGCTCACTTTGAAACGCCGCTGCTCGCTCTGGGGCTGGCGCGAGACGCCCGGAAGCTCCGCGGCCACCCCGTGGATGGCCTGGGCGTCCCAGTAATAGTCCACGTGTTCGCGCCACCTCTCCTCCTCCAGAGGATTCGGGCCGTAATGGATCTCGGTCCCCACCGAGGTGATGAAGATGTCGGGCCGCGGGATCCCGTGCTCGTCCAGCACTGTCACCGTGCTCGACAGGCGCCGCCCCGTGGCCACCCCGAACACGACCCGGTTGCGATGCTCTCGCCAGAATGTGACGAGCTCGTGCACGGCCTCCTCGTCACCGAGGAGCGTGTCGTCGAGGTCGCACACCAGCAGCCGGTCGGCTGTGGGCAGTCGGGTCTTGACCATGTTGACGCGACGCGCGGGGCGCCGCGGGCGTTCCACGATGCGCCGCAGCGCGCGCAGATACTTCTCGACATGCGTCTCCCAGCTGTACTCCTGCTTGGCCGCGCGGAGGCCGCTGCGGGACCACCGCCGCCAGCGCTGGCGCTCCGTGAGGGCATCGAGAAGAGCGTCCTGTATGCCCTCGACGTCGAGGGGATCGACGAGCAGGCCGCTCTTGCAGCGTGCGAGGATGTCGCGGGGCCCGCCGTCGTTGGTGGCCACCACGGGCAGACCGCTCGCGGCGGCTTCGAGCAGGGTAAGCCCGAAGGGCTCGGTCAGCGCAGGGTTGACGAACACGCCGCGGCTGCGCGCGGCCGCACGATAGAGCGCCGGCACGTCGTCGGACTCGTGGTGCTTCGGATAGGCGACCTTGCCGTAGAGGTCGTAGCGGTCGATGCGCAGCAGTAGATCGGTCAGCACGCGCCGCGGACCCTTCTCCATGGCGTTGATGTCGTCGCGGGTGCCGGCGACGATGACCAGGTTCGCCTTCTCCTGCAGTGGCGGGCTCTCGCCGTATGCGTCCACCAACGTACGGATGTTCTTGCGCTCATCGGCGCGCGACATGGCCAGGATCCAGGGCTTCTTGTCGTTCTTCAGGAAGCGCTCCACCTCCGCCTTGATCGGCGGGCGCGGATCGCCGGCCCTCGGGGGGCGGAAGCGCTCCAGATCCACTCCGGGCGGGATGACGGCAATGCGGCTCTTGCGGTAGTTGTCGTAGCGCGCGTACTGGTCGCTCGCCTCCTGATGAGTGCTGGCGATGACCAGCGAGGCATTGGCGAGCGCTCGTTCCTCCGCCTCGATACGCTGCGACATGTTGTAGCGGTTCTCGATGGTTTCGGGCTTCATCCCGTGCTCGAGCAGGCGTCGGCGTTTCTCGTGGCCGAGCGAGTGGCCCGTGAACACGATGGGTGCCCCCAGCAACGACGCCAGCTTGCTTCCCACCAGTCCGGCGTCCGCGTAATGGCCGTGCACGATGTCCGGCACACGCCCCACGCTGCGCACGTGCTGCAGTGCCGAGTCGACGAAGGAGTCGAGGTAGGGCCAGAGCACTTCTTTGCGCAGATAGCGCCGCGGCCCGAAGGGAATACGAACGATATGCGCCCCATCCGCAATCTGCTCGCTGGGACGGGCGTAGTCGTCGGATACCTTGGGGTCGGCCACCTGACGCGTCAGGAGATCCACGCGCCACACGTCCGGGTGGGCGGCTAGCGCCCGGGCGAGCTCGACGACGTAGAGAACCTGTCCGCCCGTGTCGGCGTCGCGGCCGAGCTCCATTTCGTGGCCACGCACCAAGCCGTGGATGCTGATGAGAACGATGTATAAACCCGAGCTCTGCGCTTTCTCCGCCATGCCTCCCGGACTCTCGTGCTCTGTAGGAAAAGGTGGGTCAGACGCTACTTTGCTTTCCCCTGGCCTACCGCCGTCGCACCGTCCGCAGGGAAAGTCGTGTCTGACCCCACTTTTCCGCGCCGGTCCCGCGCTGGGGGACGACTGATCTGGCTGCGAAACGCTAGTATACGCGATCAGGGTCCGACCTGCGGGCCGCCCGCGGTGGAGCGCCCAGGGTGGGCTTCGCTGCGCTCAGCCCACCCCACGCGGCGAAGCGCGCATTTGCGGACAAGCGGGCTAGGCCGCGGCCGCTGCGAACAGCGTGAAGAAATTGTGCGTCGTGGCCTCCGCGACGCTGGCCCGGGCGGCCGGTCAGCTCGGCGCTTACATCGTATGCGTCTGGCGCTCGGACTTGAGGGCCGCCGCCAGGTAGTTCTCGATCTTGTTCTTGGTCTGTCCCTTGTCCAGCTCGCTGAACTGCACGCCGACGCCGGAGGTGCGGCTGCCCTGGGCACCCTTGGGAGTGATCCACACGATGCGCCCCGCCACCGGCAGCTTGTCCTTCTCCTCCATGAGCGTCAGCAGCATGAACACCTCATCCCCGAGCTTGTAGGGCTTGGTGGTCGGTATGAACAGGCCGCCGTTCTTTATGAAGGGCATGTATGCGGCGTACAGGGCGCTCTTGTCCTTGATGGCCAGGGACAGAATCCCTTGTTTCGGTGCCGCCATGGTGTGTCTCCAGGGACGACGGAGGTCAGGCGCCGGAGTCGGATCCCAGCCGGCGCCACCCAACCGCCAGGCTCTCGAGCACGAGCTGCTCGTTCAGGTTCTGACGCAGATCGAGGGCCCGGCGGGCTTCCAGGCACTCATCGAAGAACTCGAACAAAAACAGCAGGTTGAGTTTTTCCGCCAGGCCCTGCATGGGCTCGCGCAGGTCCGTACTGGTCACTTTCGGACGGCCGGGCACACACTTTAGCCGGATGAGGTCTGCCGTGTGGCCGCACAGCCAGTGCACCACCGGCCGCAGACCCCACCGCCGCCAGCGCGCGGCCGCCGCCACGGGATCGGCCCCACCCCCGGCCAGCGCCACCAGATCCTCGAGCAGCGCGGTGCGGTCCTCCTGCCCGGTCCCCCGGCGGGCGAGGTCGAGCGCGGTCAGCGGTGCGCCGTGGCCCAGGGCAAGCAGCGTCTCCGGATCCCCATCGCCGCCTAGCCGGGCGGCCAACCACTCGCGTGCGCCGTCTCCCGGCGGCATGGGGAAGTCGATGACCTGGCATCGGCTACGGATGGTCGCCGGCAGCAGCGCGCTGCGGTGGGAGACGAGCACGAACACCGCGCTGCCCGGAGGCTCCTCCAGGGTTTTGAGCAGACTGTTCGCCGCCCCCCGCGTCATCGCCTCCGCCGGTGCGAGGAGCACGACCTTGTGAGAGGCGTACTGGCGGGTGAGGCCGATGTACTCGATAAGATCGCGGATCTGCTCGATGCCGATGGCGGTCTTTCCTTCGAGGGGCGCGATGCGCGCCAGATCCGGATGCGTGCCGGCGGCGATCAGCCGGCATCCGCGGCACGTCGCGCAAGGGCGCCCCTCGAGGGTGTCCTGCTCGCACAGCAGCCAGGCAGCGAGGCGCTCCGCGAAGCGATGCTTGCCGACCCCCGTGGGCCCTCGCAGAAGCAACGCGTGGGGCATGCGTCCGCTCGCTCGGGCCGCGTTCAGCGTGTGCCACTGCTGCGTGTGCCAGGGTAAGCGCTCGTCCATCACCGCAGAGTTCGTAGCGCGTCGATGACTTGTTCGCTCACGGCGGGCAGCGCTTGGCGCGTGTCGATGATCCGGTAGCGGTCGGGGTCGCTGCGGGCGCGCAGCAGATAGGCCTCGCGCACGCGCTCGAAGAAGGCCAGGTCCTCGCGCTCGAAACGATCGGGTACGCCGCGTCCGGCCATGCGCCCCAGGCCAACATCCACCGGCGCGTCGAGCACGACGACCAGGTCCGGACGCAGGTCGCCTTGCACCCACTGCTCCAGCACCGCGATGCGGGCCGCCGGGATGCGCCGCCCCCCGCCCTGGTAGGCGTAGGTTGCGTCGGTGAAGCGATCGCAGACCACCCAGGCTCCGCTCTCGAGAGCCGGCCGGATGACCGTGCCCAGATGCTCCGCCCGCGCCGCGAACACGAGCAGAAGCTCCGTATCCGCGGCCATCGTGCGGTTGTCGGGATCCAGCAGCAGCGCACGCACGGATTCCGCCAGCGGGGTCCCTCCGGGCTCGCGGGTGGTGACCACTTTCTCGCCCTGCCCCTCGAGATAGCGGCGAATCGCGTCTACCTGACTCGACTTGCCGCTGCCCTCGATGCCCTCGAGCGTGATGAAGCGGCCTCGATCCGCCGGTGTCCTTGCCGCGGTCATCGGCCGAGCTGATAGCGGGCGACCGCCCGCCGATGCTCCTCGTAGGTCGCCGAGAAGTAGTGGCTGCCGTCGCCCGTCGCGACGAAATACAGCTCGTCCCCCGGCGCGGGATTCAGGGCCGCGTGGATCGATTCGCCGCTCGGCATGGCGATGGGCGTCGGAGGCAGCCCCTTGTGCACGTACGTGTTGTACGGTGTATGGGCCCTGAGATCGCGCCGGCGCAGATTGCCGTCGAAGCTCTCCCCCAGGCCGTAGATGACGGTGGGATCGGTCTCCAGCCGCATGCCGCGCTCGAGACGGCGCACGAAGACCCCGGCGATCTGCGCACGTTCGTCGGGCACCGCCGTCTCCTTCTCCACGATGGAGGCGAGTATCAGGGCGTCGTAGGGCGTGTCGTAGGGCAGTCCCCCGGCACGCGCCGACCATTCCGATTGCAGGCGCTCTTGCATCACCTCGTAGGCGCGCTTGAAGAAGGCCACGTCCGTGGTGCCGCGCGGGAAATGGTAGGTGTCGGGATAGAACCGGCCTTCCGGATGCACGCCGGGGGCCCCGATCCGCTCCATGATCGCCTCCGCATCGAGCCCCTCCATGGTGTGCGTCAGATGCGGGCTCTCGCGCACGGCCTGCACGACCTCCTGGAAGTTCCAGCCCTCGACGATGGTCAGCGAGTGCTGCACGACCTTGCCCGAGACGAGACGCTCCAGGAACTGCACCGCGTTCGTGTGCGGTGGGATCGCGTACTCGCCGGCCTGGATGCGATCCGCAGCACCGGTCCAGCGCGCTTGAAAGACCAGGTAATAGGGTTTTTGCAGCAGCCCGCGCTCGCCTAGCTCGCGCGCCACCTGACGCAGGCTCGAGCCGGGTTCGACCTCGAAGTAAAGGGGCTCCTGGCCCGTGTGGAGCGGGCGCAGCAGGGCGGACTGGTAGTCCATCAGCAGCCATGCCCCCAGGACACCGGCCACGATGAGCACGAGCCCCGCCAGCTTGAACAGTCCGCCCCGCATACCCGAATGGAGACCGTGTCCGTCTTCTCTCTCAGTTCCCGATGGTACCTTGCCCGGCTTTCAGAATGGGGCCGTGGAGTGCTCCCCGTCGGGCTCTACACATCATCGGCCTCAACTGCTGACAATTTTAGGTTGATCGTGACGCCCGTTCTTCCCGACTGCGAGATCCCCCTTTTTGGACTGTTCGCGAGATCTCGGGAAATGAGAACATCAGCCAAGGAGCCGAAGCGGTGCGTGTCGCGTAGTCGCAAGCCCCGCAGAGCGGGGCCGGGAATCGCTCCCGCCGCCATCGGTCGCAGCCGAGGCTCAATGAAGTCCACGCAAGCGTTGGTGGGCGCGGCGCGGCCCCGCGTGCAGTCACGGCTGCAAAGTCATTTCAGGGCTTGCAACGGAGCGGTACGTGCAGCCTGCGGGCGCGCTCAGCCGAAGCGCTTGAAAACCAGCGTGCCGTTGGTCCCGCCGAAACCGAAGGAGTTCGAGAGCGCGATGTCGATCTTCATCTCGCGGGCGTTGTTCGCGACGTAGTCGAGATCGCACTCGTCGCCCGGATCGTCCAGATTGGTCGTGGGGGGGGCCACCTGATCGCGGATGGCCAGTATGCTGAACACGGCCTCCACGCCGCCGGCGGCGCCCAGGGTGTGACCGGTCATGGACTTCGTGGAGCTGACGGCGAGCTTGTAAGCGTGATCACCGAAGGTGGCCTTCATTGCGCGGGTCTCGGCGACGTCACCGGAGGGCGTCGAGGTTCCGTGGGCGTTGACGTAGTCGACCTCGTCGGTGTTGAGACCGGCGTCGCGCAGCGCGAGCTGCATGCACCGGCGCGCCCCGTCCGCCTGCTCGGGCGGCAGCGTGATGTGATACGCGTCGCTGCTCATGCCATAGCCGATGAGCTCGGCGTGGATGCGCGCGCCGCGGCCCTGCGCGTGCTCGAGGGACTCGAGCACCACGATGCCCGCGCCGTCGGCCAGCACGAAGCCGTCGCGTTCACGATCCCACGGACGGCTCGCGTGCTCGGGATCGTCATTGCGCGTCGACAGCGCGCGTGCCGACGCGAACCCGCCGAGCCCCATGGGCGAGGTGGTCATCTCGGAGCCGCCGGCGACCATCGCATCCACGTCGCCGCGTTCGATCATGCGCGCCGCATCGCCGATGTTGTGGGTCCCGGTCGAGCAGGCCGTGACGATGCTGTAGTTGGGGCCGCGAATGCCGTACTTGATGGAGAGATTGCCGGCCACCATGTTGATGATGTTCGACGGCACGAAGAACGGAGAGATTTTTCGGGGGCCGCCTTCGAGATAAGCGCTGTGCCCCTTCTCTATGCCCGGCAGTCCGCCGATGCCGGAGCCGATGGCGATGCCGATGCGCTCCGCGTTCTCCTCGGTGATCTCGAGCCCCGAGTCTTCGATGGCCTGGACCGCGCCCGCGATCCCGTAGTGAATGAAGGGATCGGTCTTGCGCGCATCCTTCATGGACATGTAGCGTGTGACGTCGAAGTCGCGGATGAGACCGGCGATCCGCGTCGAGAAAAGCGAGACATCGAAAGTGTCGATGGTCGTGATGCCGCTCTTTCCCGCGCAGATGTTTCGCCAGGCTGTCGCAACGTCGTTTCCGACCGGCGTCACCAGCCCCAGCCCTGTGATGACTACGCGACGCTGCTTCACCTCTGTTTCCCGACCGCCTCAATCAAGATGAATGATAAAAATAAAGGGCACGACCACTCTTCGGCGATCGCCGCCCCCTCCAGCCTGCAATGCAGGCTAGCTTGTGCCCGGTTGTCAACTCGACTCGAGATGCTCCGTAACGTAGTCGACGGCTTGCTTGACGGTGGTGATCTTCTCCGCTTCCTCGTCGGGTATCTCGCAGTTGAATTCCTCTTCGAGCGCCATCACCAGCTCCACGGTGTCCAGAGAATCGGCTCCGAGATCATCGACGAAAGAAGCATCCGGGCTGACCTCTTCGTCCTTGACGCCAAGCTGCTCGACGATAATCTGCTTGACGCGTTCTTCAACGGTACTCATGCCGGTTTTACCCTCCCGTGCAAAGCGAGCCCTGCAGCCCGCAACTAGTGTATTACAACCGCTTCAAGTTTCAAGAAAACCGTTCCGGGCGCGCCGCCGCGCCAAGAAAAAATGAGCCCTCTCGTGCGATTATCGGTGCCTCCTAAAGTGCAGGGTCAGCTCGGCGGCGCCTTTCGACGCGCTTCCTGAAAACCCGCAGTCAACCCATGTACATGCCACCATTGACGTGCAGGGTCTCGCCCGTGATGTACGCGGCGGCCGATGAGGCCAGGAACGCGACGGCGGCGCCGACCTCGCGGCGATTTCCGAACCGGTTGAGCGGGATCTGGCTCATGAGCGCATCTCGCTGCGCATCGGGGAGCGCGCGGGTCATGTCCGTGTCGATGAACCCCGGCGCCACTGCGTTGACCGTGATGCCGCGCGAGCCGAGCTCTCGCGCGAGTGCGCGCGTGAAGCCCACCGTCCCCGCCTTCGCCGCGGCGTAGTTCGTCTGCCCGGGATTGCCCGTGCACCCTACCACGGACGCGATGTTGATGATACGCCCCCAGCGCTCCTTCATCATGTGCCGGATGCAAGGCTTCGAAACCCGGTAAAGAGAGCTGAGATCGGTCTCGATGACGGCGTCCCACTCTTCTTCCTTCATGCGCAGAAAGAGGTTGTCGCGAGTGATGCCGGCGTTGTTCACCAGGATCGTCGGTAGCTCCTTCGACTCCTCCAGTACGGCGTAGAAGGATTGGATGGAGCCCCGATCGGCGACGTCGAGGACCGCGCCCCGGCCCGCGCACCCGTTCTCCCGTAGATATCTGGTGATGGTCTCGGCGCCCGCCTCGGTGGTGGCAGTGCCGATCACCCGTGCGCCCTGCCTGCCCAGCTCCAGCGCGATGGCCTCGCCGATACCCCGGCTCGCACCCGACACCACCGCGGTGCGTCCCTCCAGCGTCACGGCGTCTCTCCGGTCGTCTCCAGCGCCGCCTCCAGCGTCTTCGCATCCGGGAGCGGCAGCGCCGTGATGCGGCGATCGATGCGCTTCACGAGTCCCGCCAGCACCTTACCCGGTCCGCACTCGATCACGGTGTCCACACCTTCCTGCGCCATCCGCTGAATGGTATCGACCCAGCGTACGGGATTGTAAAGCTGCTCGCGGAGGGCCGCGCGCAGCTCCGCGGCGTCCTCGTGGGGGGCTGCATCCACGTTGTGTAGAACCGCAGCGGACGGCGCCGCGAGCACGGTTGCGTCGAGGCGCTCCGCGAGCCGCTCGGCGGCCGGCCGCATCAGGTTGCAGTGCGACGGCACGCTCACGGCGAGCTTGACGGCGCGTTTCGCTCCCGCTTCCCTGGCGAGCGTGAGCGCTCGCTCCACCGCGCCCGCATGTCCGGCGATCACCACTTGTCCGGGTGCGTTGAAGTTCGCGGGCGCTACCACCTCGCCCTGTGCCGCTGCCTCGCAGACCTCCCGCACGCGCTCGTCGGGGAGCCCGAGCACGGCAGCCATCGCACCCTCGCCCGCTGGAACCGCCGCCTGCATCAGACGGCCGCGCTCGGCGACGAGCTCCACCGCGTGGGCGAACTCCAGAGCCCCGGTACAGACCAGCGCAGTGTACTCGCCCAGGCTGTGACCGGCCGCCACCGCCGGGCTCGCACCACCGCTCGAGTTCCAGACCCGCCAGACGGCGACGCCCGCCGCCAGCATGGCGGGCTGGGTGCGCTCGGTCTCGTTCAACGTGGTTTCGGGGCCGTCGCGAACGAGCGACCACAGATCGTAGCCGAGCACCTCGGAAGCCTCGCCGAAGGTGGCCTGCACCTGCGGGTACGTAGCCGCCAGATCGGCGAGCATGCCGACCGACTGCGACCCCTGACCGGGGAAGACCAATCCGAGCTTCATGCAGGAATCGAAGCCATGCGAAAAGGGCTGTTAGCGACTTCGTCTATCAATACTTTAGAAGCGCCGAACCCCAAGTGAAACCTCCGCCGAACGCTTCCAGAAGGAGCGTGTCCCCCCGCTTGATGCGTCCGTCGCGCACGGCCACGTCGAGCGCGAGCGGCACCGAGGCGGCGGACGTGTTGCCGTGCTCGCTGATGGTCACCACGACGCGCTCCATTGGGATTTTGAGCTTGCGGGCTGTGGCGTGGATGATGCGGTGATTGGCCTGATGTGGAATGAGCCAGTCGACCTCGTCGCCCGCCATGTCATTGGCCGCGAGGGTTTCGTCGACGATGCGGCTCAGTGTGCGCACGGCGATCTTGAACACGTCGTTGCCCTGCATCTTCGTATAGCCGTTGCCTTCGGCGATGATGCCGTTGCCGCGCGGCACGCCCCCATCTACGTATAGTAGATGCTCGAAGCTGCCGTTCGCGTGCAAGTGCGTGGAGAAGATGCCGGGTTCATCGCTCGCCTCGAGCACTACCGCGCCGGCCCCGTCGCCGAAAAGCACGCACGTCCCGCGGTCCGACCAGTCGAGGAGCCGCGAGTGCGTGTCGGCCCCCACGACCAGGGCGTGTTTCGCGCTTTGCGCGCGGATGAACTTGTCGGCCACCCCGAGGGCGTAGATAAAGCCGGTGCACACGGCCTGCAGGTCGAAGGCCGGGCAGTCGTGAATCCCCAGTCGCGCCTGAAGGCGACACGCCGTGGCCGGGTAGATTCGATCCGGGGTGGTCGTTCCCACGATGATGAGATCGATGTCCTGCGCTTCGATATCGGCCGCCTCGAGCGCGCGCCACGCCGCGCGCTCCGCCAGATCCACGGTGGACTCGTCCTCCGCCACGATGTGGCGCTCACAGATTCCGGTTCGTTCCCGGATCCATTCGTCGGAGGTGTCGACGATGCGCTCCAGCTCGGTGTTCGTCAGTACGCGCTCGGGCAGATAGCCGCCGGTTCCCCTCACCCGCGCGTAGGTCATACCGCCTCCCGCTCTGCGAGGATGGACTCGAGGTGCTCGTTGATGCGTGCGGGGACGTTGTTCTGGATCTCGGCGTGCGCCTCCTTGATGGCGTTCGCGAAGCCGACGGCGTCTGTACTGCCGTGGCTCTTGATCACGATGCCGCGCAGGCCCATGAGGCTCGCACCGTTGTACTCACGGGGATCTATCTTTCGCCGCAACGAGCGCAACACGGGCAGGGCGACGAGACCGGCTATGCGGGTGAATAGGTTTCGATTGAATTCCTGCCCGACGTAGTGCGCGATCATTTGCGCCACGCCCTCGCTGGACTTCAGCGCCACGTTCCCCACGAATCCGTCACAAACGATGACGTCCGCGGTGCCCTTGTAGATGTCGTCGCCTTCCACGAAGCCGATATAGTGCAGGTCGCTCGCCGCGAGCAGCCGCGCCGCTTCCCTGACGCGCTCATTGCCCTTGATCTCCTCCTGCCCGATGTTCAGCAGCCCCACCCGCGGACGTGTGACGTTGTCCACCGCCCTGGTGAGCACCGACCCCATCACCGCGAACTCGAAGAGCTGACGCGGCGTCGCCTCGACATTGGCGCCCAGGTCCAGCATGCGTGTATGCCCGTCCATGGCCGGCAGCGCGGAGATGATGGCCGGCCGATCGATGCCCGGCAGCGTCTTCAGCACGAAGCGCGCCGTCGCCATCAGCGCACCGGTGTTGCCCGCGCTGACACACGCGTGTGCGGTGCCTTCCTTCACCAGGTCGATCGCCACGCGCATGGACGAGTCCTTCTTCGTGCGCAGCGCCTGGGAGGGCAGCTCGTCCATCTCCACTTGCTGCGAGGCGTGCCGGATGCTCACGCGGGAGCCGGGAGTCAGCCCTTTTTCCCGCATAACGCGGGCCAGCGCATCCTCGTCACCCACGAGAATGAGCTGGATATCGTCCACATCCGAGAGGATCTTGAAGGCGGCGGGCACGACCACGGCTGGCCCGTGGTCGCCCCCCATGGCATCCAGAGCGACGGTCAGGCTCAAGCCCTAGTCTTCCTTGCCGGAGATCACCTTGCGACCGCGGTAATAGCCGTCCGGACTGACGTGATGACGACGGTGCGTCTCGCCCGTCATCGGCTCGACGGAAAGCGTAGCTGGTTTGAGCGCGTCATGCGAGCGGCGCATGCCGCGCTTGGATCGGCTCTTGCGATTTTGCTGTACGGCCATGAAGAGACTCCCGGTGAATGGAAAAAAGGGGACGGATGGGGACGGATCTATTTTTGGCCCAGATAAGGGGGATTCCGACAGGTCTCAATGAAAAAATAGATCCGTCCCCTCTTCTCAGCGTTTGAGCTTGGCCAGGACGTCGAAGGGCCGCTGGCGCCCGCCGGACTCCGCATCCGACACCGGCCGATATCGCGCAGCGATGCCGCACACACCCTGCGCATGCCGCGGATAGGGGGGCAGCGCCAGTATCAACTCGTCCTCTACGAGGCGTCGAAGCGACACGTGCTCCTCGGTGACGAGCAACGGCTCGTAGCCCTCTTCGGGCTGCGTCGCGTCCTCCACCCGCTCCACCACCTCGAGGCACACCGCGCTGTCGACCTCGAAGCGCAGCGGTCCCAGGCAGCGTTGGCAGACGAGCTCCAGCGTCCCCTGGACGGTGCCGGTGATGCGGTGATGCCCCTCGTCGTCGCGGTGAAACCGCAAGTCTACGGCCACCTCGCCCGCATCGCTATACAGACTCTCGAGCAGGCGAGACATACCGGCGACGGGCATGCGTCCGCTGACACGCTCGCCGCGCCGGGCAAGGCGCAGCGGTCGGATGCGCTCGGGGAGGGAAGTTGACATAACCTTTTGATTTTAATTATTTTGACTCTTTCGTGTCAAAACCTCGCGCGCGACCGCCAACGCCTCCATGTCCCGGGTCCCTGCCATCGTGCTCGCGTCGGGCTCCCCCTACCGTCGCGCTCTGCTCGAGCGTCTCGGCCTGCCCTTCGAGCACATGGTCCCGGATGCGGACGAGACGCCCCGGGACGGCGAGCCACCGCGCGAGCGGGCCCTGCGGCTCGCCGAGGCCAAGGCACGGGGGGTGTGTGCGCATCGTCCTCACGCGTTGGTCATCGGCGCGGATCAGGTGGCCACCCTCGATGGCGAGATGCTGCGAAAACCAGGCACGCACGAGCACACCGTGGACCAGCTCGCGCGCGCATCCGGACGCCGGGCCACTTTTTTTACCGGGCTCTGCCTGGTCGATGCCCGCTCCGGGCGCAGCCAATGCGACGTGGTGCCTTACGCGGTCGTATTTCGGCGCCTCAGCCGTCGGCAGATCGAAGCGTACGTGCGGCGGGAGAAGCCCTATGATTGCGCCGGTGGCTTCAAGGCCGAGGGCCTCGGTGTGAGCCTCTTTCAGCGCATGGAGGGCCAGGATCCCACGGCTCTCATCGGTCTGCCGCTGATCCGGTTGGTCGATATGTTTCAGAACGCGGGTCTCGACGTGCTGTTACTGGACGTGCAGGGCGCTTAGTCCCATGCGCAGCGCGAGGGTGTCGGCGAGTGCGGCCCCGATGCGTTCCGACACCCGTTCGAGCAGGTCGCGCCTCGGCGTGTAATCGACGATCTCCTCGACGCCGAGCACTTCGCGCGCTACGTAGCTGCTGCTCCCCAGTGCGTCCACGAGTCCGAGCTCCAGGCTCTGCTCACCGGTCCAGATGAGACCGCTGAAGATTTTCTCGTCGCCGGCCAGGCGTTCGCCGCGCCCTTCCTTGACCACCTCGATGAACTGTTGGTGGATGTCTTCGAGCAGACTCTTGACGTGCGCGAGCTCCTTCGGATTGACGGGGGAGAAGGGGTCCAGCATGTCTTTGTGCTCGCCCGCCGTGAGCAGCCGTCGTTCGACGCCGAGCTTCTCCATGGCCTCGACGAAGCCGAATCCGTTCATGAGCACCCCGATGGAGCCGACGACGCTCGATTCGTCCGCGTATATCTTCTCGGCCGCTACCGCCACGTAGTATCCGCCGGACGCGCCTATGTCGGTGATCACCGCGTAGACCGGAATGTCGGGGTGTTCCTCGCGCAGGCGCCGGATCTCCTTGTTGATGTAGCCCGCCTGCACCGGACTGCCGCCGGGGCTGTTGATGCGCACGATCACCCCGGCGATGTTGTCGTTGTCGAAGGCCGCACGCAGCCCCGTGACGATGCGCTCGGCGCTCGCCGAGGATCCTTCGGCTATCAAGCCTTGCACGTCTACAAGGGCCACGTGCTCCTCGGCTTTGCCCGGTAGCCGCCAATCTCCCGGCAGATACAACACCAGCAACAGCAACAGGTACGCGAAGATCAGGAACTTGAAGAAGATCCCCCAGCGACGCGTGCGCCGGTGCTCGATGAGGGATGCGAACGCCAGACGGTTGACCAGGTCCCGCTCCCAGGCGGTCGGCTCCGTGGTTCGCTTCTCGCCGCTCGGCTGAGCGCCCGGTGGGGTGTCAGGCTCGGATTCGGACATGGCAGACCTTTGCTCCACGAAAAGTCCGACAACGCCTCGAAAAAGCTCTTTCCATGGCCCTTTCGATCACGATTGCAGCCAGGCGGTGAGATCGCCGAAGGCGTGCAGCAGCGCGACGGGCCCGCATTGTACGAGGCGCCCGTGGTCATGCACTCCATAGCCGACCGCGAGCGCATCCACGCCCGCGTTGCGCGCCATCTGTAAATCGTACTCCGTGTCCCCGACCATGATCGTCTCGCCGACATGGGCGTCGAGCTCCTCCATGAGCTCCTGGAGCATCTGCGGATGCGGCTTGGAGGAGGTCTCGTCGGCGCAACGGCTCGCATCGAACATCGGCCGCAACCCCGTGACCTGAAGCTCGCGCTCGAGGCCGGCGCGGCTCTTGCCCGTGGCGATGGCCAGCAGGTAGTGCTGCTCGCGCAGCGCTTGCAACGTGGGCTCCACGCCCGGGAACAACGTAGCGGGCTCTTCACGCCCCACGAAGTGATGGCGATAGTAGTCGACGAAGCGACGGTACAGCGTCGCATTGCTGCCCGGACACAGGACCTTGACGGCCTCCTCGAGACTGAGCCCGATAATCTCGCGGATGGCCCCGTCGGCCGGCACCGGCAACCCGAGGTCCGCGAAGGCGGCGCGCGCTGCGCCCACGATGCGGGCCTCGGAGTCGACCAGCGTGCCGTCCCAATCGAAGACCAGGAGCCTGTACGGGCCGGCCATCTCACCGCACTCCCTGGGATACGGCGGGCTGCCGAGGGTACAGTCCGAGATCCTCGAGCACCGGTCGCAGGTCGTCGGGCAGCGGGGCCTCCACGCGGACCGTCGTCCCGCACCCCGGGTCGGGGAACGCCACCTCGTCCGCGTGCAGGAAAAGCCGGCGCAACCCCCGGGCCTTCATGGCCCGGTTGAACGCTCGATCGCCGTACTTGCCGTCGCCCGCGAGGGGGTATCCGGCCGCTGCGGCGTGTACACGGATCTGGTGCGTACGGCCCGTGCGCGTGCGCGCCGCCAGCAGGCTGGCCGTGTCACCCACCGCCACCGGCGCGAGCTCGGTGAGCGCCGTTTTTCCGGCCGGATCCAGCGTCACCATGCGCTCTCCTCCCCTGAGCACGTTCTTGCGCAGCGGGAGCTCGACCCGCCGCTCGGGCCCTTTCCAGCGCCCGCGAACGAGCAGCAGATAGCCTTTCTCGACACGGCGCGCGCGCAGGCTCTCGTGCAGAGCTCTGAGGGCGCTGCGGCGCTTGGCGACGAGCAGACAGCCCGAGGTCTCGCGGTCCAGGCGATGAACCAGCTCGAGGAACGGCGCCTGCGGGCGCAGGGTCCGCAGCACCTCGATGAGACCGTGGCTGCGTCCCGTGCCGCCGTGCACCGGCAGTCCGCCGGGCTTGTTCAGCACCACCAGGTTGTGGTCCTCGTGGAGGACGCTCGCCGCCACCACGCGCCCCATCGCCGCGGGGGCTGGGGCCCCGGTCCTCGGGGCGGAGAGGCGCAGGGGCGGGAGCCGGACCACATCCCCCTGCTGCAGCCGGTAGTCCTGTCGGATGCGGCGCTTGTTGACCCGCACCTCCCCGCGACGCAGGATGCGGTACACGCGTGCGCGGGGAACGCCGCGCAGCCGGGTGGCGAGGAAATTGTCGATGCGCTGGCCCGCGTGGTCCTCGTCCACGGTCAGATAGCTGGCCGGCTGGCGGGCGGTGTCCGTGCCCGGGTTCATGCGTTTACCATGATCAGTTGATGCTATACACTAAGTATAAGGGTCGCGCCCCTGCGAATGAGGCAGGCGCCTACCGAGGGCACAGCCCGAGCGCGGGCCCCGACAGGCTTTGAAATTGTAACGGCTCATATCGTCGGCTGCGGAGATTCCAGGAGCGACGTAGCAACAGGCAAGGTAACAGACGTACATGAGGGCCGTGGGAAATCCGAGGATTCCGGCGGCCGTGGTTACGGGGACGCGAACGGACGTGCCCGAACCTCTCGGGGATGTTGGGTCACACTGAAGGGTTTGCAACCAGACATAGCGGGCAGCTGGAATCCTAGACATGGCGAGGCCGTGACCGGCGAGGTCAGATTACCCCGTCCCGGCGCATACGCCGAAGGCGCTTGCGACGCGTATTGACGCCAACGCCCCCATCCTTCACATCCTGCCGTTGTACGTGCTCCCAGGCTGACGGCTTGCGGTCGTAGAGTCGTGCGCTCTCGCGTACGGCCCGCAGCGCGCGGTTGCGCGTTCATACCCGAGCGCACAGGAGCCGCCACCGATTACAACGGGAACACACCATGAAACGTATGCTGATCAACGCAACTCAACCCGAAGAGCTGCGTGTGGCAATGGTCGATGGGCAGTACTTGTATGACCTCGACATCGAAGTGCCCTCCCGGGGGCAGAGAAAGGCCAACATCTACAAGGGAAAGATAACCCGCATCGAGCCGAGCCTCGAGGCGGTTTTCGTGGACTTCGGCGCCGAACGGCACGGCTTCCTGTCTTTCAAGGAGATCGCCCGCGAGTACTTCGCCGACAACGTGGAGGGCGACGGCGGCGGGCGGCCCAACATCAAAGAGGCCCTGACCGAGGGCCAGGCGCTCATCGTCCAGGTGGAGAAGGAGGAACGCGGCAACAAGGGAGCCGCGCTCACCACGTTCGTCAGCCTGGCCGGACGCTACATGGTGCTCATGCCGAACAACCCGCGCGCCGGCGGCATCTCACGGCGCGTGGAAGGTGACGAGCGCGCCGAGCTGAGGGAGATCCTCAGCGCGCTCGATATCCCCTCCGGCATGGGGCTCATCGTACGCACGGCCGGGGTCGGGAAATCCCAGGAGGAGCTGCAGTGGGATCTGGATTATCTCCTCCACCTCTGGGCGGCCATCGAGAAGGCGGCCGCCGAGCGCGCTGCGCCGTTCCTCATCTACCAGGAGAGCAGCCTGATCATTCGGGCCATCCGCGACTACTTCCGCCAGGACATCGCCGAGATCCTCATCGACGAGCAGTCCGTATACGAGCAGGCGCGCGAGTTCATCCGGCAGGTGATGCCGCAGAATCAGAACAAGGTGAAGCTGTACAAGGACAGCGTGCCCCTGTTCAGTCGCTTCCAGATCGAGAGCCAGATCGAGTCGGCCTTCAACCACGCCGTGCCCCTGCCCTCCGGCGGCTCCATTGTCATCGACACGACCGAGGCGCTGGTCTCGATCGACATCAACTCGGCGCGCGCCACCAAGGGCGGCGATATCGAGGAGACGGCGCTCAACACCAACCTCGAGGCTGCGGAGGCCGTCGCGCGCCAGCTCCGGCTTCGAGACGTGGGCGGGCTCATCGTCATCGATTTCATCGACATGGTCTCGTCGCGCAACCAGCGCAAAGTGGAGCAGAAGCTGCGCGAGGCGCTGAAGATGGATCGGGCCCGGGTGCAGGTGGGGCGGATCTCGCGTTTCGGCCTGCTCGAGATGTCGCGCCAGCGCCTGCGTCCCTCGCTCGGCGAGTCGAGCCTGAAGGTCTGCCCGCGTTGCAACGGCCAGGGCACGGTGCGCGGGCTCGAGTCGCTGGCGCTCTCGATTCTTCGGGTCATCGAGGAAGAGGCCATGAAGGAGAACACGGCGCGGGTGGTGGCGAGGCTGCCGCTGGAGGCCGGAACCTATCTTCTGAACGAGAAGCGCGACGCCATCCATGCGGTCGAGGCGCGGCAGAAGGTGCGGGTCACTCTGGTCCCGGACCCTAACATGGACACCCCGCACTACGACGTGCAGCGCATCCGTCAGGACGACACCACCTCCGAGGAGGCCACCCAGGCCAGCTACCAGCTGGCCAAGAGTTCCGAGACATTGCCGGAGTTCGTGACCGGCGAGGTGCGTCCGCGCGGATCGGAGCCCGCAGTCAAGAGCGTGACCCCCGCGACACCCGCCCCGGAGTCCGGTCCCACGCCAAGGCGGGAAAACGGCTGGCTGAGACGGCTCTGGAGGAGCCTTTTCGGATTCGGCGGCGAGGGCGCCGCGCAGGCGGCGCCGAAAACTCCGCACCCGAGTCGATCCGAGCCCCGGCGCGCAACGCGACGGCGCACGACCTCGGCGCGGCGTGGTGAGTCCGGGGCTGGTGGCGCCACGGCCGAGACTCAGGGCAGCGGGCGCAGCCGGAGTGGCAGCGCCCGGCGCGGCCGGCGCGGCGGTCGGCGACGCCAGCGCGACGCCACCGAGCGCGGCAGCGAGAGCGCGTCCGGGCAGTCAGCCGCGGACGGCGGGGAGGCATCGCCCCGCGCCCGGTCGGGGTCGGATGCGCGCTCGAGCAAGGACAGTCGGAGCGCGGGGGAGGCTTCCACATCGCAGGACGGCGCGCAGCCATCCTCCCGGGAAGCGGCGCGCGAGCTCCAGACGCCGGAGGTGGCCGGGGATCTGGACGGTGAGTCCGTCTCCCCGCGCCAGCGGGCAGTGCAGGCGGCCCGCGCCAACGAGGCGCGCACCGACGATGCCCCCCAGACCAAGGAGACACCCAGCCTCGAGGCCGCTGAGGAGCGCACGAGCGAAGAGTGAGCGCCCCCCCGGGGGAAAAACCCCGTTGGGGCGCTTTGCAAGCGCCAGTATCGCAGACGGGAGTCCGCTCCCACAGGGATCCGATCCCACGCGCGAGAGACCTTGCGGGTAGGAGCGAGCTTGCTCGCGAGCCCGCCGAGCGCAAATGGGGTTGGCGGCCAAGGCCGCTCCTATGGGGAGCGTTTGGCAACCGCGATGGTCGCGGACCGGAGTCCGCGGGCTTGCGGCTAGCCGCTGCGCTATCGAGGATTGGGGCCCGCGCGCAACGGAACTCGCTTGAGCAGGGTCACGTTGGCGGCTGCGTACCCGCCCTCGTCACACAGGCTGAGGTGGCACTCCCCGGCTTCGTAGTACTCCAGCAGCTCGCGTACGCGCCCCGTCAAGTGCAGGTAAGGCCGTCCCAGGGGCTCGTTGCGGATCTCGATGTCGCGCCAGCTCACACCCTGGCGCAGCCCGGTGCCCAGGGCCTTCATGAAGGCCTCTTTGGCGGCGAAATGCTTGGCCAGGAAGTCCACCCGGCGCCGCGCTTGTCGGAAGCGCCGGTGCTCGTGGTCGGTCAGGATACGCTGCGCGAAGCGCTCCCCGAAACGCTCCAGCGCGGCGGCGATGCGCGAGGTCTGCACCAGGTCGATCCCGACCCCGTGGATCACCGCCGGGCCTCTTTCATCAGGCGTTTCATCTCGCGCACGGCCTCGCCCATCCCACTGAAGAGCGCCCGCGCCACGATGGCGTGGCCGATGTTGAGCTCCTTGATCTCCGGAACTCCGGCCACGTCGGCGACGTTCTGGTAGTTGAGCCCGTGCCCCGCGTTGACCTGCAACCCGAGAGAGTGAGCGAGTGCCGCCATCTGCCGGATCCGCTCGAGCTCGGCGCCGCGCGCTGCGGGGTCCGGTGCGTCGGCGTAGCGACCGGTATGGACCTCGACAACCGGCGCGCCCGCCGCGTGAGCGGCGCGCACCTGGCCCGGCTCGGGATCGATGAACAGCGACACGTGGATGCCGTGGTCGGCGAGGCGCTTGCACGCCTCCGCGGTGCGCCCCCTTTGCCCCGCCACGTCCAGGCCGCCCTCGGTGGTAAGCTCCTCGCGGCGCTCGGGCACCAGGCAGCAGTCGGCGGGGGCGATGCGCTCGCAGAATGCCAGCATCTCCTCGGTGATGGCCATCTCGAGGTTCATCCGGGTCAGAAGCACCTTGTCCAGCAGCAGGACGTCGCGCTCCTGAATGTGTCGCCGGTCCTCGCGCAGGTGGATCGTTATGGCGTCCGCCCCCGCGTGCTCGGCCTCGAGGGCCGCGTGCACCGGATCCGGATAGCGGGTCCCGCGCGCCTGTCGCAGCGTCGCCACGTGATCGATATTGACGCCGAGCAAAATGTCTTCCATTCAGTACCTCACCGTAGAAGGGCGGGATGCCATCCCGGCGCACGCGGGGCCGACCACCTCCCTCGGTCGTAGGGCGGGATGCAATCCCGCCGAAAAGCGGCCGTCGGCCGCGAACGCCTACCTGAAGAGTGCCCGGCTGGCGAGTGGCTTGGAACCCAGGTAGACGGTCAGCACGTTTCGCATCAACCGCTTGGCCTCGTGCAACACCTCCGGATCATCCAGCTCTTCGCGGTCGAGCGCAATGAGTGTGCGTCCGTGGACGGGCACGCCGGGGGCGTCCTCGCCGGTCTGGGCGACGGGTCCCTGCTCGCTGTAATAGCGGTAGAGGGCCGCCGGGTCGATGGCGTGGCCGCTGTCAGCCTCGTGATCCAGGACCAATCCGTAGCCGATGGTGGCCAGCAGACGCTTCTCGAACACGCGCAGCACCGGCTCGTGTGCGTCGGTCACGGCCAGGCGCGGGAGGACCCTGCGGTAAGTTTCGAAGAGCTCCGGGTGCGGATCGTGGCGCAGGAGCAGGCGCAGCAGCAACTCGTTCAGGTAAAAGCCGCTGGCCAGCTTCCCGCCCGCCAGCATGGGTACCACGCCCTCGCACTCGGCGGCGGTGAGCGTCGCGAGCTCCCCGCGTCCGCTCCAGGACAGCAGCAGCGGTCGAAAGGGCTGGAGCACGCCACGCAGGCGCGAGCTGGGGCGTCGGGCGCCGCGGGCCACCAGGCCCACGCGACCGTGGTCCGCGCTGAAGGCCTCCACCAGTACGCTGCTCTCGCGGTACGGCCGTCGATGCAGCACGAACGCACGCGCCAGCTCGACCCGTCTACTCGTCATCTGTCATCTCAATCCCCCCATGACCCTCAGCCTGTCGCTGCGCGAAAGGCGTTCAATCCTCGTATCCAAGCTGTCTCAGGGCGCGCTCGTCATCCGACCAGTTGGCCTTGACCTTGACCCACAGCTCGAGAAACACCCTTCGCCCGAGCAGCTCCTCCGCTTCTCCACGCACCTCGGTTCCGACCCGTTTGAGCATGCGTCCGCCCTTTCCAATGACGATGGCTTTCTGGCTCTCGCGTTCGACCCAGACAAGGGCCGCGATGTTCACACGACCGTCCTCCTCGGTGAAGCGCTCGATCTCCACGCTCAGGCGATGGGGCAGCTCGTCGCCCAGATACCAGGTGAGCTTCTCCCGCACCAGCTCCGCCACCAGGAAGCGCTCGCTCCGGTCCGTGGTCTGTTCGCTCGGGAAAAATGCTGCGCCCGGCGGCAGACGTCCGGTGACGCACGCTTCCAGCTCCGCCACGTTGTCGCCCCGTTGCGCCGAGATGGGAATGAGCTCGGCGAAGTCCCACCGCCGCGCGCATTCCTCGAGATACGGCAGGAGCAGGCGTTTGTCCTTGACGCGGTCGACTTTGTTCACTGCGAGCACGACCGGTACGCGCAGCGCAGCCAGCTTATCGCACACGAAAGCGTCGTCGTCGGTCCAGCGCAGAGCTTCCACCACGAACACGATGACGTCCACATCGCCGAGCGCACTGGTGGCTGCCCGTTTGAGGTAGCGGTTCAGGGCGCGGCGTCCGCGGGCGTGCAGGCCCGGGGTGTCCACGTAGATCGCCTGAAAGGCCTCCGTCGTCTTGATCCCGATAATGCGGTAGCGGGTCGTCTGGGGCTTGGGCGAGGTGATGCTGAGTTTCTGCCCGAGGATGCGATTGAGAAGGGTGGATTTGCCGACGTTCGGGCGGCCGACGATCGCTACGTACCCGCACCGGAACGACCCGGACCTAGCCCGCATTGCCCACCGGTGCGCGAAGCGAGGGCCTGCCTGGCTTATCGAAAGTAACCGCGCTTCGGCCCACTTATGTAACCACAGAGGACACAGAGGACACGGAGAGTAAAGCACTCAACGGATCTCTGCTATCGAAAAGATGTTCGGCAACCACCGACGAGGCCGTCCTAGTTCTTGAAAATTATAAATTCTTTCCTATGTGTCCTCAGCGGGGAAAGGAGCTCGGCCGCTCTCGATCGAGCAGCTCGAGGGCTCTGGCCGCGGCGTCCTGCTCGGCCTTGCGCCGGCTCGGGCCGTGTCCGATCACCTCCTCCAGGAGACCCTCGATGCGACACCGAACCGTGAACGCCCGCCGATGCGCAGCGCCCGACGTCTGCACCACCGTGTACTCGGGCAGCGGCCGCTGCATCGCCTGAAGATACTCTTGCAGGCGGGTCTTGGGATCCTTCGAGCTGTCTTCGGGCGAGACGCTGCGCATCCGCGCCTCGAACAGCCGCCCGATGGTATCCCGGCACGCATCGAGCCCGCCGTCGCGATAGACCGCCGCCAGCACCGCCTCCAAGGCGTCGGCCAGGATGGACTCGCGGTCGCGTCCCCCACTCTTGAGCTCGCCGCCGCCGAGTCGCAGGTGGGTGCCGAGGCCGACCTCGCGTGCCAGCTCCGCCAGTGACTCGCGCCGCACCAGGCGGGCCCGCAGCCGCGTGAGCTGCCCCTCCCCCGCCTGCGGGAACCGTTTGAACAGGATCTCGGCGATGACGAAGTTGAGGATGGCGTCGCCGAGAAATTCGAGACGCTCGTAGCTGCGCCCGCTCGCGCTGCGATGGCTCAGCGCCTCCTCGAGCAGCGCCTCGTTTTGGAAGGAATAGCCGATGCGCGTGCCGACGTCCTGCGCTGCCCTTTCCATCGCCGGGGCGGCTCAGTCCTCGACCGTCTTCTCGAAATCGGCCACCAGGGTCAGATTGGCGAAAAGCCGCGTCTCTCGCTCGTAACTGACGGTGACGACCATCGTGCCGTTGGCTTGCTGGGAGATCCTGACGTAGGTCGGGTAGTTTCGTGAGTTGATGAAGTCGACACTGTTCACTTCGAGCCGGCGCACCAGCGCCTTGATGATCTCGCGCTTGGGCAGGCCGCTCAAGTCCTCGTTCTCGGCCAGGCTCTTCAGGGAGGCATCGATCCTGAAGCTCTCGCTGTAGATCGGAAACAGCTTCAGCCCGATATAGCCGGAGAACGACAAGACCACCAAGACGAACGCGATAGCGAGGACACTGGCTCCACGTTGCCGTTTCTCCGGATTCATTCGGTAGCGCTCCTCTGTTCGCGGCCAACGGCCGAGTCTACGGCGCAGCAAGCCGCTATTCGACCCGCCGGGGATTGCGGCCAGCGGCCGCTCCCGAGGCGCTTCGTTTCGGCCGAGCTCGAGCGCCTTGCGCACGAAGGCCTCACTCGATCGACATGCCGATCCGGCCCAGATCGATGCCGTGCCCCCAGTCCCAGTGCATCCAGATGGTGAACGCCTCGCCAATCAGATACTCGTCGGGCACGGTTCCCCAATAGCGGCTGTCCCTGCTGTTGTCGCGGTTGTCGCCCAGGACGAAATAGTGTCCGTCTGGCACTATCATCTGCCCCTGCACCGAGTGAGAGCCGGGCTGGACCAGGATGCGGTGCTCCCGCGAGCCCAGGTCTTCGACCCGGAGGCTCGCCCCTGTCATGCTGCGGCCGGACCACTTACCGTGGAAGGTACCCACATTCTCCTGTTCGGCAGGTTTGCCGTTTATATAAAGGGTCTTGTGAGTATAGGCGATGTGATCGCCGGGCAGACCGACGACCCGTTTGATGAACGGGATGGCGGGGTCCTCCGGGTAGCGGAAGACGATGACGTCGCCGCGCTCGGGGCGGCTCACGTCCAGCACCTCGGTGTTGGTGATGGGAAGCCTTATCCCGTATATGAACTTATTGACCAGTATGAAGTCACCCACCAGGAGCGTGGGCATCATCGACGCCGACGGGATCCTGAAGGGCTCCACCACGAACGAGCGCAGTGCCAGCACGATGAGGAAGACGGGGAAAAAGGACCGGGCGTATTCGACCACCTTCGGCGGATGGCGCTCCTCCACTTCCTCCTTTTCCCCGGCGCCCTGCTCGGCGCGGGCGCCCGCCAGCCGCCGGCGCCGCGCCAGCACGAACGTATCGAACGCCCAGATACCCCCGCTCACGAGCACCAGCAGCACCATGATGGTCGGGAAATCGAATCTCATTTCTCTTTCCCCATCGTGAGGACGGCGAGAAACGCCTCCTGCGGGACTTCGACCCTGCCGAACTGCTTCATGCGTCTCTTGCCGGCTTTTTGCTTCTCGAGCAGCTTGCGTTTGCGAGTCACGTCGCCCCCGTAGCACTTGGCCGTCACGTTCTTGCGCAGCGCCTTCACCGTTTCACGCGCGATAACGTGGGAACCGATCGCCGCCTGGATCGCGACCTCGTACATCTGGCGGGGGATGACCTCCCTCATCTTCTCGGCGAGGGCTCGCCCGTAGGTGTAGCTCTTGTCGCGGTGCACGATGAGCGAGAGAGCGTCCACCCGCTGCCCGTTGATGAGTATGTCGAGCTTCACCAGGTTCGAAGCTCTGTAGCATAGAAAATGATAGTCGAGCGAGGCGAAGCCCCGGCTCACGGACTTCAGCCGGTCGAAAAAGTCGACGATGACCTCGCTCATCGGCAGCTCGTAGCTCAGGGAAACGTGCTTGCCGGTGAATATGACCTTCTTCTGAGCACCCCGCTTCTCGGCGCAGAGGCTCATCACGTTGCCCACGTAGGTATCCGGCACGAGTATCTCTGCGTGCACGATGGGCTCGCGGATCTCGGCGATGCGATTGCCCGGCGGAAGCCTCGTCGGGTTGTCCACATAGAGGATCTCGCCGCCCGTCGTGGCCACCTCGTAGACCACGGTCGGCGCCGTGGTGATCAGCTCGAGCCCGTACTCCCGCTCGAGGCGCTCCTGGACGATCTCCATGTGCAGCATGCCGAGGAAGCCGCAGCGAAACCCGAACCCCAGGGCCTCCGAGGTCTCGGGCTCGTAGTGCAGCGCGGCGTCGTTCAGGCGCAGCTTCGCCAGCGCCTCGCGGAAGCGCTCGAAGTCGCCGGAGGCGAGCGGAAACATACCAGCATACACCTGCGGACGGATCTCCTTGAAACCGGGCAGCGGTGCAGGGGCCGGCCGCTCGGCGTGGGTCAAAGTGTCGCCGACCGGCGCCCCTTCCACGTCCTTGATGCCGGCGACCACGTAGCCCACCTCCCCCGTGCTCAGGCACTCGAGCGCCCGGCGTTTGGGCGTGAAGATGCCCAGTCCGTCGACTTCGTAGCTTCGTTGCGTGGACATGACGCGGATCTTTTCACCCGCCCGCAGCGTCCCGTTGAAGACCCGAACGAGCGAGATCACGCCGAGGTAATTGTCGAAGCGCGAGTCCACGATGAGGGCCTGAAGCGGCGCATCGGGATCACCGCGCGGCGGGGGGATGCGCTCCACCAGCGCCTCGAGCAGCTCCTTCACGCCGGCGCCGGACTTGGCGCTCACCAGAAGGGCGTCGCTCGCGTCCAGGCCGATGATGTCCTCGATCTCGCGTTTGACCCTCTCGGGCTCCGCCGCCGGCAGATCGATCTTGTTGAGAACGGGCACGATCTCCAGCCCCTGGTCCAGGGCCGTGTAGCAGTTGGCCAGGGTCTGCGCCTCCACGCCCTGCGCCGCGTCCACCACCAGGAGCGCACCCTCGCACGCGGCGAGCGAGCGGGAGACCTCGTAGGAGAAGTCGACGTGCCCGGGCGTGTCGATGAAGTTGAGCTGATAGGTGCGGCCGTCCCGCGCGGCGTAGCGCAGCGTCACGCTGTGCGCCTTGATCGTGATGCCGCGTTCGCGCTCCAGCTCCATGGAGTCCAGCACCTGCTCGGCCATCTCCCGCTCGCTCAGCGCGCCGCACAGTTGGATGAATCGGTCCGCGAGGGTGGATTTTCCGTGGTCGATGTGGGCGACGATGGAGAAGTTCCGGATGTGCTCCATGAGCAGGTTTCGAATCAGCAGGGCTTCGCGGCACGCGCCGTGCGCTGACGCTGCGCGATTGACGAGGAAATGAGGACTCGGAGTGGCATACCGGGAGGGCCCACCGCGAAATCCGAACGATATACGGGCTCCGTGCGATGGGCTTCGCTGCACTCAGCCCACCCTGCGCGGCGCGTACCCCGAAAACCCATGGATCGGAGTGCGCTACGATGCGCGTCCGACAGGGGGCGGCGTCGACGCGGCGTCAGGGGGTTTGCCGCCGGGACGGGCTCACCCTCCTTCCGTCTTGAGTGCGAGGAATATCGGGTTGCCTCCCCGCTGCACCAGCACCGATATGGCCTTGCCGTCGGGAAGCTCGGCGGCGAGCGTACGGAAGTGCTCGCTGTCCCGAACCTTGACGCTGTTCAACATGAGGACCACGTCACCCTCGCGGATCCCCGCGCGCTGCGCCGGGCCCCGGTCCACCTGCGTGACGAGCACGCCATGATTCTCATCCTCGAGGCCGTATTCCTCTCGCTGCTCCCGGGTGAGGTCGCTGACCGCCATGTTGAGCTTGTTGTCCGCGGGCGAGTCCTCGCTCTCCGCCGCGAGCTTGATATCCTCCTCGGCGGGCAGCTCCCCGATGGTCACTTCCAGGCTGCGCGAACGGCCCTCGCGCAGGATCTCGACGGGGACCTCGCGCCCGACCCGCGTGCTGCCGACGATGGGCGGCAGGTCCGAAGATTCCTCGACCTCGCGCTCGTCGAAGCGCAGCACGATGTCGCCGACCCGGAGCCCGGCCTGCTCGGCAGGGCTATCCGGCAGCACCTTGGCGATCAGGGCCCCTTCGGGCCGTTCCATGCCGAAGGACTCGGCCAGCTCGCGCGTCACGTCCTGGATCAGCACGCCCAGCCAGCCGCGCGTCACGTAGCCTTTGGTCTTGAGCTGTTGCACCACGTCCATGGCCACATCGATGGGGATGGCGAACGACAGTCCCATGAAGCCGCCCGTGCGGCTGAAGATCTGCGAGTTCACCCCCACCACCTGCCCGTCGAGGTTGAACAGCGGGCCGCCGGAGTTGCCCGGGTTGATGGCCACGTCGGTCTGGATGAAGGGCACGTAGTTGTCCCGCGGCAGGCTGCGCTCCTTGGCGCTCACGATCCCGGCGGTCACCGAGTGGTCGAAGCCGAAGGGGGAGCCGATGGCGAGCACCCACTCGCCCACCCGCAGGTCGTAGTCCGTTCCGAGCTGGACCATGGGCAAGTTCTCCGCCTCGAGCTTGAGGAGCGCGATGTCGCTGCGCTCGTCGGCCCCTACGAGCTCCGCGGTGAGCTCCCGGCGGTCGTTCAGTCGCACGATGATCTCGTCGGCGTTCTTGATCACGTGGTTGTTGGTGATGACGTAGCCGTCCGTGGAGATGATGAAGCCGGAACCCAGGGACTCCGCATCGTACTCCTCGATCTCGCCCTCTCCGAAGAAGCGGCGGAAGAAATCGTAGAACGGGCTGTCCTCCGGCACGTCCGGGATCTCGAAGCCCTTGGGCAGCGCCGAGCGCGCCTGGGTCCGTTTCTGCGTGGTACTGATATTGACGACCGCCTGGCCGTATTGCTCGACCAGGCGCGTGAAGTCGGGCAGGCTCTGCGCCCCGGCTGCATGGCTCACCGAGAGCAGCGCCGCCATCAGCACCGCGACGGACCAGGTCCAGATGGTGCGACTTGTGGAGAATGTGGCTGATATTTTCATTGCCTCAGGATCCCGGCGATCTCGGGAGATTTCTGCCATTGAATGGGTACGTGCCGGGGCCCCCTCGGCGGGCGGCCGACGCGCAGAGAAAAATTATACTAGCAGAACACCCCGGCGGGCGGGCAAATCGAGGAGAATTACTCCGGCACGACGGACTGGCCGACGCTCTGCACGGTCCGCGCCGGAACCTCGCCCACCACCGTGACCTGGTGGCCGTCCACGACGCGCCCGAAGGCGTTGACCGCCCCCATGCTGGAGGCCCCTTCCAGCGGCTCGCCGTCTTGCGGGAGAGGCTCTATGAACACCGACAGCGAGGCGACGCCGTCCGTGTACCAGCGGTGATCCACCGGCATGCTGCTGGTCGGCACCGGGTCGCGGTCGCGCTGGCGCAGCGCAAAGCCCGGCGGCACCCAGGTGATGCGCCAGCGTTTCTCCCCGGCGCTCTGTGGTGCCGCGGCCTTCTCGGTCGTGTACCAGGTGAAGCCCTGCCCGGAGACGCTGGGCTCGAGCATGGCGTCGGCGATGCGCTGCGGCGTCTCAATGCTCGTGTAGACGATCTCCTCCAGCGGTTCGGTGGCGTCCCCGTGCACCTCCGACTTCAGGAGCAGGCCGTTGTCGGCGTCGACCCAGAAACGGTAGGCGTAGCGATACTCGTCCCTGGGGGTGATGTTCACGAGCCGGGTGTCGCGCCCCGCGACCCGTCCGCCCTCGCGCACGGATAGCATGTAATGTCGCGTCAGACCGTCGGCGGTCCTGAGCGCGCGCATCGGAAGAAGCGAGCGCGAGCGGCTCTTCCCGACCACCACGGACTGCCTGTCGGGAAGGATGCAGGTGACCCGCTCTTCGTCGCGCAGCACCTCGCGGACCGAGCCGCTCAACGACACCAGGCGCTCGCGTTCACCATCGCCGTCGGTGCGATGCACGATACGCATGGTTTCCATGCGATCGCCGTCGCGATACACGAAGACACCGACGTAGTTGAGGTTCTGCGTGGCCTCGACCATCTTTTCCAGCCACGCCTTGGGGTCGTCGGCTGACTGCTCCGACGAAGAGAGGGCCCATGACGCGGCGGGCGCACAGCAGAGCAGGAGCAGCACAGACCAGCGTGACACGGGTCCCGTGGGGGGGCGCAGGTTACTCCTGGGGCGCATCCTCTCTTCCTTCGTACCCGACGATTCGCGCGTAGGGTAATAGGCCGCGCAGGCCGTTTCCTAAATACTCGCTGTGGCTGACGAGGTACCCATTCAGGCGAGCCTCCACCCCGGGCTGACCCACGTTCCAGCGCAGAGAGCCGCCGTCTGCCGGCGCGCGCTGCGCCACCACGGTCGCTGGCGTCGACGGGCGTTCGCTGCGTAGCACGTTCACCCCAAGGATGGCCAGCGCCGCCACCGACGCGGCCAGTGCCAACCCCGCTACCGGCTTCGCCAGCGAAGCACGGAGCCGGCGCCGCGCCGCCATCGGCGGCTCCGACGCCAGCGCTGCCCGCATGCGCTCGGCGAAGTCCGCCGGGGCGCTCGGGGCGAGCTGGTCGCGCATGGCATCGCTCATCAGGTGGTAACGGCTCCACGCCGCACGCAGATCGGCGTTCCGCGTGATCTCATCGAACACCCGCGATGCGTGGGCGGAGTCGAGCTCGCCGTCCATGAGCGTGGATAGATCTTCTCTCGTGCGCTTCGTCATATCAATCGAGTAATGGTTCGAGTCGCTTGTTGATGGCTTCCCGTGCCCGGAAGATGCGCGAGCGCACCGTGCCGATGGGACAATCCATGGCGTCAGCAATCTCCTCGTAGCTCAGACCTTCGAGCTCGCGCAGCGTGATCGCCGTCTTCAGGTCCGCGGGCAACTCGTCTATGGCCCGTACGACGGTTCTCTCGATCTCGTCCTTGAGCATCAGCCGCTCCGGAGTGGCGCTGTCCTTCAACTCCGGCGACATGTCGTACTGCTCCGCGTCCTCCGGATTGAGATCGCCCTCCGTGGGGCGCCGTCCCTGCGATACCAGGTGGTTCTTCGCCGTGTTGATGGCGATCCGATACAGCCAAGTGTAGAACGCACTGTCGCCCCGAAAGTTCGGCAGTGCCCGGTAGGCCTTGAGAAACGATTCCTGAGCGACGTCCAGCACTTCCGAAGGATCGCGTATGTACCGTGAAATCAGCTTTATCAGCTTGTGCTGATATTTCAGCACAAGTAGATCGAACGCTTCTTTCTCGCCTCGCTGCGTGCGCTCCACGAGCGCCTGATCAACGTCCTGATCACCACCCACGCGCGCCGTCCTCTCGGCGAGGGCGCCCGGGTCTACTCTCGTAGACCAGCGCCTCGATGAATAGTTCGGGGAAATGAAGGATTTATCGTCGAATTCTACTCGTTGTATGGACAATGTGCGGACCATTATCGCCACAACCTTCCGGTCGCTCCAAAAACGAGTCCGGCGGAGCCGTCCCCGCACCGCGGAGGCGGGCTCGCCCGAGCCTCCGGATCCCGTCGTCCTTCCCACTCGCGTCCCCTCGCTCCGTATATGACCGCCCGACCCCGCGGTTTCAAACGTGTCCTTTTCCGCGCGCCGGCGACCGGTGCGGACAGCTCCGCGCCCGCAGCCGTGGACTGGTGAGAAATGTGGGCTAGGCGCGGTCGATGGGGAACGCCACCACCGCGGACAGCTCGCTCGCGCCCGCCGCAATCATCACCAGGCGATCGAATCCGAGCGCGACCCCTGCGCCTTCGGGTAGCCCGTGCCCGAGCGCCGCCAGCAGGCGCTCGTCGGGTGCCACGTCCGCCAAGCCCAGCTGCTGCCGCCGCCGGCGATCGGCCTCGAATCGCCGGCGTTGCTCCGCGGGATCGGTCAGCTCGCGGTAGCCGTTGGCCAGCTCGATCCCCTCGACGAAAACTTCGAAGCGTTGCGCGTACCCGCCCTCGACGCGGCCGAGCGAGGCGTGGCTCGCGGGAAAATCGTGCACGAAGACCGGCCCGGTGCCGAGCGCCGGCTGCACGGCTCGACTCAGAATGAGATCGAGACAAGCGTCGCGGTCGAGCGCCTGTCCCCTCTGCGGGCGGGCGCCCAGCTCCGCCGCGTATCGCTCGAGGGCCTCGGTGGGGGCGGTGTCCGGATCGATGCCGGCATGACGGCGAAAGGCCTCGCAGTACGACAGCCGCTGCGCCTGCCCGGCGCCGAGCAGGGCACCGAGCAAGGCCTCGACCTCGTCCATGAGCCGGTGGTGGTCATAGCCGGGGCGGTACCATTCGAGCAGCGTGAACTCGGGGTTATGGTGCCGACCCCTCTCGCGCGCACGAAAAGCTCTGCCGAGCTGATAGATGGGACCGCTGCCGGCGGCCAGCAGGCGCTTCATGTGAGACTCCGGGGAGGTTTGAAGATACCGGGGGCTGGGAGCGCCCGCCCCGGCCTCCCCGGGTACAGCCATGCTCGCGATGTGCACCTCGGTGGCGGTGGACGCCGCCAGCACCGGCGTCTCCACCTCCAGCACGCCGCGTGCGGAGAAGAAGCTCCGCACCTCCGCGAGCAGCCTGGCCCGCAGGCGCAGCGTCTCCAGGGACGCGGTGGGCCGCCAGTCGGAGGACGGAGACATGAGAGAGGTTCTTCGCCGAATATCGGGTGTATTACGCCCTACGAACACCATGGGCCCCGGGGCCGGAACCACTTACTTCACCCGCGACACGTACGCTCCCGTGCGGGTATCGACCCGGATGAGCTCCCCTTCCTCGACGAACAGGGGCACCCGCACCACTGCGCCGGTCTCCAGCGTGGCGGGCTTGGTGGCGCCGGTGGCCGTGTCACCGCGGACGCCGGGGTCGGTCTGGGTGACCGTCAGGTCGACGAAGTTGGGTGGTGTGACGGTGAGAGGCTCGTTGTTCCAGAGCGTCACCGTGCAGACATCCTGCTCGCGCAGCCACTGGGCTGTGTCGCCCACTGCGGCCGCGCCCGCCGCGTGCTGGTCGAAGGACTGCGGGTCCATGAAGTGCCAGAACTCGCCGTCGAAGTAGAGATATTGCATCTCCACCTCGACCACGTCCGCGGCCTCCACGCTCTCTCCGGACTTGAAGGTCCGCTCCACGACACGTCCGGTCTTCAGGTTGCGGAGCTTCACGCGGTTGAACGCCTGGCCCTTGCCGGGCTTGACGAACTCGTTCTCGATGATGCTGCACGGATCGCCGTCCAGCAGCAGCTTCAAGCCGCTCTTGAACTCGTTGGTGCTGTAGGTCGCCATTGACTCCCTCGACTCTCTATTCCCCGCCGGCGAACGACGATCGCGAAGGCTTAACACGCACGCCCGCAGGTCTCTACTGTCCGAAGCGCCCTCTGAGCGCCGCGATGCGCTCGTCCAGGGGCGGATGCGTCATGAACAGCCGCGACAGCCCGCCGGCGAACTTGCCCGAGATGCCGAACGCCGCCATCTGGTCGGGAAGGTGGGGCTGATCCACGGTCCGTTTCAGCCGCTCCAGGGCGGCGATCATGTTGTTCGCGCCCGCCAAGCGCGCGCCGCCCTCGTCGGCCCTGAACTCGCGCTGGCGACTGAACCAGAAGACGATGATGCTTGCCAGGATCCCCAGCACCAGCTCGGCTACGATGGCGGTGATCCAAAAGGCCGGCCCGTGCCCCCGCTCGGTTTTGAAAACCACGCGATCGACCACGTGCCCGATCACGCGCGATAGGAAAATGACGAAGGTGTTCACCACCCCCTGGATCAGGGCCAGGGTGATCATGTCGCCGTTGGCCACGTGGCTCACCTCGTGGCCGAGCACCGCGTCGGCCTCCTCGCCGCGCATGCCCCGAAGCAGCCCCGTGCTCACCGCCACGAGCGCCTTGTTCCGATTCATGCCGGTGGCGAAGGCATTCATGTCCGGCGAGTCGTAGATCGCGACTTCGGGCTCCCCGATTCCGGCCTGCCTGGCGTGTCGCTGGACGGTCTGTACGAGCCACGCTTCGGCTTCGTCGGCCGGCCGCTCGATGACCCGGGCGCCGGTCAGACGTTTCGCGGTCCATTTCGAAATCATGAGCGAGATGAAGGATCCGCCCATCCCGAATACCGCCGCGAAGAGCAGCACCGCGCTCAGGTCGAGATCGACGCCCTGTTCGTCGAGGTAGCCCTCGAAGCCGAGCAGACTGAGCGAGATGCTGAGGACGGCGATGATGGCCAGGTTGGTGGCCAGAAAGAGCACGACGCGCTTCATGTTCCCAACGACCTCTCTTCAAGCGAGAACGCCCTCCACCCGCTCGACGCCGTGCTCCCTCGCCCGGTGTCGAGCCACTAACCACGGGCCGGCGCCCGAGCCCGCATTTCTGACCAGTCCGCGGCTGCGGGCGTCTCCAGACCCTCGCTTCGCGCACCGGTGAGAAATGCAAGCTGGAGGCTAAAGTTTCGCCTGCCGGCACCGATAGAGACCGTGAACGGATATCCCCCCTCCTCCTCCTTTGTCCGTTCACTGGGCCGAGGTACCCTCCCTCGGCCTTTTTTTTGCCACCCGTTCCACGCCAAGCAGCGCAGCCTATTTTACGCGAGAGCTTTATGCGCCGGCGGGCGCTGCGCCGGGTCCGGCGGCCTCAGGCTGCGCGGCGGGCGCTTAGGGGCGTTTGACCTCGAGGGCGTCGACGCGCTGCAAGCCGCGGGGTAGCTTGAGACCGCGCCGCCCGCGGCCCTGCTCGTAGCGGGCCAGATCCGCGGGCTTCAGCGTCAGGTGCCGCTTGCCGGCGTGCACCGTCAGCTGCGCTTCCTTGGGGAGCACGACCACCGATACGACCCATTCCTGCCGCGCTTTCACGCGCTTGGGCGGGATGTGGATGATCTTGTTGCCCTTCCCCCTCGCCAGCTGCGGCAGCTCGCTCAGCGCGTGTATCAGCAACCGGCCCTCGGAGGATACGGCCGCCAGCCGATCGGTGTCGGGATCGGTGACCGGTGCCGGCGTGAGCACCTGCGCGCCTGCGGGCACGCTGAGCACGGCCTTGCCGGCCTTGTTCTTGGCGTACAGCTCGCCGAGCCGGGTGATGAACCCGTAGCCCGCGTCCGAGGCCAGCACGTACCGATCGTCCGCAGCGCCCAGCATGACGCCGGCAAACGTGGCGCCGTCCGGGGGGTTGAGGCGCCCGGAGAGCGGCTCCCCCTGGCCGCGGGCGGAGGGCAGCGTGTGTGCCGGCAACGAATAGGTCCGCCCCGTGGAGTCGAGAAAGACCGCGAGCTGGTTGCTGCGGCCCCGAGTGGCGGCGCGGAACGCGTCCCCCGATTTGTAGCTGAGAGCGTTCGGGTCGATGTCGTGACCCTTGGCCGTACGCACCCAGCCCCGCTGCGACAGAACCACAGTCGCCGCCTCGGACGGGATGAGCGCCGTCGTGTCCAGCGCCTTGGCGGCTTCCCGCGCCTCTATGGGGCAGCGCCGTTCGTCGCCGTACCTCCCGGCGTCCGCCAGGATCTCCTTGCGGATGAGGCGCTTGATGCTGCGTTTGGAGCCGAGCGTCTTTTCCAGCCACTCGCGCTCGGCGTCGAGCTCCTCCTGCTCGCCCCGGAGGCGGATCTCCTGCAGCCTGGCCAGATTGCGGAGCCTGAGGTTGAGGATGGCCTCGGCCTGCACGTCGCTCAGCTCGAAACGCGCCACCAGCACGGGCTTGGGCTCGTCCTCGTTGCGGATGATGGCGATGACCTCGTCGATGTTGAGGTAGGCGATCAGATAGCCTTCGAGCACGTGCAGCCGGTCGCGCACTTGCTGGAGTCGGTGCTCGAGCCGCCGGCGCACGGTGTTCGTGCGAAACTCCAGCCACTCGCCCAGGAGCTCGCGCAGGTCCTTGACCGCCGGACGCCCATCGAGCCCGATCACGTTCACGTTGACCCGGTAGGTACGCTCGAGGTCCGTGGTCGCAAACAGATGGGACATGAGCTGCTCGACGTCCACGCGGTTGGAGCGCAGCACGAGCACCACCCGCGTCGGGTTCTCGTGGTCGGACTCGTCGCGGATGTCCTCCACCATGGGCAGCTTGCGAGCGGTGATCTGGGCCGCGATCTGCTCCTGCACCCGCGCCCCCGAGACCTGATAGGGCAACGCCGTGATCACCACCAGCCCGTTCTCGCGCTCGTACCGGGCGCGCATGCGCACGCTTCCGCCGCCGCATCGATAGATCTCGAGCAGCTCCTCGGGCGGCGTGATGATCTCTGCCTCCGTGGGGAAATCGGGTCCCCTGACGTGCTCACAGAGCTGCTCCACGGTGGCCTTGGGCTCATCGAGCAGGCGCACGCACGCCGCCGCCACCTCGCGCAGATTGTGCGGCGGGACGTCGGTGGCCATCCCGACGGCGATGCCCGAGGCCCCGTTGAGCAGCACGTGCGGCAGGCGCGCCGGCAGCAGCACCGGCTCCTGCAGGGTGCCGTCGAAATTCGGCCGCCAGTCCACCGTGCCCTGGGCGAGCTCCTGGAGCAGAACCTCGGCGAATCGGGTGAGCCGGGCCTCGGTGTAGCGCATGGCCGCGAAAGACTTGGGGTCGTCCATGGAGCCGAAGTTGCCCTGCCCATCCACCAGCGGATAGCGGTACGAGAAGGGCTGGCTCATCAGCACCATGGCTTCGTAGCACGCGCTCTCACCGTGGGGGTGGAATTTGCCCAGGACGTCGCCGATCGTGCGCGCCGATTTCTTGTATTTGGCGGCGGCGGAGAGCCCGAGCTCGGACATGGCGTAGATGATGCGCCGCTGCACGGGCTTGAGCCCGTCGCCGACGTGCGGCAGCGCGCGATCGAGGATGACGTACATCGAGTAGTCGAGGTACGCCTTTTCGGTGAACTGCTTGAGCGGCAGGCGCTCGATGCCTTCGTCGCTGATGGGGGTTACGTTACTCATCGTTTCGCTTACTCGGTTGGATACGCTGCGTAGGAGCGGACTTCAGCCGCGAACGCTTCACCACAGAGGACACAGAGGAGCTGAGAGCCTTCAGAGCTTGAGCGCACCGATTGCGGTGCGCTCCTTAGTGGTTAAGGACTTTCTTGCTCAAATTACTCTGTGTCCTCTGTGATGCCCTCCGTGTCCTCTGTGGTTAGACGACCCATGTGGTGAAACGGCTCACGAGGCGTTGCGGAGTGCCCGGCACCCTACTCCAGGACTTCCGCCAGATCGCCCTTGGCCTGGAGCCAGGCCTTGCGATCGGCCACTCGCTTGCGCCCGAGCAGCATGTCCACGAGGCCGGCGGTATCGTCGTCGGGCTCGACGGTGAGACGCACCAGGCGCCGGGTGTCGGGGGCCATGGTCGTCTCGCGGAGCTGCATCGGGCTCATCTCGCCCAATCCCTTGAAGCGCTGTACGTTGACCTTGCCCGGGCGTTTCTCGGCGGCGATGCGATCGAGCACTCCCTGCTTCTCCGCGTCGTCGAGCGCGTAGAAGACCTCCTTAGCGATGTCGATGCGATACAGCGGCGGCATGGCCACGTAGATATGCCCCGCGTCCACGAGCGGGCGGAAATGACGCACGAAGAGCGCGCAGAGCAGCGTGGCGATGTGCGCACCGTCGGAGTCGGCATCGGCCAGGATGCAGATCTTGCCGTAGCGCAGTTTGCCGAGCTCGCCCGAGCCCGGGTCCACGCCGACCGCCACGGCGATGTCGTGCACCTCCTGCGAGCCTAGGACGGCGTTCGACTCTATATCCCAGGTGTTGAGGATCTTGCCCCGCAGCGGCATCACCGCCTGGAACTCGCGATCGCGCGCCTGCTTGGCGGAGCCGCCCGCGGAATCGCCCTCCACCAGGAAGAGCTCCGTGCGAGCCAGATCCTGCGAGGTGCAATCGGCGAGCTTGCCGGGCAGCGCGGGGCCCGTCGTCAGCTTCTTTCGGACCACCTTGCGGCTCGCGCGCACGCGCTCCTGCGCGCTGGCAATGGCCAGCTCTGCGATGCGATCCCCGGCCTCGGGGTGCTGGCTGAGCCACAGGGTGAAGGCGTCTTTGACCACTCCCGAGACGAAGGGCGCGCATTCGCGCGAGGCGAGGCGCTCCTTGGTCTGCCCCGTGAGCTGCGGGTCGACCATCTTGACCGAGAGCACGTAGCTCGCGTTCTGCCAGATGTCGTCCGGCGCAAGCCGGATACCCCGCGGCAGGAGGTTGCGGAATTCACAGTATTCGCGCACCGCCTCCAGCAGCCCGCTGCGAAAGCCGTTCACGTGCGTGCCGCCCTGGGGCGTCGGGACCAGGTTCACGTAGCTCTCGGCGGGTCCCGCGCCACCTTCCGGAAGCCACACGACCGCCCAGTCGACGGTCTCGGTGTTGCCCTCGAAGCTGCCGACGAAAGGCTCCTTCGGGACCGTCGCGATCCCCTGGAGCGCCCCCGAGAGATAGGCGGCGAGCCCATCCTCGTAGCGCCAGTGCTCGTGCTCGCCTGTCTCCTCGTCGGTGAAGCTCACCCGCAGCCCGGGGCACAGCACCGCCTTGGCGCGCAGGGCGTACTTGATGCGCGGCGCGTTGAATTTGGGCGAATCGAAGAATCGCGGATCGGGCCAGAACTGAACGATGGTGCCCGTGTTGCGCCGGCCCACCGTGCCGATCTGCTCGAGCTTGCTCACCTTCTTGCCGCTGGCGAAGGCCATGTTGTACTCGCCGCCGTCGCGCCGCACCCACACCTCGACATGCCGCGACAGGGCGTTGACGACGGAGACGCCGACACCGTGCAGCCCGCCCGAGAAACGGTAGTTCTTGGTCGAGAACTTCCCGCCCGCGTGGAGCCGCGTCATGATGACCTCCACGCCCGGTATGCCCTCGTCGGGGTGAATGTCCACGGGCATCCCGCGGCCGTCGTCCCCGACGGACAACGACCCGTCCTTGTGCAGCATCACGTCGACGTGTCGGGCATGGCCGGCGATGGCTTCGTCGACGGCGTTGTCAATGACTTCGTGGGCGAGGTGATTGGGGCGGGAGGTATCGGTGTACATGCCGGGGCGTTTGCGCACCGGCTCCAATCCGGTCAGGACCTCAATCGCGGAAGCGTCGTAGGCGGTGCTCATTTGGCGCGTCATTGTAGCCCGTGCAAGGGTCGGACATGCTCCGATTCGATTCGAAAACTCCCTACTGTCTCGCGGCGACCTCAGGCGCGGTCGGCTCGGGATTTTCCCGATTTTTCAGATAAAAAGCAGTCTTTTTTAATGTGTTGACGTAATTGTAGCCGACCGCCCGGCGTCTGCAACACCGCCGGCTGACGAAACTTTCACCACGGAGGACACAGAGGACCGCACAGAGGGTTGAAAAGGGTAAGGCAAGTCGTAGCGTGCTTCGCCTTCGGCTCAGCCCACCTTAGGGCTGCCCTTCTTGGTTCTTCGCGGATTTCCGGGAGATCGACGGTTTCGTTCAGCGACGCTGGGTCCCGGGGCACGCGCCTCTCCGTCGCAAGCCCCGAAACGACCCGGGAACCTCGAACGCGCACGGGGCCGAGCCGCGCCCTCTCCACGCTTGCGTGGGCTTCGGCCGAACGTGCGCGGAATCCCATGGCACTCGGGTGCACTCTCGGCCCCGCCCTGCGGGACTCGCGACTGCGCGACACATGCCCCGGGACCCATCTGGGATGGTGCTCGTCGGCGCGGTTTCCCGGAAATCCGCGAAGAACCTGCCTCTTGGGATGACGCCTACCTAATCGAGGTCGGCGGCGAGCGATGCGCGCACGTCTTCCGGCACCGGCGCCACCTCGCGGGTGTAGCGTTCGTGGTCGATACCCACGCCCAGGTTCGCGCCCTGCTTGAGGGTACGAGCCATCTCCTCGCTCAGCTCGAAACGCAGAAAGTGAACCGAAGACGTCTTTTCCTCGGTTTCGCGCTCGAGATCTTCGTCCGCAATGGCGTATACGCGCTCGAACCCCTCGACCTGGACCCAGACCTTGTCCTCGATGCCGATAAGCTGACCGAGCGCCGTGCGCCGCTCTGAGACGTCCTCGTACTCGAGCATGAAGGTGGCCTTGAGGTTGCGTCCGTCGGGTACGAGGGGATTGTACGCCGCGAGCTCATCCACGATTCCGTCGGGCTCGAATATACGCTCGGCGCGCAGCATTTCCTGGATCTGGTACTGGATGGTGAGCCTGTCCTCGAAGTAGAGCGTTGCGTTCGGCCCGACGGGGATCTGCCGGTGCTTCTTGTGCTCCATGACCCGCCGGCGAAAGTCGTTGCGCGCGGCAGCGTACTCCTCGAGGCTGTACAGATCCTCCCGCGTCAGCTTATCCATGTCTCCTACTCCATCCTCGTCGATCTGTGATTGCCCTCTGTGCTCTCTGTGGTTAAGCGACCCACGCGTCGTCGGTCGCTAGAGGCCGTAGGCCTTGCGCAGCAGCGTTACCGGGTGCTCGGGCTTGGACCCGTCCTCGAGGCCGTTCTCTATCTGATGCCCTGCCATGGGGCAATCGCTCGTGTAGTGGTCCGCCTCGGCGCTCTTCACGCGGTTGACGACCGGGCGCCCGATCTTCATCGAAGTCTCGTGAAACTCGACCTTGACCGCGTACGTGCCGTTGTGTCCCGAGCAGCGTTCGATGGGCGTGATCTCGGTGTCGGGGACGAGCGCCAACACATCGCGCGTCCGCTGGCCGATGTTCTGCACACGCTGGTGGCAGGCCACGTGATAGGCGATCCGGCCGAGGCCGTTCTTGAAGTGCGTATCGAGCTTACCCTCACGGTGGCGCAGCGAGAGATACTCGAAGGGGTCGAAGACCGCGTCGCGCACCTTGGCCACGTCCTCGTCGTCGGGAAACATCAACGGCAGCTCCTGCTTGAACATCAGCACGCACGACGGAACCGGCGCGACGATGTCCCAGCCCTCGTCGACCAGCGCCGCCAGCACCGGGATGTTCACCTCCTTGGCGCGTTCCACCGCTTCCAGATCACCCAGCTCGAGCTTCGGCATGCCGCAGCAGCGTTCCTTGGCGGCCAGCGTGACCGGAATCCCGTTGTGCTCGAACACGGCCACGAGATCCTCGCCTATGTGCGGCTCGTTGTAGTTGCAGTAGCAGGTCGCGAACAGCGCCACGCGCCCGCGCGTCGCCCCGGCAGCCTGGTAGGTCTGGCCGCGGGCGGCAGATCGTCCCCGCAGCCGCTTGCGCAGAGTGTCGCTGTGATACTCGGGCAAAAGTGCGTCACGATGCACGCCGAAGCTTTTCTCCACCACGGCGCGGATTCCGCTCGAGCGGTTCGCGGCGTTGACGCTCGACGCAATCAGCGGGCGGCACGCCAAGCCGCCCATGACGTCCGTGGAACTGAGCGCGCGATCCCGAAACCGCGGCTTTCGTTGTTTGCGCTGCACGGCCTTCGCGCGCAGCATCAGGTGGGAGAAGTCCACGTTCCACGGGTGCGGCGGAACGTACGGACACTTCGTCATGAAGCACAAGTCGCACAGATAGCAATGCTCGACGACTTTCCAGTAGTCGCCCTTGTCGACCCCGTCGAGCTCCATCGACGGCGACTCGTCGATGAGATCGAAGAGCGTCGGAAATGCGTTGCACAGGTTGAAGCAGCGCCGGCATCCGTGGCAGATGTCGAACACGCGCTCCAGCTCGCCGTAAAGAGATTCCTGGTTGTAGAACTCCGCCTCCCGCCAACCCAATGGATGGCGTTCGGGCGCTTCCAGACTGCCCTCTCGGGCGCCCTCTTTCCTGCTCGACTCACTCATAGCGCGCAATCGCCTGCCTGCTCGAGGTTTCGGTGGCGCACCGTACGTACGAGCGACGCTGCCTGCACCACAGCTCACTTGCGCCTGCGGGCACCTCGCAGGGCCAATGGCTGGCCCCGCGACGGTCCCGGGTTAAGGCGCCTCTCAGTCGTCCAGCGTGTCGAGGGCCTTCTTGAAACGGTTGGCGTGCGAGCGCTCGGCCTTGGCGAGGGTCTCGAACCAGTCGGCGATCTCTTCGAACCCTTCATCGCGAGCCGACTTGGCCATGCCCGGATACATGTCCGTGTACTCGTACGTCTCACCGGCGATGGCCGACTTGAGGTTCGAGGACGTGTTGCCGATGGGCTCGTCGGTCACCGGGTCGCCCACCGTCTCGAGGTACTCGAGATGTCCATGCGCATGACCGGTCTCTCCTTCTGCGGTGGACCGAAAGACCGCCGACACGTCGTTGTACCCTTCGACGTCGGCCTTTTGCGCGAAGTACAGATAGCGGCGATTTGCCTGCGACTCGCCTGCAAATGCCTCTTTGAGGTTCTCGTGCGTCTTGGTGCCCTTGAGGTCCTTCATAAGGAATACCCTCCGCTCAATCTGATGCCTGATCTGACGTCGATCGCTCCCGCACGGGACGAGCTTAGACTCAGTCTAAACTAGGGTTACGCTATCCCACCCCTGCCCAGGTGTCAACCGCAGCACGGCTACCCACCCGCTCTGCACCGCCGTCGTTACCCACACCATGTTCCACCTGCGTTGGTACGTCGTCGTGATCTCGATCAATTTCACCCTCCGGCGCCCGCCGTTCGGCCAAGGACGCTCAATTGACCGTCTTCGAGGCGTCCGGTAACGTAGCAACGCTTTTCGCCGCGTGGTGATGTCATGGCGTCAGATACCAATGCCCTGAACTTCGAGAAGGCCCTCGAGGAGTTCGAGCGCTTGGTGGAGCGAATGGAGGAGGGGGATCTGAGCCTCGAGGAGTCCCTCAAGACCTACGAGCGCGGCATCGAGCTCAGCCGCATCTGCCAGCGGGCTCTGGACGAAGCCGAGCAACGCATCCAGATCCTGACCGATCCGGAGCGTGAACCCGAGGCGCCTGCCCCCGACCCGGATGACTGAGACGGAAAGTTCGCCGCTGGCGGAGCTGCTGCGGCTGTACCGAGAGCGCGTCGACGAGGCGCTCGACCATTGGCTGCCGCGCGCCGGGATTCAGCCTACCCGCCTCCACGAAGCGATGCGCTACGCCGTGCTGAGCGGTGGCAAGCGCATCCGCGCCGTCCTGGTGTACGCCACCGGGGCAGCCGTGGGCGCCAGGCCCGAGGCCCTGGACGTCCCCGCCTGCGCCGTAGAGCTTATCCACGCCTACTCACTGGTCCACGATGATCTGCCCGCGATGGACGACGACGACCTGCGCCGCGGGATCCCGACCTGCCACCGGGCCTTCGATGAGGCGACGGCCGTTCTCGCCGGGGACGCGTTGCAGTCGCTCGCGTTCTACGCGCTCGCTCACGCACCGGAGATCGAAGTCGACTGTCCCCAGCGCCTCGAGATGGTGGGTACGCTGGCGCTCGCCAGCGGCTCCCGCGGCATGGCAGGCGGTCAGGCCATGGACTTGGCCGCCGTCGGTCAAACGCTCACCCTGACGGAGCTCGAAAGCGTCCATATCCACAAGACCGGCGCCCTCATCCGGGCGAGCGTGAAGCTCGGTGCCCTCAGCAAGCCGAAAATCGATCCGGATGTCCTGGAACGGCTCGATCACTACGCCAAGTGCATCGGGCTCGCCTTCCAGATCCGGGATGACGTTCTCGACGTGGAGGGCGATACGCAGACCCTGGGCAAGACGCGCGGATCGGACATGGCACGCAACAAACCGACCTACCCCGCGCTTTTGGGACTGGGGCGGGCCAAGCGCATGGCCGAGGACTTGCACGAGCAGGCGCTCGAGAGCCTGCGCGGGCTCGACAACACCGCGGACCCTCTGCGTTGGATCTCGGATTTCGTCGTCAGTCGTATCCAGTAGCGCCGCGGGCGTGCCGGGACTCAGGGGTCTGCGTCCCGTACCTTGATTCCTGGCTTCGGAGAGCGCTGGCGGCCACCGCAATGCCTGAGTAAAATACTAAAGATTTCGGCTGTGCTGAAAATACGCGTCGTGAACCGTGCTCTCGCGCGGTAGGATCAAGTGGCCGGCCCGCCGCGGGGAAATCAGTTTCCCGAGAAGCAATCGGCCCCGGCGCCGACGCGAGCTCGGCGCACCCCCCGGAGACTCCGAAGGCGGGGACGTAGCGGAGGAACACATGAGATGAATGACTCGGTGACCGTCATCGCCAAGGCTCCGAAGACCCGCTCCATCAGCGATGTGCAGGGGAGTGAGGACACTCGGCAGATAGCCATCGACAAAGTCGGCATCAAAGGCATCCGGCATCCGGTGCGGGTGCGCGATCGCTCCGGAGGCGAGCAGCACACCATCGCCACTTTCAACATGTACGTGGACCTGCCGCATGAGTTCAAGGGCACGCACATGTCGCGGTTCGTCGAGATCCTGAACAAGCACGAGTACGAGATCACGGTCGACACCTTCCGCCGGATGCTCGTGGAAATGGTGCATGCGTTGAACGCCAAATCCGGCCACATCGAGATGTCGTTCCCCTACTTCGTCAACAAGCGGGCACCGATCAGCGGGGTCGAGAGCCTCATGGATTACGAGGTGACGCTTATCGGCGAGGTCAACGGGGGCAAACCGAAGATGCAGGTGAAGGTCGTGGTGCCGGTGACCAGCTTGTGTCCGTGCTCCAAGGAGATCTCGGACTACGGCGCCCACAACCAGCGCTCGCATGTCACCATCGCGGTGCGAATGAGCAAGTTCATCTGGATCGAGGAGCTCATCGACGTCGTCGAACAGCACGCGTCGTGCGAGCTTTACGGCCTGCTCAAGCGGCCCGACGAGAAGTATGTGACCGAGCGCGCCTACGACAACCCCAAGTTCGTCGAGGATATGGTGCGCGATATCGCCACCAAGCTGAACGCCGACGAGCGCATCGAGTGGTACGTGCTAGAATCGGAGAACTTCGAGTCCATCCACAACCACTCGGCCTACGCGCTCGTGGAGAAGGACAAGACCCCCCAGCGCTGACCCACCCCCTACGGGTCCTTTCACCACAGAAGACAAGGACTTCGCCACAGAGGATACGGAGGACATCACAGAGGGCACTCTGTGTCCGCTGTGATTATATCTTTTGTCTTTCTTCGTGATCGCCGGGGACTTGCTTGGCACGACGTTCACAGGAACAGGGTGAGAACGCCGGTGTAGCCGTAGAGGCGGTTGTGCGAAATCTCCCCGTTACCGAAGAAACCGACCAGCGGAAAGGTGCCCAGCTCCTGCTCGATCAGCTTGAGCTCGCGTGAGTCCGGCCCGAACAGGTTGGTCCCGCGCGCGATGCACGAGTGGTATATGCCGGCGCGGGGCGGCCCGCTCAGGCTGCGTTTAATCTCGCCCAGCATGCGCAGCAGATCCTGCTGCGCGCTCTGCGCATCGCGGCGACAGAACATCACGGACTGACCCGTGCTCACCGTGTCGGCGACGGCCAGCATGTTGTTCCGCGGGTCCAGCGCGACCAGGTTGCGCACCAGGTAGTCGCCCGTATCGGAGCCCGCGACGGGCAGGCCCGCGAAGATGTACCCGCCCACGCGGCTCAGATCGCGGGCCAGCACCTCTCCGATGTCCTCCTTGAACACGTCGAGCGCCGGCCGCCGGTCGAGCTCGATGAGGATTTGCTCGTCGGCGCGGGTGATCTCGTGACGCGGTCCGATGGGCGAGCATCCCTGGGTGAGTCGCGTGGTGACCGGCACCTCGGCGTTGAACAGCACGCCGGACAGACCGCCGTCGACGACATCGTCGGCGATTTGCGGGTAGCGGCCGCGCGAGCTCGCCAACCCGCCCACCAGAAAGCCGTCCTCCATCCGTTCGCTGAGCCCGGCGACGAGCTCCGCAATGGCGTGGTGGCGCGGATCGCCGTGAACCACGCCGAAGTAAGGCCGCGAACGGGCGCACCATGCGCGGTGCCCGGCGTCGAAGCCCCGCAAGCCCGACACCATGGCCGAGAAGACGCGGAACGAGTCGTCGGGGAATGCACCCACAAGCGCCGCGATGGCGGGTTGCGTGTAGTATTCGACACCCGGGCCGCAGATGCCCATGCCGACGGTGCCGACCCAGCGCACGCCCGGTGCTCGCTCGCGGAACGCCTCGAGGGCGTCGCGTGCGTGTCCCGCCAGTGCGTCAGTGAGGTATACGAAGCCCAGATTTGCGGCCGCCGGCAGAGGGTGCAGCTCATCGAGACAGCGCTCCACGGCCTCGCGCCAGCTCGGCGCTTCGCTATGACCGATTGAGAACGCTTCTCTGGCCATGACTTCTGCCGGCATCCGCCGTGTAGTGGCTCCGAGATAGGCCGCTTTTTAGCACGAAGAACACGAACAAAGCATTTATG